>JAAUYM010017574.1_pt1:5000-10351 | contig 10351 bp, 8 predicted proteins | sample 7278001 | NCBI WGS metagenome assembly JAAUYM01 (sample SAMN14350224, study PRJNA611818) | marine sediment metagenome | isolation source: surface marine sediment (1.8m) | place: French Polynesia: Moorea | collected 2018-08
GGGCTGACAACCGATGCAGGGTTGGGAACGTGCAGTGCGGCCTGGGTTTCGAGGAAAAGGTAGCTCCGGACGGAGACAAGGAGGTTCATGAAAGTGAAGTTCCTGCTGGCAAGTGGATCTCCAGATTTCTGGCAGACTCATATCAAGGAACAAATCACCTTTGTCACACACTGGTACCCAACATCACTGTTAACTTCAATATCCGCCATGGCAACTCAATCTCACTCAAGTGGAAGAGTGACTATTCTGTCATGTCTAGCTTTTGGACTGTGTATGTCCATGACAAGAATGAACATGTAGTTCTTGAGTCACATGCCATCAGGACACTCCCAGCTGTCACTGTGCAAAAGATTGACATTGACCAACCTCTCAAGCTAAAGCGAAAAGTACTGGCATTGCCTAGAGTGACAAGATTTCCATCTCCAAGCAGTCAACATCCTTGTGGCAGTGACAGCAACTACAGTGAGAACTGGTGTGACATTCAATGGGGCTGGCAGGAAAGGATCAATATCTTAAAGGATTTCCATGGCGAGAACCTCACCTGTCGCCTTCCTGGTGTATGGGCTAAAATGAAACCAGAACTTCCTGTGTGCAACACGTATGAGACAGCAGAGAATGGCACTTTGGGTTTCCTTGAACTGGGAAACAAGGAATACTTCAATGAAGGGTTTGTGCCAAGCCTAAAAATGCGCGTTTTACTGTAAAAGAAAAGCTTCATTTGTACTTCACAGAAGTGGCCTTGACATGACTGACATGACCCAACCTCCCATTGGCATCTACAAGAACTTCACAGCCTGTCCAAGCAGATGTGAGGTGTACACCTACACCCTGGTAGATCTCCCAGTGTCTGAAGCTGATGAGACAGTCAAGGATGCAGACTTCTACCTCTACTTAGGGTCTCCCAACCTGGAAGTCTGGACAGAATATCGACTTGTTCACTTTCTGGATTTTGTTGTTGGCCTTGGAGGAGCCATCGGGCTCATATTGGGAATGTCCGTTCTCTCAATTCTTCTGATTCTGTTGGAGGGCTTTGGAAAGATTGCAAAGGTGGCAGTTGTCCATAGAAAAAGCAGAAGTGACGGCTAATGCAACTGTTATGCTATGTGAGCTGATTCCTTGCGTTACTAAAGAAGCTGTTAATAATCATCCAACTAGCAAATAAACTGGGTCTAGCTGCGTTAACGTGCCTTCTTGCCACTCTTACACCAACCTAATGCCAACATTTTGCTTTTTTTTCTTGACAAGTAATTTGACACATCTGCTGTGAATCTTTAAGGAAGAGACAAGGGACGTAAACATGTTGCCAAATTATCTCTTTTTTTGGTTCTGCTGAATAATTGCAAGTTCATGCGTCAGTTATAATGATGTGCGGACTCAATGTCCATTAATCTCTATCTAGAGTCTAGAGTCTAGTCAGCAAGACATTGGCGTGTAAAATTGCCAGTAATTTTAACAGACAAAATTTTAGGGCATAGGTAAACAATGTAATTATTACTTGGGAAAGTGTGGTGGAAAACTGGACATGGTGCTTACTAGATATTTAGCATTCTTATTTGATGATTACAAAAAGCCTTTGCAATGTTATAAAATCATCTTAATCTAATGCCTTGCTGAAAAACTGGATAACATGTACTGCAAGTCTAATAAAGAAACATACTCTTGAGACACCAGTGCGATAGCCAAATTTTCTTGCCGAGTTGATACATAAGTCAATATGGCAAAAGTATCACGATACACGAGTCGATACATGATACACAGAGGTGCCAAAAGTATAGCGTTGCACGAGTCGATACACGATACACGGAATTATAGGAGTTGTACCTGGTAGGAATGACTGTCTGGTCGGGTAAGCTGTGGCAGAGAGAGGAGAGGAGAGGAGAGAGAGATCCTTACATGACTGACACATGACACACGTCTGAGAAAGTTGTACAGTTTGCAAACAAGATTGCAAACAAGTTTACAGTACTAGCCTTAGCAAGGCAGAGCTCAGTCATGTCTTGAAAGTGCTGGAAGTAGAAGCTTAACACCAGGCATAAGATGGAAGGTGGTTGCTTGAAATGGATTAAAATTGTTATCTCTGTCTGTTGCTACACTGTTTTCATCCTCATGTCAAAGGAGCAGTACGACAATTTCAAAGAGGAGCCAACTGGCTCAGCTCTCTCTGGAGAGACTGTCTCTGATCTTCCCTTCCCTGCCATCACCATCTGTGACAATCACTATGAGAATGCTAGGGCATACGAGGAAGAACGGTTCCCGAAAAATGCCATGGGTGGCAAACCCCAGACAGTTACAAAGGATACGTTAAACTTGTATGAAAAGCTGATCACTTTTGACTTGCCCATTGTGCCCAAACTTTGGTCCTACTACTTTACTCTTGACAAGATATTACTTCATCATCGCAGTTACTATAGAACGGTACAGGATTACTGCAGGGTAGGGCCTGTGCCCTGTGGTTACAAAGAAGGGGGAAAAGTGATGATGCCAGATGGAAATGATGAGGTATTTGAGATGGAAGTTCCTGCTGGTAAATGGATCTCAAGATTTCTGGCAGATTCATACCAGGGAACAACTCATCTCTGTCACACGTTAATCCCCAATGTAACCATTAGTTTTGAAGTATCTCATGGCAACTCAATTGCAATTAAGTGGGCGAAAAAGCATGCTTTAACATCTACTTTTTGGACAGTATACATTCATGATAAAAATGAGCATGTTCTTCTGGATTCATATGCTTTAAAAATACTTCCCTCTGTCACTGTTCCAAAGTATGAGAACAACTTAAAAGAACACAAAAAGAAAGTGCTGGTACTTCCTAAGTTGACAAAATACCCATCTCCAAGTACAAAGCATCTTTGTGGCAATGAGAAGGAATACAGTGAGAACTGGTGTGACATCCAGTGGGGGTGGCAAGAGAAAATGAAGCTCTTCAAGGATGTTCATGGTGACAACTTTACTTGCCGCCTGCCTGGGGTATGGTCCAACATGAATGAAGAATATCCTGTGTGCAAGATATACGATACTGCAGAGAAAGGTTCCCTAGGCTTTGTAGGATTACTTGCTTACAGCTACCGGTATGGTAAAAAAGTCTACATTTTAGTTTCTGCATGTTACTTTTAATTGCTGCACATTTGCCAGTCTGCATAAAAAAGTTGTCACAAAACAAAGCTGTGTACTATTACACTATTTCAGAACAAAGTTGGGCATGACAAAGCCACCAATAGGTATATACAAGAACTCCACAGCCTGTCCGCGCAGATGCAACTTGTACACCTACTCTCTTGTTCACATGCCTGTGTCTGAATCGGATGAAGACCTGACGGACGCTGACCTCTACCTCTACTTTGGGTCGCCCAACTTGGAGGTCTGGACAGAGTATCGCTTGGTTAACTTTCTAGACTTTGTAGTCGGCATCGGAGGAGCTATCGGACTCGTGCTCGGAATGTCGGTGCTCTCAATACTCCTGATATTATTAGAATTCTTGGGAAGGACAAGCAAGATGGCACTCAGCTACAAGACCAAACAGAATACTAAATAAAATACTTTTTCCTAATTCTGATCTATGTATTAATATCATGTACTATACTAGTACTACTTAACTCGTATTTCCTCCCAACTTTAGATGTCCATATAATTGTTCCTTAGCGATATACGTACATGCACATAAATAAATATGTAATATTTTTATTATTACTTGTGGGTATGTGTATGTGTGTAGATTCCATTCTTGCACTTTTTCTGCACTCTACCCAAAAAACTCTTCTCACTTTTGGGAAACCTCAGCAGGTAGGTAGGTAGTTAAGATGACACCGAAATTAGTGTGGGGCAATGGTGACGTGGCCATCTTCCTCCACCGCGCTCATTTTCGAATATGAAACATTTTCTGACTACTAAGTTGTCATTACTGGTTTCACTTTTCTTCTTGCCAACCTCTCAATTTTTATTCCCTTCTCCTCCCATAAACTGCCGGATGAGGTTATGAAAAAAAAAGAGTCTGGGGGGGGGAATGAAAGATGTATCTTTATGGTCTTTTGTACACACCGTTATTTTGAGACGTAAAGTGAGAAAAAAGGGGTTTTTTTTACAGTGGAACTTTCATATGATACAGAAAATAGTTTGCCATGTTACATGATGCAATATTCCCAATCATTGTTACACTTCTCCTTCTTCCCCACCTCCCGTGAAAAATGGCTTTCAATCAGCATAGATGGGCAGCGTTTTCACCCCGCTGTGAGAAAGAAAATTAACAGAGCAAAAAAAAAAAAGAAAAAAAAGAATAAGAATGGAGCTCCGCCTACTAATTCAATTTGGGCTCTGGTGCCAAAGGGGGGAAAGGAAGAAATTGGACCATCAAAGAAGAACTTTCACCCTCTCACTCTCGATCAAAAATAAAGAAGGAGAAGAAAGAAATGGAAAAATGGAAAAGTAGAAAGAAAAGGAAAAAAATCTCATTTTTTTTCAAGTGCGAAAATTATGGATCTTTTGTGCAACTTTTGCGCTAATTTTTTTAAAAGTTTTTCCTACTATATATGATATTTTTTGCTTCTTTGTTTCTTCTGAGACCATGGAGGCCGCAATGCTTCAATACACATCATCCACAAGTGAGAAAAAAAAGCTGTACTTCTGCTCTTTCTTGTCAAAGACTGACTGACAGTTGCGCCTTTGTCGTGTGCCCTTTCACGAGACGAAACCCATAACTCTTGCCCCATTAAATTGATAGAAGCCAATGCTCCTCCTCCTCCTCCTCCTCCGACGCCGCCCACTCCAGTCAATCAGACGCAGAAGACGCGGCAAAGCAGTAAACTTTTATTGCAAGGAAGGAGAAGGATTTTTTTAATGTTTTACTACAGTAGGCTTAGTTACTCTCTTAATCGCTGCGAGTTGCAGCTAACTCCAGCAATTGTGCAGGTAAATGTGATGGTGGAATTACTAAAAGACGAAGAAGAGGAGGTAAGGGATGCTGCGATGATGATCTCTCTCTCTCTCTCCTTCCTATGAGCGAGGAAGATGCAGAGGGAAGATGGCTCGAGTGAGATGTGCCCACTCACTGCCCATGTGGAGCGGTCAGATTCCTCCTCCTTAGGGTGAGAGTGGAGATCAAGCTCTCAAGCTTTTGAATGTCGGGCTAAGGAATGTCAATGATGCAGGCGAACCTTGCGCTAGTACTTTTAGTTTTTTTTCCATCAGATTTTAGCTGATGTGTCGACGGTGATGATGCCATTCAAGCACCTCCTCCTCCTCCTCCTCCTCCTCCTCCTCCTCCTCCCCCTCCTCCTCCTCCTCCTCAATGTCGCCTCCGCCCCCGCAACCATCGCCTTATTTCTCCTCTTTTTCCGAAAAAGACCCCTCTTCTC
>JAAUYM010139237.1_pt1 | contig 10351 bp, 15 predicted proteins | sample 7278001 | NCBI WGS metagenome assembly JAAUYM01 (sample SAMN14350224, study PRJNA611818) | marine sediment metagenome | isolation source: surface marine sediment (1.8m) | place: French Polynesia: Moorea | collected 2018-08
AATATTGGCATGTGGTTGAGCCGCTGATTGCAAAGGCGTGTGAAGCCTCACGGGGTGAATACAGCCCGGAGCAGGTCCGGGATTACATTCTGGACGAAACATGGGTGCTGTGGATTGGCAGCGATCCGGACGCGGATGTGCCATTGCCGGAAGCGGTCGCGGCAACGCACCTAGAAGACTGGCCGGGCGGGCAAAGGGTTTGCAGGCTCTGCTTTGTGGCAGCGAACAACATGGACGATTGGCGGCGGGCCTTTGAGACAATCCACGGCTACGCGGTCAAAGAGGAGTGCGCCTTTATCCGGACGGAAGGCCGGACGGGTTGGGCGCGCGTTATGGGTTGGAAGCCCATAAGTCAAATTTATGAGGTGGCGGTCTAATGGGCGGCGGCGGAAAAACACAGACATCAACGACGGTCCAGAACAATGCGCCTTGGGGTCCGTCTCAGGGCTATCTGACAAACGCCATGTCGCGTGCGTCGAACATGCTGAAAAACGGCGAGGGGTTCAATCCCTACCAGGGGTCAACGGTTGTTCCCTACTCGGACACAACACGGGCCGGCATGCAGGGTGTTCTCAACACTGCGGCAGGCGGGGCGCCGGGCACGGCAGCGGCCTTGTCGAACGCTCAGAACGTCATCGGCGGCGGCGGGGCCATGGCGCCTATCATGGACGTTGCACAGGGCAATAACCAGATTACGGCGGGGCAGTATTATGAACCGATTGCCTCGGGGCGGGAGATTGAACAGGGCAATCCGTACCTCATGCGGGCTTTGGAAGCGGGCGCTGACGATATTCAAAACCGGATCGGAAACGAGGCTGCCGCTTTGGGCCGGTCTGGCTCTGGTGCCATGGCCGGGCGGATGGCCGATAGTCTTGGAGACTACTACTCCGGAGCCCTTGCCAACGACTACAACAACATGCGCAACCGGCAAATGAGCGCTATCAGCGGTCTTGCGGGTACGCAGGGCGCGAACATTGCCAACCGGGTCGGCGCGGCAGGTCAGGCGCTTGGCAGCGGTCTGGCGTACTCCCAGGCCATTCCGGGGCTCGAAAGCGCGCAGTACAATCCCTATTCGCGGATCATGGATATCGGCGGCATGGAAGACGATCTGGCAACCCGCGAGAAGCAGGACGAGGTTCGCCGCTGGGAAGGCAATGAAAACGCCGACTGGATCAGGCTTCAGAACGCAATGGGCATTTTTGGCGGCGCGGGCGGTCTTGGCGGGCAATCGACGGCAACGGTGCAACAGCCGGGCGCGAACCCGTGGATGCAGGGCGCCGGGCTTGGGCTTCTTGGTTTGGGCGCACTTGGAGGCTTCAGATAATGGCGGTTCCAGTTCCAACTCCAAATCCTTACCGCGTGCAGGCTCCGGCCAATCCGTATGCAACGGGCTTGCAGAGCGCGCGGCAGATGATCAACCCGGCCATGTCCATGTTCGGCAACAACTCGTCGGCATTGATGATGGCGGGGCTTGGCTTGCTGGGCGGTCAGAATCCGGGGCAGCAGTGGCAGAACGCGGCTTCCGGTCTTGCGACCGGCATGGCGTTCGACACCGCGCGCCGGGGCCGGGCGGCGCAGAGGCAGGAACGGGAAGCAAGCCGCAACGCAACGCTTGAATATCTGAGGTCAACGGGCCGGTATTCCGATGACCAGTTGAACGCGGCAAGTGGATCGCCCCAGGTGATGAATGCGTTGCTTGAGCAGAGCTTTGCGGTGCCGAAAGATGATCGCACGAGCCTGATGAAGAATTATGACGCGGCGGTCGCTCAAGGCTTCCAAGGGACCATTTTCGATTACGAAAAGGCCATGGCGGAAGCAGGCGCGTCGAAAACAAACGTCAACATGAACAACGAACAGTCCAAGGCGGCGGGCTTTGCGGATCGGATGATGCAGTCCGAGCAGATCCTTCGCCAGACTGAAGACGCGGGCTTGAGCTTGGCAGATCGCACACTTAGCACTATTCCGGGCGTTGGCAACTATTTGACCAGCGACGAATACAAGAGTTTCGAGCAGGCCAAGCGCGATTTCGTCAATGCCGTTCTCAGGCGCGAATCCGGTGCCGTGATCAGCGCGCAGGAATTTGAAAACGCGGACAAACAGTATTTTCCGCAGCCTGGGGATACTCCGGAAGTGATTGCGCAGAAGCGCCGGAACCGTGAAGTCGCCATCAAGGGCATCGCGAGGGCGGCGGGGTCCACCTACCAGCCCGCGACAATCGGCAACGCAGACCCGTTGGGAATCCGTTAATGGACATCAACCAGATCCGGCGGCAATTTCCGCAATATGACGATCTTTCGGACGAGCAGCTTGCTGGTGCTGTGCACAAAAAGTTCTATTCCGACATGCCGCGCGCGGAGTTTGACCAGCGGGTGGGGCTCAAGGCCAAGACGGAAGCCGAAGCTGTACCGCAGGTGGCTCAAGCTGGGGCAGCAGGTGCCGAGCAAGGCTATGGCGCGGGCCTGTTCGATGCGGTCACGTCCGGGATGTCTCTAGGCTTCGGTGATGAGCTGACGGCTGCGGAATCGGCGTTGCTTGGACGTACGCCCGAGGGCGGCTGGTTCGACTATTCCCAGCCCATGGGTGAGCGGTATGACCGGGCACTGGAAGCAGAGCGGGCACAGGGGCGACAATTTGCCAAGGAAAATCCCGTTTCCGCCATTGCCGGAGAAATCGGCGGCGGCATTCTGACCGGCGGCGGCGCGGCAAGGTCCGGGCTTACGCTTGCGGGTCAGATCGTCAATGCACCCAAGCGGGCGCGACTGGCAACGCGTGCCGGTGCGGCGGCTCTGGAAGGTGCTGGATATGGTGCTGTTGCCGGGGCCGGGTATTCCGAAGGCGGGCTGGAAAACCGGCTTGAGGGTGCGGCGCAGGGCGCTGGAACCGGTGTTCTTGTCGGCGGGGCATTGCCAGTCATTGGCGCCGGGGTGCGCCGTCTGACGCAGCGCGCGGCTGTTCCACGTGAAATCAGCCAGTTGCAGGCGGCAAAAGACGCGGCTTACAAGGCTGTTGATGACAGCGGCTTCCAGTATTCGCCGGGTCAGATCGGAACGCTTGCGGACGACATCTCCAAACAGATGCAGGCGAGCGGCATAAACCCGATCCGGCATCCCAAGGCCGCGTCCATGGTGGACGACATCCAGGGCATGAAATCTCAGCCCATGACACTGACGCAGGTTGACCAGTTGCGGCAGGTGGTCAGCCGGGATGTCGCGAATGCCGCCGATCAGGCCGAAGCGCGGCTTGGCAAGCTGATGATCAGGCGCATTGACAACTTCCTTGAAAAACAGGGCGGGTCGGATTTGATCAAACCGGCGCGTGCGGCCAATGCGCAGTTGAAGAAAGCCGAACAGGTGGACAGGGCGGTCAGAACTGCGGACCTGAGAGCAGCAAGCACCGGATCGGGCGGCAACGTCAACAACGCGACCCGGCAGAACGTGCGCAAGCTTCTGGAAAAGGCCGAAGCGGGCAAGGCGAATTTCAGCGTCCAGGAACGGGAGCTTATGGAACAGGTTGTCAGGGGCACGGCACCGCAGAACGTTGCGCGGCTGATCGGCAAGTTCTCACCCTCGGGTAACGGTCTGATGGCAGCGCTCAGTCTCGGGGCCACGGCCTATAATCCGCTGATGGCAATTCCGGGCGGGGCGGGACTTCTTGCCAAGGCATTTGCTGACAAGGGCACCATGCGCAATGTCCGGGCTTTGGAACTGGCAATCCGGGGCGCGGCAACGTCCAAACAACAGCAACGCGCCGCAAACCGCATTCTTGGCAATGAGCAGATCATGAGCGCCTTGCGCAACGCTCTTGTGATTGATGCGGCGGAAAACTTCGCGGTTCAGGATACGGCAAGGTAAAGGGCGGCGCCGGTAAACAGCATCGGTACGATGACATAGGCAAAATTTGTCCAGTGCAGCCGGTGCAAATCGTCTTCGGCATCGGCCTTGTTCAGGCGGTAGAAACCCCAGAGCCACATGATCGTGACGAAATTGGCGAACATGACGGCGGTGAAGATCTGCCAGAACGGGATGTTGATTGTTTCCGTCATTGCGGCACATCCTGCCGGATGGACGGTATCTGCGGCTGATAGCCGTCCCGGTACATGACGCAAAAGCCGTCATCGGCCAGGTCAATGAAGAGAAAGTAAATCCCGTTTGTGTATTCGCGGGAGTCGGGCGTTACCGGCTCTTGGCCCTTGTACCCGGCAAATTCGAGTTCCTGCAAAACGCGTACCCACAGGGCGTCGCGTTCAACCTCGCTCATGTGCGAGGCGCAGAATTCGGAAGATCCGTTGCCGGTATTGGGATTGTAGGAAAATTGCGGCTCTGCAAATGCGGTAGCCGTCCAAAATGCGAAAATCGCAAGTGCCAGTCTGAACATCAATAGCCTTTCTGCCGCGCCCATCATGTAAGCGCGATGGCTCTATCTATCAAGGGTAGCACTTTTATGGAACTGCCAACAGTAAGTGAAATGGAGACATATATCCGACAGGCGGCGACGGCGCGCGGCATTGATCCGGATATAGCGGTCAAGGTGGCGCGCTCTGAAGGTCTGGCGCCCAATACGTGGCAGTCCAATTACAAGCGCGGCGGATACCGTGAGCCCAGCTATGGGCCGTTCCAATTGTTACAGGGAGGATCCGGAACCGGCTTTCCGAAGGGCATGGGCAACGATTTCCGGCGGCAAACTGGGCTTGATCCCTCGGATCCGGAAAATACCTACGCGGCGATAGATTTTGCGCTTGATCAGGCTGCGCGTGGCGGCTGGGGGCCATGGTATGGGGCGGCAAAGGTTGGCGTCGGCAGGCGCGACGGGCTTCAGGGCGCGCAGCCCATTGGCATAACCGGACGGCGCGGGGCAAGCCCGGAGCTGAGCGCCTTTGCCGAGATGATCGAGCAAAGGCCGCAGGCTCAATTACCTGTGGATACGTCTTTCCAGGCGCTCGGCAGCATGAACACGACAGCAGCACCAACTCCGGCGCGCCGCCGCAGCAATCCGGCCAATCCGTCCTTTGCTGATAATGCGGTTGGAGACCTGCAAAACAAGGACTACGGCTACCAGGACAATATCCGGTCAACGGCGGATCTGATGGGCGCGCTTGGCGCACCGTCACGGTCAAACCAATCAAACCAACGCATTGCGGACGCATTCAGTGCGTTTGACAACGTGTCATCAGGAACTGCTGCATCGAATGTTCCGCAAGAGCAGCGGACAACCAAGCGTGGTCAGGTTCCGGGAAACATCAGCCGAAACGCGTTTGACACCATGCGCGCTCCCAATTCGGTTCCTGCTTCCCGGTTTGACCAGGCATTTGGTGCATTTGACGCGGTGGACCCGGCGACAGCGGCAAACACCAGCCCCCCGGTTGCGCCGCTGTCGCCACCCCAGACCGTTTCTCCGCCTCCGACTGTGACGCCACCTGTCTCCGCACGCCCTGACATGACCGTGCCTCAATCCAGGCCCTATGATCCGGTGATAGAGCCGCCCACAGGACCGCTCCGCCGCGCCCGTGACGTGGCAAAGGCTGCTCTGCCGTCTTCCCTGCCTGCAAAGGCCGGGACGCTTCTAGGCAGTGTTCTGGGCGGTCCTGCGGGCATGCTGGCGGGGCGTTTGGCAGGCGGCGGGATCAACGCACTCATGCAGGGCCGCGCGCCTATGATCAGCGTCGGCAGTCAGAGCTTCGATAGAACGCCTCTCGGGAAGGCGGTCCAGGCCGGATCACAGCGCGGCAACTGGAACTCTCAGAACTTCACAAGAGCCTATGCACAGGCGGGCGGTGCGGACGATCCGCGCTCATGGTCGCGCATGCAGGCGGAAGACCAGCGGCAGCGGTCACGGGCAGGACAGAAAACGGTTATGGACGCATTTGGCGGACTATTTGGCGGGAGGGCTTGGTAAATGGCGAACGTTTATTCTTGGGTCAAGGAAACGGGCGAGCAGAACGCCAATTCGGACGGCGATATCAATTGGGCGGAAGGTCAGGCGCCGTCAACGGTCAACAACTCGTCACGCGCCGAACTTGCGAGCCATGCACGGTTCTACGAGGCGGCGCACGGCATTCTGACGACAACGGGCGCGGCTTTGTCCTATGCGCTCACGACCGAGCTTCAAAACCCGACAACCACCCTTCGTGACGGGTTACTGTTTTCCTTCAAGGCGCATATCAATTCCGGCGATGACCCGACTTTCAACGTTGACGCGACGGGGCCGAAAAAGCTCTACCGCCCGGATCTGACGCAGGTTAAGACAAACGGTATCCTGGTCAACCAGCACTACGCGGTCAAATACGACAGCACACTTGACAGCGGAAACGGCGGCTGGGTTCTGTTCGGAACCGGGCTTGGGACCAATTCGTCAGAAACGATCAAGGAAGTCTGGACGTTCGAAAAGGGCATTGCCTACGGTGGCGCCGGGCAAGGAACGTTGCTCTATACTGGCACGGAATCGCAGATAAAGCTTGCGGCGGCTGCAACCGGGCATGTGGTTGATTTTGACGGCACGCCAGCGGCAAGAACAGAGCCTGCCGGAGCAACCATGTCCGGCGATCAGACAGTCGTCACGCAGGAAAAGGGCAATTACCAATACCTTCAGCGCGAGGAGGCCGAAGTTGCAATTGCATCGGCGGCAACGACGGACCTGGGGAGCGTCCGCGACTATCGCATGAACGTGACCGGAACCGTCACGATTACCAGCTTTGGAGCCGGGACAAATCTTCGCAAGCTTCTGCGGTTCTCCGGCGCGCTAACGCTGACCTATAACGCAACCTCGCTTATTCTGCCGACAGCGGCGGATATCACCACGGCGGCGGGTGATGTTGCCGAATTTGTCTCCGATGCGTCCGGAAACTGGCGTTGTGTCAATTACGAGCGGGCAAGCGGTGAAGCCTTGGCGGTCAATCAAAAGCCGCTTGGACAGGATCAATCCCTGTCGACCTTTACGGGCGGGGAGCGTCCAGCGAACACGTGGTTCCTGAACAACACCGGACAGACAATTTTCGTTTTCTTGCGGTTTGACGCCGGGGCCGGCGGGGTCGGTATTGAGCTTTCGCCAGACGGCGGCACCACCATCGAACAGTTTCACAACGTGCTGGTCGGCACTGGAAACCGTGACAGCGTTACGTTTCCAGTGCCGGAAGGTTTTTCGTATCGCACGACCGCCGCAACATGGTTCCGCTGGACTGAATTGAGGGCCTGATGAAATACTTTTACACACCGTCAACCAACTTTCTGTTTGCTCCAATCGATCCGCCGACCGATGAGGAGATCGCAGCTTATCCTGAAGGCACGTTCGAAACGTCGCCTCGTCCGGATCCGGATTATAATTTTGACGGGTCTGAGTGGGTTGCGATCACCGATGCCGAAAAGCGGGATGCGTTCCGCCAATCCGCAATCATTGCAAAAACGGATCTCTCCCGAGCTTTTGTTAGCGCCGGATACATGACACACGAAGAAGCCAGAAGCGCCGTGATCGGGCAATGGCCGGACACGAAGGGCGCATGGCTTGCGGGCATGACGACAGAGCAGCGGCAGAATTTCGAGCTGGACCTTGCGGGCGCGACGACCATCCGCCGGAACTATGAGCATTTGAACCTGGTCGCGGGCAACGCCGGAATCACGGCAGAGCAACTTGACGCGATTTTTGGATACGCGGGATAGCCCAACCTCTCTAGCTGGCAATGGAGACGACATGCGAAATCTGACGGAAATTATCGTGCACTGTACCGCTACTCCGGAAGGGCGGGAAGTCACGCAGCAAGACCTTTACCGCTGGCACGTTGTGGATCGGGGCTGGTCTGACATTGGCTATCATTATTTGATCCAGCTGGATGGCACTGTTGTTCCCTGCCGCCCGATGGGAAAAGACGGTGCGCACGTCAAGGGCCATAACAAGGGCACTGTGGGCGTTTCCTATGCCGGGGGCGTTGATGCCTCGGGGAAAGCCAAGGACACGCGCACAAGCGCTCAGAAACGCGCCCTGACGGATTTGCTGATGGACTTGCTGGTCAAGTATCCGTCAATCACCAAAATCTCAGGCCATCGCGACTATGCTGCAAAGGCATGTCCTTCGTTCGACGCCACGAAAGAATACGCGCCGCTCTTGAAGCGCGAGCCGGTTAAACCTGAGTTTGACAACCCGAAAGAGGACGGCGATCCGGATCAGCCGGTTTCCTGGCTGGATGAAACAATCGAAGAATTGAGGCAGGCTAATCTGCTTCAAAAAAAAGCCCGCGACGATCTGGAAGAAGCCGCGCGGCTCCATTGGAGGGTAATTGAAACGCTCCGCTCACATGCTGGCACATGAGGTGAAAAACTATGCGTTATTCTAAACTGCTCGGTTCCCTGATCGGCGCTGCCGCTGGCGCGCTTGTTTCCTTCGGCGTTCTGCCGGAAGAACTCGCAAGCCCCGAGATCCAGGCATCGGTTGTTGCGCTTGGCGCGGCCATCCTGACCTATTTCTTTCCGGCCAATGCTGCGGAATGATCTGGTTCAAGCTCGCGCTTGCCTTACTGAAATTCACCGGGGCCGTTCTGGACTACATGGAGCGGCAACGGCTGATCGGGGAGGGCGAGCGGCGTCAGATCCTGAAAGCGCGGGAGAAAATGGACGATGCGCTTGATCGTGCAAACCGGGCTCGCGCTGGCGTTGATCACTCTGACGACAGCGTGTCAAACGACCCAAACAACCGCGATTGATACCAGCTGCTCGGCATTCCGGGCGATATCGTTCTCGGGCTCCAATGACACGCCGGAGACGATCCGGCAGGTCAGGGAGCACAATGCGGCATACAGGGAATTGTGCGGGTGAGCGACGTTCCACAACTACCCGGCAAGGTTGGCGAAGTTGTGGAGCAAGTCGCAACGCGCCGCCCGACCGAGACAATCGCGTTCCTGATCATGGGCGGGATGATAGCCGGGCTCTATATGATCCTGCATTACGCGGACGTTCGGCAGGATGAAATGAACAAGGCCGCACAAGCCCAGTCGCATGAGAGGCTGATGTATATCCTTGAGAACTGGGAGCCGAAACAATTGCCGCCGGGCCAGTAACGGCGTAAGGTGTGGTCGCCTGTAAATACAACCTCGCCAGCGCACTGGCATACGCTGGCGAGGTCTAACCCATACCGCGGGGAAATTCCGCGAAAGGGCTAAAATGACAATAACGCAAGGGCAACCATCGGGTCATCTTGTTTCCGCAGGGTGGCCCGATGAGTGACGAAGAACGAGAAAAGCTGGCAGAGCGTCTCAAGCTTGTAGAATACAAGGTTGACCAGATCCTGGACACGCAAAAAGAAGAAAAGGGGATGCGAAAGTGGATACTTGCCGCAATCCTGAGCCCGGTCGTTAGCGCTATAATGCTATTCATGATTAACGGTGGTTTCCGTGTGGTCAATTAAAACATTTCTCGGTACGGCGATTGCGTTTTATCTGGTTTTACCTGTTGTTTCTTTTTGGGAAAAATCACGTCCAATCATATCAGAAGTTGAAGTAACGCCGGTTTTCCTTGATAATAGTACGTACAGGCTCTCATTGCTCGGGACTGTTCGAGACGGATGCCTGATCAAGACCGGCTCGGCCCGACTGGTGCTCCCACACTCAACCATGGGTCGGAATCTCGGGCAATGGGAGTTTGATTTAAAGCCTGGTGATCAGGTGGTCACCTTGAAACTGGATCTCACATGCAGCAAGGAAAAGCGCGTGAGCGAAACCCTGGGGCCTTTCCCCGTGATCGGCACCCGCACTGGCAAGGGAAACCGAAATGAGTGACTGTTTAAAAGAGCCGCCGAAAGAGGTCATTGAGACTGGCTACAATCTCACGCAAGCCCGGCTGAAGTTCCGGCAGATCGACGGCTACACGTATCTGGACGACGCACTTTCCTCCATCGCCGACCTCCGTCCGAAGCTGGTCAAGATCGCCCGCAAGGAAGGGCTGATTGCGAACGAGCACGACTTTTCCCAAGCGCTTGAAATCCTGTGGAAAGCTCAACACGCGCGCATTCAGTGGCTCGCCAACCCGGCATCGCGCGACTATGCGCTGGTCAGCGCCGCAGCGGAATCAATTGGCCTGGCACACAAGCTTTTGGCCGATCTGATGATTGCCTACGGATACCGGCCAATTACGCTGAAGGACTTCAAGGATTTCGGCGCGGGCGGCGGTCGCTGATGGGCTTTTTCCCGACAGGGCCGATCACCACGACATTTATGGTCGTCATCTTTTTGACGGCCATTGTGCTGTTCGCCCGCAATGATCAGGATCAGCGCCGGGTAGCTCTAGCGCTGATTGTGTCATGGGTCGGGGCAAGAGTATCAACGGCCACTGGTAATCCTGCTTATCTACTTATAACGCTTACTTTTTCCGGT
>JAAUYM010031835.1_pt1 | contig 10348 bp, 12 predicted proteins | sample 7278001 | NCBI WGS metagenome assembly JAAUYM01 (sample SAMN14350224, study PRJNA611818) | marine sediment metagenome | isolation source: surface marine sediment (1.8m) | place: French Polynesia: Moorea | collected 2018-08
CGCTAGGATCAGTCAAAAGTCCACCACCATGGGAGGAGAAGGAGGAGGAGGAGGAGGAGGAGGAGGAGGAGGAGGAGGAGGAGGAGGAGGAGGAGGAGGAGGAGGAGGGAAAAAAAGAAGAAGAACAGGTAGACCACAGCCACACCTGTATTTTGCTACTGTAGTGGCAGGGATTTTCATTCTGTAGCTACTTCCTCCCTTCGTTATTCGACTATAACCAGTGAAAAAAAGAAGGTGGAAAGTACATTTGGAATTCCGCATTGGAAGTGTTTGGAGGGACAAATAATAATGGTATACTGCATGGGATTTGCGTGGCTTACTTGTGACTTTTATCGAATTATCTGAATTATCGAATTTGCTTGTTGCACATCTCAAGTGTCCGTTTCTAGTATAGGAGACAGTTTTTATGCCATTTTTTTCTGCATTTTTTCTGCACTGTCATTGGCCAACCCTTTTTTTTCAGGTGGGAACACGAAATAAATTGCAATGACGTGACTTTTCAGGGACATGAAAGTTACATACATGACAAATTTCGCGCTAAAGCAACAGGGTAAGCAGGCTTGCATATGTGAGACTATTATTATATTTTCCGTTGCATAGTATAAAGTACTTCTTGCTCCATGACCAGCATGGAATTATAGTGGTGTATTTGAATGACTTTCACAGACGAATGACGACGTTGCCGCCCGAGGACGGTCAGCTCCTCTTGTAGTCGAGCTGCACCAGCCTGAAGCCCCTGAACTCGTGGCCGTGGCCGTGGGGCGAGGCCGGCCCGTCCAAGGGGATGTAGAGCTCTGTCTCAGAGTGGACGGGGATGTCGATGCCCTCCAGGATCTCCGGGTAGTAGAGGGGCTCGTCGCCATTGTACACGGCGTCAGAAGGATACTCGGGATCAAGGGAGTAAGGGATCTCCGGGGGGTACTGGGGCTTCGGGGGATACTTCAGACCCGGGGGATACTTGGGCTCTCTATCGTAAACCGGGTCATAGGAATACTTGGGCTTGGGAGGGTACTTGGGTTCCGGTTCGTACTTGGGCTTGGGTGGGTATTTGGGCTCATATTGGGGTTTTGGAGGGTACTTGGGCTCAGGTTCATATTTGGACTTAGGAGGGTACTCAGGTTTATACTTGGGTGGGGGAGGCGGATATCTGGGCTTGGGAGGATATTTCGGTTCAGGCTTATACTTGGGTAGAGCAGGAGGATACTTGGGCTCAGGTTTATACTTGGGTGGAGAAGGGTACTTGGGCTTGGGTGGGTACTTGGGCTCAGGTTCGTACTTGGGTGGGGGAGAAGGGTACTTGGGCTTGGGTGAATACTTGGGCTCAGGTTTATACTTGGGTGGAGGAGGAAGATACTTGGGCTCAGGTTCATACTTGGGTGGAGGAGGGTACTTGGGCTTGGGTTTATACTTGGGCTCTGGTCTATACTTGGGTGGGGGAGGAGAGTACTTGGGCTTGGGTTTATACTTGGGCTCTGGTCTATACTTGGGTGGGGGAGGAGGGTACTTGGGCTTAGGTTGATACTTGGGCTCTGGTTTATACTTGGGTGGAGGAGAGTACTTGGGCTCTGGTTTATACTTGGGTGGAAGAGGGTACTTGGGCTCAGGTTTATACTTGAGTGGCGGAGGAGGGTACTTGGGTTTGGGTGGATACTTGGGCTCAGGTTCATACTTGGTTGGGGGAGGAGAGTACTTGGGCTTGGACGGGTAGTCGGGCGTGGAAGGATACCTGGGTTTAGGTTCATACTTGGGCTCATGGTACTTCGACCGGGGAGCCAAGAGGGGCAGGAGCGGATAGTCCGGATGAGTCACGTATCCGTACTGCGGCTCGTACCGGTACCTGGGAGTTGGGGGAGGGTGGTTAGGCTCGGGTCGCCTCGACACGCAAGGGTGGTACCGATCGGGAGGAGAGTAAGTGTACTCGAACCTGGGAGGGTATCCGTGCCTCGTGTGGTATCCGGGAGGGCAGTCGTCGTGGGGATAGTGAGGAGGAGGAGGAGGGGGGGGATACTTGGGCTGCTGCTTCTTCACGGGTGGTGGAAGGACGTGAGGATCCGGCAGTCTGCGAGCCGGGAGATAGCGGGGAGGAGGAGGGGGCGGGGGCTGCTCGGAGCGGTACTTCTTGACGGCCGACCTCTTCCTGGCCCAGCTGGGAGGGGGTGGGTGCGGGTTGGGCTTGCGCTGGACGGACTCGGCCACCGCGTCGGCCTCGATGTCCGCCTCCAGGTCGGCAAAGGCCGAGGCGGAGGCGGCCGCGGACAGCGACAAGACCAGCAGCAAGCATGGGGATGAGGCCAAAGGAGGGAGCTGGAATAGGAAGGAGGGAGGGAGGAAGGGGAGGAAGAGAAGGAGTGGGGATGCATGGGTTTGCGGTGGTGCTTTTTTTTTACATGTTGGTATGTATGAGATGTTTTTTGTTGCACTTTGACTATAGGAGGAGGAGGTGGTAAATGACACTGTGTGCTGGATAGAAAAAAAAAGAGAGAGAACTTACCCTCATCTTGCGACTCTGTAGTCGGGTGCCCAGCACCCGTCCGTCCAATTATGAACTGGATCCGTTTCCTGGGAGCAAGTCGGGTTTTAAAGTCGGCGTTGCCGGCGGCGGCGGCGGCGGCTGCAGCGGCGGCAAAGGCGAAGGAAGGAACGGAGGGACGGAAGGAGGGTGCGGAATGACCAACCAACTGTGGGGTGATGTTTGCGGGGGAAGAGGGGTCACCTCAGAAAATGTAGACAATTTATTAGAGGTTCAGAAATTATGGAACCAAGAGAGCGAAAAAAATCTTGCCAATTCAATTAACAACAAGAGGTTCTGCCGCTTAAGAAAAATAAGTTTAGGTGTTTGAGATTTTCCCACGCATCATGATCATGATGAGACGTACTACTTCACTACCATACAGTATCTATGGGATATGTCCCTACCTACCCTAAGACAAAGAAACTTGCCACAAGTGGTCAGAAGGCAAAAAAAAATCTCTTGCCAATTTGGAAAAGGAACAGGTGAGACGGACTCAATCTCCTCCCTCCTTTGGGTCTGAATAACTTGTACTTTTTCCTCTAGTAACTATTTCCACTTTTGTAGTTTGCCGCCGCCGCCGCCGCCGCCGCCGCCGCGGGGAGGAAGAGGATAATCGGAAACCTGTGTCTTCATGCCAGTCTTATACTAAAGTCTAGTATAACTCTGTTTCCTCCTGCAGGTGAGTGGATTCAGACCGCGAGCCTGAGGTACAAGCTTGGGCAGAGGGGGTAGGTTGGGCAACCTGCGCAACCTGGTAGCTCCGCCACCAGGTTGCGCAGGTCCTCCTTTGTGCAAAGTTAAAGAAGGGAAGAGATGGATTGGCGGCTCATGGATTTAATGATGGGGAGTTCGGATCACGTTAGAGGAATCACTTTGTTCCTGATGTGATCCAGTGGCCGTTTACATTCTGAGCAAGTTTTAGGTGGGCTATGTCATATCCATCTTGGCTATGAATGTTTGGCCAACAAAAGTTTATAATTTAAAAAAAAGTGCATTACAGTAGTCCACTGTTAATAGTGCAATGGTGGGCCAGGGGAAAATTGCACAATACAGCGAGGTGCACAATAAAGCGAGGAGATTTACGAAGTAAAATCTCAAAATGGGACTCCAAAATATTGCACAATTAAGCGAGTTGCACTATTAACCGTGGCACAATTAAGCGTGGAGCACTGTATCAGTGTTTGTGGCTATATTTGGGGGCTGGCACAAAAGATGCGGGAGTGAACTAATTCTGTTATTAGTATATCTGAGCGCTTTATTTTGATTGGTCGTCTCGCCACAACACATCTCCAGCTGGCACTTGGTCATCTTCAGGTACACAAAGAAAGAAATATGTATGTTTTTTTTGCCGAAAAAAAATATATAAGCGAAATTACAAGTTCTGAACTCTCTCTCGACCTAGGTATACCTACAGTACAGTACATCCGCTGAAAAGCTTACAAAGCTCGTGATTTGCTGACAAACTCGTTGCATCTTCTTCCCATCGTCGTCTCTTCTCCATATCTCCCCCCTCAACATCTTTGTTTATACATTTTATTTTGCAGTAGGAATTTCAAGATGGACGCGATCTTCTCCCTCTCCCCGCCACACGTCCATCACCTGCACCCGCAGCCCTCCACCACCATGTTCTCGTAGTTCTGCAGGACCACCTTCTCGTACTCGTTGAAGTAGAGCATGGAGATGGGCGACAGGTCGGTGGGCACGCAGCAGGCCTTGGGCACGGCCGACGGGTTCACGCCGTTGACCAGCGTCTGCACGATGGCGTGGTTGGTGCCGTTTAGGTGGTCCGGCAGCGGAAAGCGGCACTCGCCGAGGCAGGCGAAGGCGTCGTACCCCGGGGGGGCCACGATCCAGTCGTTCCACCCGACGTCCTTGAAGTCCACGTACATCTGGTGCCGCCGGCACGGGAGGCGGCGGTGGCCCTTGTCGCGGTGGCGGCGGTGCTTGCGGCGCCGTCGGACGTGGCGGTGCCGGCCGCCGCCGCCGCTGCCGCCGCCGCTCTCCCTCTTGACCCGGTTCCGGCGGCCGGCGGCGCTCTCGGTGTAGACGAGGAGGTAGGCGTTGGCGGCAAACTTGCCCCTCGGCGGCACCCGGAGTTTCGTCGGGTCGCTGTTCCCCGCCGACGCGGACGTTGTCGTCGTCGTCGCCATCCTCTCCTGCACCTGCCTGACCGCCGGACCTGACAGACCCATGGTTCCGATCTCCAGCAGGAGGCGCTTCTTCTCCGGGTTCTCCCGGAGCCACCGAACCACCGGGCCGGTCACGTCAAAGTCGTACCTGGAATCAAAGAGACAAACAAACAAACAAAATTTTCAAACTGATATTTTCTTCCATGTTCCGTAGTCGGCAGGCAACTTTTTTTTGTAGAAAGCTAATGAACCGACTATAATGCCTATAATGACTATAATGACTCGTCTCACCATCCGGTGTCCCTCCGGGCGTCCTTGCTGTCGATGCCCTTGACGTCCTCCAGCGAGGCGATCCTGGCGTCAGGGTCGGAGCTCCACTTGATCATGTCGGACACCTTCACCTTGAAGCGGCCCTTCCTCCTCGTCGACGTTAGGTTGGACACCCAGTACACCTTCAGGGTGGCCGCGTGCAGCTCCCCAGACGTCGGCGGCGCCTGGAAGTCCTCGGTGAAGTCGACCACCACCTCCCTGCCGGAGAGCCCCCTGGCCCGGGAGATGACCCGCCCGGTGTGGGTGGTGACGGTGTCGGCCGGGCCGGTCAGCCTGCCGGTAGACGTGGGAGCAAGTCAGTATACTGACGCAAGTAAATTGTACCTATAATCGGTTCACATAAAATTTTTGGTCAAAGTTTTCGGTTTGGTTCTTTCTTTTCTCGCTTCACGCTCCCGACCCACTTCCTTACCTGCCGGGCAGGTCGAAGTTGGTAGTGTCCACCTCCAGCCCGGTCTGTCGCCGGTACTGCTCCCGGAGAAAGTCCGGCACCTCCGCCGGACGGCGGCGCCTCTTCGGGACGGACTTGAGACCGAGCGCGTCCAGGAAGGCGCGCTCCTCGGCCGAAGTGGCAACCCTGCCGTTGCCGTCGCCGTCGCCGTTGCTGTTGAGGCGGTGGTGGTGGTTGCGGTGACGATGGTGATGGTGATGGCGGTGCTTAGGTTCTGCGGCGACCAGGGCCAAGAGCAAGAAGATTTGCAGCAGGTAAAACTCCATCTTCACTTCTTCCTCCTCCTCCTGCTCCTTCCGCCCGCCTCCTCCTCCTCCTCCTCCTCCACCGCCTCCTCCTCCCTGATGAAGGCCTGGGGCAAGTTTTCCCCCACAGTCTATACCTTCCTTGGTGAGATTTAATGTTCGTCTGTCTCTAAGAGATCAGATCTGCACACCTCAAGCGTACGACAATGGCTGCTGGCTCGCAGCTGTGCTACCTGTGCTAGACGAAGGTTGAAGCTGCTCAAAAAGAAGAGGAGGAGGAGGAGGTGATGACCATTGGTTTTGGGTTGGGGCTGGCTGGGGCTGTGCGGAGGAGGGAGGAGGAGGAGGAGGGGAGGGAAGACGACGCCGCGCTGTCTGCCCACCCAAAAAAAAAAAGTCTAATCCCTCCCTGGACAAAGATTGTGCTGTTGCTGCTGCTGCTTCTGCTGCTGCCGCTGCTGCCGTTGAAAAACACAACAGGTGGTCGCTCTTCTGCCCCTTCATTTTCGCAGATTAACTCTTTTTTTTTCCTTGGTACATTTTTTCCCCAAAATTTCTATGATTGTTTCTTTTATTGCTTTTCTACTTTTATCCCTTTGGACTATTACAAGTACTGTATACTAGATATAGGGGAGAAAAACCACTGCTCATAGACAGGGGGAGAAAGAAGCTTTGTTCATTCATTCATTCAAGATGCCCATGTCAAGTGATGAGTGAGGGTGATGAAAAAAAAAGTAGGGCTTTGGAACCGTCTTTAAAAGCCCTCCAACGTTGGTTTCCTGAAAAAGCAACCCGACCAACATGTAGAGCATAGAAATCTTGATGCCCCACATAGACCAACATAGTAAGACATGCCATGCCTGGGGAGAGGACATTATGTGCAGTCAAGCACTCCATCACACTGCCAGCACAGCAATTAGCACACAACACGTCACCGGATGATCGGAAACTGTTCTGGCACAGTGCAGACTAAAGAAGTGTCACAATACGTTTTGGTTCTACGTATGCGCCTGGCAAAAATGCAGTTTATCAAAAGTGCAGCAAAGAGTCTTTTTCAGGATGTATGTGCAAAATTTGTTTACTGTTGGTTCATCTTCAAGCTCGGCTTGGCACCAAAAACGTCAGAAAATCTGGCAATGACGTTGGTCCGAAGAAGAAGAAAAAAAGTGGGAGGGGCTGGAGAGGAGAGTTCAGATACAGTGTGCTGTGTTGGGGTTCCTCTCTTCTCCCGATCGCTTAAAACCTTTGACGTGGGAAATTAGATGGAAATAAGAAGCCCTTCGCTTCCAGACGCCTCTTTTCCCTCATTGCAAATTGTGATTTTTATTTTATTACAGAGACTCCTTGCAGCATCAAGCACACTTACCATGATCATATTTTTTTTTCTGGGAGACTGGCCTTGACATGGAAAAAAAGCGGGAAAAAAGACAGGGGCACTAAATCTATGCCGATATCTACACTTGCACCACTCATTTTTTTTTTTTTGCCAATGTCCCAATTTCACCATGAACATCATATTGTAACACTACAACAGCAGCAGCAGCAACGTCTTTGCAGTCATGTTCAGGAAGAATGCGAGCAAGGTGACCACAGGCAGCCGTGATGTCGTCACCCTCTCGACCCCTGACTCCATGAGCGACCTCGGGTCCAACGTCGACGTCGGCTCTCCCCTGGCGCCCCTGGCCTGCGTCCTCAGGGTCTACGGCTTCCTGGGCGTCCTGCCAGGTGCATGCTTGCCAGGAGAACCTTCCACTAGGCGATTTGGATGAGTACCCAACCAATATTGCTAGCACAAGTTCAACAGACCTTTTTTGAGGAGGATGTACTGGTAACGATTTGAGCGTGACTTGGTATGATATCCCAACCACCAACGGTTCGGAGCAAAATTGCATGCTCCGAAAATTGTTTGGGAATTTGCCACTTTTCCACCGATTTTTAACAACTTTTCCTTTTATTAACAAAATTCCCGGTAACCAATTATTTTGGTTTGTATTCCGACAATTTTGTTAATAAGTACTAAATAAAAAAGTTAAAAATCGGTGCAAAATTGTATGCCCGAAAATTGTAGTACAGGAATTGACCACTTTTCTACCGATCTTTAACTTTTTTAAATTTACTTATTAAAAAATTCTCGAAGCATTGATAATTTAAGTTACTAAGGGTGCGTTGTTGGTGGGGATGCCAATAAAAACGGTCTGTGGTGAGTCTCACCACCAGGCTCACTCACCACAGACTCATGCCAGAAAAAGACTGTCTGGTCGGGTGAGCTCTGTATGAGTCAAGGTCACGCCAGGTCGCCTGACCACTGACAGGCTGGGGTTCGCGGTCTCCTGCTGGAGGCACCTCCTGCCCGTGGTCGTCTGCTTGGTGCTCAGCACAGCTGAGACTCTGGTGTCTGAGCACATACCAAGTAGAGCCCAAGGATGATTCTTACACGATACCTGGTTTAATGGTTCCGTCATATCCAGAGACGGAGCACAACCCTAGTGGCAATGAGACACCGTCAGCTCACGCACAGTTCTGCAAGGTGGCAAAACTGGAGGCTTCGAACATCGGTGAAATAACATACTAACTATTAAAAAAAAAAAGTCACCGCACCAGGAACATGTTGACACACACTCTTTCTCCCTCAACTGTATTCCTGTCTCTCCTCCCCACCCCCACCCCTCTTGCAGACGACATGGTGCTCTACTTCTTGATAGTCTCAGGACTGTCCTCCATCGCGCTGACGATGGCCGTCAACCACGGGAGCCTCCGCCACTGCTACAGGGTGACGGTCGGAGTCACCAGCCTCTGCCTCCGCGACCGGAGCTGGACCTATCCGCGCCCGAGCGCTCAGCTCCGGTACCACTTCCTCATGATGGTGGCATACATGGTTGCCAGTATAATGCCGACAGTCCAGTTCCATTGTGAGCAGTGTTCCCACCCAACAAGAAGATGTTGAAACTTTGCCCAAAATCCCCTCCACCTTTTGGGTTCCCCCCTCCCCCCCCCCTCATTTAATGCTAAGACACATGACAATTATTTTTAGGTGTTCGCTTGGATCCTGCAAATCCGGCCATTCTGCCAAGGTTGGGAAGTGTGATGACCTTCGGCTGCTTGTCTGCCTACTTTTTTGCCCTGATCTCAGCTCCGGAACTGATCACCAGCAGCCTGATAAACATGTTGTCCGTCGCTCTGGAGAAGAACCTCGAGCAGAGAGGGCTTGTCTCTGACCAGGGATTCTGTCAGAATGTGGACAAGGTCACCACTTCATTTGGACACCTCTCGAAGGTAATGCTTCTTATCCTTGGGTCTTTAAACACAGGTAACAGTCACAAATAGTAAGACGGGAAAAAATAACACAGGTGTTTAGCAGCAACATATTCCTGCTGATGGTGGCCTCCCTGCTTCAACTGATCTGGCAGTTTTACACAATTGTTACCATCCTCACCTTTGGAGACAACTACTTCAGCATGGTGGCCTTGCTGGACCTTAGGATCGCCAGTAATGTTGTATTTATGATCTTCAATCTCAAGAGAATGCTCTTCCTCACGAGTCTTGTGCATTGCTTCAACAGCAAGGTACCTACAAAATAAGATATTAAAATTGGAAGCATGGACAAGATATGAACTTGTGCAATACAAGATGAAAGAATCTTTTAATTTTTTTTGTCTCATTTCATCTCTTTCATTTTCATCGATCCCTTTCTGCCTCAAAAGATTGAATCCACCCTGCATGCTCTGATTGAGATGAAGACCCACTTGGAAGGAGCAGATGCGACAGTTGCCTCTGGCACCAAGAGTCGTCTGAAGCTGATGCACGGCTTCAGCATTCACGGCTTCTTCAACCTGGACCGCACCATATTCCCGGCCCTCCTTGGACACATCCTCACATATGTTATCATCCTCATCGAGTTTCGGATGTCTCAGAATTCGTGAGGATTTCAAAGTTGGATGCTAAAAAAAAAAAACAGACATGTGCATACAATTTTTTCCCTGACATACAGTCGAGTTTCGCTATAACAATATCTTTGGTCACCCTCCAAAATATTGTTATAGCGAAATATGTCATTTAAGGGGTGAAAAGTGTACCCGTAGTCACAAGCAAGGAAAATATGGCAATTTATACGAGTACCATTTCCAATTAATGAGAGCAGGACACCTTTATTTAGTCTGTGACTCATTTTTGTGTGGTGAACTGACATTGACAAAAACATGGTGAAAATGTTGAAAAAATATGTTGACTTTTTCACTCCAGCTGCAATTTGTTGCCTTTTGAGCTCTTGATGTGCGACAAAATATTGTTGTACTGAAAAAGCCCCAGTAAAGATATTGTTATAGCATGAATTTTTATGAAGTAAAAGTTTGGTCTGCCCAGGAAATATTGTCATAGTGAGAATTATTGTTATAGTGAGAATTGTTATAGCGAAACTCGACTGTACATAATGAAGCATGGTCAAACTCAGTTAATTTCTTCAACTTGTACTATAAACATAAATTTACCTCTGTTGCCATCATACGAGTAGAAATGCATCTGCTGTCCTTTTTTTTTACAGATTTAATTGTTCATTTCGTTCATTAAAAAAAGCGCTTGCTTGTGAAATGAGAAAATTTGATGGGAGGACTCGAGAAAACCTTTTGGTCACTTTCCAGAAAAAAAGTGTGCCACTAACAAAATGTTAAAAAAATGTGACATGGTA
>JAAUYM010020951.1_pt1 | contig 10347 bp, 8 predicted proteins | sample 7278001 | NCBI WGS metagenome assembly JAAUYM01 (sample SAMN14350224, study PRJNA611818) | marine sediment metagenome | isolation source: surface marine sediment (1.8m) | place: French Polynesia: Moorea | collected 2018-08
GGAAGGATGAACGCAAACGGACCAAGAGGGTGGCTGCGGCTGCGGGGGTGAGTGAGTCCTGTATGTAGTCGTCACATAATTTGGCGTACTACCTTTACGAAGCACCAGTGAGAGTGGGAATGGGAATGGACGACCGCGGGATCATGTGGAAATGCTTGTGAAGTGATGGGAAGACGAAGAAAATAAATTAAAATGTAGGAAGAATTGGAAAAAGGGGGGGGGGGCGGGAGGGAAGAAAAGGACAAGAAACCGATGCTCTTGCGTCTGATCAGGATGTTGTTATTGGATAACTTCCCGAATCCAACTTTTTTTCCACGGTTGTCACGAGAGTGCTTAATTTCTTCAAATAACAATTCTGGAAAGACAAGCCAAATTTCTTTCTATTTGTTTCTACTTTTACTTTAACTTATTTGCCATTTCTGTACTAGTCACATACCTAACGCACATAATGTAGTTAGAGATTAGAGAATCACATACGTACGTCGTTCAATACGCTCGTTACACTTTATGCCACTTTAGCTCTGACATTCCTTGGAGTTGGAAAGTACTGTTGAATCTGTCTCGTAATAGAAGGTTTGGTGATTTTTTTTTTCTTTTGGGATATGTCATGGAATTCTCAGACCTAGAAAGGAAACTTCTTAAAAAATGAAATCATTAAAAATTTGGGCACTTTAGAAACTCTTGACAGTAATATAAATTATTCTGTGTAATGCACTTAGCAATATATTTGAAAGATATTAAAATCAAATTGATAGTATCAAAATTATAGTGCATTAAAATTTACAACAGTAATTGAAGTATAGTGAAATACTGATAAGTATCTAAATCACCTTGGGACCTGGGTTTTTGATTCACTTATCCGTCTGATTTGCTTAAGAGTTTTGAAGGTAAAAGGCATAAAATATGGCACTTATGCCTTGATGCCTTGAGAAGTATTTATTCCTTGGAAGTCATTGAAATGAAGCTTTCAATTCTAGTTAGTTTGGGTAAGCAATTGGCTTATTGTTTCTTTCACAGCAGCTTCAAACTCATTTAGTTATATTGTATTAAATAATGACACAAAAACACAGTTCATAAGTTTTTTCTTATAAGTCCAAATAAAAGAGGAGAAAAAAATGATTCACTGATCCATTGGATTGACAAAAGTGATTCACTTAACAGTATTTTTTATGTACTGAAACTAGAGTTGGTTTTGGTTTCAAGCATTTTGATTTAGATAAGTGTAGGGTCTGATACTTATCCAGTTAAGTTCGATGAGGGTGAAAACGTCTGATGCGATTAAGGAAAGCATTCGCTCTTGAAACTTTGCGGCTATCCAACGAAACATTTGGAGTCGCTAAGTACATAGTTTGCAACCCCTCTAGGACAACCGATTTTGTTGTTCTAGGTACATGGGTTGTAGACTACGTAGAGACTGCAAATGTTTCGTTGGGTGTGCAAGTCTAAAATGTCTCCCATTCGAACTATCGAGACAAGACCTCCGAGGGTGGTTCGAGTTTTGAGGTAGTGCAAAGATAGAGCGGATGTCACCACCACCACCACTGAGACGCGGTTTGAACCCAGGTGTGCCACACTCGCGCATATTCCCTTGCATTACCTAAGGACCTTTTTTTTCTCTCACGAAAAGACGATTCATCCCACCTTTCGCAAGTAACTGAGCACGCTCATTCTCCCCCGCAATCTGTGGGCGCATCTCAGCACTGCCTGAAAAAAAAGGGAGCGTTGGCGGTGGAGGAGGAGGGAGAGAATGGAGAAGAGGAGGGCTCTCTCCGTCTCTCCTCCCCCCCCTCCGTCTCTCTCTCTCTCTATCGCGCTCTAAAATTTTCTGACGGTGTTCTTTTCTCTCCCCCCTCCCCCTCCTCGATCTCAGTCGCAGTCCGGGTCAGGCGGTCGGGGAGAAAACATCATTAAGGTTCTGACTGGGAGAAGAAAGGGTTATCTATCTCTAGCTGGCAGTTGTCATTTCCCGAGTCCATCTTTCTGCAAATAAAGAGGGGATTTTTTTTTTCAAATTTCGGCAGAATAGTTCGCGTGCAACAGTCGCTTATACCCAAAATTGTTTAAAATGAGTCCGCCGCCACCCTCCTTCGTCGCCGTCTTTGCCTTCCTCCTGCCCGCCTTCCTTGTCGGCGCCCAGTTCTTCCATCCGTTCGCCCACGGCCCGTTCCTCCATCATCCGCAACTGGTGCACCCGCACCAGCTGACGCGCCAGTCGACCGGCCCGGCGGACGTCCAGTGCTCCGCCGGGGGATACTTCAGAAACCCGGACGACTGCACCAGGTTCTACCGGTGCGTCGACATATCGGAGGGACTGGCATACTATCAGGTACGCGAGCACACACACAGTTCTTTATTTCGCGGGATGCCGTGAACTGTGCCACTTGTCGGTCAGGCCTTCCACTATGCCTGCCCCTCCGGCCTGGTCTTTGACCAGCGCCTGAGCGTCTGCAACTACGCCTGGGCCGCGCCTCCTTGTGACGGGCCGGAAGCAGAGGAGGAGGAGGACGAAGACGCTGGTGCCGACGGAGGGACCTTCGTGGTGGTGGCCCCGTCCTTCACCTTCCAGTGCACCTCGCCGGGACTCTTCTCGCACGACAGCGACTGCTCCAGATTCTGGCTGTGCAGGTACGCCATCTGATGGTCATTGCTGATGGGTCCAGGATTCGCATTGATCCTTAAAAACTTCCCGTTTCCTCTCCTCCGCAAGGCAAGACGACGGGACGAGGCTGACTGCCGGACTGTACCGCTGCCCTGAAGGCTTCTTGTACGACGAGTCCGTACGCCGTTGCCTCCGCGCTGAGGACGTGGCCTGCCACAAGGTGCCGGACCTGGGCAGGATCGCCAGGGAGCCGCTGCCCTACCAGCTCAGACTGGCCGACCTCCAGGGCTTCTTTGCCAGGCACAGATTTTGAAAGACGTACCATACGTACATACTGTACCGGTATATGTACCTACGTGTAGCAGGTACAGGACAAAGTTAAGAAGATTTTCAGCAACCAACTGATGTTACCAGCCTTTCCCTAGTAGAACGTTCTTGTGACGTCTTTCAGCGTCTTTAAATAGTGCGGAATATCGCCATTGTCTTTGCAAACTTTCAAAGGGGATGCCATTAACGCAAATTGACGACATACGTACTATAAGTGGGTGAAGCCCACCTCTTGACAACAGTGGAATTTATGCAAGTATGTAGTATGTTATACTGTAGTAGGTACGTAGCATACCTGGATAATACTCGTAATACATTGTACTATTGAAATAAACGGAAACAAACAACCTTATTTTCTTCATTTGCTGTCACTGTTCACATTGCTATTGTCGTTTTCCTGCCCTCATTCTTCCTTAAATAAATCCTGAAGAGATGGATTTTTTCTACCAGCTCTCGTTTACGTCATCGACAAGCGTTTAATTTTATTCAGATTCTCTCTCTTTCTCCTCGACCTCCTGAGATGAACGTTCCTGTATGTACTGTACTATACTCCGCAGCTACTAGTAGCTGCGGAGGAGTTAGAGTCCCGGATATCAAAAAGAAGGCATTTCCATCATCGCCGCAGGAGAAGAGAGACCGACCAAATTAAACGAATCAGCATCCTTCTTGATTTTTCTCCCAGTTCTCTCCCGTCGGCAATGAAGGGGGGCGAGGGGAGGTGGAGACTGACCGAGACTTTACCCAGTTCTTGGAAAAGGGGCTGCGTGATCCTTCTTCTTATGTCCATTGACTTGGTTCGTCGGTGGTGAAATAGTTACCCTGCTCGTACTCCTATATGACAAACTTTACTCTTCTTCCCCTGAATGGAATGCAGGTGGGTGGGAGTTGTTCCTACATGGTGTAAGGGGGGTATGTCCCACCAGACAGCCTCACGTTAAATTATTTACCGTTTTCACCTTAGTTAAGCTACTACTGGTACAAGTTAAGCTCACATGTCTATTTGATTTCCCTATGTGTCGACACACACATGCACACACACACACATGAATGGCAGTTGTGTTTAATTAGTGTATCATACGTACATGTGAGAGAAAAAATGTAAAGTTATTATAAAATGTTGAAGTTCAAGCCGACGAGATAAGGTGTATGTCTGGTGGGGTAGGGCGGGGAGCATCTCTGAAGGCATTTTATTCTCATTCTGTCTGTCTTTCTCGTCAGGAGAGAATTGTTATGTAGGGTACGTAGTAGCTGGCATACAGTGCCTCCTTGAATTCATTCCAGCAAACAGCGGGGGTTTTTCTTTGGCCTCCTCCTCCTGTTGCTTCTCTACTACAGCCATTTCTCGCCTCCCTCCTTCTCCCTTCGCTGTTTTTTTTGCATGGGCCAGACTTATCTGGAAGAGTTTTATGTCTCACTTTGCGGGGTCCCCTCCCGGACTAGCCCTACTGTCTGTAGTAGCCCACATGGCCGCAAGTTGCTCCAGAAGTCTTAAAAAAGTTTGGCCCAACTTCCAATATCTTACCCTGCAGTAGAAGCTTCTGCCACTAGTAACGGCTGATAAGACCTTCTTTGCGACTTTTCTTGATGCCACCTGTGTGAAATCCTCGGGAAAGGAAGGTGTCAGCAAACACAACAATAACCTGGAATATTACATGCAAGTCAAACCTGTGCATTGGATTAATTATTACACTCTGCCTTTGTACTACTAGTAAAGGTTGAAGAAAGGTATTGATGATGTGAGTGACGGGCTCACCCTACTCGTTGAGGTCGTCTGTCCATCTTTGTGTTTTTGCCGTCTGTCCCTCTCTTTCTCCTCGTTTTCACGGGCCGCCAGTTGCTTCTCCATCAATCCACCCATTCCATCCCACATCGGTTTGAGAGAGAGAAGCAGCATACGGGGAGACGAAGGAGGGGGGGAGAGGGGATAAGACAAGATTTGGGGGAGAGCCACTTGATGCCGTCCGCGCACCGGCAGTGACAACAGCATAAAGAGAGAGGGAGGGAGAGAGATTATAAACTGGAAGAAAGGGGTGATGCTCCACATGTTCTTCATGCAGAACAGCAGCATATCACAGAGAAAAAAAATGCATCCTTGTTTAAAGACGAAGGCGCTCTGTTCCGCATTGGCAGAAAAGCACATAATCCATCAGAATGGAGAGAAAAAATGGGAGAAACTGTCTCCTGTTGGTTATCTTGATTTTTTTACGCTTGGCTGTTCGCGGATCTCACGCAGATGGCATCTTACTAGCTGTGTAGAAATGGAGACGGCCACGTATCAGACGAGGGGATTGAAGATCCAGAGAACAAACGCCCTGGCCTGGCATCGTGCTGCTCTTGGTCCTGGCAGTCAGTTTTCAGGTTGCATTCCCCCCCTTCCACACACACACACACACACCGGCGACGGTGATTAGCCCACAAACTGCGTACTGGTTGGGCATCCCCGACCAATATTGTCGAGCTATCGACGAGGTACTAGTAGCATCCAGGTATGGTAAGATAAAACCTTAAAGTAGGAAACAGACATAATATAGATTTTAGCAACAATTTTATCTCGAAATACCTCAGCGATACTTCAGAGGCTGAGGTCCCCAATATTGGTCGGGATCAGAAAGAGTAACCAAGGAAAGGAGAGTGTAAAAAAAAGTACTATACAGTAGATGCTCGTCTTGGCTTCTAGCTCGAGTCTCACTCCTTCTCATCCCCCCTCGTCCCTCAGGCGTCTCTCTCCTCGAATTTTTGGCATGCAAAAAAAAAGTCAGCAGCATGCGGAGTGGACGCGCCGCTATTATTTCACTACCAACTCGACTCATTTTGGAGTCGCTGAAATATGTACAAGTCCCGACGGGACTTTTAAACGTACGAGCGTAACAAATTCAGCTTTAAACATGTAATGGAACATGTCATTATAATACCACATAAATGCCACAATTTTTTTCATAAATTTGTTACTTTTGGGACTTTTAAACGTATGAGCGTAACAAATTCAGGTTTAAACATGTAATGGAACATGTCATTACAACCACATAAATGTCACAATTTTTTTCATAAATTTGTTACGCTTGTAAGTGTAAAAGTCCCGTCGGGGTGGGACACCAGGACACACGTCCTACTACTACATTGTACATAGTACCTATGCAATACAGTACAATACTACGTACATACTAATGTGCTAGTACTACAGTACATACTATGTTTGGTACTCCAAAGTGTTTTAAATGGGGGGTGGGGTGGGGTAAACAAGCATCGTTCATGGTATCAAACAAATTTAGTACTGCTTAATTCCACAATAGGCTCTTGCCCCCTTCCCCAGCCCCACTTGTCCTCTGGCCTAAAATACGACCTGCCTGTTGCCAGAGCCTATAGTTGGGCTCTCTCCTTTCCTCCGCCCCCTCCCCCTTTCTGTCCATTCCCCATTCGCATTGCCACGCCCTAAAGCCCAGACGGTAATTTATGGATACTCCCGAAAAAAAACCCCCACTTCTTCAGCCGTTTCCAAGAAATGCCGCATTTATTGCATAGCCAGAGAAACGTAATCCTAGCACGGTAGTAAGTACACAAGGTTGCTTTCGCGTAAATAAATATCTCGGATACATTTGTGTGCCTGTGACTGCATATAGCAAAAAAAAGTAAATTAAATTCAGTGTTTTGCCTAAACGTGTTTGTTTCAAGATTATGCATTAAGTACGTATATTATGTAACTCTCTCTTCAGTGACGGACAGTGTACGCTCCATCGCTGAAACTAAATTATTTAAAAGATGACTTCGCTACCTATGCTGAAGGTATATCCCGATTCTCTCCTCCACTCTACGCGTCTCCGTCCTTTCCCTCCCCCTCCTTCTCCTCCGGCGACGTCGCCCTCTTCCACAGGTCGACCAGGTCTCCCAGCCTTTCCACGTAGAAGTCCGGGACCAGGTGCGCGTCCTCCTCCCGCCCGGAGGCCTCCCACCCGCGCGCGTCCAACAGCGAGTGCGTCCCGGTGCCCACCAGCAGAGTCTGCAGGCCGCAGCGGCGACCGAACAGGATGTCAGTGTTGGCCCTGGAGGAAGTGGAAGAGAGAGAGAAGATGGAGGGGGGGGGAGGGATGGCGTTTTAAGAACAGAATGCCTCCTTTTTTTCCTTACCTATCCCCGATCATGAGGGTCCTCTCCGGCCTTATCTCCGGGTGCATCCTCCTGACTGCATGGAACATCTCCGGCGAGGGCTTCCCCATGACGACAGGGGTGCGGCAGGCGGCGGTGGCGACGGCGGACACGATGGAGCCGGTGCCGGGGAGGACGACACCGCTGCGGTGGGGAAACTGCTCGTCCGTGTTGGTGGCCAGGAAAAGAGTCTCCGGCCTCGACAGCGCGGTGGCCGCCTTGGCCAGCTTCCGGTAGCTGACGTTGTAGTCCATGCCCACCGCCACAGCTTCCACCTCGTCGCGCATCGTCGCCTCCCACCCGTCCATGTCGGAGAGCATCGTGGGGTAGCCGGAGACGGGGGTGGACGGATCGGTGCCCGGGGGAAAGTAGTCGGCCTGGCAGATGCCTTTCGGATCCTGAGAGGGGTGAAAGGTTCGTCACCGCTCTTTTTCCATATAAGTACCACTACTATATGTACAATTGTAGGTACATTCTGCTATACAAGTACAGTACATTATGTAGGTACATGACTACTTCAGAGTATAACGTAGAATTACAGTATAACACGTTCGTCAAAAGAACGTCCTTCTCACCTCCATCCCGATGTGCTTGATACCCAGTAGGTCTAGCTCCTTGGTCATCCCAGTGGACCCCACGACGTACACGGTCCCCTTAAAGTCCTTCGCCTTCAAATACTCGGCAACCAGATAGCTCGTGCCAACAATGTCATCCTTAAAAACCAATCATGATTAAGAAAAAAAAACCTTGACAGTTTAAACATGACTCTTGATGGTGACAGGTGGATCTCACCAGCTCCCCTCCGAAGCCCATCTGCGCGCACTTTTCCTTGTACTCCTGCCTGGACTTGGTGCTGTTGTTGGTGCAGTAGAAGATCCTCTTGTCCAGCTTCTCCCTGAGAGTGCGGATGCATTTCGCCGAACCTGTGATTGAGAGGAGAGGGCGACCCTTATCATTTTGTCAAAAGGCAACTCAACTCCTCCGCTGCTGTTGCTGTTGCCGCGCTGCTTTGCCGTCCTCCTCTTGCCTTCAATTTCGTCGTTTCCCACCCAGAGGACGCCGTCGCAGTCGGCCAGGACGACGTCGAAGGAGGCGAAGAACTTCCTGAGCTCCCCCGGACTGAGTTTGGACAGCTCCTGGCACCGCCTGGCCACCTTCACGGCGGTCGGGGACATGGTGGCGACGGGACGTACGTACGATGAGAAGCTGAGGCTGCGCTGGAGTTGGAGTTCGCCCTCATGTCACGCGGCGGCCAAATGGAGCTACACCTGAATGATAAACAACCCCGGGTGACCATCTCGGATGCTTCGAAAGTGGACAAAAGTGCGACAAAAGGGAAAGAAGAAACAGCTGTTCTCCATCTGGGGTCTCCACTAAGTTGATGAGTCTAGGGGTCTAGCATCCCCTTCTCCCCTGATGAGGGACTTGCCACCTCCAAGACATCATAATATTGATACGTATGGCACAGTGTCAGATCGTGTTGTAATTGGTTTATTTGCCTCCGTTGCTGTTGTTGCTGCTTCCTCAGCAATGGCTGTGTGAGTGCATCATGATGCAAAATTGCTGCATTTAGTCAGTCGTAATGAATACTAGAATAAATTTATGGGCTAAGAACTGCCGATAATGATTTTTTACCTTTAAAATCGACTCGGAAGTGTACATACATTAATAGAAAAAAAACCCTGTACATGTACGTTGTAAAACAGAAGAGTTCGACATTTGTCTCTCTTGCTCCATCCACTTTAACATTTGTTCGGACGAACTTCTCTGACCAATGACAAAGTCGCAGTTTTTTTCTTCTTCTCTCGGATGCTTTTTATTCCATTTTGCCAAGAGACCTCCAAGAACCTGCTTCATTTTTCCTTTGTCCAGTCTGTTGTTCCTTTTGTCTCCCCCTCCGCCCGCCGCCATCGCGTACTCAGTCCATCCGTCCATCCACCCCTCTCCCCTCCCGCCCCTCCCATTCCATCCCAAGAAAGACATCGCCACCGGGCGTGTGTATGTGTGTGTGTGTGTGTTATGAAACAACGCCCGTGCACCTGCGAAGACGCTAAGGGATGCGTACGCCCACCAACGCCAACAACGACACACACACGAGCTCCACTCACCCTCGGGAGGGAGAGATGAGCGCGCTTCCCTAAGGGGGGAGGGGGGTTGCTTGGTTGGTGCGAGGGAGGGAGGGATGCAAGGAGAGGTATTGTATATGAGTGGGGCTCCTCTGCCTACGTCCCCTCACTCTTTGTTGTGCAACTCAATCATGAAGTTCGTGGTAAGCGAGACAGAAGAAAGATCCGAGCTTTCTGGCCTTTATCGAAATCTTTTGTCCATCCTTTTGATTTGGAGCAGACGATAGATGCTACGTATAATTAACTTTATCTCCTCCTCCGTTCTCTCTCATCTCTTCTCAGTTCGGAGTTCTCGCCCTGGCTGGCCTCGCCGCCGCCGTGCCTGAAGCCGAGCATCAGCTGCTCGTGGACAACCGTCCCTACCTCGCCTCCGCCCCCTACGCCGCCCCCTACGCCTCCCCCTACGCCGCCCCCTACGCCTACGCCGGACACAGGTTCCCCTACGCGGGATATGCCGCCGCCCCCTTCTACAACTACGCCCCCTCCTTCTACCACAACTACTTCCCCGCCGCCCGTGCCTTCGTGGCCGCCCCCGCCGCCGCCGGCGTCAAGACCGTGGCCTCTCCCGTGGCTCGCGTCAGCTCCGTCTCGTCCCCTCTCCCGGTTCCCAAGTCCATCTCCCCCATCACCACCCACCTGGGCCAGCACATCGCCACCCCGCTGGGCACCCTCACCCCTCACGACTGCGTCACCGAGGCCGGCTGCCTCGTCCGCACCCTGAAGGGGGCCGGACTCGCCAAGCGCTCTGCCGAGAGCGACCCTCAGCTGATCGCCGCCGCGCCCGGGTTCGCCCCCTATGCCCTCAGCCCCTACGCCCCGTTCGCCGCTAACTACTACAGCGGGGCCGCCGCCTTCCCCTACGCCGCCCACGCCGCCCTCCCGTACGCCCACTACGCCAACTACGCCTACGCCGCCCCCACCTACGCCACCGTCCCCGCTCCCGCTCCCGCTCCCGCCGTCGCCGTTGCTGCCCCCGAGGTCGCTGTCGAGGTTGCCGCTCCTGCCCCTGTCGTCACTCCGGTCGTTCGCGCCCTTCCCGCCGTTGCCCCGGCCCCCGTCCCCGTCCCCGTCCCCGTCGTGCGTCAGGCCTACCGCGTCCCGGTGGTCGAGAACATTTCCCGCAAGGTGACCTACACCCACCTGGGCGCCCACCCC
>JAAUYM010020769.1_pt1 | contig 10345 bp, 13 predicted proteins | sample 7278001 | NCBI WGS metagenome assembly JAAUYM01 (sample SAMN14350224, study PRJNA611818) | marine sediment metagenome | isolation source: surface marine sediment (1.8m) | place: French Polynesia: Moorea | collected 2018-08
AGGAGGAGGAGGAGGAGGAGGAGGAGGAGGAGGAGGAGGAGGAGGAGGGGCGGGGCCGGACCAAGTCAAGAAATACTCGTACGCGAAGCCGCTGCCGATACTGGACGAGCTGGGGATCGCCTCGTAGTCGTCGGACAAGTTTGCAATCTTCACGGCTGTGTGATTTTTTTTTTGTTTTTTTTTCCTTTTGACGCGTGCAATTATTACAAGAGTTGAGAATCATCCGTCACTGTCTCTTTTTCTCCGACGCTGACGCCCAGCTTCCTGAGGTTGTCAGCCACGGCCCCGTTGGTCGGGTCGATCCTAAGGGCGCGCCCGTACGCCTCCACCGCAGACCCCTTCCTCCCCCACCGGTGGTAGAGCACGCCCAGGTTTGCCAGGTAGAGCGCGTCGTCCGGCTTTAGTGCAAGGGCTTCTTGATACCTTTAAAAAAAAAATGAAAAGGTGGCTGGTCGTTCTTGATTTAAAATAATAATAATAAAAGAGTTCTAAAAAGTTACCTCTTCTCTGCATCGGCATATTTTTCTTCCTTTCCATAAACATTTGCCAAGTGGAATCGAAATTCCGCTGCCTCCGGAAATATTTCAATGGCTTCCAGGGCCTTCTGTTCAGCCGTTTGAAACTTTCCTACAAACGAGAAGAAAGAAAAAAAATTGTTAGGGACCGTCGTGTCGTGTCAGTTGATAAGGCAGCCGAAACCTGACCGAGCTCGTCGGACAAAATGACCAGGTTTGACCAGGCGTGTCTCAGCCTCCCGTTCTGGGAAATCGCCTGCTGGAAGGAGTCGAAGGCCAGCCCCTTCCGCCCCGTCTTCAAGTACAGGTTGCCCAGGTTGAAGTAGCAGTCCGGGCAGTGTTTCCTGGTGGACCGAAAAAAAAAAAAAACAAATTTCAATTTCCGCTCACTCTCGAGTTACTACTAACACTAGGGAGAAGGCAAAATCCTTGCAACCTCAGGGCCAGGGAGGTCAGGTACGCGTCTTCCGCGTCCCCGGAGTGCGTCCCGCCGCGGGCCGCCAGCACGATCCCCAGGTTCATCCAGGCGGCCGCGAACCTCGGGCTGACCCGGGTGGCCCTCCGGAGCAGCTCCTCGGCCTCCGGCAGGCCCCCGGGCTGGGAGCGGCGCAGGTTGCCGAGGTTGTTGAGCGCGTGCTCGTAGTCGGGGTGGAGGAGGAGGGACAGGCGGTACAGGGACACCGCGGAGTCCACGTCGCCGGCGTCGGCCGACAACTTGGCCAGGTTGTAGTGGACCTGAAATAGTACATACATACATTATGCGTATAGTACAGGTATATTAACTTAGAAAAACTCAAGACGTAAGTACATTTTTTCCCACCTTTGCATTCTGAGGGCACACGGCAAGGCCCGAGGAGAACAGTTTCATCTCGCTCCTCCACTGGTGCGACCGCAGCCACGACTTGGCGAAGAAGGCCGCCAGGAGCAAGTAGAAGAGGACTCTCAGGATCGTCTTCTTCCTGCCCCCTCGCTTTCCACGGCAGAGGCGGCGCAGGCCGAGGGAGACGAGGAGGGCGTGTCCGATCAGGGTGAGGTAGAGGTTGCGCTCGGCCACCACGAAGCCCACGTTGAAGAACACGTTGGACGAGGGGAGGAAAGGGAGGGCGCCCAGCGCGGCGGAGCTCAGCAAGGCCTTCCTCGTCCTGTCGTCCCGCTCGGACAAGCACCTCAAAAGGAGCATGATCCCAAGCAGGGTCGCTGAGACGACCGCCAACAGCCGCGGGTCCGCGGGGGTGGTGATGAGGGGGACGCAGCCCATGGCCCAGTCGAAGCACAGCCAGTCGGGGGCCAGCAGGAGCCACAGGTTCAGGGCGTACTGGTACGCCCGGTTCAGCACCCTGAGCGTCCTCGAGTCCAGGAAGGCCGCCGGATTGTCCTGCTCCTGGAACTTGGGCGGCTGGAAGTCCATCGCCCAGAGGCGGGCGCACAGGATCGCCGAGGCCGCGGCCATCATCGGGATCAGCTTGGCAGCGAAGGATCCCATTCGGGAGATCTTGAACTTGGCGACGTCGAGATCGTGGCGCCAGATGAGATCCATGGCGAGCACCACGGGGACGACCATGATCCCCTGCTCCTTCACCAGCACGGCGATTGCCGTCAAGCACGTGGCAAAGATCACTTTCGCCACGCAACTTGCGATCCTGAAGTAGACTAGGATGGCGACCAAGATGAGCAGGGAGCAGAGGAGGTCCGCCAGCCCGACGCAGGCGGCGACGGCCTCCGCGTGGACGGGGTGGGCGGAGAAGACGAGGGCGGACCACGTGGCAAGTCGGCGGGACCCCAAGACGAGCCGGGAGAGAGAGAAGGCCAGGCAGGTGTTGAGGCAGTGCAGGCAGACGTTGGCCAGGTGGAACACCAGCGGCGGGGGGGAGGAGGAGGAGGACGCGGAGAGGGAGTGGAGGAGGCGCAGGACGAGGACGGACAGGGGCCGGTAGGACTTGTGCGAGCGCTCGTCGGAGAGGGGGTCGCCCCAGAAGTCGTTGCGGAAGACGGCGGTGAAGGGGGAGGAAGAGTTGGAGACGTCGGCGTTGTTGACGATGGCGGGGAGGTCGTCGAACACGAAGTCGCGCGCCAGGAGAGAGGGGAAGAAGGCCACGACGGAGGAGGAGCACAGGAGGAGGAACGGTCGGGAGCCTGGCGACCTCATGGTCATCCTCTCAACCAACCACCACGTACCCCATGCCCTTTCATTGGGTCTGCTGTATCTGTTGCTGCTTCCCTCCCGCCTGCCCCACCCTGGCCTCCAGGTAGACCACCTCCCTCTCCAGGCGGGTGAGCTTCTCGCTGAGGGTGGAGAGCCTCGACCGGCAGGACATGTCGAAGGCGTTGAGGAAGTCCGCCACGCGCTTGATGGACCCCGAGACGAGCTCGATGTACTCCCGGTTGGCCCAGTCCTGCTGGGTCTGCCTCTGCAGGGCCTCCCGGTGCACCCGGGCGGCGGACTGAGACATGGCCGCGGATGGGGGGGGAGACGGGGGACACTTTTCCCACTCTGCTGCTTGTCCTACACCAGGCCCAAAGGCCCACTCTACCAAGAATGTGCCTCTTTGACCACCCTGTTATGTTGGACTCCTGTCAAAGTGTTTTTGTTTGTTTCGTTTTATAAATCCGTACTTGACTCACGCAACCTAGACAGTTTTATTCAAACTTTTAAGGCGGTACAGGAGTAGTACAGTTGTACGACCACTTTGGAACTTGGAAAATTAATCTACTACATGTAATTACATGTAATCTTAATGTACTTTAAATGTATGATTCACTTTTATCAGTGGGCACTATAGATAAGACATCTCCTAAATTGGTTCCAGCATATTTGATCCACTTAAGCGTTTGGACCACTTATCATCCAGTGATCCACTTATTTATGTTCTACTGTACTACTATCTATAATACCAGTACAATCTCCTAGTATGCAATAGATGTAAATTACAAAAATAATAACTATTATAACTGTAAATTAACTGCACTCTAATGTTGAAAGCTTTGCTGCTGCTGCCGTATATGCTGAATCGGCCGCCTCGGTTTCATGTTTCCAGCTGAGAAATATCAACTTTAGTACGTACAGCACAGACGAAAATATTCTGTCCAAAATGCCGCCAGCCACCTCGTTCAACAGCACCTTGCCACATCATCCCGGACAGGTGCTGGCCAGCGTGGCCTCTCTGGTGCTGGCCGCCTCCACCGCCGCCTCGCCCGCCAGGGGAGGAGGGTCCCGCCGCCGCCGCCAAGGGGGCGGGGTCACCTGGGAGGGCGTGACCAAGTGCTTCGTGGACGACAGGGAGAAGGGGGTCCCGCCCATACAGATCGCGCCGTGCGACAAGCGAGCCATCTTCTACTGCTTCCTACTGTTTGAAAGTTAAAAAAAAAAATTGGGGGGGGGGAGGGGGGCGGGGGGGGGGAAGACAAGTTCAAAAATTCAACAATTTATTTCTTTCCTGTCCTAACAGAAAAGAGCAAGAGGGTGGAGTACGGCTGCCTGGACCGCAACAGGCAGAGCAAGCACGACCTGCAGCTGCTGTCGGAGAAGGAGGCCGGCTTCGGCATCCTGTACAAGTGCAGGGCCACCAACGCCTCCAAGGCCTGCGTCTGCGTGCCGGACCTGTGCAACAACGGCATCCCCAACACCTGGCAGCCGCGCGGGCAGGACGGGCGGAGCGGAGCGGGTGCCCTCCTGCTGCTCCGCCAGGAGGAGAGGATTCCACCTCCAGTCACTGTCGTGCCCGCATGGAGTATTCAGATATTACACTCTCTTTTTAGCTCCCATTGTATCTAGAGAGGCATACATATATTGTCCGATAAGCAAGTTGATCACAGCACGGCACATGCCTATTTTTTTTTTTTCAATTATCACACGACCTTGACCACGGGGTCGGTCAGTCCCAGCAGGAAGTCCACCCTCTCCTCCGTCAGGGGCAGCCAGAAGTGTCTCCTCGGGTTCGGCGGTTGCTTGCCCCCCGCCGCCGTCGTCGCCTCCCTCGCGCTCCCCGCCCTCCTCCTCCTCCTCCCCCTCGTCGTCGTCGCCGTCGTCCTCCCCTTGCCGCCGGGGAGGTTGGGGTCCGCGTGCACGCCGGCCTTGGAGGCCGCCGCGTCCAGCTCCGACGGGTCCGTCAGCCTCATGTGGATGAGGATGGAGCGCAGCACCGCCTGGGGGACCTGGAATAGGCGGACGTTTGTTGGGTCTTAATTCCTCATTTTATTTTTGTGCCGGAAGTGCTCCCCCTCTTCTTTCTGCGGTCGACCATAGGAAGAAACTTTCCGGTTCAAACTTTTTCCTCCCTCTCCTTCCTTCCGTGCCAAATGCTATAAATTTCATCTGGTTCCTTGAGAAGGAAAGCTCCCTTTCTTTCTTTTCCTCTCCTTCCCTCAGGAAAAGTGGCAAAAGGGGCCTTGCCTTCTCCTCCTTTTCCTCCACCCCCCTCTGTGATGTTTTTCTCGGGCGTGGTTGGCATTTGATGGATCGTGCAGAGGCGCCATTAGAGAAAGCGTGAGGGGGAGGGGGGGGTAATAAAGGCTCTGCCAAGCAGGGCCTAGGTAACAACAATCTTGGTGGCCTTCCTAGCCTCTCTGCAGTTTTAATGCAGGGTTCATTTGCGCAATAAGGGCGACCTTATTATGCTGAGGTGAATAACTGTGGTCACAATTGAAGACGCAAAGGTACGCATAGGCCCACCTATACATGTAGGCCCACCTATGTATATATAGGCCCACCTGTACATGTACTGTACCTGTTCGTAGAACCTCTCCATTAGCATGGGAAAGCTGAGGCCGAACTGCCTGCCCCAGTCGACGTCCAGCACCTCCAGGGTGGCGGCCAGGACGTGCGCGTAGCCCTGGAGCAGCGGGACCAGGTAGTGCCGCCCTCGGGCGTCGGAGGAGGACAGCGACCAGAGGGCCAGGGCCGCGTCGCGCGGGATCAGCCCGAGGTGGACGCGGTGGACGGACAGGGCGGCGGCGCAGAGCGGCGGGGGCGACTTGCTCGGCGCCGCCGCGGCGTCTCCGTTTGTCTCCTTCTCTTCCTTCTTCTCCTCCGCCGCCGCCGAGGCCGCTGCCTCCGCCGCCGTCTCCGCCATGGCCAGCTGGAACATCTCCGCCATCTCGTCCCGCTGGAAGAGCACGTCGGTGGCCGCCAGCGGCCCGAGGCACACCCCGCCGAGCGGGTCCGACTTGTCCGCCAGCGGGTCGGCCGCCAGCACGCGCGCGGCGTCGGCCGCCAGGGCCCGGGTCAGCTTCAGGCGGCGCTGGAACCTCTCCTCCTCCCTCTTCTCCCTCCGCCGGTCCCGCTCGCGCTGCAGCGGGGTAGTACTACAACTGTATAGTGGAAAGGAAAGGAGTGGGGGAGGGGGGGCGGTGAAAAGAGGAGCTAGAACGTCGCGTCATGCAACGACACCTGCCAGCATCTCCCCTTTCTGTCGCATTAGAGACACAGACGGGAAAGAAGGCTTCAAAAATTTATGAGGCTGGATGCGGCAAATGCAGTGGTGTTAACCCAACCAATAGCGCTAGCGTAAATTTACTGCCTGGTAAGTGACATGAAAACCTTGGAGCAACCCAAATGTCGATCCCTATCGCTAACTGCCACTAGTATCTCCACCGATAGTGTGCCCGTAGTGATACCAGTATTGGTTGGGAAGTCACAGTTTGGCCTCACTCACTCTTGCCCTCCTCCTCCTCTTCCTCCTCCTCCTCCAGATCTGTTGTTCCTCTTCCTTCTCCTGATCTTCTGCTGCCAGCGGAGGAAGCGATCATACATGGAGAGGAGGTCGGTGACCGCGCAGGCGTCGCAGTCACCGCAGCCGCAGAGGACTTCCCTGGCGGCGGCGGCGGCGGCGGCGGCGGCGCCGTCGTCGTCGGAGCTGCTGCCGTTGACGGCGGACGGCCTGCCGCCGACACCCCTGAGGTTGTCCCCGATCCCGGGTCCCCCTTCCCTCAGGAGAAAGGCCAGCGCGTCCGAGTCCGCGGTGACGCCGCCTGCCTTGCTCGCGGCCGCCTCCACCGCCGCCGCCATCGTCCTGTTCAGCTTCCAGGCCAGCCCGACGGCGTGGAACTGCGCCAGCGTCCCGAGCAGCACCCGCGTCTCCCTCAGGCCCAGGCCGGACTCCAGGGAGGAGAAGTCCAGTGGGGAGCAGCGTTTGGCGTGGGTCACGTCCTCTAGGACCAGGAGGCACCTGTTTACGTAACAGATACGTTAGAAGATGCATATATCTGTTTACGTAACAGATACGTTAAAAGATATCTCTCACCTTCGCCCTTGTTGCATAGTGACTATGTAGTAGAATACCAAAGTGGGGAAAATCGGTCATTTTTGAGTTATTTATCTATGGAGTGCTGATCTCGACAAGCCGGTTTAAGTGCATCTGGCTGCAAAAATTAAAAAAAAAAATTATCGTACCTATGGTTATTTTTGGGTGCGCAAAAAATAGTGGGGCCGTGGATGGGTGAGTGATCGACCATTGACAGAGGGTACGTGCTAAAAATAGCTCAGCTGCAGATCAGTTAGTGATGGGGCGTTGAAGGAGGCAGGACGTGGGAGGGGGAGAGGGAGGAGGAGTGTTGGAGGATGATCAGAGTTCAAGAATTAAACTGGTTCTCTTTTTTTCCCTTAAATGTCACTTATGTGTGTGTGTGTGTAGGATCACCGACGGACGAGAGGAACTCATTTTTCATGTGGTAAAAAAAATGGTTTGTTCTGCACCTTTTCCATACCTACTGGTTCTTGGGCAAACTCAAAAAGTTAAAACATTTTTTAGTCTATTCATGGAAGTATTAATAAATTTACTGTGCAGATCCGTTCGTATCAGTAAAGTTTCTTCAATGTCACTTCTGCAACATCATGTGTCGAGCTTGTTGGGCCTTCTGCACCTGCTGCTGCTGTTGCTGCTGCACCTGCTGCTGATGTTGCTGCACTTGTTGCTGGTGCTGTTGTTGCGCCTGTTGTTCTTGGCCTTTGTTGTGCTGCTCGATCTGGTGGAGCACCTCCAGCAACTTCAGCTTCTCTGCCATCTCCTTCCCTCCTCCTCTCACCCCAGCTCCTCCTCCTCCTCCTCCTCCTCCTCCGGGCGGGTGCTGCTCCTTCTCCACCTTCTTGGGGCCGCCGGATTTTGCGGCTCCGGGGGGCGACTTGTTCTCTCCTCCAGGTTTCGCCGGCGCCACCTTGGAAGCCTTGACCTTGTCCTTGTCTGCTCCGCAGCAGGCCTTGAAGGAGTAGAACCTGAAGGGAAAACTGGGGCTTGCGCGAAATACTTAAATAATCAATTTTTGATCAATGATCCTCCAACCTCCCGCTGTCCTCGTCCCAGTCGAGGTCGTCGTAGCAGTCCAGCTTGGGCTTCTTCGGGCTGTCGATGTTCACCAGGAAGCAGTAAGAACTACGTGCACATCAACAAGCGACAATGGAAGTGAACTTGTTTACTATAATACACATTCCAAGCTGCCCAACCAATATCGCTAGCGTGGATTTGGTGATGGGTTGCTCTAAGGTTTTTTTTTTTTCACTATTCGAACAACTGCCCTGGTGCACTAACGCTATATAAGTGACATATCAGTGATACGAAAACCTTATAGCAACCCAAATGTCGACCCGTCCCATCACTAACTGCCACGAGTGTCGACCCCGAGAGTGAGTGTGCCCCTATGCGGCACCAATATTGGTTGGGTGTGCGTAGCTCACCCCGAGTTGTGCACCCTGCAGCCCGTCTCGTCGCACCGACACCTGTCGCCGTCTCCCTCCTCTGCTCCCGCCGCCGGAGCCGCCTTGTCCTCCAACGTCTCCTCCGCCCTCCTCCTCTTCACCGGGCGCCACAGGCGGTTTTGGATCATCGTCCTCCTCGCGGTGCCGCCGATTTTGCTAATTTCGTTCAATTCAATCCAAAAGATTTTGGGGTTTTTTTTTTTTAGGAGGGGGGGAGGGTGTCTCAAGAGCTCTCAATTTTTTTTTCTCTCTGACATGACGTCCGACTGCGGAGGCCCCTCGTCCTCGTGCGAGGCGCCGTTCCCTCCCGTGATCTCCTCCGCCAGGTCCAGCAGCGTCTTCACCTCGCTCGCTGCAGAACGTGGAGTAGTACTACGGTGGTACTTTGTTCTTGCCATGATACAATAGTACGTAGACTCAGGGGTTCTCAATCTGTGGGTGACAACCCCAGAAACCCCACAAGCCCAAAAGTGGGTCAGAAAACCTCCAAAAGTGGGTTTCAAGAGGGCGAAACAAAAAAAAAAAGGCAAAGAACACTATCTAATTAAAATGGCAAGAGTGTGAAAATTATGGGTGTTTTTTTTTTTTTTTTTTTTTTTGGCTTCCCCAACATCCCCACATTTTACTGTTGCTGTACTGTCGACCCACTCTACTTCAGATTGAGAACCCCTGTAGTACCTAAGTAGTTTGCAAAGTACCTATTCCTCAGAGAGATCTATATCTGACCTTTGCCCAGTTCCCCTTCGCCAACTGCTGCTCCTTCCTCCACGACCTCCGCCCCCGCCCCTGTCCCCGCCCCCGCCCCCGCCCCCATCCCCAGCAGCCTGTACGGGTTCTTGTCGCTCCCCGGCTCCGCCATCACCACCTTGGGGTTCTTCTTCATCCTGAGCTCCCCGCAGGTGGGGGCCCACTTGACGTGCGCGTGCTTGTATCCCGGGAAGGTCATCGTCCTGTGGTGGCTGCGCTCCACCAGCGACTTGACCTCCTCGTCTGCCACACACTTGCCGAATGGGCAGTCCTTGTTCTTGCCGTGACCTGAAAAAAAAAATTGAATATGTGACAGGTTTTGCAAAAAGAAATGTAACAAACATAATAATACTACTTGCAGTATACTCCAGGGACATTCTGAAGTATAAGGACTGGATTGCTATTTTGGAGGTTTACCTTTGGAGGTGAATTTTGAAAGTTGCTCTAATAACAAATTATTGGAAAAAACTTGCCTTAGCATGTGTTTTTCACTTCTTGCATAATTTCGTAGCCTCTGACTGCAGTTTAGCTATCTTTGTATGTTACTTTTTTTTGTTAGTTTTTGTTCCTTTAAAAAAAAATCAAATTACCCAACTACATTTACCCAATTGGGTACAAGTTCCCACATATTTTTCCATCTCTGAAACATAAATGGGAAATTGAATGTTGCAAAGACTTCCAGTCCTTTTCCTCCAGAATGTCCCTGCGACTATACTCAAAAAGTAGTACGTTAGGTAATATTGTACGCTTACTGCATTTTCCCACATTATGGTATAATAAAGCAAGTTGAACTTGGCACGGTCCTAATACCTATGCACTTGACCACACATGATGTTCCCGGCCTGCAGTCACTTTGTGCCCCGCCACCTCCTGCCTCCCCTGCCCCCCCGTCGTCCAGCATGGCTGCCCCGTCGCTCTTGCACGCGGATCCCAGGTCCTTGAGCAGGTGCTCTGCGCACTTCCAGCAGTGGTTGGTGCGGCAGTGGCGGGTGTCCGCCACCAGGGTGTTGGTGTCGCAGCACTCCGGCACCGGCTGTGGATCGTTAGGCACAGCACTTGTTTCAAGTCCAAGTTTCAAGATGCATTTTTACTACCTTTGTGTTAATTGATCGACCGTATTGCTCTAGCACTTTCCCACGCATGGGTACATGTCTCCAACTGGCATTCCTCACCTGATCACACGGTGTGTCCCTGCAAGGCAACGTCGGAGATGGCGGCGGCTGCGGCGCTGCATTGCGCCCACCCGCAAAGCTGAAGAACCCCTGCGCCGACGCCGGCCCGATCGGCGCCAGCAGCAGCAGCAGCAGCAGCGGCGGCGGCAGCGGCGGCGGCAGCGGCGGCGGCGTCTGCGGCTGCGGCGGCGCCATCTCGGTGCTGCCAATGACAGGAGGCGGCG
>JAAUYM010125101.1_pt1 | contig 10345 bp, 10 predicted proteins | sample 7278001 | NCBI WGS metagenome assembly JAAUYM01 (sample SAMN14350224, study PRJNA611818) | marine sediment metagenome | isolation source: surface marine sediment (1.8m) | place: French Polynesia: Moorea | collected 2018-08
CATAGCGGTTCTTCTCTGTAAAATGAATTAGTCACATAATCAACATTCTACCTTGATTATGTTTCCAATTCATTTCATTCTCATTAATCAACAGTAATTGAGAACTAGGAACTAACCGAAAATGCCTGTAATCCTCTCAGTGACTAAATTATAGCCGATTATCTTATATCGAACTCAGGTTACCAATTCCGCAAGAATCTAGATAGTCAATTATCCATCTAGAAGCTTGATGTAGATAAGTATCTACTCGATTATTCCGCTTGGCTGTTAGTTTTTGAATCCGATGAGATGTTTGTTTTCTACCTCGTAACTGTGACTGAAGGGAAGCTTTTGTTTTGTTATAGAATTGATTTAAACTTTTGAGCGGTCGGACCTTATCCAGAATAGGTACAAAGCCTTTTTGGTTTGATGTTAACGCCGCTAAATTGTCTACGCCAATATCTATCGCTGCAATAGCTTCAGGGTTAGTTACTGTATGGTATTCAGCTTGGTTGTAAACTATTTCAATGACATACTGTCCTACTTTGGGGATAATCCGAGCTTGAGCTATGTTTTTGGCTTTGGTGGGAACGATAATATCTGTTCGGTGATAATTTAATGATTCCTTTCTTCAGCCCTGGTTTACTAATGGCTTGGATAGTGTAAATAAGTAAGTTACGCCCTTTAGTTTTGTGTTTATATTTGGGTAATTTTGGTCGACCATTAAACAGGTTAGGAGTTTCTTTATAAGCTTTATTTGCTTCAAAAAAAGACTTCCAATTCTTATCTAACACTCTCAGTACTTGTTGACTTACCTTTCTCGGTAGAGCTTGATAATCTGGCTGGTCTTTAACCTTATGATAAATCTGATTAAATCCCAGATAAACTCGCTCAAAGAGGAAGGATTGGCGAACTAAATAGTTGGCATAATTGTAAAGATTTTTAGACAGAAAACACAAGTTGTCTATCTGTTTCCAGAGCGGACTTGTTTCTTTAACTATATGTCTCTCAACTTGCCTCATTGTTTTTGTTCAATTGATATTTATATTATCTCATAGAATGAAATTTATTGATTAAAATATTTGACTATATTTTTATTGAATCTTTATCATACTTTTTAGTCTAATAAACTTTAAGTTGGGCGGTGCCCACCCTCCTTTTTTTCCAGTGCAGAGGTCGAACCCTCAGTTATCCCGTGGAGATAATTGGATATCCCATCCTGGTCTTCCCCACCAGATACCACGCTCATTTGGCTCAATCCAAAAGTCAAGTCTTTGAATTGCACCATCTTCAAAAATTAGCTTGGGAAATTCTGGATAGTCCCGATCCTCTTTTTCAGTATAATTTTGCTCCAAAAAGGTCATGTTAACCTTGAGTCCATCTGCAATATCAATTTCTTCTGTACCAACCCCGTTGAGTATTTCATCATCATAGCTAAAAGAACCGTTAAAGGTATTTCCAGCTAGAGAACCTTCCGTTACTACTACTGTAAAATCGTAGGTAACCGGCACTGCTTGAATCGGAAGCACATTAGTAAACATCATTTTAGTAAACATCATTGTTAATGCTACAGTTGCCATTGCAGTGATAGAGTTTTTAATCATTAATTCCCTTCAATATCAAGTTCTAGATACTTAGTTTCTAGTAAAAATGCCCCCTGAGTAAAACGGACTCCCCAGTATCCCCCTGGACGACGATCCAGAATTACCCCCTTTTCTCCTACTGTCAAAACATCAGGAGGACGCAACATCGGCATGGGGTCGGCAGTTTTAACATAGGATGGTAGCATCACTAATTTTACGCGATCGCCTACTTTCATTTAACTCCTAACTCCTCGTGATAATTACTGTAACTAGGGTGTTTGCCAAATACGTTGATGATAGTCTTCTACTTTGCCATAGGGCTCCAAGGTACTCTGGGGTGAAACGGCAGAGCCTGTTTGGATTTCGTCTATATTATCGTGATTATTATTATTGTGATTATTATGGTGGTGAGAATGATTATGATCATGATTATGGTGATGATGACCATGACTATTATTCTCTACAGCAGCAAGACGAAACTTACACATCTCGCAATTCATCGCCACTTGACCTAGTTGGGTTTCGATTTCTCTGGTGCGTATTACCTGTAATAATTGGGGTTGAATGCCCATTTCTGGTAAACAGTTAAAAGTAATATCAGGATGTTGGGCTTCTTGTTGGGCGGTGATGTCAAAGATTTTCTTAACTAATACCCCAGTAAAAAGAAAGTAGGGTAGGACAATAATACGCTTTGGTTGATAGAGATAGGCTCTGGTGAAACCTTCTTCTAAACGAGGGTGAGTAATACCAATAAAACAAGTTTCTACCGTCTTGTAACCGCTTCCTTCCCAGAGAATTCTAGCTAATTTTAAAACATCTCCATTGGCATCAGGATCGCTAGAGCCTCGACCGACAAATAATAGTACCGTATCTGCACGGGATATATTATGAGGATTATTTTCTGGTTGGTCTAACTGTTTCAGGCGATCGCGCCATAATTCTAAAATAGGGGAAGTAATCCCGAAATGACGACCATAATGAAACTTAACTTGAGGATGGCGTTTTCTAGCTCGATCTAATTCATTGGTAACATCAAACTTATTGTGTCGGGCTGCAAACAACAAAATGGGTAATGCGGAAATATCTGTATATCCTGCTTCGACGCACCGATCTACCCCTTCTTGAATACTAGGTCTGGTTAACTCCAAAAAGCAAGGTATTACTGGACGAGAAGTATCTAATTGACGGTATGTTTCCACAAAATCCATAAAAGTTTGCCTACCTTGTTCATCTCTTGTACCATGTCCGATCGCCAGTAAAGGTCTTTTGTAGGGTAAAGGGGGTAGTTGTAGAGAAGGAATATTGAGAAGAGAAGTTGAGTTAACAGTAACCATTAATTAGCTATAGATTCCGCGAAAAGTAACAAGAGTCTAAATTATACAGATTTTAATTACTTCCTCGACCTGCTAGAAAGGAAAATTTGTAAAGAATAGATTCTAAAAGACATGGTTGGGGTAAATTATTGTTGATGGATGCACTATACAAAAGTCTCCAGGCAAGCAAACAGGTTGCTTCTTTTGCTGTAATAGTAGATGCCATTGATGCCCAAGCCCTAAGTTTTTACCAAAGATTTGAGTTTCAAGCTTTCCCAGACCAACCCTATAAGCTATTTCGTACTATGAAAAATATTGCTCAAACTTTTGCTTAAACTCTATAGCGGTTCTCGAAAAGCGTGAAGTAAGTACTTGGACAAAATTAATTTAACATGATTGTGAGGGTAGGTAATAGGTAATAGCGGTGCGACCCTGCGGTCGGACCCCGCGTCGGCGAAAGACGCAAACGGGGCGTATAAACCGATGAGGAGACCTCATCGGACAGCCCCTCGGGAATGCCGACCAAGAGAGGCGAGGTCTCCTCGCCATAGGAACGCGCACCAAGAGAGGTAATAGGTAATAGAAGATATGACGGGAGTGATAAATATACAAATAATTTTGCCTACCCACTTACACCTCGGTTATATGATTTATCATTCATCATTTATCATTTATCCCGCGTTCAATGTTAAATGTTAAATGTTAAATGAAGGGTCACTCCGAACTCTCATTAGTTATTCAAAGGTAAGAAGATTGTGAGTTCTTCTCCTTTTCTTGATCTTTGTCTTACTGTCAGTTTTCCGCCTAAAGCTTGGAACATATTTTTGGTTACTTTTAGGTTCAGACTCAAGCTACCTGTTTCTGGTTGAAACATTAATAATTGACCCAAGGCTTTTAATGGATTATTAGTAGATTGGGAAATTACTTGTAATTTTAAGCGATCGCCTGCTGTGGAGATATTAACTCGAATTTTCCCTCCTGTAGGTAAGCTACGGGTACAACTTTCAATCAAACCTGTTAATACTCGATCTAACATGGCTGGATCGCTTACTACTTCTGGTAGTTTTTGGGGGAGGGTAACATCTAAATTAATGTTTCGTCTTTGTGCTTGTTTTTCCCAACGAGGGATAGTTTGTTCTAAGACAGACTCTAAGCAACAGGAAGTTAAATGAACGGGGGAAGATTTAGGGGGTGTAGATTCTAATTCCGCAGCGCGAAAGATTAACTCCATCCGTTCAATTTGTTCTGTGCATTCTTGATCGATGGTTTGGAGACGTTGAATAACTTTGGGTTGCAAGTCTTTTTTCCTTTTCAGAAGCAGTCTAGTAAGAGTGCGAATAGTGGTGAGGGGTGTGCGAATTTCGTGGGTTAGGGCTTGTAGTAGTTCCATCTCTAACTCACTACTAGGGGTTGCCGTAGCTACGGAAGGAATAGACTCGACAGGGATAGATGTTATGGGAGTAACTTGGTCTATAGGTTGAGAGTTTTCAATAGCTAACGCAGTAAGATTGGGTAAATTTTTGAGTAAATCACGACTAAACTGACTTACTAGACGATAGTCAGGAGTAACAGGCTCAAATTCCTCGATTAGAATATCTATTTCTGATAATCGGTCATAATTTACTAAAGATAAGCGCGCTCTCAGAGTTGCCCAAACTTCTTGTATAGTTTCTGGTGCAAAGGAAAAATAAAAAGTAGGAGTTCCAGAAATGTCTTGTCCTAAAACCATGATTAAGGAAAAGGTAGGAGTTAAGATCAGACAAAATTGTTCTTGGGCAATAGGGTCATTCGGAATTAAAGGTAGTTCTAATATTTGAGATTTATTGAGGGGTTTGTGATCGCTTTTTTTGTCGCTACAAGGCATTAAAGCTTTGAGCTTAAAAGCTTCTGGAGTGAATATCCCTGTCTTAAAATGAGATAGTAAATATAAATTACTTAAAACTGGAACAGGAGCCGAAAATATGACTCCTTGAAGCGAATTATCAGTTTTATTGGTTTTTGATAATAAAAGTTTTTCTCCTGCTGCGATCGCTCCAAACCACTCTCTTTGAGCTTTTAATGCAGATAATCGGGAGTAGTCTTGTAGTGTATCGACAGAATCTATGGCGGAAATAATTTCTTTTTCGGTATCTTCATAGATATAGTCTTCACTACGATTAAAAATATCACTTAGAGTTTGTAGTAACCAATTTTGCACTCTTGCTTCGACCTCCCAAAACTACTCGCTAATCTTATTAGTACCCAAATTAAAAGTTTGATAAATAGTATTTTTTACAGACTTATGTAATATAGTATCGAGGTTGCTACCATCTTTGAAGTCGTAAAACCGAACTTTTTTACCGTGATTAGGGAACAGATAGTATTGAGTAGCAAGTAGCAAGTCAAAAATTGATAATGGATAATTGATAATGGATAATTAAACACCAATAGATTATTTACATTTTTGAGTAAAATTATTATCAATCGAACTGAGTTGTTGTGAAATATATAAAAAAAATTACTATAGTTGCATTACTTTGTTGGAGTTTATTTTTAATTGGTGGTTGCCAGAATAATTCTCAGGATAATGATGTTACTAAAGTTACTTTATGGCACGGTATAAATCCTCCAGAAAATAGAGATGTTTTTAATGAGTTAGTTGCTAAATTTAATCAGTCTCATTCTGATATCGAAGTAGAGGCTTTATATGTGGGACAACCAGATGCCCAATTGCCTAAAATCTTTGCGGCGACAGTGAGTGGTGAGCCTCCAGATATGCTGTGGTTTGTAGCACAGTTAACAGGAAAGTTGGTAGATTTGGGAGCATTATTGCCCTTAGAGAATTGGTTGAATAATTCTTCAATTAAGGCAGAAATAGACCCTGCTATGTTTGAGTCCATGACTTTGAATGGGCATATTTATTCGATTCCTTTTGCTACTAATAATGCTGCCATATTTTATCGTCCTAGTTTATTTAAAAAAGCAGGAATTACAGATACTCCTAAGACTTGGGATGAATTAAAAATAGCTGCTAATAAACTCACTAAAGATACGAATAATGACGGCAGAATTGATAATTATGGTATTTTCCTTTCTTTAGGCAAAGGTGAATGGACAGTATTCGCTTGGCTACCTTTTATTTATAGTGCTGGAGGAGAATTATTAGATGGAAATAAACCTAATATAGTGAATCAAGGAGTTATAGATGCACTACAATTAGGTGCAGATTTAGTAAAAGATAATGTGGCTATTTTATCTGCTCCTGAAAGAGGTTATGAATTAGATAATTTCCTCTCAGGAAAAGCAGCAATGCAAGTAACTGGTCCTTGGACTTTAGGACAATTATCTCAGACAGATGTTGATTATGGAGTATTTTCCATTCCAGTAAAAGAGAAACCAGCAGCAGTAGTAGGGGGAGAAAATTTATTTGTTTTTAAATCAAATCCTCAAAAAGAACAAGCTTGTCAAGAATTTTTAGCTTATGTTCTTAGTGAAGAATTTCAAACTACTTGGGCATTAAAAACTGGTTACTTACCAATTAATTTAAAATCTCAACAAAGTGATACTTATCAACAGTTTATTCAAGAAAATCCTGTCTTAGAAGTCTTTTTACAACAGATGCAGCGGGCGCGATCGCGTCCTATTATTACCCAATACACTCGTTTATCGGAAAATTTAGGAAGGGCGATCGAAGCTTCTTTATTAGGAGAACAAACTCCAGAGGAGGCTTTAACTAAATCCCAACAGCGTTTAGATTTAATTCCTTTTACTAGTAATAATTAGTTGCTAGGTTTCATAACAACTATGCCATAACCATCAGGATTAAGATACTTTTGGGCTGCACCTTGTAAATCCGATGCTTCTACTGCCTGAATATATTGAGGATAGTTTAATGCTGGTAGTAAATCTCTTAATTGGGAATAGTAATATCCATAAAGATTAGCGCGATCGCTTGGCTTTTCATTGGCAAAAATAAACCGATTAGCTACTTGAGTACGAATGCGACTAATATCTTTTTCGGCAATGGTTTCACTTTGAATTGTGCGAATATGTTCTCTAATGGCGGTTTCTACTTCTGTAATATTTTCTGCTGGTAATTTAACTGAAATATAAAACATTCCCTGGTGGGTTTGGGTCATATTACTCACCCCAATTTGACTTACCAAACCTCTTTCCTCTCGTAAGTCCCTAAAAAGTCGGGATACCCTACCTTGTCCTAAGATTACTGCTAGAATATCCAGAGCATAAGTTTCTTGAATATCAATCATTCCTGGTACGCGCCACATCATGAAAATTCTGGCTTGTTGCAGATTATCATCAGTGAATTCTTGACGGACAATTTCTGTAAAAGGAGTCTCAGGAGTATAAGACAGAGATTCTGTAACCAGGCTACTAGCGGATTTAGTACTATGATGCTGTTCAAAACTATCAGTAACAATATCAATCAACTCTTCTATGGGTAAATTCCCCACTACTGCTGCTGTCATGGAATGAGGTTGATACCAAGTATTATGAAACTCTTGCATTTGATGCGATCGCAAATTAGCAATTACTTCTGCTGGTCCTAGTACCCGACGACGATAGGGTAAGCTATTAAAGCACGTTTCCATCGCATTATAAAATGTACGACGGTTAGGGTTATCTTCAGAACGGCGAATTTCCTCTAATACCACTAACTTTTCTCGTTCAAAAGCTTCTTCCTCTAAACTAGGATTGAGAACTACATCTAGTTGTAATGGTGCAAGTTTCTCAAAGTCTTTAGGTGCAGTCGTAATATAGTAGTGGGTATAGTCTTGACTAGTAGCAGCATTTGTTACTGCACCTCTTTCTTCAATTAACTGCTCAAATTCTCCAATTTTCAGGCTTGGTGTGCCTTTAAATACCATGTGTTCCAGAAAATGAGCCATTCCATTAATATCATCAGCTTCTCTTGCTGATCCGACATTAAGCCACACATTAAGATTAACTGCTTCTACTGGCATTTGTTCGGCAATAATAGTTAAACCATTAGGAAGTTGGCGTATGGTAGGTGCGTTGAGTTGCGGCTTTGCGTCTAGAGTTGCTGTCATTACTTATTATTGGTATATTTTTTTACTTGCTATCTCTATCTTAGTCATTTCTGCATTTTTAAGAACTCTGTGGTTTATCTCGTTTGGTTTTTAGTTTTATAATGTTTCTGGGTCTAATTCTTGGGTTTTGCCTGCTTGATATTCTGTCATCGCCTCGGCAGCAAGCTTGGCTAGCATATCTTGAGAATCAGCAAAGACTTTTTCCCATTTCATCTCGTCTTCAAGTTCTTCTAGAATAATTGTGGCAATGGTGTCCTGTTCATTGTCAGGAAGATTTTTCATATTGGCGATCGCTTGTTCTAGGAGTTCGGTCATTTTTATCCTACTAATCTAAAAAAAAATTATTATGGTGCTTGAATCAGAAACTTCTCTCAAACACGATTACATTATCAGTAATGGTATTCGACTGCATTATGTTACCCAAGGAGAGGGGGAGTTAATGCTTTTGTTACACGGGTTTCCTGAATTCTGGTACTCCTGGCGATATCAAATTCCAGAGTTCGCCACAGATTACAAAGTAGTTGCTCTTGATTTACGAGGTTATAACGACAGCGAAAAGCCTGAAGGAAGAGAAGCTTATGCAATTACTGAGTTGGTCAAAGATATCGAAGGTGTTATTAAAGGTTTAGGTTACGAGCAGTGCGTGTTGGTAGGGCATGATTGGGGAGGAATGCTCGCCTGGAATTTTGCCTATGCTCATTCAGAAATGGTGGAGAAGCTTATTGTGATGAATCTGCCCCACCCTGCTAAATTTGTCCAAGCATTGCGTACTAATCCCCAACAAATGCTACGGAGTTGGTACATACTATTATTTCAACTCCCCTTGGTACCAGAATTCTTGTTGCAAGCTGATGACTATCGGATGATTGCATCTATTTTTGTTGAGACAGCAATAGACAAAACTGCTTTTCCCCCACAAGACTTGGAAGCTTACAAAAAGGCTGCTGCCAAACCAGGCGCACTTACAGCGATGCTCAATTACTATCGCCATAACTTTCTGGGACTTTTCAATCCAACAGAATGGACAGTATTGCAAGTTCCCACAATGATGATTTGGGGGGAAAACGATACAGCTTTGGGAAAAGAGTTAACTTACGATACTCAAGAGTATGTGAAGCATTTGCAGCTTCGTTATCTTCCTAACTGTAGTCACTGGGTACAACAAGAGCAACCCGAATTAGTAAATCAATATATGGGAGATTTTTTAGACACCTAAAATTCATATTTTTCTCACTCAATGAATACTTTCGGTGTCCAGGTTCCCTGAAATCCATGGGGTACATGATGTTTGACCAAACAGAAACCACCTTAATAATCTTCTTTTTTTCATTTATGGCTTAATTTAAAGGGAGTCCAATATTTTTAACTCCTAACCCTGCCCAAACGCGAAATTTCCTTTCTCTGTGCAGAGCTTGACCCAATTCGGTAGCATAGTTAATGCCCATTTATTTCCCAGTAAATAGCAGTGACTCAAACTAACCTCGATTTTCTAGCGCAAACCGATCCTGAAATAGCAGAAGCCATTAACCTAGAACTACAACGACAAAGAACTCATATAGAATTAATTGCTAGTGAAAACTTTACCTCCCCTGCGGTGTTAGCAGCCCAAGGTTCAGTATTAACTAATAAATATGCCGAAGGTCTGCCCAAAAAACGTTACTATGGCGGTTGTGAATTTGTCGATCGCGCAGAACAATTAGCTATCGATAGAGCTAAACAACTTTTTGGTGCCCAGATGGCTAATGTGCAACCCCACTCAGGGGCGCAAGCTAACTTTGCTGTTTTCCTTGCCTTACTCCAACCAGGAGATACTATTATGGGGATGGACTTATCCCACGGTGGACACCTAACCCACGGCTCTCCTGTTAATGTTTCTGGTAAATGGTTTAATGTAGTTCAGTATGGAGTCAATAAAGATACTGAACGACTAGACTTTGACCAAATTAGAGATATTGCACTTCAGCACAAGCCGAAACTAATTATTTGCGGTTATTCCGCTTATCCCCGTACCATTGAATTTGATAAGTTTAGAGCGATCGCAGATGAAGTAGGAGCATATTTACTGGCAGATATTGCTCACATTGCTGGTTTAGTAGTCACAGGACATCACCCCAACCCCGTTCCCTACTGTGATGTAGTAACTACTACCACCCACAAAACCCTTAGAGGACCTAGAGGTGGTCTGATCCTAACTCGTGATGGGGAATTAGGCAAAAAACTCAATAAAGCAGTATTCCCAGGAACTCAGGGAGGACCTCTAGAACACGTAATTGCAGCTAAAGCAGTAGCTTTTGGGGAAGCACTCAAACCCGAATTTAAAGAATACTCCGCTCAAGTAATTGCTAACGCCCAAGCTATGGGAGAAGGTTTTAAAGAAAGAGGTTTTAAACTGGTTTCTGATGGTACAGATAACCACTTGATC
>JAAUYM010033886.1_pt1 | contig 10344 bp, 11 predicted proteins | sample 7278001 | NCBI WGS metagenome assembly JAAUYM01 (sample SAMN14350224, study PRJNA611818) | marine sediment metagenome | isolation source: surface marine sediment (1.8m) | place: French Polynesia: Moorea | collected 2018-08
AAGATCGGTGTATCGGAAGAGCAAGTGCTGCGACCGGCTGTACTTCCTGGCTGTGGACTCTGCTCATTGCACCGTCTGGTTCGACGAGCAGGAGGAGGACGAAGACAAGAGCAAGAGGGCGCTGGCTGAGGTGCTCAGGGTCAAACCGGCGTCCTCTAAGTAAAGGCTGTTCTGGTATTACTGGCCTCTATAATAAAAAGGCAAAATAGGACAAAGGCAAGATATCGCCTTCTGGTACCAAGTAAATTATAGATAAATTTACAGGTACATACGTACATGCTACGTAGTACGTGGTCACTTCTGGACTGCCGGCCTTTTTTGCTGTATTTCTCACACGTAGTAGGTAGTAGTATCGAATATTGAAATCTCAGCTCGCACGTAGTATATCCATAAATTCGGAACTAGGCAAAAGTCACTCGTGAATGGAGGCACACACATTGGAGAAGCCAAGTCTTTTGAAACGAGTTAGCAGTGTGCACGCTTGGAGCACTATTCAACAGGTTGGGGGGAAACGAACGCGTTTTGTCCACATCCAGACCCCCCCCCCCCAACGTGATGTGCTCACTATCGTTTCGATGGTCACCACCTGGGTCCCTCTCCACGACGTGGGGGTCTCAGCCCTCTTGGTGGAGGGAAGCCCCTTCCTCCTCTGCCCCTATGATGAGCACCGAACTCGCCGCCTCCCCTCATTGGAGGGCCGCCACTGAAGTCGCCACCGCTTCCTCCTCCTCCTCCTCCCCCGCGGCCTCCGCGGCCGCCGCGCCCACCTGGATAAGGGCCCGGAAGCCGCATCCTGAATCTGCCGCGACCGCCGCGGACTGCGGCGAGTGGTGGACCGCCTTCGAAGCCACTGTTGTGACCGTGAGGGAGAGGAAGGGGAGGAGGAGGAGCATGGTGCTGATGATGGTGGGGAAGTTGCTGCTGCTGTTGTTGTTGCTCTTCCGGGCCACCAATAGGAATCCAGCCTCCCTGTTGCTGTTGCTGCTGCTGGTCAATGATGACTTGGCCTTCTGGAGGATTGAAATTATTCCCCTGCGGGTCCGAAGACGAAGGTACTCCGGCCAAGTTGCGCAATCTGCTTTGGAGCAGACGATTTATTTTCGTATTGTGTACGTACATAATTTCGGAGGAAAGGTTCAATTACCTGTCTTGCAAAGAGGGTCTTCCTTCTCCCTCTTCTCCCCTCCCGTTCTGAAACTGCCGGTTCTGTCCTCCGGAGCTAGAAAAATCTGGAGGAGGCTGCTGCATGAGGTTCGGGGGAGGGAAGCTGTGTTGCTGATGATGTTGCTGCTCGTCATCGCTGGACATCTCCATGTCTTCTGACATTCGGATGGGAGGCCTCGGAGGGGGTTGGTCCAGCCTTGAAAGTGCAAGTTTCACTTCCACTGCGCTCTCCTTTACCTGACAGAAAAAAAATTGGCTCTTACCTGACTTCCATGAGGGGAGAAGGGTTCTGCCTGTCCGTAAGACTGATGAGGTTTCCTCCTCCTCCTCCTCCGACAGCGGCGACAGCGGCTGCCGCCGCGGCGTCCTCTTTTGCTCCGGCCGCCAGGGCCGCCACGGCGCGTTCAGAGGCCTTCTTGGTCAGTCTGGCCAGAGCGATGTTGTCGTTGTATACCTGCTGCTGGTCCGTCGCGGCTTCCTCCTCAAGGTCCTCCGGCCTGAACTGCCACTCCGGGACTGGCCCTTCGTCCTCCAGCGGGGTCGCACCGCCGGCGTCGCTGAGCGGAACTGAATCCTGTGAAAGGAAAAAGTATCTACAGTAGTATGCAGATACGACGAGTATTCCATCTCATCTTTTCTCGTGATTTATTTACCCTCACCTCCTGCTGAGACGACATTGCATGCGACATCCCGGCCTGTCCATCCCAGTTCGGGCGGGGGTTGGAGGCAGGATTTGGCGGCACGGCTGCGGGGTCTGGCCGAGGCTCAGGCCACTCCTTGTGCGGAGGGGGCCACTCGTCAGCGGCAGGAGAAGAATCCTGCAAGAGGGGGGGGAGGCGAGAAGTGTGCAATCCTTGTCGGTAGGGTTACCGAACAACTCTAACGTTAACCAACCTCTTTCTACAGCTCACCTCCTGCGCAATTGCTGACGACCCCTGGGAATGCTGCCTGGAAGTCTGCCTCCGCCAGTCCACGGGACGCAAATCCTGATCTCGACCCCAGAAATTTTCGCCGCCACCGCTCGAGGAAGAAGTTGCACCAGAAGCGACGGCCTCTCCTCCTCCTCCTCCTCCTCCTCCTCCTCCTCCTCCCCGAACACCTCTGCTGCTGCCCTTGGTGAATTCCTCCACGTCCACGTCCTCCCCGCTCGCCAGCTTCGTTAGAAATTCCGAAATGCTATAGTTGGACGAGGAGGAGGTGGCGGCGGGGCCCTGGGACTTGGACGACGACGGCCTCGTCCCGCGAAGGTCGAAGTCCCTGGGGTCTGACAAGCCAGGGATGGCGTTGGAACCCATCATGGAGTCCAGCCTGCTGTTGAGGTCTCCGTTGGCGGGAGTGGGGGGCCTTGGAATGTCCTCCGTGCGTGTGGGGGCGGCGGACGCGTTGGCGGCAGGGGCGCCTTCCGTGACTGGCTGGTTCACCTCGATGATGTTGGACGTCCTGGAGCCGTCGCCGTGCTCGTCCGGCAACTCCAGCTCCATGTGATCGTCGGCGGACGGGCTGGGCGCGTCGTAGTCTGGCGGGCTAAGAAGAGGGAAGGCGGTTGCTTTGCTGGAGATCATGATCAGGGTAAATACAGCAGAATGCCGATTTTACAAATCTCGAAATTACAATACAGTAAATCTCAGCGAAAATTTTAATTATATAAGAAATAATCTCGATTTTGCAACAAGTCTCGATTTTACGATGCTTTTGGTGCTGACCAACAATGAGATTTCACTGTAGTACTACTTCTGCCTGCAAGAGTAAGTTTCAAAACGCAACTGTTGCAACAGTCCTCAAGGGTTATATACAAATTCCAAATATCGGTGGTTTTTTTTTAAACTTTAACTTAAGCCTTGAAAAATTAAATTGCAAGTCGCCACTACACCCCACCATCATGGAAAAAGATACATTTGTCTAAAAAAAGTGACCTGCAAATTAAACTGACCTCGGTATGGGACTGATGCTCTCCAGGTCCTTCTGCTTCTCCATCTGAGGTATCCTCTCCTCCTTGAGCTTCTTTCTGAGGACGGCGACCCGCTTCCCAAAGTTTGTGTAGGCCGTCGCCACGATGGTCGCCTCTCCCAGCAGACTGTCGTAATACTTGCTGCCCTGTGGAAGCGGAATAAAAGACGCAATTACTTGCGCAACAATTTCTGTACTGTGGTAATTATTGCAACACTGGATACCAGCTACAGTACATTTCCTTTTTTTAATGCTTTGGAGACCCTTTGTAGTACTACAAAGTGGTGGAAAGAACTTACATGCTGCAAGAGCTCGACGACCTGCCTCCTCTTGCCCACCTCCCTCTCCAGCGCCTTGATGTACTGCTCCATCCTCTTCCTCCCCTCTTCGAAGTCAGAGATGAAGCTGTTGCCGTGTTCGCGGTCCTTGAGGCCCTGCCGCAGCATCTCAACGTCCCCCAGATCCAACTCTCCCTCCTTCAAGGTCTTATTGCGGTAGTCAGTGTCGTCCTCCAGAGCCTTCATAATCTTCAACTGCGTGCACAACTGGCCGGGCTAGAAAAAAAAAGCAGAACAATTTTGTTCAGTGGCAAGTTGGAGTAACATGTACACACTGTAATGAATACCTTATCCTTCCTCCCTACCTGGAAACTGTCCACCACTTCCTCCGCCTTGCCACCGGCGTCTCCTGCACCGGTGGCCTTCTCCCCTCCGGCCCCGTCCGTCCCGCCGCCGGCGTTGCCCAGCGCCAGCGCGGCAGTCAGCTCCTGTATGAATGGCTCCTCAAAGACCTGCCTCTCCGCCCAGATGCCCACCACCCTGTGGACGCGGTCGGAGATGTGGGACTCCTTGCGCAACTGCGGGGCGCTCTCGCGGAGGGCGGTCTGGAGAAGACAAGCGGAGATGATACAGTATGTACACCTAGCAGTAGAACACGGACAAGTGGGTCACTTTGTGACCTGGCTCCACATAACTCCTCAGCTCAGTGGGAAATAACAGAAAGACGTCTAAATTGGTTCCAACAAATTTGATGCACTCATCCAGTGATCCGTGTTCTACTGTACGTAGGTCAAGAACTACTTGAAGAAAAAAAGTATCTTTCGAAGGTACGAACCTGGCACCTGCTGAGCAGGTCCGTCAGCCCCTTCCTCTTGGAGTGCTGCGCCACGTCGTTCAGCAGGTAGAAGAGCACCAACTTCTGGTCCGTCTTCACCTTCCGGATCACCTTCAGCCAGCAGCGGGAGATCTTGAAGGCGTGCTTGCGGTTACGGATGATCCAGGTAGAAAGGCCCTAAAATGTCATGGGTAAAAATAATCTTCTTGTGGCGAACACGCCTCTCTCTCTCTCTTTCTCTTTCTCCAATTAGCCTAGCAGCTCTCCACCACTACGTAATACGGCTGCCCAACCAATATCAGAAGCGTGAATTTTCCGTTAATTTAGTGATGCATAAAAAAAGAAGGTAATGGGTTGCTGCATCGCCAGGCCAGCTATGTGCTAGTGGTGTTTCTTATAGTGAAAGGGCTCGCTAGACTTAATGTTCTACCCCCACCACTAGTGGTGTTGTCGTTGGTGTGGCTCTAGGTCATGCACTAACCCAACCAACATCGTTAGCGTAAATTTAGTGATGGGTTGTCCTAACGCCAGGGCAGGTGTCATAGTAGTGGAAAAGAAACCATTAGAGCAACCCAAATGTCGACCCCATCACTAATTACCACTGGTGGCGTAGCCGTCAGTGTGGCTGTAATGGTACCAGTAGTGGTTGGGGCCAGCAACAATCCCTCTACTCTATGCAGAAAAAAAGGTTAAGTACCAAATCGAGCTAACTAGCCAATTACTGACCATACCTTTTTTTCTCTATGCAACTTTTAATTGCAATTAAGACCCAATTTTTTTTACAGGCAAAGATCGGGATACCTGACGATGCTCTTTACTCAACTTCTTTTGCAGCTTTAACCCTCTGGCTGTTTTTTTTTGTTATTGATTTTGTTTTTCCGATCGTCTGACCTGGATGGCCTCCTGCGAATCCCTGAGGTGGACGAGCTTCCTGAGGAACTGCGCCTCCTCGAACTTGTCCGGACTGAGGTTGCTCCTGTCCCCGACGGATCCCGGCGGTCCGGGAGGCCCCGAAGGCCGCCGGACGGCGGAGGAGGACGAAGAGGAGGACATGGCAGAGGACGAGGGGGGCGGGAGGGTGAGGAAAAAGGGGGTGCGGGAAACTGGCAAGGAAAACTAGGAGCCTCTCTGCTCCCTCACAGTCACAAAAAAAAACACACAGACAAAAATCTTTTAAAAATAAAATAAGTTTTTGGTGTTTTGTTGCCCTGCTGCTACACTCAGTTCAGTTCAGCCCCTGCTGCTCTCCTCTCTTCTTCTTCTTCTTCTTCTTCTTCTTCTTCTTCTTCGATTCCCTCCTCACTCTCATTCCGCGTTGCTGGATTATGTTTCTCCAATTGGAGCAACTTCGTGACCAGTTTGTGAGGAACTTCACTTTACTCTCACATAACTTAGCATAACAAGTGGCTTATTGTTTCTTAAGCAAAGCAAAAACATTTTTGGTGACACATTTTTTTTTACTTCAGCTTCCAAAGCACCTCTTCTAAAATAGCGAAAACAAGTGATGCGTTGCAAAAGTTGGTTGATTTTCATCCCCCTGCTATGTGTATCTGGTCACGCTTCTGCAGTGCAGTGCAGTGCAGTCCAGTGCGCTGCAGCTGACAGAGGGAAAACAGCAGTAAACTTAAAACAAAAACCTGCTGACTATAAATACATCAGTCGTGAGCCTGGAAGTTTCTTGCAACTACTACTTTGTGATGTCACACGGTGTGTTTTGCCGACTAATATAAGTTAGTGCTGCATACACACACACATTGTTTACAGTTGTGTGTTGTGTCTTATTAGATCGAGCCTGTTGAGCCTGTTGTCACAAACGTCCCGTCAACATGGGCAACATGCTGATGAGCAAGAGGGTGCGGGAGAGCATCGGCGGAAACGCGGATGCCGCCGCCGCAGACACCGGCGACAAGGGCCACAAGGGGGAGATGAGGATCTTCCCGGAGCACATGTACAAGGTGAGGGGAATGACCCGACAGGAAAAGGTGGCTGAAAATTTCCAACTTGCACCTGCAGGGCCCCCTGCACCTGGGCGACCCCAGCTACCGCGGCCTGTCCAAGATGGAGGAGGACCCGCTCATCACGCAGCGCCTGAGGGACAACGCCAGGACGTCCCTCTGCAAGCCGCACACGGACAGGTTCTCCAAGTGCGCCAAGGAGAGGGTGCGCAGAGGGCAGTTTTTCTTTTCCCTTCCAGCCACGTCTTGAGTCTCCTCTCTCTCCTCCCCCCCCCCCCTCTCGTCCAGGGCCTGATGATGTGGTACCACTGCCGCAGCGAGAGGGACGAGATGCTCTCCTGCATGGAGAAGTGGTTCTACAACGAGCAGTTCCGCAAGGCTGTCATCGAGGAGTACCTCAACGAGCGCAGCCACTTCAGGCAGACGGGCGAGTACCCAACCAACATTGGTATCACCAAGGGCACACTATCGGTGGCGATACTAGTTGTAGTTATGCGATGGGATCAAAATTTTGGGTTGCTCTAAGGTTTTCGTATCACTTATATGGTGTTAGGAACGCGAGACCAGGTGTTAGAATAGCGAAAAAAAAAAGCCCTTTGGAGCAATTCCCCGCTAAATTCACGCTAGCGATATTGGTTGGGTAGAGGCTCTCGTCAATGCTCATCACGATCCCTGCAACCTCCCTTTCGACAATCTTGCTCGTACAGGCATCAAGACGAAGAGGTACGAGAAGGGGACGATGGTCCAGCGGGACGTGGAGAAGGATCCCCCGCTGGACTCCGAGGGGAAGTACCGGCCCAGGAAGCCCACGGGGTGGGACGAGGCATACAGGGAGACGGGGCCGCCGCCGTGGACAAGCCACCGATACGAATGAGGACTTACACACACAAAAAAAATATTCATGCAGTGCACAAGGTGGCGGACGCTAAGAATAAAAAAAGTAGTCTGTGAATTATGAGAATGTGATCTCTCACGTTTTACTGTTATCGTACACTGACATGAGACACCTTATGTATGTAGGGGGGGGGAACCTCTTCCACCAACGAGACGTCCACCATCCTCCTTCCGCCTGTACTTGAAGCACGTGCTTCTCCCAAGGGAGGACATGGCGGAACGAAGACAACGAGGATCTGGAGGAATCAGAAGGTGTCAGTGCCCCAGTTGGGCTGCTCCTGAGCCCTCTTCTTCTTCTCCACGTTGACCTGCAGCATCTGGCTGCGGAAGCTGAGTGCTTTTGTCTTCTCGATTAGCATCTGGTAGGGGGACATCGTCTGCGTCCCCATCACCACGTGGCCGAGACGAGAGTCGATCTGAAATGAGAGAAGCTTGGGAAATGAAAATAAGTTTTTTTTTAATTGAAAATTTTTTCCCCACCTTTGCATCCAATTTGGCATTTCTGATGAGATTAACGATCCACCTCTCAGCCTCCTCTGGGGTCATGTTCAGCTTCTCTGCTAGCATCCCTATGGAGATGCACTGGTGGATGCGGCAGAAGGTTTCGAAAATCATGAGTCTGGAAGAGAATAAAAAATAATGCAAGAAAGTAGTGAAGGAGGAACATTACAAAAAAGAAAAAAAATTCCTTCCCATACCTGGAGTTCTCAATGAAGTCCTCCAGACAGGCAACGAGGAAGAAGTCATTGACGAGGACTGTCTCACACTCACGGAGCTTCTGCTGGGCACCGTCAAAATCGAACTTGACATACAGATCCTCAATAAAGGAGGTGATGGGATCGTGGTAGGTGTACAACTCCTCCTGGATCACCTTAACCAGATCCTTAAGCACATTTCTCCGGTTGCCCTTGTTGATAATAACAGCAGTGGAGAGGTATCTGAGGATCCAAGGGCAGGTGGTTTGGATGGCATTGAGGTACTGCTTCTGGTATAGGAACATCTCTATGATGAGCTCTCGGCCCTTGGGATGGTTGAAGAAGACAAAAAGTGACCAGTGGATGAGCCAAGTGCGCTGCTGCAGCATCTGCAGAGAGGAACTGAACGTGGACTCATCAATGAAGGTCTGGAGACGCTTGACCTCCTCCAGTGCGGTGTCCCAGTTCTGCATCAGAATCTCTGCGGCCAGCTTGCCCCAAAGGCCATTCAAGTAGTTCTTGTCATTTGGCTGGACCAGGATACGATGAAAGTAGAGATACTCGGCAGCACCTGGAAAATATTGCACCACATTGGTGAGTGCAAACAACCACCCTCCTTTCCATTCCTCTATCACCGTCATCTCCACACTCACCAGAGTAGTTTCCGCACTCATACTGGAACTTGGCATAGTTAAAGCATACATCTATAAGCCTGGGCTCAAAGCCATGGTTCTTGGTCAGGTACTCCAGGAGCTGCTTGGAGTCCCTGGAGTTCTGGATCTGCCTGGTGACCTCAGGCTCCACAAAAATCTTTAGGATAGGCTCGGTCTCAGACTGCAACTTCTTGAAGGTCTCTACCACCTCTAGCCGCTTGTCCTTCAGCGTCTGAGGAACCTCTTGGTCTAGTAGTTCAGATAAAAGTCACAGTTAAATTATGGAAAATTGTGGAATGAATCTGCTCTCCAAGACGTTACCTGGGTAGAGTGTCTTGTGGACATCCATGACAAAGTCGACCATGTTGGTGTCAGAGAGGAGGTCCAACTTCCACCGGTCGAGGTCCGTCTCCTCGTAGATGCCCCTGACCGTCAGGAACTCCAGGAGGGGGTAGACCAGATGACGGTCCAGGTATGGACCCAACTTGGAGGTCAGGTCCCACTCGGCCATGGCGAAAAAAAACCTGCCTGCTCCTCTAACTCACCCAGAAAAAGCTGCAAAACGGGTCTGTGCTGTGGGGCCGTATCTGGCCTCTAGAACGGGCGGTGGATGTGGCCCATCCCCTTCATGCTTCTTGTTCAGCCGGCGCAGGAAGGATGTCGCAAAATAAACAATCTTTTTTTTAAAGAAATTCGCCAAATCCGCGTGTGCAAGTCCCTTCTGGCGCTGTTGCGTCCCGTCCTGCCGTCGCAGCTGCCGCGCCTCCTGCTCCAGCCACTCCGCAGTGACCAGGTGTGACCAGATCTACTACTTTGTGCTGTGCTGTGCTGTGCCCCACTCTCTCTCTGTCCCTAAGCTAAGTGTTTAGGGATGCCAGTTTGGCACTTTTTAAAAAGACAGATTCGAGAAAAACGGGCAGTTTTCAAGGTTTAAAAAAAATTGTTAGTGAAATACAAGAAAACTTGGAAAAGGCCATAAATCGGCGTTTTTGCCTTTCTTAACATTGTCTTAACTATTTCCTGGCTTTTTTGTTGTCTTTGCTAACCTGGCAACCCTCTGGCTGTGTCTGCTTCTGCTGCTGTTGCCAAGAACTCCTTCATGTTTGCCCGAGTCCAGTCGAAGTGCTTCTCTCTCTCTCCTCCTCTCTTACCTGACTGAAGAAGAACTGACCCCGACTTGGAGTTAAGAGAGTTTTAGCTCATTTATTGCTTAAAAGTGTCCCCGACCGTGCTCCCCCCTCCCCCTCCCCCGCGTCAGTGTGTTCTCGAGTTTCTTGAGGCCAGCCACCATGAGTCTTTTGAAGTTCTTCGGTTTGGAACGCATGGCCATTCTGGGCAGGATCCTCAAGGAGAACGGCGGGATTATGGGCGCCTACAAGACATTGTACAGGTCAGTTATGTCTGGCACTTTTTAAGAAATTTTTAAGAACAGTTATGTTTGGCACTTACATCCCCAACACCTCTACACAAGCAAAGTCCTAAACAGACTCCATCTGGCTTCTATGATTGTCAAAATATGTTATTCCCCCCCCCCCAAAAAAAAAAAAATTGTGGACAGCTAAAAAATGTATACAGTATGTAAATATTCCGTTCTCATACCCTTTTGGGTAATTTTTTGTGATTTTTTTTCGGATTTGCAGTACATAGTCGGTTTTTAATCTGCATCCGTTCTCCTCATAGGACTGACGACCTGAAGGAAGGCACCTTGGTCGGGGAGGACAAGTACGGGAACAAGTACTACCAGAACAACAGATACTTCTACGGACGGAACAGATGGGTGAGTGAGTCAGTCTTCGTCTCATGGTGCCCCAGCACTCGGGGGGGGGGGGGGGGGGGGGGGGGGGGGGGGGGGGGGGGGGGGGGGGGGGGGGGGGGGGGGGGGGGGGGGGGGGGGGGGGGGGGGGGGGGGGGGGGGGGGGGGGG
>JAAUYM010004735.1_pt1 | contig 10343 bp, 11 predicted proteins | sample 7278001 | NCBI WGS metagenome assembly JAAUYM01 (sample SAMN14350224, study PRJNA611818) | marine sediment metagenome | isolation source: surface marine sediment (1.8m) | place: French Polynesia: Moorea | collected 2018-08
AAATAAATGTCTAGAAATCAAAACAAATGATTATTTTTGTACGTACAATTGATTGCCAAGCTGTACTCATGACATTTTTTTTTCTCTTTTGGAGCACTGAAAAAAGGGGGCAGCAGAAGGGCAATTTTCTCCTCCACCACATTAGTCAACATTAGTTAGGACAGAGTCCAGGCACACACATGCTCAATCACCATCAAGTAAGTACCTAGAAAAAAATGTCAAGGTGGCTAATGATGAGTGCCAGAGCTCTCTCTTATGCCCTGCCACTTGGGCCAGTTTTGGGCCAGGGTTGAAGAATGCATAAGTAAAAGCCCATAAAAATGGGCTTGGACTCCAATGGGTGCTCACTTGTAGATCTTCTGCGTCATGACGTCCGACCAGAAGATCATCCCGGTCCGGAAGACGTAGTCCAGGGCGCAGGAAGACCTAACAACAACAGTAAAAAAAAACCCCAGTGAAATCTACTTATAGATAAATCTCGTTCAACACATTATTATGGTACAAATTCAATCTCTCTTAATAAATCCTGCTTTTTTCCCCCTTTAAGTTGGCGTATGGCAAACCTGGTGTCGTTGACGATCGACGTGAGGTCCCCTCCCCTGTCGAGCGCCACCCTGCGGATGTCGGTCTTGTGCGCGAAGAGGAGGGAGGCGCGGCCCTCGGAGGCGCGGCAGCGGGTGCGGTCGTGAGGGTCGCGGAGGTAGCCTAGACCAAAAAAAAGGCGGGGAGGAGGGGGGAAGACAAACAGAATTTGACTTGAAGAAAAATCCGTGGAGTAACCCGACGGGACTTTTAAACTTACGAGCGTAACAAATTCTGCTTTAAACATGTAATGGAACATGTCATTAGAATACCACACACCATATGTCACACGTTTTCTCGGAAATTTTCGTCACTTTTGTGACGCTTGAAGTTTAAAAGTCCCATAGGGAAAACAAAAACATTTTTGAAAGTTGAAAGCATTCTACATATGTTTGCTGACATGTCTACGCTACGTTGTTGTTAATTATGTCCGGGAAATAGAAACGCGTCGTCGGACGCTTCCACGTAAGACATATTGGGAAAAGGTAACCCGTCTTGAGGAACCCTGCTGTGACCAGGGTTGCCAGGTCGTTACTTACAACATGTCCACTCCCTTACAATTTGGGGAAAAAAAAAGTTGGCATTTCTCATTAGCCAATTTTATGACTCGCAAAAATCGCCATTAAGAGCCGAAGTGGCTGCAACGTGGCCTCCCACCTGGCAACCCCCCCTCCCCTCTCCCCTCTCCTCACCTTTGAGGCATGAGCACTTGAAGTCGCCCTCGCGGTTGATGCACCTCTGGGAGCAGGTGCCAGGGATCTGGCACTCGTCGATGTCTGCGGGAGGAACAAAAAATATGGGAAAATATACAAAAATAGAATAGAAAAATGTGGGGAAAGTCAGTGAGTATAAAAATGTTTCGTTGTCGTCCTCTTGGGCCACCGGACAATTAATTATCACTTCTGCTTTAGCCTTTGAGGAATTATTTTCTTCTCCATGCGAAAAAAGTAATATTGGCAAAAAAAGGTGTCATGTGAAACAATTTGTCAAAGGTTGAGCCCTGTCATTATCACTGCCCACACTGCACACACAGTGCATAGAAAATTATGATGCGCAGCATAGACAGCGAACATGACAGGAAATGTTACGCGCAGTCTGTGAGAGATATTATGTGCGGCCTGTGTCCGTCCAGCATTCCAGCACATAGCCAGCAGAGTGACCAGCACACAACGCCTCACCAGATGTTCAGGAGCTGTTCTGACACCGCTAAGAATATGTCCTTTAAGGTGTCACAATATGTTCTATGCTATGTGTTGGTCGGGTGTACTAGTACAATAATAATGATCTTGACCTTTGTCGGGTTGTTGGTTAGTCTGAATCAAAGTACAGTATTACCCCTTAAAACTTCTCTTCTTTTTTTAAAGTAAAATTTGTGCATGTCATGTTTGCTGTAGCACACACACATGCTGGCTCAAGAGAGAGAATAGCAATTTTATTTCCTTTGTACCTGGTGTATGTCGCAACACAGACACAGACAGAGAAAGAAGAGAAATAAGGTACGGTCAATTTTCCATAAGAGTGAAGATTTCGTTTTGATTCCTTGTAACAATACTTTTAATACACTGACTAAACTAGACAAGACAAATCATTTCTGGTATGTGTCTGTGGTGACTCTGGAGAATGGTATTCACCACAGAATGTCTTATACCAAACAGCATCACTCTTAAATTGCTATTATCATTGCAAGGTTTGCTGTACAAGAGTTATAAGAAGTCCATTATGAGTCTGGCATTAACGGATGCCAAAAAAATCTGGACTCATTTACATTTTTTTTCCACCACACACACAAAAGTCATGAGTTTGGGGATGAGCTGACATGAGCAAGGGCATGTCTGCATGGTCCGGAGGACAAATATTCGACCCGACTTCTTCACTTATATTTCGATAGTTTACGGTAGTACGATAGTGCTGCCATGACGTAAATTACTGCATTTTTCTCTGCCCCCCCCCCCCCCCCAGAAAAAAGCCTTAGTGTTTGTGTCTATGCAGGAGAATCTCCTGCTGGGTTCCGACACCACTGAAAAGAGTTGTCATGCTACATTTTGAGCTCGTCTGGAAAAAAATTAACCTAATCACTAGCATATATTATTAAACTTTCAGTTTTCTTTCAGATTTTCTTTCCTCAAGTAACCAAGTAACCTGTTGGTTGCACTTGGGAGTGCCAAGTGTGGCCCCACGGCACCCAAAGTTCTGAGGGAGTGCATGATGCAACAAACACACAGGCATGTCCTGCCTCGGCATTGGCGGGTACAGTGAAACCTGGATATGACGACAACTCTTGGCAAAATGTACTAGTGCTTGAAATGGCTCCAAACCTCACCCAAACAGTGTTTTTTTTCTGTGTTGACCAACAGCATCGTTGCATATATCGAGATTCCACTGTATATTGGAGATCCTACGTGACAATGATGATGATATACTACTAGCTGTAAAGAAAGTTCTGTTCTCACAAGCTTTTGTCATCCGGACGGAGTGACTTCAACGATGGAAGAAGAGTTCTCCTAGTGTAAAATTCTGTGCCAGAATGAGTCTGTTTGAGAAGCGGAATTTTCCAAGGGAGGAGGAGGAGGTCGGGAAGGAGGAGAAGTCCACCAAGAAGGAGACCATTTTCGACTTTTCAGAGGTACAGAACATAGTGCTACTGTGCTCAAAATATTTTTAAAAAAGCTTCTTGGAAAATTTGCTGTTAACATAGCACGATTGTGCAGTAAGATAGTAAGTAAGTTTGTAGAACAGTTATTTTAGCAAAAATTTACAATTCGGAATATTTTTAAAGAAAAAAAAATATTCTGGCTTTTTGGAAGTTGAAGTTTAGAAGTTACTGTTGAAAAAATTTATACTTTCTATGGTTTAAAAAACCAGACTAAGTAGCTTTTTGGGAAAGTTCAGTACTTCTTTCACAGATTGGTCTGAGGAAAAAGCTTTGCAATTTATGTACTATTTCTTAACTTTTTATTGATGGAAAACCCTCTCCGTGCCCCCCACCCCCACCCCCCCGCAGGCGGCCACCACCCACGGCATCTACTACGCTCTGGAGCGCGGCGTGCTCCCGCTGTCCAACCTCTTCTGGGTGGCCACCTTTCTCTCGCTGCTGGTGGTGGCGCTCTACCTCACCGCCAGCGCATACATAGGTCAGAACTTTCTTTGGATAGTTGGGAAAGTCCTCCTGACTTTCCAAAGTTCACTTAGTATAGCAGAATTAAACCACCAATAGTCAAAATGTTGTTATTTATAATTAAAAAAGTATAAAGTATAAAATAGCATACGAGTATAAAGTAAGGCTTGTTCTGATTACCAAATGTTTGAAAATTAACCCCCTCCCCTCCTTCCTTTTTTTTCAGGTTGGCAGGACGACCCGATCCTGACGACGGTGGCCACCACGGGGCACCCGATCTCCCGGCTGGAGTTCCCGGCCGTGACGGTGTGCGGGCAGGGCACCATCAAGGACACCGTGGACATGGCTCTGGAGGAGCAGATCAGGGAGTTCTACAAGGTCTGTCTGCGCGCTTTTCAACCCTACCAGACATCCGTTCACGCTATACGAGAAGCTCAGATGTCCTAAAAAAAAAAAGCAATTTTTCAAAATAAAAATAAAAATAAAATTGATACGTGTTCAGAGCGAGAAGGGCACCGATCTCGACCCCGAGCTGGACCAGGAGCTGCTGTTCGAGACGTACGGCGCCGAGTACCTCGCCTACAAGTTCCCCGGCGCCATCATCAGCCCGCTGGCCATGGTGGACCAGATGACCAGCAGGAACCCGGACAGCCTGGTCGAGGCGGAGGTGGTGGTCAAGGGGGACGACTTCGACCTGTGCGACTTTGCCACCGGCACCGGCAACTCCACCGACAACGGCATCACCGACGTGGCCGACGAGGACAAGTGCCAGTCCGGCCTGCAGCTGGACCCGGACTACCAGATGTGCTACGGCGGCCTTGGCCAAATGGACTACGGCAGGGCCAAGACCGTCTGCGCGGAGAAGTACGGCAGACCCTTCGACCTGGACGGCAGCGCGGACCAGCTGTCGACCGTCAGGGACCTCTTCGTCAACGGTGAGGCGAGGAGGAGGGTTGGGCAGGGGGCAGGGTTGCCAGATGACTTGGATGGCTTACCTTATTTACTGTGGCACAAGATTTTGGCTACACGGCACAATCCAGGGATAAAGTTTAGTGTTGTTGATTTACAGGCTCGTTGCAGGAGCTCTCTGACATCTGGTTCTGGACCACCGTCTACAAGACGAACGGGGACAACTTCACCACCTCCTACGGAGAGGTTCGCAGGGGTGGGGGTGGGGGTGGGGAATTTTTTTGGAAACGTTTGACGACATGCGATCTCCCGAATGAGATTCCTCCCTACCAACATTAGCACTACCTAGATTCCCATATTTAACCGATTGACCTAGTTGGACCCGCACTGAGTTGAGGCCTACCTCGTTGCACAGTACCTGAACGAGACGGAGGCGGTGTCGCAGGGCCTGCTGCACCTGGGCTCGACGGCCGAGTCCAACAGGAAGTGCTTCGTCATGAAGTACCGCCCGGCGCCGGACAACTTCAGGGGCAAGCAGACATCCTGCGACTACGACACCCTGCACTACTCGCTCTGCCAGGTCACCTGATCAGGACTACCAAGGGCCACATCCCGACGGAACTTTTAAACTTACAAGTGTAACAAATTTACGAGAAAAAAAATTGTGACATTTACGTGGTATTCCAATGACATGTTCCATTGCACGTTTAAAGCTGAATTTGTTACGCTCGTAAGTTTAAAAGTCCCGTCGGGATACCTTACATGCTACAAGTGTGATGTCGTCCTTGCCTCTGTGTATAGGCCGATCCTGCCGAGTCGCTGGACTGCTCGGGAGGCGTCACCGGCAGGAAGAAGAGGAGGAGGAGGAGGAGGAGGAGGAGGAAGAGGTCCAACCCCAGCTTCGACACGAAGCTGGACAGCCTGCTGAACCCGTCCAAGAAGTCCGACCAGCAGAAGAGCGTTGAGCAGGCCCGGAGGATGTACCGCCTGAGCTTCCAGTCGCTGGACATGACGGCCGCCTACTCCAGCCTGTTCGAGCTGCTGTGGTACTCGCAGCTGCCGTGCTTCGACGTGGAGCACTACACCTCCACCCACAGGGACCACAGGTGGGGGGGGGGGAGACTGACACCAGTTGTACATGGATATGATACCCGACCAGACGCTTCCCCTGTCTCGTCAGGGTCACATTAGACTTACTCCAGTCTTGCTGCATCCTCTTTCTCATCTCCTCACACGTACTACACGTACTGTAGTATATGATGATGAAAATTCAGACTCACAATCGCCATGTACGTATAAATTCAAATTTGGATGTCTGGCTGGGTGGTGAGATTCGACTTTTTTTTTTTGCCATGTGGTGAATCCAGGTCCTTGCTGAAGCAGTGTCACTGGAAAGGGCAGCGCATCGACTGCTCGGCCATATTCAAGACCTTCCCCACGGACAGGCAAGATTGGGAGGCAACACATTTCCCATATGCATGTCCATTACAAAAAAAACCCTGAACACTTCATTATTTTACAACCTTGGTGTGCTGATGAAGTATTTACCCTGACTTTAAAGTGCAAACTAAATCTCAGGACAGCTTTCAAATCAATTTATGCTTGATTAGGAACAGGACAGAAAAATATTAAGTTTCCCCCCCCCCCGACTCTGCCAGGGGCATGTGCTGCACCTTCAACATGCACCGGGCCGACGAGATCTTCCAGGAGAGCCGCTACCTGGACCTGGTCACCGAGCTCCAGGAGAGGGACCGGAACCACTCCTTCGGACTCGACAGCCCGCCCAGCTGGTACATCGACTCGGGAGAGCCGAGGTGGGCGGGAAAGCAACGGCATGGTCGCAAGGGTTGCCACGTCTTGAAAGAGCAGTAGCTTAAATATGCATTTTAGAAAAAAAACCCTGGGCTTTGGGTGCATTCCTACTATAGCATATTTTACAGTCATTCTTATTACAGCCAAAGTCGCCTATGGAAAGACCCACCTGGCAACCCTGTCCCCAAATCCTGCCAAACTGCTAAGCACGCTTTCAAGGCAGGTTGCCACCCTTACAATCTTTTTGCAATTAATTGCAGACCCCAGCAGGGCGTGAGCAAGGGCCTGACCCTGACCCTGGACGCCCACACCGATCAGTTGGCCTCCTCCTCCGTGTACGACGACTTCCAGGGGTTCCTGGCCGTGATCAACGCCCGCGACGGCTACCCGGTCACCTCGCAGGGCAACATCCGCATCAGGCCGGGCCACGACACCCTCGTGGCCCTGTCCGCCGTCGACGTCAAGGCCGACCAGGAGGGAATCGGAGGGATCAGTCTGGACAAGAGGTGCAGGAGGGAACAGAACGCTTGTTGTAGGTAGTTGTAGTTGTAATTGTAGTTGTAGTTGTAGTTGTAGTTGTAGTAGTAGTAGTAGTTGTTGTTGTTCTTCTTCTTGTCCCTGCAGCGTTTGAAAAACATCAAGATTGAAGGCAAAGTTGATGTAGGACTAAATTCAGACTGTTCGACTGTGTCTTTTTTGTATTTATTCACCTATGTTTTCCCATTTTTTAAATGCAAAAAAGGCAGTGCCTATTTCCGGACGAGGGCGACCTGAAGTACCACCGCAAGTACTCCCACTCCAGCTGCCTGCTGGAGTGTCAGATGGCGTACGTGGCCGCCAAGATGGAGGAGGACGGCCACGATCCCTGCATCCCCTGGTACCTGCCCAACGTGGTCGGGGACGGGGAGGAGGGCGGCGGGATGCACATGTGCGACCCGTGGGACGCGGTGGAGTACAGGCAGACGCTGGAGGTCGGGAAACTAAGCGTTCCAGAGGTCGTTTTTCTTCATCATCACGTGCCAATCTTTCAGGACATGACTGAGGAGTGCCCCGACTGCTGGCCGGACTGCCAGACGACGGCCTACTCCCAGACGGTCACCGCCGTGCCATTCAGGAAAGGAGGAGTGCCCAATTTAAAAAAAAATACAACAGATTATAAGCACCAATTTGCAAGCAGTTGAACTCATCCTCATCCTTCCTCCCACAGGAGATGCGACAACAAGAACCTGGGCATCAGCGACATGTGCGACTTCTCCGCCGCCGGCACCGACGACTTCGCCAATCCGCCCATCTTTGGATCGCAGGTCATGGAATGGGGGATGGAGGGGGGGGAGGGGGAGCTTCTTGTTGTCGTCTATGTTGCGCATGCTCAACTTGTATACAGATCTTTGAAGAATACGACGGGGAGCTGCCTACTTACCTGAAGGGCCAGTACGAGACCAACATTCGCAAGTGAGAGACACACACACACACAAAAAAAGAAAAACCTCACTCCCGACGGGACTTTTAAACTTACAAGCGTAACAAATTTGCGAAAAAAAAAAAACTTGTGACATTTACGTGGTATTCTAATGACGTGTTCCGTTACATGTTTAGAGCTGAATTTGTTGGGCTAGTAAGTTTAAAAGTCCCGTCGGGCTATGGCTAAAAAAAACCGTCACAACTTGTCGGCGCTCCAGGTACTCCAGCGACGAGGACGGGGAGATCTTCAGCAACTCTGCCAAGAGCGACACCGTCTACGACGCCTACTCCAGCGACATCGCCCGGGTGCACTTCTACTTCGAGACGCCGACGGTGTTCCAGTACCGGAGGGCGGAGAGGATGACGCCGGTGGACTTCCTCTCACAGGTGACTTAAAACACGACGTTTCCCGTATTGCCAAGGATCCTTCCATTAGCATCAAATATCTTGCTTCACTCACTTAAATGACAATTGTTATACTTTTAAGATAAATTTTTAAAAAATAAGCATTGATTAAATGAATTTTAAGCTTTTCTGTTCTAGTATCTCTTAAAATCCTCCCCCCCCCCTGCCCCCCCAGGTTGGCGGTCTGATGGGTCTGTGCCTGGGCATCAGCTTCGCCTCCTGCGTGGAGGTGCTCTACTGGTGCGGGTACAGGCTCTGGTTCGGCTGCAAGAAGACCGGAGCAGTCGGAGAACGGGGGGCAAAGTGATGATGGGAGGGAGAGAGAGAAAAAAAAACTTAAAACAAACTTTTAGAGGCTCAATTTGACACTTCATTCTTATTAAAATAAAGCTTTAAAAGTAGCTTCCTGTTAAAGCTGAGATTTTTTTCCGTCTAAGGCAAGAATGGCTGCTGCCCCTTTAAAAAAAATTATCCTGGAAAAATGAGAAGAGAGATAAGAAAGAATTGCCCCTCCCTCTCTCCTCCCTTCCTCCTCCCACGTTGATGCTGCCAATTCCAACTTATCTCATTCCGCCTCTACTTTAGCTCAGGGCTGCCAGAATCCTAAAAATAGCCCAACAGTGTACATTGTATAAAAGCCCAATGAAGTTCAAGCATAGCGCCAAACTCTAGCAATCACTTTTGAAATAAGTGGGCTGTTATTATTGATATACTGTACAAGGCACAACCATTTGTAGTTAAATGGCCACCTGGCAGCCCTGTCTTAGTTCACTTCTTGCCTCCCTCCTCACCCCTTCTTTACAAAAAAGTCTGCCTGCTTTCTTTCTCTCTCTCCCCTCTTCTTATCTCCCATGAGAGTTAAACTTCCTTCCCATCTCACCGTTTCCCTGTGCCTGTCTGCGCACACTCAGGAAGTGAATGGTTGGGTTGGATGGGGTGGGAGGAGAAAAATGGGAGAGATCCTGAATATTTATTTTAGTGCCATGACGATGAATACGGCTCCTGTTTTGTGTCTTGGTCATATATTTGGACAGTCTGTGCCAGTTTTGCTCTTATTTTGCTCCATAAAGGCAAATATAAGTTTGCCTAATTTTGTGCTAGTTTGGCTCTCATTTTGTGTTGGTTTGGCTCTTTTTTGTGTTAGTTTGGCTCTTATTTTGTGCCATCAAGACAAATTTGGCTATTATTTTTCTTGCTATGTCCACTATCATTTTTTTCTGCGAGTGGATAGCATGGTTTTTATTATTTTTTGCCATGGCGACAGATTTGGTTATGGCTTAGTTAGTGCTATGACAACAAATTCGGCTACTTTTTTGTGCCATATCTACATAAATTTGGCTATTTTTTCGTTATCACGTCCACTATAAATTTGTCTACATATTTTTTGCCGACACTGTCCGGCATGAAAAAAAAGTGTCTTGACTCACCGACGCAGGTTGAGTTCCCCTTGAGCTTGTATCCGTGCTTGCACTGGCAGCGATGTCCCACGGGCATGTCCACGCACTTGTGGTCGCAACCGCCGTTCGCGCCGTCCTAAGAGGAGAGAAACTCTTCATCTTGTGAGGGAAATCGAAGGGTGTCCTTCAATTTTTAAATTTAAAATTTCTAAAAAAAAAATGGGAAAGCGAAAGTCACAGAAGTTTTTTTTCCGAGCCTTAACACATCAATTTGGGAAACTGTCAGTTACGTCGACGATTTTTTTTTCCTACCTGGCACTCGTTGACCCTGCAGAGTCCCTTGGGCTCGTCCTGCCAGTCGCCGCAGTCGTTCTTGCCGTCACAGACCTGAGTTTCAGCAAGTCCACAAGTGTGGATAATATGTGCAGAAAGGACAACCCGACCAGACAGTCATTTCTACTACAACTCTGTGGTCACTCTGGGAAATACTCAAGGGCAGTTGTCATGACAGAATCACTATGGGCTTGTAGGTCAACTGCAACTGACGTTATGATTCAACATCGTTTTTTGAACTAAAAATCTGGACCGGTTCCGCCACTCACACCAGAGTCAGATTGGACCCCCCCAAGCATCTCATGATTGCGACCATATGTTGATCCTGC
>JAAUYM010000644.1_pt1 | contig 10342 bp, 11 predicted proteins | sample 7278001 | NCBI WGS metagenome assembly JAAUYM01 (sample SAMN14350224, study PRJNA611818) | marine sediment metagenome | isolation source: surface marine sediment (1.8m) | place: French Polynesia: Moorea | collected 2018-08
ATTTATGCTATGGCGCCGCTTTGTTTTTCCACCAAGAGATTCTCCCTTTTCAGCTGTTGCATATATCACTGAAAGGAGTAGCGAATCGCTCTATTTGGTTGATCTCTATGGGGGTATCGCTCAGAATCACATCGCTGACGAATGACGAATGGACGCGCGCTTCGCTTTACTTTCTACGCATGCGCATTTCGACGAGACGGTCAGACGGGACGATAGCTACACTTCGACATTTTGCAGGTGCAGCTGAAGTTAGTTGAAAGTGGGATCGTGACAAACTACCATACAAGCTGACGTCATTGTCGTCTCTTTCATTGCACCACTCCTCACACACACACACACACCGCACTCTCTGATTGCACACTACCAATTCTACTGCCTCCTCCGCCAGCATGTCGTCCTCGGCCAACCCCGACAGCAGCGTGGACTCGGACGCCCAGGAGCAGCGTGACGAGATGACGGCGCTCGACAACATCCTGAACGCCGACTCCACCAGGTCCGCCTTCTCCTTTTGCACCATGTCCGACGGCGGCGGCGGAAGGATCGGCGGCAGGATGGAGGCCGTGGTGGCGGCCGCGGGGGAGGAGGAGGGCGGAGGAGGAGGCGCCAAGGTCACGTACGAGGCCAGCAGGGGCACGGAGAGGTACCGATGAGAAAAGTTTGCGTGTGATTGCCTTCCTTCCAAGTAGACATTCGTAGGGGGGAAGGGGGACATCGAGCTTATTTTCTTAATGAAACAGATTTCACATTGCATGTGAAAAGGGTTAGATTCAGTTTTTTGAGCTCTAAAAACTCGAGTTATGAGCTTTAAAAACTTATTTTTCTCAGCATTTGTATAACTGCCATGTGCTTACTCCAAGATCAAAGGAGAATGCTGTGCACCACAATATCCGTTCATTTCACTCTCCATCACAGCTTCTCAGACTCGTTTGTGGTCCGCCACCTCCCCCCCGTCCGCCTCAACTTCAGCCTGCCTCCCGACTACCCGTCCAAAAGCAGGCCCAGATACTACCTCAGCTGTCCGTGGCTCACCAGAGAACAGGTAGGAGTAGTAATGTGTAATTTAGTAAGCATTTGTTTCAGTACGGTAAATTGTGCTTGATTATGTTTTCAACAAAACTTAGTTAAACAATGTTGGTGTGACTGCCGACTGATAATTTTGCTTTTTAAAGGCATCTTGATTTTGAGATTAATCTATAATGTATGTACTTACAATATACGCACTACAATATGGTACGTACCGTATATGTAAAGTATATTTTTTTGGTGCCATGACCAACATTATTGTAACATTCCAAAATCATGATAGCATCATATTATGCTTTCAATGTGCACCGCAGTAATGTGCATTGTGTACCGGTACAGTAGTAATGTGCAGGTAATGTGTACGTCTTATCGTAGCTGGACACCCTCGGCCGCCACCTGGACTCCCTGTGGGAGTCAAACCGCGGCTGCGTGGTGCTGTTCACCTGGCTGAGCGCCCTCCAGGAGGACACGCCGGAAGTGCTGGGACTGGAGAAGGACGAGGCCAGCGGCGCAGTCGTCGTCGACGTCTCGCAGCCGGTGCTCGCAGAAATCGACAAGAGGCTCCAGCAGTGGTGAGTGACAAGCACAAGCTTCTTTTTTTTTTTTTTTTGAGAGGGAGGAAAGTTTATACTACATTAAATCGACGTTTTTTTTCTTCCAAGGAGGAGTCTGGAGGAGGTGAGTAAGTCTTCCGAGCCGGCGACGGTTGTTGCGACGAATAGCGAGAACGCCCTGCTGCTGATCGACGACGACCAGGAGGCAGAGGAGGGAGACGACGACGCCAAGACGAAGAGAAAGGCGCTTCAGGAGATGCGGAAGGCGGGGGCCAAGATGCCGGAGGGACCAGGTTGGGTGTGCCTTGTAGATCCGGGCTCCATGGCCATAGGTGCACTGTCCATTTTTTCGGGGTTTTTTTTAGACGTCAAGTTCGGTTTCGGCGGCCAGGGCAGACGAAGACGTGCCGAGCTGGAGGAGAGGAGGCGGGAGCAGGAGAGGCTGGCCGCTCAATGGAAGAAAGGTGAAGAATAAGTTTTTGGCGTGAGGTTGAGCAACTATGGTTGCGCACAAGTGTTGCCATACCTTGCAATTTTTTGCGATATTCATAGCCTCCTTGAGAATTTTGCGACTTTTTGGTTTAAAAAATGCTCTCCTGCGAAATCTGGAACTGACTCTCCTAGTCATACTGTACTCTACGTAAGCAAGGATGGACATAGGAGTCGTCACCTCTTTATCCTCTTCCAGAGGAGGAGGAGAAACAAATGAAAAACCTCCCGCCAGCCTTGCGAGGGAACTCTGGAGATTTCCACTCTGAGAAGGCATCCGGGACGGCGGCGGAGGAAAAGCCCACCCTCTCCAGGGAACAGGTGGAACGGCAGATCAAGCTGGCCAAGCAAGCACACCTCAACGTCAAGAACAGGAGGGAGGAGAGAGTAAGTTAAGTTGGATTGGACTACTAGTACTCGTACATCCACAGCAAATATGATTTTATATAATTATAATTACAATAATACATTATTATTATTGTTATTATTGCTATTAATTGTTATTGTTATCATTTTGCCTGTGAACGTAGTCATCGACCAGTTCCAAGGCGTGGTCAGCGGCCCCCGTAAGCGCTTCCTCCTTCCTTGGCACAGTGGACAAGTGGGTCGCTAGCAGGGCCTTTGGATTCATCGCCGCGGACGGAGACGGCAAGAAGTACTTCTGCCACAAGAAGTCCGTCTTCAAGGTCAACGGGAAGGTGCCGACCATCAGGAGAGGTCAGTCCGTGCGTCACTCGGTGCGCAACAAGCCAACCATTCGTTCATTCGCATCCCTAATTCCTTCTTAGGTGATCGCGTGTCTTTCACCGTCGCGATCAGAGAGGGAAAGGAGGAGGCAGACAAGGTCACACTGCTGACTGAGGGAGAAGAAAAGAAGGCCGTGAAGGCCAGGGAGGCACCAAGTGATTCGAAGGCCATGGAGGGCGTGGCGCATGGATCGGCCGACGCCGCGCCCCTGTTCGCGGCCGCGCCAGCGAGGGACAACGTGCAGCTACCGGCTAAGGCGAAGATCATCGACGACGTCTACAAGGTGGAGGTCGACCGAAACGGGGAACTGGTCACGCGACCCAAGAGGAGGCCAGGCGCTGTCGACCGGACGACGGCGACGGCGACGGCGACGGCGACGGCGACGGCGTCGAAATCCGGGTCGTCTGAGGCCGGTATCGACCCGGTGTCCGAGTGGCTGAGGCGGTACTCGCCGGAGCTTCCGTCGCACCTGAGGGACTTCAGCGCCAGTGAGGAGGAGAGGATGTTCCGCAAGTCCTCCTTTCCCTGCGGTGTCTGCTTCGAGGAGAAGGTCGGCGCACAGTGCCTCAAATTTAGAGGTAAGGCTTGCAAAATTTCGTATGGTTTCCTTTTTGAGAAGACGGTTATTATTTTGACGCATATTCCATCTGATTCCAGCTTGCAATCACGTCTTCTGCCTGGAGTGCATGTCCGCCCACTTCTCCGTCCGCATCAGAGACGGGCAGGCCAACGGCCTCGTCTGCCCGGAGGCCGGGTGCGACGCCCGGGCCTTCCCGGACGAGGTGAAGCGTCTGGTTCCGCCGGACCTGTTCGCCGCCTACGAGTCCAGGCTGCTGGAGACGACGCTGAACTCGATGAGCGACGTGCTCCTCTGCCCGCGGAGGCACTGCCAGGTGCCGGTGCTGATGGACCGCGAGTACAGCGTGGCCCACTGCCCGAACGAGCGCTGCGGCTTCGCCTTCTGCATCTACTGCAAGTCGGCCTACCACGGTCGGGAGCCGTGCCGGGTCGGCTCCCGCGAGCACCGGGAGCTGGTCCGGAAGTACCTGGACGGGGACGCCGGCGAGCGCGCCGGGATGGAGCGGCGCTACGGGCGGCGCCAGCTGGCGCGCCTGGCGGACGAGTTCCTGTCAGAGGCCTTCAAGGAGGAGAACGCCCAGCGATGCCCGAGGTGCCGGGCGCCCATCGAGAAGGCGGACGGGTGCAACAAGATGACCTGCAACAAGTGAGTTTGCGCGGCAGTTTACTTGGTTTGACCCAGTGGTTTCCAACTTGCGGAACGCCATACCTTGAAAGCGACCTACTTGTCCCCTACTACAGTACAGAGAAAAAAGAGGTCTGATGTATATCTTTTGAAATTGAAAGAGGTTGAGCACCCCCTGGTTTAATCGCTACTAGTACTTGAGAAATTGGTCAAACTTTTCGAGAACAAAATCTTTTTTTTTTCTGTTTCCAGCTGCGGCGTCCACTTCTGCTACCTGTGCGGTGACCGCCTTCCAGACGTCAATCCCTACTCTCACTTTAACCTCCTCCAGTCCAAGTGCTTCAACAGGTAATGAGAAAGTTGGCATTTTCTTGGCCTGATTAGGCAACAAATTCCACGTTTTTTTTAACCTCCCCCTGTCTCCTGCCTAGGCTGTTTGAAGGTGCGGACACGGAGGCCGCTCCCGAGGGTGACTTCTTCGAATGGGATGACCAGGAGGAGGGAGATTTCGACCACTGGATCGTCCTGGCTTAGAAGATCTTCCGTTCATTTGCCACTAACAGATTTTTTTTAACGTCGTTAAGTCTACGTACATGCATACAATGAGTGGTAGCCTGAGTGCTAAACAAGACATCATGGAGTTACTGCGTATCAAGCAGTGATGTGTTGTACAAATTCTACTGTTATCGGTTACCCTCAGCTAATAGTTAACTTCTGTGGGCATATACGGATTAAAGTTAGCAACGTTCGTGAAATTGTCAGAATAGCTCTGTGGAAATAAACACCACCAACTGAAGAGCAAGTTTAGTGGTATTTATTCCAATACCACTAAACTATAAAATTTAAACACAACTTTCTTCAAGTTCTTCCTCCCCCCCCCTCCCTCTCTTCCTCCTTGCTACTGCCTGCTCACTGCACAGACCTCCAATTTACCTTCTTCACCGCCTTGTCCTCGTCCCTCACCGGAACATTATCGTCGTCTCGTCATCGCCATCTGCGATCTCCATCTCGCATGGCAAGACAGACCGGCAGGATTCATAATGCAATTCCATCCCCCCCCCTCCCTCCTGTCCTCATATCCATATTTTCGATCCACTTCTTAGTTCTCCCGTCATCCTCGGCCCCTCCCATTTATTAAGCAAATCGCATTAGCTTTTCCCCTTAACCATGCGTCACCCCAAAACCCGACCAACTTGTAGCGCATAGAAATTTTGCCACAAAATATAGACCCATAGATATAGGTCATATTATGCCTGCTAGTCTGTATACGATATGTTATGTGTGGCATTTGCATCCAGCACGTAGCCAGGGTGGCGATCCGTGCATGCCACGTTGGTTGGGACTGACCGTATGTACTACGTACTGCATACCTAGATAATACTTGTTGGGCACAGGTATGAAGGAAGGAACGGGGTCGACGGATCTCTCCGCTGGCCTGACCACTAACGACATCCAACAGCTCCCCACGTATTCGAGGAAGAACTAACCTAATATTATTACTATTACATACCAACCTACTACATTACGCGTACGTCGTACTATGTACCTATAATGTAAATCTTGTGCTATCTACTCTACACTCTCCATCATGTCGAAGAGGGCCGAACCCGCCCGACGTTGTCCCGACATTTTTCCTCCTCTCCACGTTTAACTCAGACCGATTTTCACCATATTTAATTTTATACCGATTTTCACCATATTTAATTTTAGACCGATTTTCACCATGTTTAACTTAGATCGGTTTTTTTGTATGTTACACTACTTATGTTTAACTTTAAGCTGGATCGATTATTTATGTTTAACTTAAACCAATTCTTTAGATGCTTAGTTTAAGTCAAATAGAAAAAAAAACTTAGCTTACATTGCATGTAACAATTAGCTGCTGTGCAATTACAAGGTAAGCCAAAATTCCCGGATTGCGTAATTTAAAATTTACCGCTGTCTTCTCTTAATTACTTTGACTTCCAACCCAGCCAACATCGCTGGTGTCAATCTAGTGTAATTATGTTTTGAGAAAAATAACTACTCAAAAGTTGTCCCATCAAGCAGAATTGTGTGGGCCTAGTGGGCCCTCTAGCGCTGTGCCACACCAATCAATGGTCGAGTGCACCACTAGTGGTTCGGGAAAATGGTGCCGTGCTAGTGGTCCGGACATTGGTTGGGAAGTTAAACAAAAAATAGATCTAGTGAAGGTTCTGGCCACTCTGGTTAAATTAGACTGTTGAAAAGGCAATTCACACAGAGCTGGAAGGGTTGAAAACGTCGGTAGACGTCAGGAGAGCGCTCAACTTTCGCCAAAAAGCAGCAGCTTCCCTCCCAGGGGTGTCCTATGTCCTATGCCAGGAGCAATGAAGAAAAGGAGAGAGCCCTTATAGGAGGGGCCCGCTCGCCAAGCCCCTCTCCCTCACCTTTGCGTTCTCCACAGCCGTCTGCTTTGGATAATTTCTGTTGTTGTGTCGCCAGGGCTACTTCGCCATCTCATCCTCATCCTTGCTCTCCTCTCCTCTCCTCTTCTCCTCCGGCCTTATGGTAATTTTTCTCCTCCTCTTGCTTTCCCTTCCTGCTCCGACCAGACATACCCTTTATCTCGTTGATACATATCTGACATTTTAAACATGATAATTTGTTTAATACTTTATAATGACTTCACCTCTTTTTGCTCTCACACAAATGAGACAAAAAGTACACACACAATTGCCATTCATGTAGGGAAGAAAACGAAAGTTGAAAGTACTGCTGTCAAAACAGGCTTAAAAGCCATAGGTTATTATAATAGCTTCAGTCAAAATTTTGCATGACTGCTGTCTGGTTGGGTGCCAGAGACAGGCAAATAAGAGAGGCAAATAATGAGCGACATGCGCGTGTAACAGATACATGGCTGGTGATTTCAGCCTGGCCACTTGTAGCCTGAGTCCTCTTGTGTAACTAAAATCCACCTGACCCACTTTGCCTGCATAAAAGGTAAGCACCCAACTTTTGTACTTTAATTCTGGCTTATTTTTGTTTTACCAACTCACCACGGACTAATACCAGAAATGACTTGTCTGGTCGGGTTGCATACGACTGCCAAACATCCGGCACAAAAACGTGTAAAACTGCACGTAAAAAAAAAAACCAATTATCTTTCTAGCGTAAACTTGAGCAGTTTGATTCACTAACTAATGTGGATATTCAGTTATGGTAAGACGTCTGTCACGTACAGTACAAGAAGTGTCAATTCACAAACTTGTTAAAAGCTGTCCTGATCGCCGATTTCCAGGCTCACAACAATGCAGTACCAATGTACTGCGCTGGCTTCCTGGTGCTTCAAAGCAGTCCGGTGTGCTGCGTGTGAAGGGCGTCACCCATCACCGCTTGGGAGAACCGAATCCACCCGAGCTCTTCAGGGAGGACGTGGAGAGAAGTGGATCTTCTTCCAGGCCGACGACGTCCAGATGGAGTTCCACCGCATCAACTCTTTTTCAGACTGACACTTGAACCAAACAATGGGAGGTATGTGGTGTTTGCGCCTTTACTGCCCTACCTATTTCTACTTGTTTCCTCAATTTTCGCTGAACATTTCTAGGTTTGAAGGGAAGTTCATGATACCAGACGTGTATGGGGTGTACCAGTTCAAGGTGGACTGTGTTCACTCCGGACTGACCTGCCTGATGTCCATCACCCCATGCGACTGCTGCGCAATGACCAGTACAAGAGGTTCATTCGCTCTGCCTATCCCTACTACGCTTTGGCCTTCAGCATGACGGTGGGTGTCTTCATCTTTAGCTTTGTCTTCCTCCACATGAAGGAGGGCGAGGCCAAGAAGAAGACTGAGTAGAATGCTGCTTGAGTGATAATCTCAGTACGTATATCTTGTATTTCTCACTTCTTTCTTGTGTATCATATTTGTGGTTTCACTATAAAAATACTTTCTTTGATAGAGGTGGCACAATTTTTTCATTTGGAATCAATGTAGTGACTGAAGCGTCTGAACACTTAATATCTTAGTCATAGTATGCCTGTAGCAGGCAGTAGCTGGAGTCTGCCATCCAGACTGCTCCATTGACAATGGCGAGGGCCCCATTGGCTACTGCAAGTGAATAGTAAGCATCTCCGGCATACTCTGATGAGGAGATACGCTTCTCATTGTCCCTGAAGTAGCTGATCTGGAGGGAACCGATGCTGATGAAGCATAGTGCACCTACCAGGTTGACGAGGCCATTCTGGACCATGGATCTCTCCCCACAGAGGTAGCCGCATGTTTGCCCCAGCACGATCAGCATGAACCCAAATGCTGTCATTGTCCCCAGGTTCCTCGTGTCCATAGTTCCACCCCAAGGGACATTCCACATGGCCTTCGTCTCTACCAGTGATCCGCCATCGGCTGCGTGGCCGCCCTCTCTGGCCACCACCACAATGATAAAACAGAAGACCTGCAGTCGAAAACAACATTTCCTTTAGAATTTCCTTCCCTGATTGGATCTTGGTGTGACTCACCATTTCAGGCAGCTTGAGTATGCAGGGCATGTCCTTCAGGTTCCTGAACCTGATGATCACCCCCATTTTGTAAAGCGTACGTATGCACGAATCCTGACACCATCACATCTTTTCAAACTTTGAATGTCTTTGAGGCGGGGTCTCTCTCACGCCGTAGTATGAGTATGTGTGTGTACACAGTGATATGTCAAAACTTTTCCCTCGAAGACTAAGGATTTTGCAGACATTCCGTCGCTGTCAGGCCGCGCCTCCTACAGCAATTTCTTATCTCAAAGGAGCACCTTCATACATAATGCTCAAGCGGCCCTCACTGAGACATTCTCTTTTCTTTGCTTTATTGTCCAACTCTGAAACATGGAATTTTTTTTTTTTGCAGCCAGCACATACATAAACCGGGTTTGAATTTGCTCGTAAAGCAGTGTGGATTAAGTGGATCGGGGATATCTTCCGTAATCTTTCGGTTTCTCAGCATTTGCACATGCGGCAAGATCCATAGTTCAAAAAAATAATCCTGTTAAAAATCACCTATTTAATTTCAGTTTTCTGACTAGGATGTTCCGCTTAAAATAATAATGCTATGACTAGTCGGAGTTTCATTTAAATTTTATGACGGCGTTTCTCTTCAAAACTGCCTTCTACTTGGAGGAAAACGCCAAGTCCAGAACCATAGGCCATTAAAAAAGGGTTCTCAGACTGGGACTTGATGTACTTATTTCTAAGAACTCACTGCAGTTAGAAAACTTACAGAAACATTAAAATAACCAGAATTGAAGTGCAAAAAGTTGGGTGCTTGCCTTTAATGCAGGAACTTTATTTTTAAGGAACCTGACCTCTCTCCGATGCCTACCTGCTACTACATCAGGTGGCATGGAAGGGTTTAGCCAGAATTTGATGATGATTGGTGTCAACGCATAGATGGAATTCCGGGTAATTGCACTGGATTCTCCAGCAAGGTGATATAAAAAGGGCCAGAGATTACTTTCTAGTTCTTCAAAATTCAATAAAAAAGATTTCATTAATGCATTTGTCTCTTTTTAACTGCAATTGCAGTTAAAAAAAACTTTCATACTTAACGCCGCCAAACCTTCCCGGACGGCGATGTCAGCCAAGACAATTGGCGGGATGAAAAGCTGCTTCCTGGATGAATGATTCTTTTGTATCCCTCAGAAACGAGACGACTCTTAAGTGAGGTGGAAGATCTTCATTCAAACCTTTACGTAATTTCCATCTCAGGAAAGCCACATCACTAGCGCACCTTCTACCCATATGTGGACTCAGGGTCAACTCTAAGGTGGGGGGAAACTATTTTCTAACGTAAGGAAGAGATGGGTAGGCAGGGGGTACTTGGTTTTAAACTTTTAAGAGACAAGATTTCAGTGTTTTAGCTCATTTTTTATCAACAATTTTTCTGGGGAGAGGAGGTATTAAATGAAGAGAGTGCAGGTACAGGTGGGTGGTTTAAGTCCTCCCCTCTTCCCACGTGTGCTTCTTTCGCCCCTAACTTTGGGATTCAGGCGCAGCAGAAAGGTCCCTATTGTGCACCTGTTGTACTGCTTTATCTCCCCCCCCCATTGTCTGTGAAGAAGAAAGTAGCCCTGCTCCCTATGATCCCATTGTGATGTAGTACGTTTCCTATCTAATAATTTTACATTTACACCTGTCCCATAACACGCTCTCCATGTTTGTGGTCATTGAAGAAAAGAATGCTGGATTTGAGGCTTTTTTTTTACTGTGGAATACCTTAGTAGTTACAAGCAGAGGTTTCTCGACTAAATTTTTGCATTCTGCCTGATTTGTGACGGCTGGCCTTCGAAGTAGTACTGCTCATCCCCTTCCCCTTGGACGGGCA
>JAAUYM010028226.1_pt1 | contig 10340 bp, 16 predicted proteins | sample 7278001 | NCBI WGS metagenome assembly JAAUYM01 (sample SAMN14350224, study PRJNA611818) | marine sediment metagenome | isolation source: surface marine sediment (1.8m) | place: French Polynesia: Moorea | collected 2018-08
CCCCCCACCCCCCAGACCCGACGTGGCCAAGAGCACCGTGCGTCTGGACACGGACCGCAGGGCCAAGGTGGCGGACCTGACCGTGTGCACCAGGTTCAACCTGAAGGTGCTAGGCGGGCCCGCGGGGTCCACCCAGCTGTGGTACATAGCGCACCCGATTGAAGGAGAGGAGGTACGTAGTCCCCAGCAAAAATGTACTTCTATGTACGTACATGTTCGGTCCAACATACTATGTAACGTACCTTGTAACATGTGAGAATCCTAGTTACTAAACCCTCTCTGTCCTCTCCCCCCTCCCCTCCCCTTCCAGCTGAAGTGGCTGGTGTCTCTGTTCTTCAAGGTGATGCAGCCCAACAGCTTCTTCGGGTACGGCTACCCGAGGAAGAGGGGTGCCTTCAAGTCCTGGATCCTGCAGGCCCGAGACGCCCACGGGACCAGGGAGCTGTTCGGGGCAAACAGGTGGACGCACGTCTGCCTGGCCTACCAGAAGAAGAACGGATTCGTCAAGGTCATCAGGGTGAGTAGGTCTGTCAAGGGGTGTCCTTGGGCTACCCAGTTTAAAGTCAAAGTTTTCTTAAGGGCTGGCAGCTCTGCTGTTTAGTACGTAGGTAGTGGTAAAAAAAGAGAGTTGCGATTCACAGGACGGCGAGGTGATCGGAGTGAACTATCCCGACGCCGAGATGACCGAGGTTGAGATACCGGAGGACTTCCTCTCCCACTTCTACCTCGGGTGCTGCACGGCCGACCGCGACCCCAACTACGCCTGCTCCTCGCCGGGCAGCGAGTACTCCGACTTCAACGTGTGGGACAGGTCTCTGAGCACCGACCAACTCGTCAGGTGGACAACGTGCAAGTGAGGCAGCAGAATGCAGGAAAAAAAAACCAATCTATGTAGTGTTTTCCACTTTTTGTAAGAAAATTGTACCGGTACGTAGTCAACAGTTTCCCCCCCAAAAATTGCCCTATTTAAGTAACATGGAACCCGTTCTTCAGGAACTTTGAAAAGGGCAACCTCGTCAACTGGGACACGGCCAGCTTTGTGCTGACCAACGTGACTGAGAAGGAGGTGTCCATGGAGTCCGTCTGCGAGCCCGCCAGACCGGGACACGTCATCATGAACAAGAGGTCCTTCGAGAGTCTGGTCGGGCTGTGCGAGAGGTTCCACGGGCGGACGTCGGTGGTCGACTCCGAGGAGATGCAGGTGGCGCTGTCGGAGATGCACGACTCGGACGGGTCCTGCAAGAGGCTCTCGGGTGATGCACGTGTCAAGTATTGGGTAGTGCTTGGGTAAAAAAAAACAATTTAAACTTTAACTTTCAAACTGATTTCAAGATTCCATTTGAACACCCAGTACGTACTAGGCAGTTCGCGGGCTTTTTGCTTTGGGAGGAGGGGGATCACCAGTAAACACTGGCATTTTACTTAACTTTAAGTTCAGTTTATGGACACCTAGTACACAATTTGCTGCTACATACAACATTTTTATCAACATCACCGTCTTACGTATATATTTTAGTTATTTTTTTTTTCAGGAGGCAGCGCGTTCTGGAACGGGTGGTGGGACCAGCCGAGCGAGGGGACGTTCGTGGACGCCAACAGCGGCAGGGGCATCACCTCCGCCGACTACCAGCCATGGTACCTGGGCGAACCCAACGGCAGCGACCAGGAGAACTGCGGCATCTCGTGGACCACCCTGGAAGCGTGGAACGACGAGGACTGCGAGAAGGACATCTGCGGATTCTGCCAGATGGACAGGGCGCCAGTATTTACCTTGAGGGGTGCGTTATATCACGATGCTTGCAAGCAACCCGACGGGACTTTGATTAACACTCCTATCGCAGGGCTGTGCAAGAAGTCCCGCTTCGACGCCAAGTACAGCTGGACCAGGGAGAAGTCGGACGACTTCTACATCCTGAGGGGCTACCGAGACGCCCTCATCCGGTACAGCGACGCCGACGGCCTCTGGAGGATTGTCCTCTACAGCACCAACGAGACCTACGCCTCCACCAACGCCACGGACTACCCGTTCGGCACCCGCCGGTGGCTGGTCCGCGGGGACCCGTGCTTCGGCGGCGGAGGGCGCGGGGAGGAGGGGGCGGAGGTGGAGGTCACCCTCAACCTGAACGCCTGCAACGGGAGCGAGTTCAACTGCCGGAGCGGGCAGTGCGTCCCGATGGAGCAGAGGTGCGACGGCGTGCTCAACTGCATGGACAAGTCTGGTGAGAGGAAACTGTCTCTAAACAGACTTTGCTATGATGTGTGGGACTTCTGCTCTTATTACTAGTGTACTATGCCAATTCTTTCAGACGAGGTTGCCTGCGACGTCTACGAGAAGGATCCCTCGTACATCAAGGCGATGCCCCCCGAGCCCGTGACCGGAAACGACACCTACGTCCACCTGGCGCTGGAAGCCCTGGCCATCTTGGAGATTGCCGAAGTGGACAGCTACATATCAATGCAGATTCAGATAAAGCTTACTTGGTAACAAAGTTTGTCTTCAATAGCATTTATTGTTGTAGTAATTTTTTTAAAAAAAGGTGGTGTTGCTCTTCAGGCTCGATGGAAGACTCACCATGACGGACCTGAACAAACAGGACGGCTTGAACGCCCTCACGCTGGAATCGAGGAGTGAGCTTTGGATCCCCCAGGTGATCTTCTACAACACGGAGATAAAGATGGAGACGCTCAACGACGAGAAGGCCTTCGCCACGGTGAGCAGAGACGCGTCCTACCAGAGGAAGAACGAGAGCTTCCTGCACAATGCCTACGTCTACGAGGGGAGCGAGAACCCGATAACCCTGACGAGGGTGTACTCGGCAAAGTTCATATGCGACTACGACATGACTGTGTACCCGTTCGACACCCAGAAGTGCTCGACCATCTTCATCATGAAGGGGAATGCCGGCAACTTTGTGAAGCTGCTCGCCAAGAATGCCTCCTACCTCGGTCCCGTGGACCTGCCCCAGTACATTGTCATGGAGACGACCATCCATGAGGTCACCGTTCCTCCGGACACCGACGCCGTCAGGGTGGACCTGACGTTCGGCCGGCGCGTCCTCAGCACCTTCCTCTCCAGCTACCTGCCCACCTTCCTCATGTGCCTCATGTCGTTTGCCACCAACTACTTCAAGGGATTCTTCTTCGAGGCCATCGTCACCGTGAACCTGACCACCCTGCTGGCACTCACCACTCTCTTCGTCAGCATCCTGAACTCCCTGCCAAAGACCTCCTACATAAAAATGATGGACATCTGGCTCATCTTCTGCCTCACCATCCCGTTCTGCGAGGTCATTCTTCAGGTGACAAATTTCAACTTACCGTTTTTTTAAAGAATGAATGAATGGTGTCAAGAACTCTCAACAAACAGACCTACATCGAGTACCTTCGGAAGGACGTCAGCAGCGTCAACCACCACGGCACTCTGCGCATGATCAACATCGCGCCGGCGGCGAACGCCAGGGACAGCAAGAACGGCGGCGGCGGCGGCAAGGTCGGTCCCAAGAACGGGAGGTCTGACAAGCAGCAGGTGGAGTCGGCCGGCGGCGACGAGACCGTGACCAACCGCAGGGCGTACGCGGCGGCCAGGTGGGTGGCCACCTGGGGGCTGCCCTCCTACTTCCTCGTCTTCACCGTGGTCTACTTCGCCGTCGGGGCCATCTTCTACTCCAAGGACAGGGTGTGAGGAGGTGGGGGGGGGACGGAGAGAGAGGCGCGCACTTCGACAAGGATGTTGTAAATGTTATAAATAATCAGTAGTTCCCAACATAGTCATTCTTGTCAGGTGGAAGTGATGCGTGAACTGGAAAGGGTTGGTATCTCTGCTATACTGTACCGTAGTGTACATATCATACACGTGAACGAAAAAGAAAAAGATTCTACATGTTTAGGCGTTTGCACACAGTATTATGCACGTAATACTAGTAGTAAATCACGCGTAATTTTGACTGAACAAATAAACCAAAAAAAAAATATTTATAATTGATGATTTGTCGACCAAATTTTGTTGCTGGTCTTACTTGTGGCGAGGGAGCAGGGCGAACGCGGTTTTGTGGTGGTGGACGTGGCAGTTGTTGTGCTCCTTTCGCTCGGGGAAGAAGGCGCCGCAGCTTTGTTTAATTCTTGGCCCCTCCTGCGTCTCATAATTTTTTTCAAGTTTACTCGCCACGAATCGTCCCTAAAGTACAATTTTTCAAAATTAAAAAAAAAAAAATTTTTTTCAGATATTGCGTGTTTTAAATGCGATTCGTGGCAGCTAGATACACAATGCGATGAGTCAGTGTTGCCACCACCACTAACAGGATCCGCATATTTATTCACCCTTCAAATGTCACTTTGGCGGCCACATCAAAAAAAGCGAAACAGCCCACGTAAATTAAACTTAATATTTATGTTACCATGGTTGAAAACAAAATTAGAATCGCATATTTATGTTTCTTTCAGACTCTTTTTTTCCACAAAACCAATACTGTACTTACTTTTTGTGAGAAATCTGTACACATTCATCCAGCCAATAATTTTGTCATCATCTTAAAGAACGTCAAGAAGGCAATTTACATTTTAAATGATGGTACTAAAGAGTTCTATACGTTTCATTAAGCTACCTCTCCGAATCTGAAGCATCCGAAGACAGCACATGTTAGCATTTTTGGTTAATTTTTTTCAGATAAATGGAATGCTGACACCGCAGTGGACGCCAAGGTATAGACTACAAAAGTCTTTGCATAGACTCTCCTTCAAAACTTGTGCCAAGTACCCAACATACCAGGTACCCAACAAAGTCCATGGGCTCGTGTAAATTAATAAATGTACCCATAAATACCTAATACAGTACAAGTATATGCACTCGGGAAAACTCAACGTTTATTTTCCTCAAGATGAGTCATTTCTTCCGGCAGGTCTTTAGGAAAATAATGCTAGAAAAAAATAAGACTTGTCAACAAGCCAAACATTGACCCCACACGAATTCCGCCTAGCAATCTGTATCCACAACACGGCGACTTGAGCCCGCTCATAAATTATAATCTACTCTGTGGTGAGGAGGTTGACGATGGTGCTGATGACGAGCCTGCCCTTGGGGTAGGTGAGCAGGTTGATGGACGGGTCGGCGATCTTCTCCTCCAGGATCTGCTCCAGCTCCGCCCTGACGTCCTTCAGCAGCTCCGCGATCCGATGCGTGTGCGTCACCACCTTGATCCAACCTCCCTCCAGGTTGATCACGTACTTGCCCTGCTGCAACTCAACTTTGGTGCCTGCATTGGGAATGGAGAGGTTGGGAAAACGAAAGTCAACTTCACTTCAGCATCCCTGCCTCGCCCATACCTGTTCCCCCAAAGAGGATCATGGGGTAGATGGGCACCATGCTCATCTCCCTGATGAAGACCCTGGAGGTCTTGATCTTCTCGTTGTAGACGAGGTAGGGGCTCTCGAAGGAGTCTGCCGTGTGGCAGACGGAGGACGGGTGCACGTGGACGTACCCGTCGGCCTTCGTCTTGAACTTGTAGTCTTGCGACGACGGCGCCCTGAACAAAAAAAAAAAGTAAAAAAAAAGTACAATACAGTCGAACCCGCTTAAGAAGAGATTGGTAGTACCTGGCCACGGCTCCCGCCGCCGTCTCCTTGTACCGCAGCTGCGGCGACAGCGTCTGCACGATGTTCGGGTACAGCGCCGCGCACAGGACGGACACCACCAGCTTGTAGTTGGACCCGTGCGCGTTCATGTCGTCCCCCGTGGCCTCCTTGACGGCGTCGCCCCCGTTCCGCGCCATCTTGGCCAGCGTCCTCATGCTGATGCCCTCCGGCGCGAACCCGATCCCGGAGAGCAGCTCCAGGAACTGGTGCTTGGTCTGCGCCAGGGTCTGCATCGTCTTGTGGGAGAGGAAGTTCTCCTGCGCGTAGTTGTAGCCGGCGAAGTGGCTCTTCTTCAGGACATCGTGCCAGCTCTGCAAAGAAGCAACGTAAACGATGAATAAACTTAAAAAAAAAAAATAAAAAATAAACTGTCACTAGATTCTGCATAATTACATACATCAACATCTTACCTGATATGCCCTGAGCGCGGCGAGGTGGTCCGAGTTCCTGACGGCGAAGGTCCTCTTCTTGCGGTCGGCCTCCTCCCGCTTCCCGAAGGGAGACAGGAAAGGGGAGCGGAAGCTCAGCGCCGCAGCGATCGTCAGGGCAGCGTCCTAAGGGTGGTAGGAGCACGACCAACATCATAGGACATCCCCAAACCCAATCAATATCGCTAGCGTGCAATTTAGTGGCGGGTTGTCCTAACACTAGGGCAGGTGTTAGAATAGTGAAAAAAAATACATAGCAACTAGCAACTAACTTAGAGCAACCCAACTATAACCCATCACTAATTACCACTAGTGGGCGTAGCCGTTGGTGTGGCTCTAGTGGCACCAATATTGGTCGGGTCGTCATGATGCAACTCTTTTTACTTTTTCCGGACTCACCAGGCACCTGAACACGGCCCCGAAGAGCATGAGCTTCCCGATCCTGACGTCCACGGGCAGCTGTGCCAGGTGGAAGCCCAGCGGGGTCAGCTGTCGGTCCGAGTCGAGCGCGCCCACGCCCTGCAGGCGCTCGATGGCGCCCTCCACCCCGGACGAGTCCGGAGGCTCCAGCATCTTGGACAGAACCGTCTCCACGTTCTTGTTCTACAAGTTTTGGAATTGAAAAAAAAAACCCGGTCATTCCAGGTCATTTCCTTTTCTTAGTCAGTTTTAAAACATTGTTCAGTAACACTTGATAGTATAGTACACATGTAAAAAAAAATTCAAAGGAAGTTTTCTTTCTAATCGCTTTATTTAAAAAAAATATAGGTATATCTGCATAACAAGAACTATAGCTTGTGCTTGTCCATGTCGATGTCCGCGATGTCGCCCAGGACGGCGACGGCCTCGATCTCCACCTTGGCCCCCTTGGGCAGCCCGGCCACCTGGAACGCGGCCCGCGCCGGCTCCGTCGGCTTCTTGAAGAACTCGGAGTAGATCTCGTTGACGGCGACGAAGTCCGCCATGTCGGCCAGCAGCACCGTCGCCTTGACCACGTTGCCGTGGGTGGCCCCGACGGCCCTCAGGATCTGCCCCATGTTGTCCAGCGCCTGCCTGGCCTCCGCCCGCACCCCGCCGGGGACCAGGTCCGACCCGCCGGGCCTGATGCCGATCTGGCCAGAGATGTACATGGTGCCGCCGACCACGACGGCCTGGTTGTAGGGCCCGAAGGCCGCGGGGGCCTTGACCGTGTTGACGATGACGCGGCGGACGGACATGGCCTTGCTGGTGGTGGTGGTGGTGCTGTCGCTCAGTCAGGTCAAGATGTGTGTGTGCTAGATGCTTCTTTTTTTTCCTTTCTGCCGGACAATTTGTGTATCTTCCTGCAACACTTTGTTTTTTATGTTGTTTTGTTTGCTTGTACACTTGGCGAAGTGTCAGCTAACGCGTCGCTTAGTCGAGGAAGCGACGCGAGCTGGTAGGGCGTCCAACGAATATTCGAATAGTCGAATAATGTTCCAGCAATTAACTTTGTTCAAACAATTTTGAACAGTTTTTTTAGTAAAAAAAAATAGGCTAAGCACATGGCAAAAAAAGACAATAGCAAAAAAATGCCCAAAGCCCTCTCATGGACTTTTTTAATTTCATACCAATGCAGTGCCACACACAATAATAAGAATCATATTGCTCGTATGTATGTATTTTTTGCCTGTTATATTTTTATCATAATGTTTGGCAAAAATTTTGCGAAAAACATTCATATTTGGCTTTACAAAAGTTCCAGCGCAGGGAAACAACCTGGTTCCAAAGTTGTGCTAAATATTTTTCCAAAACCTTTTGATTAGTTGTTCGAATTTATGCCAACATTATCGTTATTCGAAAATTTTGAAATCGCGAACAGTTTGGACGCCCTAACAAAAATCACAGGTGTGCGCGTATAACAAGAGTAGTACATAGTACACAAACGAATTCACTCGAAGTATTCTGACAAAATAGCTGTCCTGGACTAGTACTACGCTACTACTTCTAGGCACGAACTGCACAGAGATGAAATCGACAGTCTCGTAAACTGAAAACTAGTTTTCCCAGGCCCGGTCAGAGATTCAACGATACTACCACCTACTACGTAGTACAACAGGTTGAAAGTCAAGAACGTCGACAAAAAACAACTGCAAAATCACCAAAAAGTTTTTTTTTTGTTTTAAAACAAAAGCCGCGTACTTAAGCGTTGCTTTCAATTTTTTTTGGTTCCTCCCTTATTATAACCGTCTGTTCCAAGACATTATGGTGACTTTGCATGCTCAAATAGTTTGCATTAAGCTTAAAAGCTTAGCATCAAGCCCGTACTACTGTGCTGTCCAACCTACCTTGAATAGTGGCAGTATCTTGATCCTGAGCACCATCTGCTCGAGGGGCACCCTCTGGATCTCCGGGATGGGATCCTTGCGGAAGTGCCGGTCGTACCTGAACTGCGTGTACAGGTGGAAGCAAACGCCGGCCATGACGCGCCCGGCGCGGCCCTTCCGCTGGAGGGAGTTGGCCTTGGACACCCAGACGGTGTCCAGCGACTCCATGTTGCGGTTGGAGTCGAAGCGCTTCTCCTTCATCCGGCCGGCGTCGACCACGAAGACGCAGTCGTCGATGGTGATGGACGTCTCCGCCAGGTTGGTCGAGATGACGATCTTCCTGGGCTTCCCGCGGCCGGGGCGATCGAAGACGGCGGACTGCTCCTCCGTGGACAGGCTGGAGTGGAGCGGGATCAGCTTGAAGCGGCCGGCGCGCAGCCCGAGCACAGGGTGGTTGGCGATCTGGTCGTACAGGGACATGATCTCCTGCATTCCGGGAAGGAAGACCAGGATGGCGCCCTCCCTCGGGTAGTTGTGGCGGCCCTCGGCGATGAAGACCAGGGTGGCCTCGATCAGGTCGTAGTCGATCTTGTCAAAGTCCATCAGGGAGAGCGTGCCCAGTGCCAGGTCGCTGCAGCAGCCGCCGTACCTCTGCTCGATCTGTCCGGCGCTCAGCTGCTCGTCCCTCAGCGAGTCCTTCACCTGCTTGTAGCTGCTGTTGTCCTCCATGGCGTCCCTGAGCTCCCAGTCGTCCACCACGACGTCCTGCAGCGCCTTGTGGCCGCCCTTGAACATTTCCTTGGCCAGCTGTCCGTTGTCCTCCTTGTCCTTCCTGGAAATCTTCTTGGCGTACTGGCTGCCCTCCTCGATGGCGTAGTCGACGAGGTCGATGGCGTTCTCCAGGAAGATCTGCTCTACGGGGAAGGTCCTGCCGGGGATCTCGATGATGGGGACGTCGTCGCCCTTCCCGCCGCTAAAGTACCGGGCGAAGAGGTCTGCGTTCAGCGTCGCCGACATCAGCAACACCCTGGTGAGGGACAAAACGACTGCATAGTTCAGAGGTTCTCAACCTTTCCGGACCGTGACCCACTTCCAGATCCCCAGAGCATCCCGCGACCTACTCTCCTTCACAGCTTCGCTAGTAGAGTGGGTCTTCTCTGCTTTTTTTCATGACTCTTTTGCGACCCACTCAGAAAAGGATATACGACACTCTTTTAGGTTGCGACCTACAGGTTGAAAACCTTTGGTCTAGTTGAAAAATATACTAAAGAGGAAGTACTTCAAGACTTGCTAGTACGCTAACCTCAGGTCCTTCCTCCTCCTGATAAGGTCCCGGAGGATCATGAGCAGAAAGTCCGACTCCTCGGACCGCTCGTGGACCTCGTCTACCACCACGTGGGTCACCAGGTCCAGGTCCGGATCTCCCTCCAGACGCCGGAGGAGGATCCCCGTGGTGCAGAAGAGCAGGCGGGTCCACCTCGGGTGCGCCTTCGTCTCCATCCGGATCTGGTATCCGACCATCCCCTCGCCGGCCCTCTCCCCTCTCTCCGCCGCCACCCGCTCCGCCACCCCGACGGCCGAGATCCGCCTCGGCTGCGTGCAGACCACGTTGCAGAGGTCGTCCCTCCTGCCCACCCCTCCGCCGGCCTCCAGCCACCGGTCCAAAATGTACTGCGGCACCTGGGTGCTCTTGCCGCATCCGGTGGCGCCGGAGACGACCACCACCTGGTAGTCGCGGACGGCGCGGACGATTCGGTCCCGCTCGTCCCACGCAGGCAGCGAGCGACGCGTCTTCATCATGGAAGGATTCTCCTAAGAGGTATTGAGACACAATGACTTGCATGCGTAAACATCAATTTAGTATTTCTTTCCTGCTTACTACCTTTACAGTATAGTTTTATTCATATTAGGCCCCCCAACTTTGCAAAGAAACTGACCTTCTTCTCCTCCTCCCTCCTGCGTATCCTCTCGTTCTCCTCCAGCATCCTGCCCTTCTCCC
>JAAUYM010106014.1_pt1 | contig 10338 bp, 6 predicted proteins | sample 7278001 | NCBI WGS metagenome assembly JAAUYM01 (sample SAMN14350224, study PRJNA611818) | marine sediment metagenome | isolation source: surface marine sediment (1.8m) | place: French Polynesia: Moorea | collected 2018-08
CGAGCGGAGGAAGGCGCGTCGGAAACGCGAGTCCGCTGCCACCACGTGAAGCAGTACGTGGTATCACTATCCGCGGGGAGTAACCAACCGTTCGGTACGACTGTTCATGATCAACTGCTGTATTTACAAACATCAGGGAGGTACGCTACGCGGTACAGAATTAGGACATGAAGGGGATCATTACGGTATGCTACGCTATACATGTTACGGGTTTATTGCGACACGTACGAAACAGGGTTCGTTCAGCACTAATGCTTCAGGAGAAAGAGTGCATGCTGCTAACAATGGAGGATTCATTATACCAGTATTTGCAAGCTTTTTACTGATATTGTTGGCTACTACAGTATTACATACCATGTGGTAATTTTTTTTGTTTGAAACCCGACCATCCTTTGGTCAGTCACTCTGGGAAATTTTGGGCTTGCGCTCGGATATCTTTCTTGCTGGACCAAGGTTCGGGACGGGTCTGGCCTGATTCCATCTCTACACCGAGAAAAACTCTGGATAGAGAGGACGCGGAGGAAAAACCTGTGAGAGAAGTGTAACTTGATACTCGCTGGCCTCTTCCTCTTCTTCCCGTCGCTGTCCGAGAACAATGACGACCGACGTTGAGGACAAGGGACTCCCTGGAGATGGAGGCAGCGGAAAGATCAAAGAGGCCTCTTTCTCGGCTGCCAGGGGAGGAGATTTCAGGGAGCTGCTCAAGAAGAGACTGGCGGAGAAGCGGTCTCAGTTGGGGGCCACCGAAGAGAGCATCAAGAAGTACAGCGCCCCGCCGGCGCAGGGGGCAGGAACGGGAGTCGCGGGGGCTCAGGGAGAGCACAGGGGGGCGGGCAGGGGGGTCGCCAGGTTCCAGAACAGGCTGGGTCCCCCCCCTGGCGGCGGACCCGTTCCCGGGAGGGCCCTTGGAGCCAGACTGGGGCCCAGGGTGGACAACAGGAGGAGCGGCGAACAGGACGAGCAGCTCTCCAGCAGGGGAGGCCTGCTCAGTAGGGTGGTGGTGGAGCAGAAGACGAGGGAGGAGGTCATGGCAGAGAAGAAGGCCAGCGAGAACGAGGAGGCGTCCAAGGTGGAGGGGGGGCCGATTCCAAGTTTGCTTTTGGACCATGGTGATCATTGATTAACAAGCGTAATCTCTCTCTCTCTCTCTTCCTTTCCTTTGTTTCAGAGGAACAGGCGCATGTTCGGCAACCTGCTAGGCACCCTGGCCAGGTTCCGCCAGGACGAGAACCGTGTGAAGGAGAGGGAGCAGAAGAAGAAGGAGGTGGAGAAGAAGATCGAGGAGAAGACGGAGAAGGAGCGAGAGGAGGCCAGGAAGCAGAAGAGGGAGCTCTTCGTCGAGAAGAAGAAGCAGGAACATGAGCTGAAGATTCTGCAGGTGAGGATGAAAGTAGTCAAACTATGAGAGAGAGTTGTTGCATAAGTATACATATCTGGTAGGTGTTGACATGGTTTGTTTTTTTCCTTCTTTCCGTGCCCGCAGGTGCAAATGAAGCGCGTCGAGGAGTTCGAAGTGTGGGAAAACAGCAAAAGGAAAGAGATGCAGTTCATTAGGTAAGCCGCAAGGAAGCATCTTGCTTGTTCACTCATGGGGTGCCCCAATGACGGTGAACTCGTGTTGCAGGACCAAGGCCGGAGGGGGGGTTCCCATCTACTTCCTGCCGAAGGAGCACAACGACACCACCCTCAACCTGGTGGAGGAGACGATGGACGTCGTGGAGGCCGAGATCAAGGAGGCCAGGGACAAGTTCGAGGAGGAGCTGCTCAAGATCGAGTCCAAGATCGGCGACCCGCACCAGGATCCCGAGGGCGCGGAGGAAGAGGAAGACGAGGAGGAGAACGCCAAGCCCAGGTCGATCGTGGTGTCGGCGGCTGGCAGGCCCCAGAGAGGCGGGGAAAGGCTGCGGCGCCAGACGGACGGGGTCCCGACCAAGAGGAGGAGGGAGTCCGGGTCGCCAGACAGGGTCAAGAAAGAGGAGGAGGAGACGACGACGACGACGACGCACGAGGGGAAGAGGCCGGCGAAAAGGGAGCGGAAGGAGGAAGGGGAAGCAGAGAGGAGGGACCCACCCGAGAGGAAGGTCGTGATAAAGAGGGAGGAGGACGAGGAAGGGGCCGGGAATTTGAAGAAGCAGAAGAAAGATTCGAAAAAAGGCAAGGGTGCGGTGGAGGTGAAGAAGGAGCGGCGTTCGAGGTCGCCCTCGCCCCAGAGGAAGCGCTCTGGAAGGAAGAGCCCCTCGTCGTCCTCGTCCGGGTCAGGGTCGTCCGGAGAGGAGGAGGAGGAGGGGTCGTCGTCATCAGAGGACTCTTCGTCGGAGGAAGAGCACGAGGAGAAGAAGGTCAAGATCAAGCAGGAGAAGGACTAGCCGACCTTCCTACTACGTATACTACGTGGTGGCCCCCACCCCGTCGTTTTACCTTGCCTCTACCCTAGCTACCCCTCCCCCCCCACCTCCTCCGGCCGCAAGAGAAGCAGTTGCAGCGAGAGAATGTGCGTGTTGCAAAAAAAAGTGCGAGCATAAGTGCATGATAGAGAGTCGGATGTTCACAGGCAGTTATTATACATACACGTAGGAATCCCATGACCCCGACGGGACTTTTACACTTACGAGCGTAACAAATTCAGCTTTAAACATGTAACGGAACATGTCATTACAATACCACATAAATATCACTATTTTATTCGTAAATTTGTTACGCTCGTAAGTTTAAAATTTTGCGACTGCTTTTTGTGGGTGTGTAGGACAGGTTGATCTGCTTGCTTTTTCACCTTACTGCATCACATTGGAGTTTTGAGTGGCAACGCTTTTCTCGATCCTCAAACGCAGCTGTTTCTAGCTAGGGATGGAACGGACCGACTTTTTAAAGACGGACCGGGCTGGTATGTAAATGTACTGTACAGGTACTGTATTTGGTATTAGGTCAGTGACCTCGAACTCGAACTTCCATTTTATTCACGTGCCGGACCGACCCCGAAAAGCGCTGCAGGTCAGGTTGGCCCCAGGCCTCGGACCTGGGCGGGTCAGGTCCGTTCGCATCTCTAACAGAACAGAGGTCAGCTCAGCAGCAGCAATGACGGCACTTTGTTGTAATACAACTTAGTTCCATAAAACTCCCTTTGTTGTCAGGTTCCTCAGCATGAGCCTCCTGTGCGGTTTTGCCGCCTTGAATGAGGAGTCCCTGAGCCGCGGGGGGGCGGCCGCGGGGGCAGGGGAGCAGGAGGACTCCGAGTTCAACAAGTTGGCCCAACTGGACTCCCCCAGGGACAGCGATGAGGATCAGACGGAGAGCGGAGACGAGGCCAGCGAGCAGGCGCTGCAGGAGGAGGCCCACTACCTGTACAACCACGCTCTGGGCCTGTACGGACAGGAGAGGTACGCCCAGGCCGCGGAGGTCTTCTACAGGATCCTGGACTCGACCTTTCTCAAGAAGAGGAAGTACGCGGCAAACCAGGTGGCCGCCAAGTTCAAGTTCAACGCGCTCAAGTACCTGGGCTACGTTCTGGCCGACCACCTGGGCAAGCACGACGCCGCCGCGGACAAGCTGTCCCAGGCCTCCAGGCTGGACCCGAGCGACGCCAACCTGCAGTTCAAGTTGGGCGTGGCCGCCCTGCGCTCCCAGCCAATGCGCCTCCGCTTGGCAAGGTGGACCCTGGAGAGGACCATCCTGCTCAGCCCCAACCACTTCCCCGCCCTCGACCTCCTCGTCTCGGTCACATTCAAGTTCGGGGACCTCATCACTTGCCTGGCCCTCATCGAGCGGGCCCTCCAGAAGGACCCCGGGTTCACGAAGGGGACGGTGCTGGGCAACGCCATCGTCGCCCGCGAGCCCGCCTTCCACGAGCTCTGCCCGTCCCTCGTCGTGGATGAGAGGGTCCTGGAAGGGAGGAACATCGACGTCTACCCTCCGCCGTCCCTGCAGCCGGAGCCGGAGAGGAGGCGGCAGTGCGAGGCGCTCTCCTTGGGTTGGGTGAAGAAGGTGATCCGGGTCGACTCGCAGGACTGGGAGTCGCTCCTGGAGAGGCTGCTGGAGGAGCAGAGGAAGAGTGAGGAGGCGGACAGGGTGCCGCCGAACAAGGTGACGTTGGAGTACCAGTCCCCGGAGTCCCCGCCCGCCTCGCCCCCTGCCTCCTCCCCCACGACGGAGGCACCGACGGCGGTGGCGGACCTGGTGGAGGTGTCCGTGCAGAACGTCGTCCACGAAATGGTGGACCTGATCTCCGGCGCGGCTGTCGCCACCGGCGTCGCCGAGGAGGTCATCGAGAAGATCATTGGCGACGTGGTCTGCGGGTCAAGCCGGACAGTAGTGTCTCTCGTCCTCGACGAAGTCCTCGACGACGTGGCTGCCACCGCCAAGGAGCCCGTCGCCCCCTCCGCAGCCCAGGCCGCCAGCAAGCGCTCCTCAAACCGATCCACCGTCGCCGCCTTCGTCCAGGAGATTCCCATTGACCTGCTGGAGAAGAGGCGCAGCTCCAGGGTAAAGGGCGGCGCCGGCTTCAGCGACGTCGCCGACGACCGAATTGAAGAGGTGACCGCACAGAGCCTACTGGAGAGGTTCATTCCCAAGACGCTCCTGGAGATGTCGTCCACCAAGGACCGGTCGGCGAAGGGCAACAAGCCGTCGCAGCAGGCGGAGAGCTCCGGCAGGTCGGGGGACGAAGAGACGTTTCCGTCCCAGGCCAAGCAGCTGGAGGACATCAGGGAATTCCTGAAGGAGACCTCAAAACCCGTGAGAGGCATGCAGTTTTTCGAGGACGTTTTCTTCCTGGTGCTGAATCGCATGTTGAGGCTCTGCCACTGCGCGTGGAGCAGGCAGCTGAAGAGAGGCTTCGTGGGCCTGTACAACGTGTGGAGGAGGGGGTGCCAGCTGGCCGACGAGATCAGCCACCCGACGGCGCCACTGATCCACTGGGAGGTGATGCTGCTGGCCAACGAGATTGGGGCCGAGAGCGTCCGGGACGACTGGCAGGACCGGGTCGAGGTGGAGTCGGTGGAGGACGACTTCCTCCACCTTCGCCTGTGCGGGCCCAGGGTCTCGAAGGAAGCGCTGCTCAGGATTATGTTCCTGCACCACACATACTACCGATATACGAAAGAGGTGGAGCAAAATTAAGCTTAGTATGTCTTTGGTCAGTAATGCTAACCCAGGGTATGTAATTTGAATTTTACAGATCGAAAAGGCTATCACGTACGGAAAGATGGCGCTGTCCGTATCGGAAGATCTCAAGTACTTTGTCCCCCCGGCTTTCTGGAAGGTGACGACTACCACCTTCGACAGGGAGCAGCTTTCTCGGGAAGTGATGATCCTCCAGAATTCCCAGACGGTGGAAGGGGTGGAGGAGCTGTTCCAGGAGGGAGAGTACAAGAAGGTGGCCGACATCCTGTCTCGCTCCATCGACCGGGTCCAGCCGGCAAGCAGCGACGCCGCGTACGAGGAATGGCTGGAGAAGCTGTTCATGCTAACCGAGTCTCAGTGGCAGACCAGGGACTTCTCGTCCTGTCTCAACAGCTGCTCGCTTATTCTAAACAAGATGTGCTCCATGGTCAAGCCCAACGAGACCCTCAATGTTCTCAAAACCGTCGACTGCTGCCTCCAGATGCTGGAGGAGGAGGAGACCATGACGGAGCTGCTGTCCCAGCAGACGGCGGCCTCTCTGTGCCAGTCCCTGATGCCCATCATCCTGGCACAGATCAACGGCACCTTCGTGGTCAAGACAACTCTGCCGTGGCTCCTCTTCTACCAGCTTGTTCGCTCCGAGGAGCTCCGGGATCCGGGGACAAGCACCCAGTCCCTGCAGCTATACCCACCTTCCGTCGATCTCCTCATTGCCTCCCACTACTATCTAGGTCAGAGCTCCCTCTGCACGGAGGACGGTGGTAGGCTTCTGCTCCTGCTGGTGGAGACCCTGACGCCTCTCACTCGCCTTTCGGGCTCCGAGGAACTCAAGTACAGTCTGGACCAGGCCTTGTATTGCCTGTACTGCCACCCAAGCAAGAAGTCGCGGGCGAAGCACCTGGTTGACCACGCGGCGTCGCCCCTGGCCCTCACCTGGGACAAATGCGGAATCCTTATGAGCGTGGTGAGGCCGAAGAAGATCCCCGAATTTGACGACTTTAAGGCGCTGTCGGTCTCGGCCGACACCGAGGCTCTCCTCAAGAGGTTCGTGGCCCTAGTCCCCGACTCCTTTGACCTCAGCGCCAGGGCCAAGAAGCTAGAGGAGTACCTCAATGACCGGAAGGACCGCAGCTTTCCGACCTTTCCCGACACGGCTACCTTCCCGGACGCCCTACAGGATCTCTTCTACCTGCTGGCGGACTACCACTTCAAAAACAGCAACTTTGATGTCGCCGCCGAGATGTACGTCAAAGACCTGACCTTCAACCCAAAGCGACTGGACTCTCTCGTGGCCTTGTCGCTGTCCAGGGCCTCCATGGTGGAAGAGAAGCTCTGTCGGAACCGCGCGCAGGACCTGGACCAGATACTCAAGGAGTCCTACCAGGTCCTGAACTCCTTCAGGGAGTCTCTACACGTGGACGACAAGAACGCCACCATCTATATCGAGAGCGCCAACTTCGCCTACGTCATGAGTGCCTATTGCTCTAGGCTGTTCAAGAGCGACACCAGTGAGCTCTCCATGGAGAGCTTCGATCTGGTGGAGAAGAGGGGGAAGCTCTTTGTCGCCTTCGCCAGGAGCTGCTACCGCAAGGCGCTGGAGATCCTAGAGACCACCAAGGACCCCGACGCCGTGGACGAGACCTGGCTGGTCCGCTTCATGAACGGGAAGCTGATGGAGAAGAAGGCCCACGGGGGAGATGTCGACGACAGTCTAGAGGAGTACATCCTTTCCATGGAGAACCTGATCGGGCAGGGAGCCGAGGTGCCCAAGAGAATCGGCTTCGGACCAGGCACGCCGGAGCTGTCTCTCGAGCTCCTGGAAGTCTACTACAGATTTCACGCGACCATTCTCAAGCTGGAAGTCAGGCTGGACGGGGAAATCGGAGAAGAGTTGCTGAAGAAGTTGACGTCTCGTCTGGAAAAGGTGGAGAGGCTTCCCATCTTTTCCTCTGCCTTCAAGCAGGGCAAGGCTGATGAATCCAGCAGAGACAAGAAGCCGAATGAGGAGGAGCAGGAGTCTCAGGAGGAGAAAGCAGAAGGGAAAAGGTCGGAAGCAGGGCGGCCCATGTCTTGGGACGATATCGCGGAGAGGTGCATCGATGCGCTGGAGAGGACCAAGTCCGCCTTCCCGCAGCACTACAAGGCTCTGCACCAGCTCTCCAACTACTTCCTGCGGACCAAGTCCGGCCGGAGGGACGTCGGCAAGGCTAGGAGGCACCTCATGGGGCCCGCTAACGTGGTCGGAAGGGGGGAGAGGGAGCCCTCACTCTTCGGGGAGAGGAAGGCCAACAACCTGTTTAACGGAATCTGGCGAATGCCCGTCAACGAGTTCGAGCGCGCCGGCAGCTTCTCCGCGCACGTCGGCAAGTGCGTCACGGTGCTCTTCGAGATGTTCAGGGAGACCGAGGACCACATGGGCTTTTTGGAGGCCGCCTGCCTGCTGCGCAAGGCCCCCGAGGGAGACAGGAAGTACCTGTTCGAGGAGGAGAGAAGGGCGTTTCACGTGGAGGCCTGTACCGGACTCATCCAGATCTTGCACAAGAAGACTGCAGAATTCACCAAGAAAGATAAAGATGAAAAGGAAGAGGAGAACGAGGAGAAAAAGACCGAGGAAGAAAAGCCGGCAAACTGGGAGTATTTGCGGGTGAGGTTCTTCATGGACGTGTCGCTTGTCCTGGCCAAGCTGAAGAAGTTCTATCCCAAGTGCGACCAGATCAAGGACATGCTGAAGAAGCTCTACTGCGCCATAGCCGCCAGGAGCGGTGGCACGTGCACCTTCGACGAGATCCAGACCCTGTTCTTCAGGCTTAACCAGGCCGACAAGAGCTCGCCGCTCAAGTGCCTGTCTCCCACGAAGTTCAAGGAGGCCCTCAAGGGGTTTCTCCCGGACCCGAAGACGACCGCCGTCCCCAACCTGCCCGGCATGCCGTCCGCCGTTTCGACTGCCGCGACTTCGGCCGCCGTCGCCGCCGCCACGGCTGCCAACGTCCATCTGATCAACAACATGTGGATGGCCGCCGCGGCGGCCGCCGCGTCCAACCAGCTTGCCATGTTCAACGCGGCCTCGTCCATTGCGCAGCAGACCCTGACGTCCTTTTCCCAGGAGCAAGTGAAGGCGCTCCTCGCCCAGCAGACAAAGCAGAAGTTGCCGTCAGCCAAGCCGTCAACCTCTCAAGAGCCAATGAAAGCAGCAAAGGCCACAGCAACATCACACGGCTTGCCCCAGCAACGCTCTTCTCTGGAGAAGCAAAAGCCACCAACCTCTCAAGCTGCCTCGTCCAAAGGCGCGAAGAGGCAGTTCCACACCACCGCGCACAAGCCTCCAGTTGCTTCGTCGTCGTCATTATCATCATCATCAGCTCAATCCTCCGCCACGGCGAAGAAACAGGCCCGTCCGGTCGTGGTGGACCACGCGCCGTCGACAAAGCTCTTCCCGAGCCACCCGTCACAGACGTCATTCTCCTCCTCCTCGTTGCCGTCGTCGCCGGCTTCCGCGCAGTTGCCCAAAAAAATAGCGTTGCCGCTTCCGCCGATCTCGACCCTGGCGTCGCCGTCTCCCGTACAGCCCAAGAAGCGGCCTCACCCGTCGACGTCGTCGTCGTTGTCGTCGTCGTCGTCGGCCAACGACAAGCTCAAGTTGTTCAGCGCGGCGGTGGGAAAGACCCTCCTGAGAGAAGAGGGCGGAGGCAGTGCCAAGAGGAGCAAGAAGGACCAACCGCCGCAGGCTGTGAGAAGGGACAAAGGCGGTGCCCGTGGAGGTGTCGGGGGGGCTAAAGACAAGGGCAACGACGACGACGACGACGACTGCGAAGTCATATGCCTGGATTGATGCGTGTGTCGTCGTAATAAATTTTTTCTAATCTTCTACTGTTGTGCTAGTGCAAGAGTGAAGAGAAGTGGTACAAAGTATTCTCTTCTTGTTTTCTCAGGTGCAAGCGATGTCTTCGTCCTCCGCCGTGAAGGAGTCCGTGCTGGTGCGGCCGGACACCCCGAGGTCGGAGGACCTGCTGGGCGTCAAGTGGGACCGGTGCCTCGCAGACACAGCAATCAAGATGGCGGGGGGACTCGCCCTGGGTACGAGAACAAATGAGAAGTACTACAGAGTTTTCACATCGTACTGTAGGGATGTACAGTACTACATACATAGGTACCTTTTTTTTCTACTGTGCATACCAGGTGGGTTTTTCTCCTTCGTCCTGTTCCGTCGCCGCGCCTGGCCCCTCATCTTCGGGATGGGTTCGGGCTTCGGGATGGGCTACGCCAACTGCCAGCACGAGTTCCGGGCGGGGTTCGAGACGGCCTCCAAGGCGGCGGGGTCCGCCCAGGAGGACAACAAGAAGAAGGACTGAGAAAGTAGTGCGCGCCCGCGGTGCCTGCCTGTGTCCGTGGATGGTTCCCCGTCGGGAAGACGGACGGACTTACTCGCAGTTTTACAAATCGTCGTCCAACCCCCACTACCCAACCACCCAATTTACGTAGTGATGTGTGCTCACACTATAGAAATCGTTGAATTGAATGATTCGAAGAGGTAATCTCCGATTACTTTTTTTTTTTTACCTCCGCACATGGATGTGGTAGTGTACGAGTAGATGAGGATATGGCCAACTCGCAACAATTTTTTCCTGCATTTTCTTTATTATTTTTTTTTAATTTGAGGTAGGCATAATTCGAGCATAATTGCTGCAGCAACGTTTCATACTTTATGCATTTTATGTGATGTCCTTCGCCGAAAGGAAAATCGTTCTGGGGGAGGAAAGGAAAACCCATAATATGACTAGATATTAATGACGTTCCAATATGCATGATCAAGGCGGCAAGCACAAAGGAACGAAAAAAGCATTTGGGACTAATTTGACTCCTCCTCTTCGGTCTCTGCCCTGATTGATGATGCTTTGTCGCTCTCCATAGCCTGGTTGTCGTAAGCGGCATGACTACAAGAGGAGTCTAGGAAAGAAGCATTTTATGAAGCTCAAAAGCGAAACTCCAAAGCTGTCCAGGCAATTGTGGAGGATCGAGACTTACTGGGTCTGAAGGCCTTTCCCCTCGCGTTGACAAAGTCCCTGATGCAGTTGTAGATGAACTGATACTGGTCCTACAGTTTTCCAAACCAGATTAGCATCACAGAGATTGTATGTGCTACGTAGGTACGAGTACCCAACCAATATCGCTAGCGTAAATTTACTGATGGGTTGCTCTAAGGGTTTTTTTTCTCTATTCTAACAC
>JAAUYM010042449.1_pt1 | contig 10337 bp, 18 predicted proteins | sample 7278001 | NCBI WGS metagenome assembly JAAUYM01 (sample SAMN14350224, study PRJNA611818) | marine sediment metagenome | isolation source: surface marine sediment (1.8m) | place: French Polynesia: Moorea | collected 2018-08
AGAGTGAAGGCATAAGGGTTCGGCAACGGACCGGCCGTGGTGGGCGTGGCCGTAAAAAGCCCCAGTCCTGCCCCACTCCACAAACAAACAAACAAATGGTGCAGAATGTGTAACCAAAGCTAAAGAAAATGTAAGGTTTTACAGGGTTATGAAATCAGCAAAATACGAGTATAGGTTTGTTGAACTTTTATTTTTATTTTTGAAAATTAATTCACAATTGTTTTGAATTTTTCTAAGTACACCGATTTTGTTTTAAAGCATTTCCTGATGCCTGCAGGTACCGAGTGCCAGGGATCGGCGGCCTCAACTTCCTGCTGGAGGAGGCCCTGGACGGCGGCGGGATCGCGTCGACGCGGCCGGACCCGCTGGGGAAGTCCTTCGCGCAGATGTTGCTGGACATGGAGGTGGAGGGGATGCCAGACGTGAACGGGCCAAAAGCCGGTTGAGGAGGGAGGGGGAGGATCATTTTTGTGCGAAACAAGTGTTGGGAGAACGGTCATGCTACTCGTATGATACGAGAATGTTTTTTATTATTTAAATACATACCATGCATACGTGTACATATATTTACAAAGTGATGAAATCAAAGTAAAAGTGGCACTGCAGCCACAACACAATGTTACTTGAAACCTTGTTTACTACATCTTTTTTTCCATGATCACGGGAGAAAGAAGCTATGAGAACTGACCGGTGATGTCACGTGCAGGGCTCAAGAATTTACGATTCCGGAGTTCGCTTGAATGTGAAAGATGTTTGTCAGTTAATGCACCCACCGCATCCCCTCCCTCGATTATCACCTCGTTCATTTTATGACCACCACAGCCATTTTATGTTCGGGGGGTGGCTTATCTGAAAGGAGAGAGAAAAAAAAACTAATCCTATTACTATGATATAGCGACGGCGAAGCAAAGCAACCCTTAAATCCCCCCACCTGTGGCTGCATTGTCCCGAAAACTGTTGTGATGATCATGACGCGCAACGCGCCCACCGCCCTCCTCCTCCTCCTCCTCACCTTCTCCGGCTCCTGCCTAGCGCAGTGGGACCCCGCCTACCTGGAGCTGGATCCCACTGCGGCGGCCAATCACTTCGAGTTCGAGTCCGCGCCCTCCCCGACCCTCAGGGTGCCGGAGGAGATGGCGGGGGTTTCGGAGGGAGGGACCCTCATTGGGGAACTCGTTTTTCAGGGAGCTGGTGAGGGTGGAGCAGGGGTGGGGGGAAAGTAGGGGCCAAGTTGAACACTCTTAACCTCCTCTATCACACGCGCGTGCTACCACTCATTTAGGTCCGGCCCTGGTGGACGGCTGCACGGCGTCCTACGACGACGGGAGCTCCCCCGACGCGGAGGCGGTGGTCTCCGTCGACGGGAGCAGCACCCTCCTCCTGGCCAGGGCGCTGGACTACCAGCAGGTCGTGACGGACGCGGACCCGAAGTTGGAGCGATTCACCTGCTCCATCTGCCTGGGGGCGTCCGGGAGCGACTGCCAGGACTTCCAGATCCTCTACAAGGACGAGAACGACAACTCCCCTTACTTCGTCACCGACCTCCCTGCCAGCGTCGAAGTTGCAGAGGTGTGTGTGTGAGATGTTAGTATGCAGTCGGATCTCACATTAATAATATTGTTCGTCAGCAGCAAATGTATTGTTAATATGAGATTATTGTTAATGTGAGATGTGTAATATCTCATGTGAACAAATTTGGTCAGCAGCAGGAATATTGTTAATCTGAGATTTATTGTTAATCTAAGAATTGTTAATGTGAGAACCGACTGCATGAACAAATTGGGTCAGCAGCAGGAATGTTGTTAATCTGAGATTTATTGTTAATCTGAGATTTATTGTTAATCTGAGATTTATTGTTAATATGAGATTTGTTGTTAATCTGAGATTTGTTGTTAATCTGAGAATTGTTAATGTGAGATCCGACTGTACTTATACTGTACGTACATATAGGTAGTAGGTTCAGGAACGATTTTGGACGAGTTTTCCTTTCCTCCTTCCTTCCAGAACGACAATTCCTCCTCCTTCTCCCCCCTGGACGTGGTGATCCTCGACCGCGACACCGGCTTGTCCCCGGCCGTTCTCTCCCTGGCAGACCCCGAGGACCAGGCGTACTTCGAGCTGCAGCAGACGGGTTCCGACCCGGACGCCGGGAGCGTCACCTACACGCTGCTGCGCACAGACCAGACGTTCGACTTCGAGACGCAGAGGAGCTACCAAGTCGACCTACTCATAACGGTAACGCCTATAACTCCTGATGAGGACTTTTTTTTTGCCAAACAGGTTTGCCAGTTAGGCTATTTCATAGCCATTTTTGGCTGCGAAGGGTTTGGGGAGCTAAACAATTTGTTAGTAAGAATCCATTAAAGCCTACTTTTTATTAAGTAATTATACTAATTAGAGTTTGTGACAATCTTTCAACTTGGATTAATTTGCTATTGAGCCCCAGTTGAGCTATATTTAGGACGTTGGGCTATATTTCAGCTTTTCAATGCCTGGCAACCCTGCTGCCGACTTAATTGTGCATCTCCTCTTCCAACGCAGGACGGGAGTGACGACTTTGGCACCACCAGGAACGCCTCTTTCAACCTGCTGGTGACGGTGTTGGACGCAAACGACATGCCTCCTGTCTTTATCGGGGCGCCTTACACGACGGAGGTGGAGGAGACACAGCAACCAGTGAGAAGAGAAAAAAAAAAGTGTGGAGGGGGGGAGAAGAGTAGCGTTTCCTGCAAAGAAATTATTTTTCCTGTGCCTTCCTCCGTACAGGACGAAGTGTTCCTTACCCTGCTAGCCAGAGATCAGGATCAGGGAGAGAACAACGCTGTCACCTATTCCATCCAAGGTGAGTTTTCTTTCTTTTCAAGCTATTTTCTTAAATAAGGTGTACGTACTACTGTACTTCTGTGGTCATTCAATTTGCTTTTCGTTTTTGTTGCTTCAGACGATTTCCCAGAATTTCTGCAAGTGGATCCCTCGAGTGGAGAGGTCTCCTTCTCCAGGTCCGTCTCTCTCAACTCCAGCGACCTGAACGGCGTGGCCATCTACGACGTGGTGTTCGTGGCCGCCGACGGAGGGGACGACTGCCAGCCGGACCCGCAAGCCATCCCGGACTGCTCCGCCAACGCGACAGTGGCCCTCAGGATCAGGGTAACTTACATGTAGCAGCCGATTTCCCAAATGCTCCGATCGCTCCGTTCCGTGTTGTATGCAGGACGTGAACGACCACGCGCCAGTCATCGAGGTCACCAACACGGACACGGTGTCCATCCCGGAGAACAGCCCGGCCGTCCTGGACTTCGGCATCGTCGTCAGCGACGGGGACAGCGACGTCGCCTTCAGCACCTTCGCGTTCACCATCACGTGAGCGAGCTGGCGGCAATTGTCAAGTCGCAAATGGCAGAATGGAGAGAGGGGATTTTTTAATATTGTTGTTGTTGTCAGGAATGAGGACGACTTGGGCGATCCGTTTGGCGGGGCATTCACCATCACTCCGGATCAAGGCATTGGATCGCAGGAGGTAACATTATGTTGTAGAGAGGGAGGAGGAACGTTCCGACATTCTTGAACGTAGTGGAGTAATGTTCTCAGATCTACATTGCCCCTAATCCCGCCGTGCTTGAGTCGGGGGGCTTCTTCGACTACGAGGTCCAAGTCAGGCAAGAAATGCATCTGAGACTCACTGCAACCGATCAGGTTAAACAGTTGTGCTCAATACCCTCCTTGAAAGTACGAAAAGTGTGCAATTGCCTCCCCCCTCCCCCTGTCTGTCTCCGCCTATAGGACGCTCTCTTCCTCGACTCGGTGGTGTTGACGGTGATCCTTGAGGACACGAACGACTACGCCCCGGAGGCGACCGGGCCCTCCGACCCCGTCGCGCTGAGGGAGGACCTCTCCGACGCCGGCGAGCCCGACGGCGACGGCCTCGTCGTGGTGGCCCTGGTGGAGGCCGCGGACGGGGACTTCTCGGACGAGTTCGGCAACGCCAGCCTCGTCTTCTCCCTCGGCAGCGCCCCCGTGCGCGGGCTCAGCGTCGACGAGGTCACCGGGGAGGTCAAGATGGACACCGCCAACAACGGGTTTGACTTCGAGGAGGGCGCGTCATACATCATTCAGGTGCACTTGAGGACATACAGTACCGTGGATATGAAGGATTATCGTGTGTACCTACGCACGTACAGTATATAATAATTTTCCCCATAATTGCTGTTGTTTGCTGCTGTTGCTACCGCTTGCTACGCTTAAACCTGATCCAACTAGTACGATGGATGCTGATGCTGTCATCCCTTGCTTGCCCAGGTGATAGTCGAAGACATGGAAGGGAACGGCGACAGCTTCAACGTTGCCCTGAGCGGAGAGACCTCCGTCGTCTTCGAACTCTCTAACGTCAACGACGAATCGCCTCAGATCGATCCCCTGACGACGCAGGTACAACTGTGGGAGAAATGTGTTGCTGTATACTGTACAGTACTACTAGTATCTATCTACTATGTATGTCTATCTTGACACCGCACTTGCCGTTTTGTCAGGAGTATTGCCTGTACGAGTCCGGGCTGGAGGTGTCCTGGCCGGCCGCCGCCGCGTGCGACACCGAGCTCACCTCGCTGGTCCTGACGGCCTCGGACCGCGACCTCGACCTGGCCGACCTCAACATGACCGTCGACTTCAGCAGGACGGAAGGGAGGTGAGGGAGGAGGACAGTTCGATGCATCTTGCACTGCCGTGTCAGAAGGGGCTTCCTTGATTCGGCATTCCTGATTGAGCACTAACAACTCCTTCAAGGAAGGACAAGCTGTTAGTGGACCAGTCCGCCTACCGTGGCTTCCTGGAGGCCGCCTTCCAAGTGTCTGGAAGCGGAGACAGCGTCACCGGAACGTTTGTCGTGGGTACATGAACAGGAGATTATTAACTGTGGAGATTATTAATTATTAGCTCCCATTACCATACTACAGCAGTATGTATATATACAGTAAGAGTACAGTAAGAATACTGATAAGTGAATTACTGGATAAATGAATCAGACGCTTATTTGAATCAAAATGACTGGAACCAAATCCAAGTCTAGCTTTATGTCATAAAAATACTGTTAAGTGAATCACGATTGGATCAGTGCGACAGATAAGTGAATCAATTTTTCCTTTTTCCTTTGGCTTTAATAGAAAAGACACTATCCACATATTGTATTCTCACTGCTCACATCTGCTGCACCAGCTTTGAAAACACGAAAAAACAACATAAGAAGAGAAAGTTGAATGCAATCTCACTGGTGAAACAAGCAGTGCATGAGACAATAAGCAGAAAGCTGACTAAACCAGGCTTCTTTTTCCATGATTTTCAAGGAACTTCTCAAGATGTCCAGGTATATGTCCTTTTTACATATACCTTTTATGCCCTTTTTTTCTTCGATATACTCTTATTAAGTGATACAGATGAATAAGTGAATCAAAATCCCAGGTTCCAAAGTGATTCACTTATCAGTGTTTCATTGTACTGTATAACCAAATATCGCTCATTCATTCCAGACGAGAATGTGACGATCCGCCTGGACCGTGAGGAGGTGGACGAACTGACCGTCTACATCGTCGTGACCGATGTCAACACGGAATCTGGGACGGGGGAGGACGAAGGTGGCCTATTATCCCTTCCCGACCAACACATAGCACATAGAAATTTTGCGGCACCACATAGACCAAACGTAGTAGGAAATATTATACATGGTATATGACATATACTTATGCTTGGCCCATCAGTCCAGAATAAGTTCTGATAAGATGTCACACCAGTTCTGTGCGCTGTGTGTTGGTCGGGTATTTTTCTTCTGTGGAATTGCAGCCTCTCTTACGTTGTTTTACCTCTTTCAATTACAAGTGATCTTTCACTTGGTCGTGGTGGACCTCGACGACAGCGCCCCCGAGTTCGTCGGCGCCCTCCCTTCCGAGTCCTCGTTCGGGGTGCAGGAGGCGGACGGCGACGACGCCAACGAGGGGGCGCTCCTGTCCCCGGTCATACAGGTTCATGACCCGGACGAGACGCAGCCGTCAGAGTTCACATTCACTCTTGTCAAGTACGGAGAAAGAGGGAGGAAGAGAGGGAGGAAGGGATCCTAACTGACATTTACCCAACCAATATCGCTATAAGCATGCATTTGGTGAAGGGATGTTCTAACGCCAAAGCAGGTGTTAGAATAGTGAAACAAAAAAAAAGAACCATTAGAGCAACCTAGAGCAAACTAAATTTTGACCCCATTACTAGCTCTAGTGGTACCGATATTGGTTGGGTAGTTAGTAAATTTCAGTGCACAATCGTGACACACTCTTTCTCTCCCAGGACGGACGAGAGGGTTCCAGACGACCTCTTCACCTTCTCCACCGTTGGCAACGCGGCCTACCTGGAGGTGGCCGGCCTGATCGATAGAGAGGACGCCGGCATCGACGAGCTCGGGGGAGTCCTGCCTTACAACCTCACCGTGGAGGACGAGGAGGGGAACGTCAGCGAGGAACAACAGGTCAGGGGAAGGACTCACATTCCAGATTAAAGGAAACGTGTTCTACGTAATGAGATCCCCATGTTTGGCACATGTTTCATGTCTGCTGTACTACTACGTATGTACCTATGTACCTGCAGATTGAGATCGCGGTTTTGGGTCGAAACGACAACTCTCCCTCCTTCGAGTCCCACGACTGCGACGGGGTGGAGGTGGCCGAGGACGTCGCCGTGGACACGGAGGTCTGCACCATGGTCATCACGGACGACGACGTGGAGGCGGAGTTCAACTCGCTCAGGTATTACTCACTGTACTGATAGAGGTAGAGGCCAGTTCTTGTCTTGCCCCTCCCTCATGTGGATGATCCCTTTTGACGTGCAGTTTCGGCAACCTGACGGGTCAGCCTTTCCGCATCGACGTGGTTGAGGACCTGGACGGCTACATCGCTGGCGCCATCGTGGTGGACCAGCAACTGGACTACGAGACAGCCATCTCGCACTCACTCTTTGTCACCGTGTCTGATGGACAGCGTGAGTATTGCAGATCGAAAAAACCCAAAAACCAATTGGCTTTTTTTTTTTCTATGTAACGACCCTTCTTGCTATAGGCACATCGTCCATGACGGTGATTGTTGCCGTGACGGACGTGGAGGACGAGAGGACAAACATGATGCCGTCGTCGTCAACAAAGTCAACAGGTGCCTAGTACATACTGTGTCTCTCACAACAATACTATGCTTGTCTTACATCGACACGACAATGGTGACTACCGGTACAATTTATGTCAACAGCCTCAACACCAACGACAATGTCAACGTCGGCGCCGGCGACGGCGACGGGTACGACAACCGCCAGCACGACGTCTACGGATGCGCCACCGGGCGGCGACGACGCTGGACACCGGATAACGGCCACCAATGTTGCCCTCGTCGTCGGATGCGCACTTTTGGCGTTGAGGAATGCGATTTAATTAATCATGTTTATACTAGTGGGAAAACCTGCATATCTTTTCAGTTCGTCTACGTGCTCGAGAAAAACAGCCTAAATCTCCAATTTGTTCAAAAGAAATTCTTTTTTTTTACGAAAGACCCAAAAAAAACCCTGGTTGTTTGTTCATGTGTGCTCCGGCGAGCGACTCCATCCTTGATCTGCGAGACTGCGACCGTGATGGCCCCCCCCCTTCCCGTGACTGTAACTGCCCGACGGGACTTTGAAGGTTACGAGCGTAACAAATTCCGATATTAGACATGTAACGGAGGGTGTTATTTTTAGGCTACGTACCATAGTTACTGTCACCACATGTTTTGTTCTGGAAAAAAACCCCCAAAAGTTCCGTGTTCCGTCGGGTGTGCTGTGAGGAGTGCGGACCGCGGTGCGCTAGCTCGTGATTTCGTCTGCCAGCTGACGCCCACTAAAAATATAAACAAAAACAAGAAAACATCATCTGACTGTTTGAGCATAACAAGGGCAACTTTCGTTACTACTAAAGTGCCGTCGCCATGAGCGAGGATGACTCCAACTCCGAACTGCCACCATCCGAACTGGGAACGAAAAAACAGTAAGTCGAATATAAAAAAAGTGGTGTTCTTAAGCTCGGTTGTTGTGCTATAGTTACAACAATTTTTCCCCCGACAGCTGGGACGATGCGTACGCGGTCGAGCTGGACAACTTTTCCTCCCGCGGCGACGAGGGCGAGGTCTGGTTCGGCGAGGACGCGCTCTTCCGCGTGCTCGGGTGGATGGACGGGCACGCGCGCGACCTCGGGGCCCCGGTCCTCGACCTGGGCTGCGGCAACGGGATCACCTGCGCGCACCTGGCGGCCTCGGGGTTCAGGGACGTCTCCGGGGTGGACTACTCGGAGGACGCAGTCAGGCTGGCGCGGAAGGTGGCAGAGAAGCGCGGGGCCGACGTCAAGTTGGAGGTGGGGATTGATCCGGGTCTTTGATGCCTACTGTGATTACAGTGGAACCTCGGGGTTTTTTTGGTGATGTTGTTTGTTAGCTACTAAAAAATAGCATTAAGTCGTTTTTTATTGTGAAATATAGGCTATGTACTAATTCTTTAGTAATCTACTGTGTTTATCAGTTTCAAATGGAGATCTGAAAATTTCCTTAAACGTACCTCCCTCCCTCTCTCTGCCTCCTTTTTTTTCTAGGTCGGCGACATCCTCCGCCCCGACAGTTGTGCCCTCCTTGGCCGCCGCTACTCCGTGTGCGTGGACAAGGGGACCTACGACGCCGTCAGCCTGGACCCGGACGACGCCGGGCAGAAGCGCCGGCGGTACGTCGACTCGGTGCTGGGACTGCTGGAGGACGGGGGGATGCTCATCATCACCTCGTGCAACTGGACGGAGCATGAGCTGAAGAGTCACTTCACTCCGCGTAAGTTCCAGTGTTTCATTCGTGGAACTGCCAGTAGCTTTTCCTCAAAGTGACTTAAAACAGTTGCTCCTCCTCCTCCTTCCCTCTCCAGGTTTTAGCGTCAGAGACGTCATTCCAACTCCTCAGTTCACCTTTGGAGGCGTGGTGGGAAACATGGTGACATCAATTGTGTTCGAGAAGAACTCTGGAAAGGAAGTGACTCAAAATGTGCAATCGTGACGGCCAAGTGATGAATGCTGTTGTGATTGTGTGATAGCAACATGAAAAAAAAATAATAAATTCGCGAAGAGACCAAGATGTTGAGACGTCTCAACTCACGAGGATGACTGCTGTGTTTTCTCTCCTCAGGACTCGTGTTCGTACAGTACTTCCTACACCACACGACACCCAATGGCGCAGAAGTGGCACCAAGTCTCTCGCTCGTGCGAGAGGCGACACCGCTCCGTGATGGAGCTCCTCTCCGAGCGATCCACCCTGGAGTCTGCCCCGGCGGGACTCGCCGCCCCTTCCAGGCCCTCGCAGGTGGCGGCGCTCACACAGAGGATCCGGCAGCAGCTGCAGTTGATGAAAGCGGAGGTGGCGCAGGCGGCGGAGGTGGCGGAGGACCCTTCGGTCACCGCGGGGGAGAGGAGCAGGAGGAGGAGGAAGGTCGGACAGCGGACGAGCGTCAATTTCTATCTTTATTTAACAACCCCTTCCCCCTCCCCCCCCCCTTGAGATGTGCTCCAGGTAGAGGAGTTTCGCAACTGGGAGAGGCAGTCGTCGGAACTGTTCTCCCGCGAGCGGACGCCGGGCAGCAGCGAGCGCGACCTCCTGCTCGACGGGGGAGGACCGGAAGATCTGGGCTCTGCGGGATGGGGCGCAACGGAGGACACCGGGCGGGAGGAGAGGGCGCAGCCTCAGGCGCAGCCGCAGGCTCAGGCGCAGGAGGAGATCCTGCAGGCGCAGGACGAGGGTCTGGACTCTCTGCACACGGTCATCGCCAGGCAGAAGAGGCTGGCAGAGGCCATCGGGGGAGAGGCCGAGGCACAAGTCAGTAAAAGTACTTGGTTTGGTAGGACGTACTGACGTACGGGGGTTGCCCGCCCTATATACTACGGTAGTACTACGTGTGTAGGTTGAGCTGTTGGGCGACCTCGACGAGGACATGGAGCGCGCGAGGAACCGTCTCGCGGACACCACCAGGGGCGTGGCCGGAGTGGAGAGGCGGTCGGGGGGCACCGGGAGGTACTGGGCCGTCATCGTGGGGCTGCTCGTACTCATCGTCATTGTCGCCGCCCTGCCGGGAAAAACGTCGTCAAAGACACAAGATTAGACAGTTTTATAACAAACTACTGATAAATTATATTAGTGTACAGTTCTGCGTTCTGCGTTCATTCAGTGACGGCTCTTGTTATGAGCATCACTCGTTTTATCTGACCAACTGGGGATTTTACCTCCCAGGGTCGCAAGCCCCAACCATCTTTGTGACAGTAT
>JAAUYM010130018.1_pt1 | contig 10328 bp, 5 predicted proteins | sample 7278001 | NCBI WGS metagenome assembly JAAUYM01 (sample SAMN14350224, study PRJNA611818) | marine sediment metagenome | isolation source: surface marine sediment (1.8m) | place: French Polynesia: Moorea | collected 2018-08
CGTCGTTTCACGTGCCTTTTACGTACTAGTGTTCAACAGTCCCAGGCTTCCAGCACCTTCCCCTCTGTAGTCGGAGGTATAGGAGGTTTCTTCACCACCCATTCTCAATTTACCCCATATTGTGTAGTAATGGACAAGGGCAAAAACTAGGGCAGTTTTTTTCTGTGCCAAACTGTATTTCTTTCCCTCCCTCCCCGGCACTTGTGCGTCACCATAGGCCTCACCAGACTTTTTAGTTAATTAATAGCTGATCGCCCCTCGTATTTTTGCTCAAAAACATTGGTTTTGGTCGCTCTGCACCATGAGCGGTGTCCGAACAGTATCCCGGTATTTAGCTCAAACAAGTTAGTAAGTTCTAGCTTACTGTAGGTACAGTAGCTGGACAAAATGGGTGAGGAAATGGCACCGCAATTTTTTACGTTGAACGGTATCCTTCCAGTTTCACGGAAGAGAGCATCAAGTAAGCAGGAGAGGATGGATGAATTTGCATCCCAGATGTAGGTACGCAGAACCCTCTACCTCTTCCTCCTCCTCCTCCTCCTCCTCCTCTCCTTTAAGGCTCTTAGGCAAGATTGAGGGTCTCCCTTTGAGAAAAGGCGCCTGGCTCCCCTCCTCCTCCTCCCGGGAGACCGAGAAAAGGGAGGGAGAAGAGAAGGACCCTCTCCGCTGCGGCTTCTTCTTCTTCCTCTGGCGGCCGCCGCCGCCGCCGTCGCCCATCCACTCAAGAAGTTGATGCAGCTTCCTCGAACAACGAACGCTAGCAAGATCCGGCGATAAATATTTTTGCTGAACCCGACCTACCCACCTACCCAACCATCCCACCACGAAAAAGAAACTGCGCCTTAAAAATGCTTCTCTCTCCCTTCCAAGGTCGCTTCCTCCTCCTCCTCCTCCTCCTCCTCCACCACCACCACCACCCCTCTGAAGTGGATAGACGCACGCAGTGGCGCGACAAAGTTTGTGTGTGTGTGTGTCCTCAAGTGCCAAGAAATGACGAAACGGGAGGTAAAAGGCCCGTTGACATGAAATAACGAGCAGAGAGGAGAGAGGGAGAAAAAGTTTGCTACCTTCTCTCTTCCCCGCCACCCTTTTTCGTGGCGGGGAAAGTTGAGGCATCTCTTTGGAGAGGAGAGAGAGACGGGGAAGCTCTCTCCGTCCTTTCGCAAGCGGTACAGGGTGTCCCGGAAAAATAAAGCCTTTCAGCTCGACTTTCGATTCATAGTACATAGAGGAAAACCTCAGAAAGACTTTTTTTCTTTTGTCAATTGTACGGTTCAGTACATACAAGATAATCTATGTTTTTCCTTGTTCGAAAAAGCACAAAACCCTATATAACATTTTTAAAATGCATTTTTGATAACACATTGTATCAAAATGGCCACAACACCTAGCATAGCCGCATGTGGTCAAAATGGCTATCGCACAGCCCACCTGGCAACCCTGGCGTGGGTACGTATTCTGCTCGTGTAGCACCAAGCTGTCACTTCTAATTTGCAAAGTGTCTCTTTCTCTCTGTGTGCTGACTTTCGGCACCACCTTCCTCCCTTCCACAAAGCACAAAAAGTGAAAAAGTTGAGAATCTGTCAGACCTCAATTTAATAGTTGTCTCATCCACAATAGCAACTCTTACGTCAAATCCCACAAGCACACATCTCCTGATAAGATATGATCACATGTCTGCGAATGTACTGTAACATCATTTTCTCTTTTATACTATTTTAAGCCAAGAAACTAGCAGTCGCTTTCTGTCAAATATGACGTTCGCAAGACGTTAACATAAGAGAAAAAAAAGGACAGAAAGCACCTTTCCTGTCAAGCCCAAGTTATTTTCTTGACTTCCCTACCTTTCCTCCGCCATCTCTTTGCCAATATCGCCGATTGCCACCGTCCTCCCCATTGTCGCGAGGGGTAGAAAAGGAAATGGGGCCAATAGCTGGGGGGGGGAGGCGGAAGGGAGGAGAGGTGAAGGAGAAAAGACCCCCCTTCACTTCCCGAAAAAAAGCCATTATTGGCAGACCTGTGGGGGAGGGGGGAAGCGGTGAGAAAGGGCAAGTAAAGTTAACGTGAATTGTCCCTCGGAGGAGCCACCACCACCCACCACAATTTAAAACAAAAAAGTTGACTTAACGACCTCTCGAACTGTGGGATGGAAGTGGTGGTTTGCTCTACACTTCTGCTACAGTAGATCTCCGATTACTGCTAGTAGTTAAAGCAGATCGTCAGCAGCCAAAAGTTGACACGATAGTACCCTAGTACTGTAGAGTTTTTTTTGTCGTACAAATTTGACCACAACAGTTTTCATTTCCACGTACGGTAGTGGAGTGGAGTGTTTGACTTTTACTGGTACAGTCGAACCTGCGTAAGTGGAAATAATGGGCAGTAAGTAAACTTTCCCAATTATCCAGAATTCTCACTTAACTAAACAAAACTAAGATAGTATAAGAACAATTTCTTAACTGTTTCTCCAAAAATGTCCCTTTTAAGTGGGCTTCCCACCTATCCGATTCCCACATTTAGCGGGTTCGGGCAGCATAGCAGAAGTTGACTGGTAGTACTCACTCGATGAGAGCTCCGAAGACGAATAGGATGCAGGCCAACATCCACGCCTCGATGGCCGTGAGCCCCTCGGCCTTGGGCGTGTTGGTGGTGACGGTGTTGAAGATGTTGACGAGCACCAGGAAGAGGGTGACGAGGAGCGCCATCCGCCCTGGGATGACGTCCATCGGGATGAGGAAAGAGATCCAGCTGACGATGACAAACAGTCCCGAGGGAAGGTAGTAGGTGATAATGTAGGTGGAGACGAATCTGTGGAGGACCATCTCGAAGCCGGCCAGGGAGAAGTTGCCGATGTTGGCGTCTCCGAGGAAGACTTGATCCTCTTCTTGCAGCTGGTTGATCTCGATGTCGTAGTCGAGTGCAATAGAGTTCTCCACCTTGGGGGGCAGGTAGCCGGCGCGCTCCGTCTCGAAGATCATCTTGGAGTCATCATAGGAGTAGGAGCCTACCTGGAACTTGCAAGTCTGCGAGTCCAGCGGGAACTTGTCAAAGCGCATCGGGCAGATGAAGGTGATGTGAGTGGCCTGGGAGTAGAGCACGGATCGGTCGGCGCCGATCCACAGCCCGGCCAGCTTGGTCAGCACGTCGATCACCTTGTACGTCTTCAGGTTGTAGATGAAGATGTTGGGCAGCCAGAGGTCCTTGACGAACTCCAAGTTGATGGGGACGAGGATGTTGGGGTTGTCAGTCAGGTTGGCTCCCGGCCCGGCCTGCTCGCGACCGAACTCCGGTCTCAGGTGAATCCTCTGGTCCCACCACTTGACGTTAAAGTAGGAGGAGAAGGTGATGGAGTAGTCCTTGTCGTTGATGCGGAGGACCTCGTCGATGTCGATGGTCACGGCGATGGTCATGGTGCCGGTGGTGATGGGCAGGTCAAACTTGCTGTATCCCGTGGGGAGGCAGCTGAGCATGTTGGCGGTGCTCGGGTGGTCGCAGCTGAACCCTCCCACCTTGGCGGACTCGACCGACGGGTAGCACTCGATAAACAGGGTGGAGAGCAGCAGCGGCAGCGCCCAGAAGTCCAGACCGATGTTGGACAGCGGCCAGCAGAGCGACATCTTTGCCCTCTTCCTCCTCCTGCTTCTCCTCCTCCACCTCTTGCACCACCTACCCCTCGGGGCTTCCAACCCGCAATGGTCGATTCCTCCTCCCTCCTCCTCCTCCTCTCTCGGCAACCACCTCGACACCCTCCTCTTGGCAAGGCCAACGACGCTTGGCCGCCGGAGCGTGACGGCGAACCCCTTGAGTGAGCAGGGCAGCAGAAGGAGAAGCGCCAGCGCCATTAGCAGCGCCGCCCAGTGCATCATGGAAGAGGAGGAGGAAGAAGAAGAAGACTTTGGTGAAAAGCCGGACAACAATGACGACGGTGACGACGACAATGGCGACGAAGCTGGCGCGTCGTCCATGAGCGTGGAAGAGAGCGCGAGTAGGGAAGACGATGCGACGAGGGCCAGACTGGAGGCGGACAACAATGCCGGAAGACCTTGAAGGAAGAGGGAAAGGAGGAGCAGGAGGAGGTTCCTCTTCTTCAGACGCGTTGATGGGGCGACCACACCTCTGCGGCCACAGGCACCGTCGCCCTTTTCTCTCGTTGATGATGCTACTACTAGATTGCTCTCTCCTTCACTTGTCTGTGCTAGTCTGAATGACAGAGGAGGGTGCGGAGGAGCGGGCGTGGCGTCGACTGCCGTGCCACGCCCACCGCCGGCCTCGGAAGATGCATCACTAGCCAACATTGGTTCTGCTTTGCTCCCCACGTCCTGTCCCTCCTCCTCCTCCTCCTCCTTCTTTTCTTCTTCGCCTTCTTTTTTCTTCACCACTAGCCTCTCTTGTCTCCGGTGCCTCCGCGGCCGGCCGCCGCCGGTGCCGCCGCAGCCGCCGCCGGCACCGCCATCGCCGCAGCGGCGCCGGCGTCGGAAGAGGATGAGTGTGGCTGCGGCGGCCGCGGCTGCCACCGCGGCCGGCCCCCTGACGCCGGCGAGTCTGGTGCAGAGCCGCCTCCTCTTCCGTCGGGAGTGGCCGATGTGCGGCGGGGTCGCCACGCTCCGGTTGGCATCGCCGACGTCGACCTCGTCGTCGTTGTCGGGGCGGCCAAGGTCGGCGGGAGGAGGTGGTGGAAGCGGGCTCCAATTTGGCAGCGGCGCCGACGACGGTGGCGGTGAAGTACCGGAAGGAGGAGACATCTCACTCCCCTCCTGGTTGTTCCTTCTTCTCCTTCCTCTGACGCTGGGCTTGGAAGAGGGGGAAGGGAGAAATTGGTGCATTTTCTGTGTGTGATGCTTTCTCGCCTCTTCGTTTATATACTACTAGATGTGAAAGTGGATTAAGGAAAGCAAACAAGAGGCGGCGACCTTAATTAGCTAATGGTCTTTCTTTCAATTCCCTGGCTACTAAACAATGAGTTTTCTGTGTTTTTGTGGGCATCACTGTCCGTTTTTCTCTTCTGTCTCCTTGACCTCTCATGACTGGTACATAGATGCACCTTTAGCACTATCGGTACGGTTCAGTGAGAACAGTCCGCACTGGAACTGGCAAAGTCGACGCACTTTTGCTATGGTAGCAGTAAGTTCCCTCAATTGTTGTAAGTCAGACTGGTCTGTTCACGCTGGCAGTTGTGGAGTCCTCCTCTTCTTCTTCCATGTTTGAAGGCAGGATGGGATGGGATCTAGTATCTACACTCTCCACCTCCTCCTCCTCCTCCTCCTCCTCCTCTCAATCCAGTGGGAGCAACTCACTCTTCCTCCTCTTTCTCTTCTGGAGGGAAGCTGTGGAAGAAGAGGAGGAGAAGGCCAACCAACCTTTTGCTGGCTGGCTTTTCTTGTGTCGACTGATTTCATGGGAGGAGAAGAGGAGGGAAGATGGGAAGAGGGAGAAGGACGAAGCGAGCGCGCAGAGGGAGGGAGTGAGGGACGGAGGGAGGCTGCTTTGTCAGCAAGGCCTCTTTCCTCCTCCTCCTCCTCCCTCGTCAGGAAGAGAAGCCCAGGTGGGAAGAAAACAACCAACCACCCTCTTTTCTGCCCTCTCCCTCCCCCTTTTCGAGCGCAAGTGAAAGCTACTGGTCTGCCGCCGGTGCACACTAAAGCCAACAACCGCTGCCGCAGCCGCAGCCGCAGCCGCCGCAGCCGCCGAGGCTGCTGCTGCTGCCTCTGAGAGAAGCACAATTCTCCTCCTCCCCCTCCTTCCTCCCCCACTAGCACTATCTTTCCACCCCTCCTTCCCCAAGAAGCTCTCAGAAGTGAGTTTTGTGTGGGCTGCTGTATTCCTTTCCGCAAGCAATATAGGCTGCGAGCCTCCACTCTCCCTCCTCCTCCTCTCTCTCTCTTTCCCCATTGCTTTTTCCTCTCTCTCTCTCTCTCTTTTCCATGAACTCATGCCAACATCTCTGTTTCTTCTTGTTCCGCTTTCTCACGACCGATGGCAGGAGAGGAAGGGAGAGGGAGGAGAGCTGTGCCAAGCCGCTTCAACCATCCGAAGAGAGAAAGAGAAGGCTGCTTTCTTTCTTGCGCACGCCTTCTCAACTACCATGAGGGAAGGAGCCTGTTTCTGCTGGGCCGCCGCCGCCGCCGCCGCCGCCGCCGCCGCCGCCGCCGCCGTCGCCGCCGCCAGCTCCACTCACCGGAAAGTCCCACTACGAGGAGGAGGAGGAGGAAGAGTTTGTTGAGAGGCGCCACCGGCCGCGCTTCCTTCCTGTAATAGGCGGGGGTGGGCGCAGAGAGAAGAAAAAGGCATTGCTCCCTCTCTCTATCCTCCTGCTAGTACATACTACTACACTCGGGCTACATATTCACACACTCACTTCCTCCTTCCTCGTATGTGTGTGTACCTAGTAGAAGCGTGCCGCTGCTGGTGTGGTGTGGCTTCTTCTCGTCAGCAGCTGAGCCCGCTCCGTCGCATGCTAATGGGTTTCTTTTCTTCTTTTTTCGCAACTGCCCAGTGCCCATCAGTTCCCAGACCGGAACGATAAGTAGTACACTACAAGCATGCATCGGGCTGCAAATTCACAATGAAGTGGGGACTGCTGTCTTCTTTGACTCTCCCATTTTTTCCAACAAGACAATAAGAGGAGTCTTAATGTTCGGAAAGAGAAGGAGAATTATGAGCATTTGAAGCCACCAGGGCGACTGGGATTTATTCCAGGAAACCATGGAGAAAAGACGCTGTACATCCCCCAGGTCTGGTCGATCCCACACCCGCAAGGGAGCGTGGGGTGGAATCCCGGACTGGGGTAGAGGGGCATTTTTTTCATGCCTTTTTCTTGTTTCGCCAATTTTTGTAGACCACTCGCTCCAAATCTTACGATTTTTACGAACTTCTACTTGTAGATACGTACAGTAGGGAAGATGGAGTGCAGGCATGATGGTACAATGACAGTTAAAATCACTTGAACGTAGTCTCTCTCATCTCTTCTCCTAACTCTCGATGAGGCCTTCGTCGTAGGGAGAAAAAGAAGGCCTGGGGGATGGGTGGGTCAAGTGAGAAGACATGGTACTACTCTTTGACTTTCCCTTTTTTTCAACAAGACAATGAGAAGTGCGGGGGGGGGGCGGGAGAGAGAAGGAGAAATGAGCATTTGAAGTTCGCCCCCCCCCTTGTCCATCTGGTTTGAAACGAGCCTTCCTTCCTCCCTCGAAGGACTTTCTTCATGACAGTCCCATTCCTTTCCTTCCTTCCTCCCTTCCCCTCTCCTCTCACCACTTTTCCCTTCCCCCCCTTCCTCTCCAAAAAAAGAGAGAGAGAAAGCTTGTTGGGGAATGAAAGGAGAAGGAGGAGAGTTGGTCTGGCAACCGGTGGACAAACTTGGCAGATGCAGCATTCTTCTTCTTCTTCTCTGCCTGTAGGGGGATAATCCTGTTGAAAACATAAAAAAGGAAACTTTTTGTTTTCTTGCTCTCTTGTCTTGGAACTCCCCTTTTCTCCTCGCTATTTCAGAAGAAGACGCACCCGCGCGACCTGGCAACCCTGTCGCAGTACTACTGTCTGTTCAACTCCTGTCTCTCCCCCCACCCACTTTCCCTTCTTTCCTACTCGGTTGACAGGGTCTCCTCCTTCTACCTACAGTAGTGTGTGAGTGTACGAGTTTCCTCCTCCTCCTCCTCCTCCTTTGCATACGGCTACGTGCACGACTGCTACTCCGGAGGAGGTCGCTTGCCTTCTTCTCTTCCTCCCCTCAGGGGTCGGATCAAAACCTGGATTGTTGCGCCTCCTCCTCCTCTTCTTCCTGTAAGGGGATCCAGGACTCAAGGGCTTTTTTTGAACTAGGCGTTCTCAAGGCAATACAGTATACTACTACTAAGATACTGTACTACATACACTAGTTTAGCGATAGCGAAACATCGTACCTTAAAAGGACATTTTGTTGTCTTGGTGAAGCCGCCTGTACGTACAACGCAGTAACGTTATCTAAACGTTGCCATGGAAAGGATAAAGAATACAGTTTAGTACTTTCTGTCTCTCTCTCTCTCTCTTTCTGTCAGTGAAAGCTCATCTGATTAAAAGAGCAGAAGTTAATTCCAACTTTTTTGGATCGCGACCCACTCTAAGACCCACTAACGCCCACCCCAGGAGCACCCCCACACTCACCTTACTATGTACGTATTACGTCCCGACCCATAATACCGAGGTATCGACAAAGTAGCATTCGGGAACAAATCTGTCTATCTCGATATGGTAAGGTAAAAAGCTGAGTGGCATTTCAATACCTACAACCTTGAAAAAAATTGCTAATGTCCAACACCCCCGTTATATCAAGATTTTATTGTTTTCACGGGCGTGACCCTCACGGAAAGAAATTCGCGACCCACTTTGGGGGTTGCGACCCACTTTGGAAAAAACCCTCTCGCTCTAAAAGCTTCCACCCATTCCACTTTCCGCTCCTTCTGTTTGATAGAAGCTACAACGAGAAGAAGAGGAGCTTTCTGCTGCGTTCAGACCTCTCTCTCCTTTCTTCCAGGTGCCTTTCTTTCTTTCCCCTTTCTTTCCCCATCACTCATGGCCGTTTCTGGTGGAGGAGGCAGGGAAAATCCTTCAAGGAAAACGGACAGACAGACTCCTTTCCCCTTGCAAAAAAAAGAAGAGGAGGAAGGGGCTCTCTCACATCTTTCCCCCTTTACACTTGTTGGATGGGAGAGGAGAAACAGAGAGAGAGAAAAAAAGACACACATTCCTGCTTCCTCTCGATGGTAATTGGGAGAATGGAGTTCTACACAGTTGAATTTGCAACGCAGCGCGCACTTACTTATTTGACATATTATTATGCAGAGGCCTGCGCTGCCCACTGCCGAGGTCAAATTGCAGTACCAGGACAAGAATAAGAAGCAATCTAGCAGACACAGCAGACAAGCGGGACAGATTGTGCAAAAGCAACTTGCAGGGGGAAACTCTCCCCTCTCTCTCTATCTCTCGGCCTTACAAATGCATCTCTTCCTCTCCCTCTCCCTCCTGCTTAATCTCCAATCTGTCTCCTTCTCATTCCTCCTCCTCCTCCTCCTCCTCCTCCTCCTCCTCCTCCTCCTCCTCCTCCTCCTCCTTGACTTATCTGTGTATAGGCTCGCCACACCCACGGCCAAAAGGATCTTGCTTCCACACAGCAATCTCCTCATGCCGTTATGCATGTTTTGCCACAGGGTTTTTTTTGCTTTGCAAGACGAAATTAATGTCCAGCCGCCAACATTTCTCTGGCAGCCTTACTAATAACGTGTAGCCAACCATGGAAGGGCCTACACAGGAGCACTCTCCCTCGCCACATATTTTTTTTAAAGAAAGAAAAAAAATGTGAAGGTAGAGAAATCGACAGAGCGCAGCTACCGACGGCGGATGTGAAGGGGGAAAGTGTCTGGGCCTACCTACCTACCTACCTAGCAGTACAACTAAACTGCCAGGGTGTCTGACACGTCTGAGAACGGATTCCCCCGGCGTCTAGTACGTAGGTGCGCCACCGCTGCAACCATGCAGTTAGGGCACGCATGAAATACGCTTTTTTTTACTAAAACGGTTTCGAATTACACCTTTTTTATAACTATTCGGATTAAATAACTATTTTTCGGATAATTTGGGCAGATTTCGGTAAATATTCGCTTAATCGTGTTGATTAACCCCTACCTGCAGTCTGGAGGGGTGGGGAGAATTTCCCAACTACAAAGTGCCGAATCATACGGTGAGTTAAGGGGGAAAAAAACTTAAAAACAACGCCTGAGGAGTGCGGGGGGGACTTGAACAAGAGTTCCAATTTGGACGAGACCAACTGCTGCTGTTCCTGCGAAAGCAACGCCCTTTTTCCCATGCGAAATTACAACCCTGCCTTTTCCTCCTCCTCCTCCTCCTTCTCCCGCTCCTCCTCCTCCTCCTCCCTGCGTTGTGAAGAGGGGGGAAAGAGCCCCATTTTGGTTTCCAGCAGCAGTTGAGTCGAGAGAGAGTCTCCCAACTTTTTTTTTATACAGTAGAGGCAGATGCTCGTTTCCTCTTGTTTCTACCTGACTGGCTCCTCTTCCTCCTTCCTCTCTCTCTTCTCTTTCTCTCCGCAGGTAAGGTCCCATTTCTTCTACTACACAAGTGTGTGTGTGGAAGGAGGAAGAGCTGCTACCTGAGCGGAGAAGAAGGAGGAAAGAAGGAAGGAAGGAGAAAAAGTGCTGCAATCACTTTTTCTTCGACAACTTCCTCCACCCTTCTCTCTCCTCCCTTCTTTTCTTCTCTCTCTCTCTCTCTCTCTCTCTCTCTCTCTCTCTCTCTCTCTCTCTCTCTCTCTCTCTCCCTCCCTCCCATGTCGGAAAGGAAAA
>JAAUYM010172301.1_pt1 | contig 10327 bp, 13 predicted proteins | sample 7278001 | NCBI WGS metagenome assembly JAAUYM01 (sample SAMN14350224, study PRJNA611818) | marine sediment metagenome | isolation source: surface marine sediment (1.8m) | place: French Polynesia: Moorea | collected 2018-08
ACCGAAATTATAAAGTTGGTCTTTTAGCCAGCGAGCGAAGCGAGCTCAGGCACGAGTTGTCTTTTACCATTGCAAAATCTTACCCAGCAACGCGGGTACATTCAGGCTAGTTTTATATATTTTGAGAATCTTGTGGGGGACCCGGCCCAGAGGGACTCGCAGAACCTTATTCCTATTGGTCTCCCTTGCTATCGGGAGATTACATGTCTTGCCGGCTGGACAAACCAGTGCCAGACAAGGTCAGAAGGAGGGGTCCTCATGCTTTGGCAGAGCCGGCATGGAGGAAAAGGGGGAAAAGGAGTGGGTGAGTCCACGCGCTTTGGCGGCGCCATCACGGCAGACTCGGACACTCCAGAACCTAAGTCAGGGGTACTTGACAGTGTTACCGACTATGTTGTGGCTGGCCGTTTAGCAGGGGGCCGGCTTCGGTCCGATGTGACGATGTGACATTGGCATCGACATCGATTTTTTTTTTGCCCAGTCTTCCCTAAAGAAAAGAGAAAAAAATACCGGACTTTGTGTAATAACGAACACGACAAAGATGACGACAACGACGAAGACGACGGTGGTCTCCCGGTTGCTGGGATGCAGTTTGGGAGACGACAGAGACCCCCTGGCCTCTTTTCTGAGGCTTTTTTGAGGTCGTCAAATGACGAAGACTACACGTGCACGTGTTTACATCTTTGCCGAGGTTTTGTGAGTCGTCTTTATATAGCTTGCTTTGTAGAATTCTGCAAGCTCCACACACCTGGCAACACCTGGCAGCACCTGGTAACACCTGGCATGTAGCGGTACAGATGCTACACTTGACGTCTTGCATTGAGTTACTGTATTGTGTAAGTTGCGTATGAAAAAAGCCTTATCCGCAGGTTGCGCATCAAAGAAAACAAGAATGACTGCCATTACTAGACGGCGAAGCTCGCTGTGTCCAAAAAAAAGAGATTCAGGATGTTAACGAGAACAGATTTATGAGAGGTGCTGTCTCTTTTGACAAACGTCAAGGAAAAAAGGAGAAGTTGAGGAAGCAGGAAGGAGAAGGCGAAAGCAGTGTTACCCTCTCGTCTTCTGTCACGTCTTCTTGGCGACAGTCTAGGCGACTTTTTGCTAGGTAGTCGGTAAACAATGCAGTAGACAGCAATATTTCTTCCCTTTTTGCGGACAAACTCCTTTTTTGCGGAGGTAAAGTGGTCGATGGAGTTGACCTTTGCAATATTAAACCATTTTACAATATTCTCTTGGCACAATATACAGCAAGGTACTGACAATCTTAATTTTTGGCCTGATTTCTTATGCATTGGAAGAACAAAAGTCAATACTACATAAATTAGTTTTTTTTTCTGGACTATCCTGTACACTGAACGGGCTAAAGATTAGCGGACACAGCCGGAACAAGGGCAGAAAAAGAAGAAAGACAAATACAATGGAGAGAACAAATGAGCAAGTGGACAAGAAAAGCAAAAGCTTTTTTTTCCTGTAACTGCTTTTTTCTTCGTTTTTTCCTCTCCTCAACTCACATGCAGACAAAAGGCTGTTGAGGTAGCAAATCTGGCCGGTCCGTTAAGCCCTTTCCCAACTGGCAAGCAGTCAAATATTTGTACTACCACCAACACATTGTGAAAATCTGCCCTTTCCCCCTTCTCTTATCTTCCCCACTCAAGAAGTGGGTGTGACGGCGAGGAAAAAAATGGGGATGCGATAAATTATTTCCCATTGTTCAAGACTTGTGGGAAGTCTTGGGAAGGGGGAAAGCAATTTGATCTTAAATTAAATTAACGTCTAAATGATGGATCGCAACTACTACCGGTATAGCATAGTGGAGCTCAATACTGTCGTGTACATCAGGGGAAATCTGCAAAGTTGAAATTTACCCGTAAGTGGCACAACGTACTGTACTACTAGTCTTCGTCAATTCATCACTTCTTGATACAAGAATTAAAAAAAGAGGCTAGAAAATTTATTTCACTTAAAACAAACTTAATTTTTGCACAAAAAGTTAAAAAAACATGCTTTTGAGCAAAAGTACGCGGGTATACCCACTTTAGGCAAACTCGTGCGGTCTGTGCCTCCAGCGCTTCTGGTGTACCTACTTCGTCTTTCTTTGTGGTCAGAGTTAGGACATCCCTCTCCTCCCTCCCTTTCTCCCTACCCCCCACTACATCTGACATCCTCCCTCAAGAGACCGATAATAATATTACTGTAGACCTTGGCTGGATTCTCCAGCTCCCAAAAATTTCGTACTCTTTCGCTGGTAGAATTTTTTGGGAAATGGTAGAATTTTTTGGGAAATGCAGCCCATGTAACGATCAGCCCGGTGTTTTCGTTGGGCTACGAGGTTGTTGTTATCACAAAGTTGTCACTTTTGGTGAAAGCAGCCCAAGGATGATGAAGGAAGGAGGGAAAGAAGAAGCCTTGAACTATTGTACTATTGAGAAGCTTTCATGAGAGCAACGAAGTAGACTAAATAACACTTTTGCCCCCTCCCCTTCTTTCCTGCAAGGCAGCCGATGAAGGGCGTCTGTCAGGAGCAACAACAAAGTTTTGATTTACAAAGCAAAAGGAAAGGTCAGAATTTTTGACTTTCCTCTTGTAGCAACTGCCTGCTTCACCCCACCCCATGCCCCACTCCTTCCCTCCCTCCCTCCCTCCCTCCCCCCCCAAAAAAAAAAAATTCCTTTGCCGATATGTACTACTAAAATCTGAGTTCAATCTGGGTTGTGTCTCGCCCTCGTCGAGATAACAACCTCCGATAATCCCCCCCGCATTTCATCCCAACTTCCTACACTTTCTCTTGCTTCCCCCCCCTCCCCCCAGTATTTTTCGAAAATATTTTTCCCCAGCGCCAGAACTCCGATTTCTCTCATCGCTTTTCCTCCGTAGACACACGTGAAAAAGTGGAACCCCCTGAGCCCTCGATGTCAAGCTTTCCATCAAAAATTGCGTGACCTATTAGCAAACGTAACGTCAGTGAACTCTTGAAGTTATGTCTTTTTAACTCCATACGCATCGTTTGTCTTCCCTACTAATTTTAAAATCTTGCTGCATTCCCCGGAGGGTTGATCCTGTGCCCATCTAGTAGGTATGTTGTCTCTTCCTTCCAATTCCTACCTTCACGCGCAGTTTCACCTTCGAGGGGGGGGAGGGGAAGGAAGGACAAATTGACATTCACCGCATGAAATTGTACCCTCTCTTCTTTAGGTGCGGGAATAGCGTCCTCCTCCCCAAGAGGATCTTGTTGTCGCTATAAGAGCATCTCTCGTGGGACCGGCTCCAAACGGTGCCTCAGTCCTTCTTGTTTGCTATTCCTTCCGTCCTCCCCTCCTATCCTTGTTTACACCTGAAGTGGTAACAGCATGCCTCACTTTCTCTCTCACACGCAGTTCAGATCTTTGGCTTTGTGCTGTTGCGAGAAGAGCTTTTTAGAGAAAAGAAAGCTGTAAAAATGGCTCCCCGGGGGAGAAAGAGGAGAGAAAAAGGAATGAAAGCAAAGGAGGCGTGAAAAAGGAAAGAAACTAATTGAGGAACATTTTTTTTCCTCTTAGCTTTTTTTGCATCTGGGGAATTAAATTGCCCCAAAGCCTCTCCTCCATCCCAAACTTCTTTTTCCACATTTTAACTCAGATGGATTTCCTTAAGAAACAAACTTGATTGCATCTCCTAAACGGCTCTGTTGTTGCACCCATTAGGCCGTTCAGTTCGGTCTGAAGCGTACCGACCTTGAACTTCGGAATGTCATCTGTGCTAGGGGAAGGGGGGGAGAGGGGAGGGGAGTAAAAGAGGAGAGGCGTGGCCGTGCTGCAGAAATAAGTCGTGTATGTAGAAGGGAGGCAGGCAGGGAAGGACGGAAGGGGAGGCCATAAATTTCACCGCTGCCTCCTGCTGCTGCTGCTGCTGTGGCTGCACGGAGATGCTTTCCAAAAAGCACAGAAAAAGAAGAAATGAAAACAGACGACTTTCCCATCCCTCCCTCCCTTCCTACTTACCCATCTCTATTTTTTCTTTTTACGGAGAAAAAAAAGAAAAATTATTTTCAATTGAGAATTAATCAATTCTCACTGCGAAGATAGCTTCCTTCCCTCCCTCCTCCCCTTTTTTTCTGCTCGCAAATCCTTTCTAGCACCGGTCGACGTTCAGGTTAGGCAAGTCATTTCTTTAAAAGAAAAAAAATGTTGAATCTCACTTTTTTCACTTGAAATAAGTTCCCACCATATACTACGTACGCACATAACTAGTACAAAATGCAGCCCAGATATTTGAATTTCTTTCCTTCATGACTACGGACTCATACCAAGGTACTACGTGAACTACGTACTCTACCGCGGCCTAGGAAAATGGTTCAAACTCGACCTGATATAAAAAACATGTCCACTTTATACTCTACTGACGGGCGGGGAATAAGAAGTGTGCCTAATATCAGGTATGAGCTCAAAAGTAGGAAGAAAAGATACCTGAGAAAGTAGTATAATAATAAATGGGAACTTGAAGTACGAGCTAATACATACGATTCTAATATCCTACTTTTTCCCTGCAGTGGTCACGGGGAACTGGGAATGAAGCAATGGGAAAGAAATACATAGTTTTTATTTCTCTTGTTAATGCAAAATACGTAGATCCGAACTTTCTGCATTGCACGTGTGCAGTGTGACACATCCAGTGTGTACTGAACATTGTTTCATTTATTTTACTGGTACTTTGTGTGTGTGTGTGTTGTGCCATCAGGCGATCATGATGTCGACGTATGAAGCCTCCCTGGTTGGGGTCTTTGCCACTTTGTTTCTTTCGCCAATGCTGGTCCCCACCCTGCTGAGCACGTCGGACATCCTCTTTCCCTTGTCATGGTCACCACCTTCCCCTTCGACTCTGTCTTCTCCCAGCACAAATGCAGAGAAACCATTGCGGAACAGTGTTGGTTTCTTCTCGGAGAACAAGCGTCCCTGTGATTGGGAGGGGGAGATTGAGGAAGAAGAGAAGGAGGAGGATCCCTGGCGTCGGTTCATAATCCTCTCAAAGCAGAAGACAATGGCCTTGCTCCTGCCCCAGCAGGAGAAGCCCAGAAAAATGCTGAGAGAGCCGCCGATTGCACTGATGATGGCACTGTTGAACGGCAGAGATTCTTACCCAGTCTGTTGTTAATGCAATTGCCAACTCTTACTTGGCGTCCAGGATCAGTGTCTCCTCACTTCTCAGGACCCTGGTGGTGGGGTAAAAGATGTTGATGATGGAGAGTGAGTCGTGGTCGTTGCTGACGCCATCCCAGGAACTGACTACATGCCTCACGGGGACCCTTAATAAAAAGAAGTATTACAATAATCCTTGTCTCGTCATGTTGCTTCTTGATGATTAGCTTTGTACTCTTGTGACACCTAAAGGAGTGCCTGATGCAAGCGATACTGCACCCGGTGGTCCTGACCCTGTCCTGGGAGGAGTAGATCTTGGTCAGCTCACGGATCACACAGTCACTGTCCCTCTTGGTCAGGCAGGGTGGGACAGGCGGGTCCATCATGGATGTGTACAGGTAGGATTGAGGAATGCTGCAGACTGAAAGTTTAGGAACTTCATTAAATTTCTACGTAGTCCACACTACGAGTACAAGAAATGCAACAGTCAACCTTCTACTGTATTTAGTAAACATCGATTTAGAAAAGATTTCCGTGGCGACTTTCTAGCACACTTCAATTTTAGTAAGCTTTTCCCTGAAAACTACTGACTTTAACTAAATTGTGGGTCAGTTGTACAATTGCATAATTAGCTTGCAACTTGTACCATTGGAGCAGTTCATGTTTCGGTACTGGTCTTTGGCCCACTCTATGACGCAGTGATAATATCCCTCATCCTGGTCTTCTATGGCGCCAAAGTCCTCCTGGCAAGGTGAGTGCTCATTGGAAAGGTGACTGCGAACATGAAAATTAAATTTAGACGTTTTACAGGCCATCAAACATTTGAGAAAGCTTACATGACCTCCTCCTTAATCAAGGGTATATCCAGCGTCTCTCCCTGACTCACAGAGACCGAGAAGACCTCCGTCACCTGGGAAACATTGGTTGGTGAAGAAACCTGAGCTCTTAACTGTTGACTCTACTCCAATATCTATTAAAACCTCAGGTAGCCTAATTGCCCTGAAAAGGACTTGTTGCTGTAGTTTATTGAAGGCCTAGCAGAGCAAAGTGGAGGGGTGTCTGGTAGAGTAGTGAGCCCATTGCTTACCCAGTGGTTCCCCATCAGGCCAATCTCCCCGTGCTCATAGAGATACACCTCCAGCTTTCTGTCCCCGAGGGAGCTTGTGTTGAAGAGGATGGAGATGAACTCGCCAGACCTGAAGGAGAGGCCAGAGGTGACGAGGTCGTAGCAGCGGCCATATGGCGTGGAGAACTCCCAGAACTTGAGCGGTGCGGCTGCAGCTGTGGCATCAGCAGAAGTGGCCTCCTCATGGAGATCGCTGTTCCTGACGCCGTCGCTCCGCTCCAAGAGGAGAAAGCCAGATGGGGTTGGAGGCATGGGGGAGAGCTCCGTCTTGACGGGGAGGGCCTCTTGGCCATCGGTGGCCACGTGGAAGTTGCTGACGATGATGTACTGTATATACAGACATAATCCAAAGTTATAGGTACATTTGACAGTGTACCGTACTACGTGTTTTCGTCTCCTTGACTTTGTACTATCTAGACTTGGTGAGTCTTAAATTTGTCTGGGTTGTAAGTTTTCTTTATTTTCTCAAAAAATTGCCAAGCTAAGATATACTGTATTTCTGGGAGACTTTGTAGGCAGTGTGTGTGCGTGTCAAGCATTTTTTCTTCGAGACTGACATACGTAGTACTACCGTAGTGTCCATCGACAAATAATGTTCAGAATTCTTCATGTGGTACTCGCACTTCAACATCTACTACAACAATGTACCGGTATGTACGTTGTTCAATGTATTGGTGGATACACAATGTTCAACAGTGTTGAAGGTAGGTGATCAGCTTTATTTTGGCTATTCCTCTGCGCAATATCGCAATATCGTGTATCAGTATGCAAACCCACCTTTAGGAAGCTGTCCAGATCAAGGGTAATGTCGTCCCACCAGAGTTTGATCTCCGACTCAGAGGCGTTGTCTTTAACATTTAAAAAAATCGCGTGGAGTCGTCACATTCCAGCGGTTCCCAACTTTTTCTTCAATTTGCGTACCACTTTCATTATGATAAGAATATTCACGTACTCCTTTGGAATTTGCTTGCTTGTTTAGTATGTACTCCTTTGCAATTTGTTTGCTTCTTTAGTACTCCTTTGGTCCTAAAAAAATCACGCCTTTCTATAACAACAGTGATCGAGGTATGTACCTACTGTAATATTTGCCACCTTTCCCACATTTTGCCGCACCAGCAGAAATTGCTTGGCGTACCACTGGTGGTACACGTATCATAATTTGGAAACCGTTGTTGAACCATTTGCTTGTACAGTAGTACAGTAGTACAGTACTTGCAAAGTCCTCTGACATGATCTTTTTCGGACGTCTCTGCCTGTCTAATTACCTTAAATAATTCATGGCGCTACTAATTCTCACCAACTTTAAAGACGTCAAAGTACGTCTCCATGCCCCTCCCCTGGGTGTTGTACTTGGGGAAGCTCTCCTTATGTTCGTGTCCAGAGAAGGCACCTGGCTTAAACCCGGGGCAGACGGTCAGGCGGGGAAACTCCAGTTCCTCCGCCTCCACCTTTGACACGGTCATCATGGTGCGTCTGGCCAGGAACTTCTCCACGCTGATCCGGACCTTGAGTGGCAGGCATGTGTCCACAGCATAATGGGTACAGTACTAGCACATATGTTCACCAGAGGTTCTCAACCCTTTAGGACTGTGACCCAGAGCATGCCACGACCATACTGTGGTAAAAGGGAAGTGAGGACGTAACGTTATTTATGTTTCTAAGCCATGACCCTCTTGCAACCCTGTCAGACAGCCAATGTGACCCACTTTTTTGGCTAGACCCCATAGATTGGGAACCTCTGATAATAATCATCAAACAGAATTGCCTTCAAGACACACTCACCTGCAGGATAAAGCCTGCCGCCAGGATAAAGAAGATGACCACCAGGATGCCCTGGCTGGTGCGGGTGACCAGGTCCTTCCTCCTCCTCCTTATCTTCTCCATGTCCTTGTTCTCGTGCGTGTCCGTCTCCGCCGGCCAGGGGGTCTCTCCCTCAGGAGGGTGAGAAGATGCGGAGCTCCTCAGCAGCCTTCTCAGGTCCAGCAGATGTGCCACCATCGTGATCTCTCTATTGTTTGGTCAGAAACTGTTGGACATACAAGACGATATCGATTGCAGCATGTACGGTAGAGTGTGGTGTTTTTCAATTCGGAGGAACTTGGCACTTGAAAAATTAAATCTGGATAGTTAATCGGGCTTTACATTATTCCGTCAAAGTTCAAATACCTCCTTACAGCATGTACAGTACGTACGGTAGAGTGTGGTGTTTTTCAATTCGGAGGAACTTGGCACTTGAAAAATTAAATCTGGATAGTTAATCGGGCTTTACATTATTCCGTCAAGGTTCAAATACCTCCTTTCATGGCACATGACTTCACACCACTACAGCACTTCGACAACAAAGGACATAAGTACTATGTAATGGTTGCTTGGGGGTTGCGTCTTCCCATGTATGGCTAGTAAAACAAATTAAATTAGGTATATGGAAAGGTGCAATAAGTAGGCGGATTTTTTTCTTGATATTCTTTACTAGTACGTACAACAGGCACTGCTGCAGTGCCATTAGTCACTCTCCAGGTTGTTGTTAGTGTTCTGTATATGTGTAGATGCCGTAAGTTAATGCACAGTTTAATTCTGGCTAACAACTTCCTCCCTTGCCTACTAGACTAACTGTGGCTTCAATTGCGGTTAAAACAAGTTAAGCATGGTCATATTACGAGCTCTACTTCTCCTAGTTCTACTATTACACTGCTTAAGGTTTACAAATTTTGCAATGGGCGCCCGTTGGACGAAGGTCACAGCACGAGACGAGAGTGTTAAAAATATCGAGAAATCATGGAAGAAAGGGAAATCTTCAGCAGGAAAGGTGACATCGAAGTGAAAAACCTAAGCAAGATTGTAGGAAAAATACTATCCTTTAAAAACCGCATGAGAACCGCAGCATCTTCGTCTTTTAATGAAGATGCTGCTTAGAGGTTGCTGTGGTTAACGGATTTCGAATGCTTTTCGGATATTGCTTGTTTAACTAATGAGTCCATGAGAACGCAGAGGTATGGGAGTCGATTTTTTTTTGGTATTGTTACTGTACCGTACTGTGCAGACACAAATTCCCGCAATGTATGGGTCGAAATGGCAGTTTAAAACTCATCCTCAAAATGTACGAGTAGACATAAATTGTGAAACGATACGACTGTCGACAATGTAATGAGTTGAATATCGCGTGATACAGTATTAAAGTAGCACTTTTTCTGTAATAACGACAATCAGTTCATGAAAAGAAGTTTAATCAAAGGGCAATGACAAAAGTAATGTGGAAAAGGGTTTCTTCTTCACGTTATCCGACCGCTTAGGAGCAGGAAAGGAGAAAGACAGAGTGAGAAAAGACTCAATGGCAGAGCTGTGTCTTTTGAAGCCCTGAGCACATTTTTTTAACATTCCTTGTTCAAAATGTTTATCTGAACATACTGTATACCTATGCTTGGAAGACTAGTTTTTGCTTTATTTCAAATCTGATAGTCTCAACTTTAAGAGGATGTGCATCACATGTTGTGCAATTGTACCATACTCGCTAGACTCTAAAAACTTACCGAATTTTGTTCACGCTCCCGCGGTAGAATAAAGCGCTTGATAGACAGTGGTAAAAATGCATCTTTGTATTATGCCTCTTGTGCGTTCAATGACAGGCAATCGAAGCTGTGCGCAATGCATACCACTTAGTACATACCGTACATTGTGCTTACGTGTACATATGGTATAGTAACGGGTGGCCCACTTAAATCTGCACACTTTGGAGATTGACGCTGGCACTTTTTTGACTCTTTTTTTGGCGCTTTTTCTAAATGAAAAATGTGGGCCAGAGACTCTCCTACCTTATATGTCGATATGGGCCCCCTGCGCCACTCCCATGGCCTCCAGTCAGTGCCGAAAGCCAGCAGGTACACCACCTGCTCCAGGTGCTCCAGCGCCATCCAGGCTTGTGCCACACTCATGTAGTTTTGTAGCAATATTGAGTGCAGGAGTGGCTCCAATTCGCACCCTATTTGCTTGTTAAAAGACAAAAGTCCCTGGCGCAAATTGGCACAAATTGGCTTCAGCTCTTGGCGCAGTTCACTCACTCTCGCAGTTTACAGCCAAGGCAGTATTGGTC
>JAAUYM010076954.1_pt1 | contig 10324 bp, 13 predicted proteins | sample 7278001 | NCBI WGS metagenome assembly JAAUYM01 (sample SAMN14350224, study PRJNA611818) | marine sediment metagenome | isolation source: surface marine sediment (1.8m) | place: French Polynesia: Moorea | collected 2018-08
CTACGGTAGGTATCAAAGGTCTGCTGTATTTGTTGCACTTTCTTGAAAAGAAGAAGTCGTAAAAGGATCTCATTTCCTCCATCATAAAACACGGGAGAGAAATGCTCCCCGATGATGGCGATTTTTTTTTGTTCTGACTCCCATATGGCTCTTACCAGCAATGGAATCCAGTAGGATAGGACTGCCGAGTAGGTCAGGTAGTAGAGGGAGACGGCGGACGGGAAGGAGGGGGAGAAGGAGACGACCTCGCAGCGGCGGTGGCCGTCGACGAAAGACTATGGCAGAGAAACAGGAAAAGAGATATGAGGATTTAAAAAAATATTTTTTTTTGCTGCCTATACTAGTTACAATCGAACTGGGATAATCCGGATAACCAAATGGCTTATTTTGTACCTGGTACAAAACGAAATCCCGAGTTCGGCCGTGTAGTACAGTAATGGCCTCCCTTCCGCCACTCACCAACTGGGCCATCCGGTAGGTGGGCAGCGCACACCCGGCCACCAGCGCCGCCAGGCCCACCGAGCCGAACAGGACTAACCCCCGGAAGCCTCCACCTGCTCCTCCTCCGGGTTCGACCCGGCCCTGCTGCCGCCGCAACCGCGGCGTGCGCGGCCGGAACAGCCGGCCGGACTCCGCTGTCGGGGTCGACTTGCCCGGCGCGGCGTAGTTGGCCACCACGTGGTAGAGGAGGAGGACGACGGTGAAGCTCTGCAGGAGCGGGCTCAGCCGGAGGCAGACCTGACAAAATTTTCACATTTTCGAAATAATCTACTTCTCCTCTACGTTTAACAAGTAGAGAAAAGGAACTCTCACAGTAGACTGCTGACTATCGGAGTTCTAAATTCCAAGTTGGAAATTTGTTAGTTTGCTAGTAGGTCGTGCTGAATAATGAGAGACGATAGCTGAAGGAAGGGTTCTTGTAAAGATGCTGCTGACAAAGGAGGGGAGGGGGAAGGGGGAGACGCAGAGTTTGGATCGGAATTTATCAAGGAGGGGGGAGAATAATTTTTTTTGGGGAAAAAAAAAGATATTCGTTCTCACGCGCGCACATTTAACAACATCACGTTCCGACCTGGTAGACGACACACGCGGTGGGGGAGTAGGCAAAGCGCTGCTCCACCCCCATAGAGAACTCGAAGCTGAGCAGGGAGTAGTCGAAGACGTTCAGCGCGAAGAAGGAGAGGAGCAGGACGTACACGGGGTTGCTCCGCTTCTTGCGGTCCCTGGCGATGACAAAAGGGGGAACAAAGACTTGTGAAGCAGTTTTTTTAACAGAAAAAAATTAAGAGAGACTTTTTTTTTTGACGTGAAAAAAGATGGCGCGTGGTCACATTAGAGTGGAACGAAATTTGTCAACGTTCTTTCTTCTTACCTGGCGACCAGAGCCAATAGGAGGAGGTTGGCACAGACCGAGAGGCTCATGACGAAGCCGAACAGCACGATCCACACCCACCTGTTCAAGGTGCAAATGGAGAGAAAGAGAGAGATGAGGACTCTCTTGCGAAAGAGAGTGACAGGATTGCTAGATGACGCCGACTGAGATTGCGCCTAATTTTATTTTTATGGCTTCGTTAGCGCAAAAAAATGTGCAGATAAGATTGTCGCTACCGCTATAAAAAAACATCTGTGATGATTTTTGCTGCTGTTTACTGTTCTGTGCAGTTGAAAACACTAATTATATGGCCAACTTCACACCTGTAAACATCAAAAAATTTCTACCAAAAAATAACTGCCACGAGTGCATTTTAAGTTGCGTTACCTACAGTACAGTCGAGAGTGGATAATCGGAAAAGGTCTTGAGGTGAAGAAATTTCCCAAATGACCGCGACTTCTGCCTGTGTGCCACTCACCCTCCGACGTTGGAGGCCTCCTCCACGCCCACCTCCCCCTCCTCGACGGGGGAGGCCGGCAGGGCGGACACCACGTCGCCGTCGTCGTCCACGCGGCTGTAGTAGTAGTAGTCGTCGTAGTTGTTGTACTCCGCAGTCGGCGGCTGCGGCGGCGGCGAGGACGAAGGCGAAGGCGAGGCCGACAGCGGCGACAGCGGCGACAGCGGCGGCGGCGGCGGCGGGTGCGACTGCGGCGTGGCTGACGCCGACGGCGCTGGAAGCAGCATCTTCACGCTAGAGTCTTTTTTTTTTCTTTTGGCCGGTCTATCCTCACGACATCTTGAGCGTGGTTCCAGTTGGAAGCTCCTCAGACGAATGAGGATGACAGCAGACGACTTTGGAAAGCATCTCTCTCCCTCCTGCCCCCTTCTTCCTCCCTCCCCCTCCCTTCCACTTTGTTTTATGTGTCTGTCTGGGCTGTGCTCTGACCTCCCCCTCCCTCCTCTCCCTCCCAGGAAGTCTGGCAGTCTGACTTTTTTTCTTCTTCTTCCTCTTCCACGCACCACTTTTCTTCTCGTTCCCGTCGCCGTCGAAGGAGGATGTGAGTGAGGAGACGACTGAACAGCGAGTAACCCTTTCCTCCTCCTCCTCTTCTTTTTTCGCCGGCGGGTTGGTCTGCCTGCACACTCACACCACACTCACAGAGTACGTCAAATAAGCACACGCCTCCTCCTCCTCCTCCTCCTCCTCCTCCTCTTTCTCTCTCTCTCTCTCTCTTCCCTTGCAGCCAGCATGCAGCAAAAGCGGACTTCAGACGTCTCGTCTGCTTCTGCTGCTCTCTCTCTCTCTCTCCGCCTTGTGTGCAAGGTCCCTCGCGAAAGCTGGCGGTCCGCGGGGCCAAATCCAACAAAATTTGAGAAAAAAATACTGTCTGTGAAGCCTAGACATAGTGAATAATTGGAATGGTGAATCTCTTTATGGTAAAAATATACCATTAGTTCCAAATATTGGACTGCATAGAAATAGACACATCGATGTAGTAAATGGCATCGATATAATAAACATTTTGTTGCTAACCAATCACTTTAACAGAGTTCTGTCGTAATCTCAAAAACCCTTCCTTTCTCAAGAACATCTAAAGCCGTAGGGGCCATATTAGACCCATGGGGCTGGAATCTCTCTCTCTTTTGCTTGCTTTGCTTGCTTCACCGTAGGCGGCGACACAACTGCCTCTCTGCTTCCTCCCCTCTTCTTCTTCTTCTTCCACACACAGCATGCACCACTACATAGGAAAAGTGTGTGTGTGTGTGTCACAAGCACACACACACAGGAAATGTGATAAAATCCGCATCCTGTTTCATTTTTTGCCTAGTACTACGCGATCAGCATCTATAATCGGCTTCCCGCGTTCTTAATGCAAGCCAAGAACGCATTCGTTTTGACATGTATGATTTAAATTTGAATTTGCCTGACAACGCTTTGCGCGTCTCGCTCTCTCCCCCAGCAAGCAAACACGAGAAACATATGAAGCAAACAAGCCCCCCACTCTGATAGGAGTCTCTCCCCTACTTCTTTCTCAAGTATGTCTTCGGTGTAAGTGCGGACCCCTATTCCTCTCCCTCCTCCTCCTCCTCCTCCTCCTCCTCCTTTCCCGTCTAGACAGAGTCAGCAGCATGAAAGGGAAGGAAGGAAGAGGAGCAGGAGGAGGAGAAACAGGAGGGAGGACGGGCAAGCAAGCGCAGTTGCATTATTTAAGCAGCGCGGGCTGCGCGGTCTGGCTGGCGCCGTCGGGACTACGTGTAACTACGGTTGTTTCCCACATTTCGCGCCTAAAAAAAGAACTACGATCGCTTCCCGCACTTTGGCTCTCTCCCTCCCCCCAAAAAACGTTAGTTAGGAAGAATACAATACTTTTCTCTTAACGGCGCACTGTGTCGTCGCAGGAAAAAAGAAAATCAATTTGGCAGTGGAGGTTCGACTGTAGCGCTCCGGCCGGCCGGCGAATTTCCACTGTGTGCGTGGAAGCTCTCTGGTTCTCTTCTTTTTCGACTGTATCTTCCTTATGACAGCCTTATCGCACTCTTTTGAGCCCTTGTGAGAACCACCTCCACCATGGAGACAGGAAGGGAAGGAGGAGGAGAAAAAAAAGTTGGTTCTTCTCTCCTGCACACACAGACACACAACCCGCTGCATGCCTAAACCAATTATCGCTTCAGGAGAGATTTCGAAAGGGGGAAAAAACATCTCTTTTTTTATATGTGGGAAAAGCGACGTCGTCGAAAATTCTGGGTCACCACCACGCCTTTTCTCTTTCTTTGTTTGTGAGTGGCAGCAGACGTCTCTCCTCTTTGCGACATGTTCACCATGTCGTCGCATACGCAACAACTTCGTGCGCTGCCAGCAGCAGCAGCAGCGAAAAAAAAAGCTTTTTTGCTTGTTTCGTGGGGCTTTCTTTCTTTCCTCCTCTCTGTCTAGTCGTCTGGAGAGGAGGAGGAAGAGCTGTGTGATAATGCCGCTCTCTCTCTCTCTCTCTCTCTCTCTCTCTCCCCCCCTTTTTGTGTGCTGCTTCAACTCTTTCAAGTGCCCTGCCCTGAGCTGCGCAGCGCTGCGCTGCACCCAACAACCCCCGCAGAAGATTCTTAATTGGCTGGAAATTCCATTTGGGAAATGGAAGGGTGTGAGTGAGTGAGGGCTTTTTTGTAATTTTGGTGGTGGTGGTGGAGGTGCCGCTTGTGGAGGTGGAGGAGGAAAGTGCAGCTGCATTCGTGGACAAATGGTTGGGGGAGGAAGGAGAAAATGAGAATTTTTTTGTGTGTGAGGTTGGATTCTTCTTCTCCTTTTTATCTGATCGGATGACGGGGGAAGAAATTATGAAGCTCTTTTTTCCCCTCCCTCCTCCTCCTCTCTTTCCAGACGTCTGAGCTGGGAGGCTGGAATCAAGTGGTTCTTGTACTATGTGCGTGGAGGAGAAAGAAAGAGTTGGAGGGACAAGAAACAAACTCTGGTTTGGAAGGTCTCATCCATTTCTTGCTTTCTTGGAGGGAAAAATTATTATGGAATGTGAATTCTTTTTTCCTCCTCCTCCGCTTTTTCCAGACAGATAGGTTTCTGTTCAGTCTCTCCCCCCCTTTTTACGCTTCGCTATGTAGAGTGCTGTGTGTACTAGAAGCGGCGGCGGCGGCGGCGGCGGCGGCGGCGGCAGCGGCGGCTTGAATTCTCTCTCTGAGATCGATATGAGACGGCGGGAATCGACCATGGACGGCGGCGGCGGCGGCGGCAGCAGCAGCAGCAGCAGCAGCAGCATCGACATGGAAGAACAACAACAGACGTCGAGACGCAACGGAACAGGCACAAAAAGAGGAGGAGGAGGAGAAAAGGAGTTTCACATCCTCTCCCTCCCAGTCCTCCCCTCCCCAATTCTGTCATCATCATCCTCTCAGACTCCGTCATTAGATTTCCCGAATTCGGAACCAACAGCAGTTCCTTTTTTCCCCCTTTTTCTCTCCACCTCTTCCCTCTCTCCCCCCCCTTTAACCCACCTTTCTTTTCTTTCTTTCTCTCCCCTCCTTCCCTTCTCTTCTCTCTTCTCTCTTCTCCCGACGTCGCACTCTGATGCACTTATTTTCTGAAAGGAGAAGGAGGAGAAGGAGGAGGAGGGCAATGCACTCATTCTCTCTCTCTCTCTCTCCTCTTTCTCTGTTCTGTAATGTGTGTGAGGGCCTACTATGGCGGGGAGGGCGGGAGGGAAGGCAGCAGAGTTTCTGCAGGTCGTGTGCGCCAAAAAGAAGCATATGTAGTGTTATTTGGACTCACACGATCATGCTAGGTACTACTAGAACTTTGAGAAGCATGTTATTCTCGTCTCACTTTGATTAAAGTGTTGACGGAACTTTTTGACTTTGAAGACTGCATTTAAATCGCCCCCTTCACACTGCATTCTCTAGGAGAAGGACTGCTATTGAGGTCGAGGTGCCGTTTTGGCTATGTGCAAAAAAAGAAGGAAAAAAATCTTTTGCAAAGAGCGAAGATCCAGACAGACGCTCCCAGCCAGCGTTGCCAGATGCCAAAAAACACTTACTACAGTGTCGATGAATTTTACAAAATGTAATGCCAAATCACTTTTCATTGCGCCTGTATCACCAAGTGCTTTCGTTTGAGTTATGCATCACACAACGCCATCTGGCAACACTGTTCAAGGCACAAGATCTTGCCCTGCTGGAAAAAACTTTTGCACGCACGCACACGTGAATGGGAAGGAGGGTGCTTGAGGGAAAAGAAGAAAGTGCAGGGAAGGCACAAATTCTTTTTTTTTCTGAAAAAGCCGCTAAAAGTGGACAAGGAAAAAAGTTGCAGAACTTGCAGAAAGTAGAAACTTTGGGACACACACAAACCTTCATTGTGTGAAGAAGGGGAGGTCACACACACCCATACACACACACACACACCGAAATGCTGACAAAACAACTGGTAGAAGATTGCCCCCCCCCCCAAAAAAAAATCACATCAGATGAAGCAGTTTCTTGCTTCTCTGCATTTTTGGCAGCGGTATATTGGCAAAATCACTCCGAACACAATTTCCTCTTTCTCCGCCTTTTTGCAACAAAATATTGACAAGTATCACTCTGAAGGCATTTTCTTATTCGCTGCATTGTCAGAGAGAGACAATGATTGTTTTACAACGAATATTGGCAAACAATCACTCTAAAACCGTTTTGCAAGTCTGTCCTCGTGTATGTGTGTGCATGAGACGACATCACTTTCGTCACAAAACACTTTTGAGGGACACCCTTCTTCTGTTGTACAGCATTCATTGTCCCTCCCTCACACCTAGGGCATGACCAATTGACGAAAAAAAAACCGATTCCGAATCATGCGGTTTTTGGAAACTATCCGGATAAGAAAGATAGCATATTTTTTTACTTGTTTTTGCATAATATAAGCAAGCTTTTGACCGGATATCCGGTTGCGTTTTAAAACCGGAGGGCATACCCTACTCACACCCACACATATGCAGCTTCCCTCGTGGTGCTGCTGGTGCTGGCTGCATGAGACTGCATTGCAGTCTCATGAAGGGTGCAACTGCAGCGGGAAAAACCAACCAACCAACCCACCCCTCCCCGCCTTACTCACTCCCTTCAACATCTGACAAGAACGGAAACGACCACACCAGACGCAGTTCACAGCGGCTTGCAAACGAGAGAGAAATCGACGTTCATTTTTAAGAAAAATATTACGTAGAAGGATTATTCAAAAATCAGCCCACATGTCTGTCTGTTTAAGCAAGCAACATTTTGCAGATAGTCGTGGAAAAAAAAATCGTCTCAACAACAGTGACAACAGGGGCAACAACAAAACGATGACATAATTGTAAAGCCCTCTTCTCACCCCACCCCACTCACCCCCTCGCCCCTCCCGTCTAGACATCAGAGCTTTTTTAAGCCGTGAAGAGGGAGGAGCAGGAGGAGGAAGGGGAAAGAGGAAACTGTTGGGAGTAAGGTTGTACTACAGCAGAACTCCGATATGTACAGTAGTACTGTACTAGTACGTTAACAACTGTATGCCACTGTAGTAGTAAAAAACTTTACTATGTAGCAATATGTACCTCTGATGTAAGCTGCCTCTGCTAAAGTGACTTTTGTGCAGACCAGTGACTTCACAAACTCGAAGTTCTACTGTACGGTACAGCGTCGAGCCAGAAAGGGAGAGGGAGGGAGGGAGGGGGAGAGGGAGAGGGAGAGAAGGTTAGCCTAGGATTGCTGCACCCCCATTTTCCTTCACCGCCCATGAACCCCCAAAAATGCAGCTGCAACCGGGGGGAGGGGGAGGAAAAGGGGAAGAAAGAGAGAGGAGGGCTGTTTTCACCCTCAAACGCTAAGCCTACTAAATGAGGGATGGTCCCTGCTCAAAAAAAAAATTCTCTCTCTGCATCACTGAATGGATCAAAAGGCAACGGTTTTTTCGTTGTAGTAGTATTATTTGTCCGGCGCTAAAAATTTTCTCGACGTCTGGGGACACTCACCCCCCTCCCACAAAATTGTGCCCCCCTCTTATCACAGAAGCATTTTTTTTAGTGTCGGAAAGAGAAGGTTGGAAAAAAAATTGAGGAGGAGGAGGGGCAAAGTTTGTCTGAGTTGAAAAAACGCTTTTTATGGGAGAGGGAAGAAGCTCAAAAAAGTGGGTTAAAAGCAAAGTTGTCATTCCAAAGTTTTTATTTTTTGGGTCTGAGAGGTGGGGGGGGGAGAAACAGAGTAAGCAAGAGATGCTATAAATTTTGTGTTCAAAGCATCGTAGAGAGCGTTCACCGCAGTAAAATTCTACAGCAGTTCACTATTATCTACTCTTTTACAACACTGTAGTATGCTTAGTTACAGCAACTTCTTGATATAACAATAAATCTCAGCGTAAAGAATCTACTGTGATGATGCTTGTCTGCTTCCCAAAATAGCACTGGGCAGTAGGAGCACTTCACTTTAGCAACATTTTTTCAAGAACTTAAATCGAGATGCTTTCAATCAACAAACAAAAGGAACTGAGAGTTTCTTAGAAGAGCCAGAGAGAGGGACTGAGAGACAAAATCTTTCTTCTTCTCTTCATCCTCCTCCTCCTCCATCCATGATCCAGTCTAGTTAGTATTTTCCAGACGTGGAAACCAGTGTTGCCAACTGGCACACTATTCTTTATAGCAAAAACACCACACATGTGCTTGAACTGTTGGCATATTTTTTGTGGAGTAGATTATTTTACTACTTGGCGTGCAAAACTTTGTGCCAAGGCAAGAAAAAAAGCTAATCTGACATACTTTATTGGAGAGTTTGGCACATGCTTCTGGCCTAGAGTTGGCAACACTGGTGGAGACTACGGGAGGTCGAAGGAATCTCTGCACGGTTCATGGCGGAGGAGGAGGAGTTGTACATACTAGTCCACAGAACTCCTCCCATTTTCTCTTCTTCTTCTCCCCCTCCTGAAATCCGATTTATGTGACTAGACGGAGAAGACGTTTACGATCGAAATGAGGAGGAAGGGAGGAGGAGGAGGAGGAGGAATGGGAAGAAGGGAGGAATTTTCGTCGGGAACTTATGTAAAAGAACCTCCTCCTTTTGTCCCAACTCTTTCCTTTGCCAAAAAAAAGAAGCGGGAGGAGGATGTTCGAGTTTGAGACTTTTGGAAGCTAAAACAACGAAATTCGATTCGATGATCTACAATATATTTTTTCTTCTTCTAATGTTATTGCCTCTCTTTTTCCTCTTGAAAAAAAGGGACCAGTAATGCTCGTAACCTGACACTCGGCCGGGACTGACTTCCTCCCCCTACTCTCGCTTTGCTGCACTGCCACCGCACTTCCAAAAATAGACTTGCACTTCCAACTTTGCTTTTAAGCTCTATGTACGTATGTAGCCATAGGCGAATACACTAAAGTGTGGTGGACATACACATAACCAAAGCTTGCTATCTCTTCCAAAGCCAAAAAACTCCATAGAAAAGGTAGTATTAAGTGTGAAAGCTTAGAGATGCTTCCTCCAACTTATGTTGAGGCCGACCATGTTGAGTTTATCCACTAGTTAACCACCAAACTTTTGTCTTCTTGTGAGCATACGTATTGTTGCATCATTAACTAAGACTTCTATTTTGGGTTTACAAATCTTTGTGCCAAATACTTATGCTTATGAGATAAGTTGAACTTTATGCATGAAATCTGGTCTCTATGTGTGCGAGGTGAAATGCACCCGGTATTGCGCCCGACACCAGATTGGAAATCCACAAAAGATATAGGACGGGGAGGGTTTTTTTTCTGTCCAGTCATCGCGTGACGCCGACGACGAGGCCCTTTCCACACCTTCCATTACGGTGTTGCCAACTTTTGGGCATAAAAATATGCCAAATTTGGCAGGCCAAGCAGTAAAATAAACTCCTCCTGAAAAAGTCTGCCAAACAGCAAAAAAATGCACTCCAAGCGAAATTCAAACATGCGAAATTCGTGGGACCTTTTTTTGGCGACTAAATATTCCAGTTGGCAACGCTGTCCCATATCGTACCACTGTTTGATCACGCCTGCCGCACACGTTGACTTCCCGTTTACTACAGTACATGTTCTTCTACACAGATATGATGGATGCATTGAAAGGAGGGGGGAGCTGGGAGGCAACCATTTCTGTGGAAAGGGGAAATGCCTCCCTCCGATGATGCCACCGCAATCAAACATGTCTGGCTCCTCTTTTTTTGGGAAATGATGCTGCGTGTGTTGCTATTTCCTCCTCCTTCTCCTCCGACCTTGCTTGTTTTTTGGTAAAAAAGGATATTGACTCCAGTGGCGGTATCACACACAGACAGACGCCAAAAAAAAAGAGAGAAGGAGGAGGAGTCAAATGAGCAAGACCTCCTCCTCGTCCTCCTTTCCAGACACATAAAACACCAGACGGGGGGAATATTTTCTTTTTTGCCTCTTACCCCCTCCCCTTTCCTCCCCTCTCTCCCAACCCCCCCATATTTGCTGGCCC
>JAAUYM010054905.1_pt1 | contig 10322 bp, 19 predicted proteins | sample 7278001 | NCBI WGS metagenome assembly JAAUYM01 (sample SAMN14350224, study PRJNA611818) | marine sediment metagenome | isolation source: surface marine sediment (1.8m) | place: French Polynesia: Moorea | collected 2018-08
TATGTTTACTCTAAATTTAAATTTATTGTTAAGATGACCCGCTCGCGGACAACCGACAGTACTAGCTATACAGTATTGACACAGAGGTTCGAGCCTTTACTGGGAATAAATAAATGGTTACACACACACACACATGTTTATTGAAGAGGGGTGTTGCAGCAAAAATATATATCCTGGGTGGGTACTGAATTTTTGCCATCAGGGAGAGTTGAAGATATTATAGTCTGGGCAGACATACAGAGCTGCAAACTAGAAATAATTGTATACATTGATTGGCAGGTGATCGATTTTCACCAAAAAGCAGCTCCCCCCATCCATTTATGAATTGCTGGCAAGGCAATATAGTTATTTCCATTGTCTTTTATGATTACAAAACCAAATCAGAAATGCTTTAAGGTCCTGTACAAACTGTGCTCTTCATCCACTTCTCTCTCAAACCTTGACGACCATCTTGCCGGTGTTCTCACCAGAGAAGAGACCGATGAAGGCTTTCGGCGTGTTCTGCAATTCATCCAGAGGCCAGTGACCCCACACATTATTTTTAAAAAAATTGTTCTTGATTATCTTTTCTCACCTGGAAACCCTCGACAACTGTCTCCTTGACCTTGAGCTTCCCCTCCCTGATCCACTGGGCCAACTCAAGCACTGACTGGTCCCACTTCTCACCAGCCCACCGACCGACCATGAAACCCTCCACTCTTAGTTGCTGGCATAATTAGAAAAATGACATTGTGAAATATCGTCAATGTTATTTCTGCCACTATGACTAGGCATAATTCAGAACAGCTTTTCAATTAAAAAAATTTAACTTCTGGCATACAGATGACAATTGGAGTCCCACCTTGGTGAGGATTGGCCCATGAAGTGGAGTGACCTTCTCAGGTTGCCCCTTGATGTTGTAGCTGGAGATGATTCCACAGACAGCCACCCTCCCAAAGGGGTTCATGGCACTGAGGATGTGATAGGTGTCGTCACCACCCACATTCTCAAAGAAACAGTCCACACCCTGTGGAGCCCCTTTCTTCAGGCTCTCGGTGATGCTCACCTGATATTACAGTACAGTTGTCAAAACGTGTGTGTGGGTGTGTTTGTACATATACTAAGTGAATTTTTCATTGATTTTCTAAAGCTCTTAAAAGTTGTGCCATTCTTTGGGACATGGTCTTAAAAGGGAATTTGCTCTGATAATCTTCTCTCTACCTTTTTGTAGTTGAATGCATGGTTGAATCCCAGCTCCTCGATTAGCCACTTCACCTTCTCATCTGATCCTGCATACCCAATTGTCTTGCACCCCTTAATCTTGGCAATCTGGAGAGAAGAAGAGAAAAGAGAGAAAAGTAAAACAAGCAAGAAAAAAGTGTGATGCCCAAATTGTGGGATCCAGTGTTGCCAACTTTCAGTGCAGAAGCACGTGCCAAGTTTTCTGACAAAGTTTGCCAGCTTTGCAGTTGTAGGTACATACCTATATACAAATGGAAGAAAAAGGCAAATAAAGTCCAAAAAATTGTCAAGTAGTTGGTAGAACTCCAATATACCTGCCCAACGAGACTGCCAACCGCACCGGCAGCTGCATTGACCAGTGCCATTTCCCCCTTCTTGGGCTGGCAGAGGTCTAGAAATCCCCTGTGTGCTGTCACACCGGGCATGCCACAAGCCCCCAGGTGGAGGGATGGAGAGAGGTCCTTCAGGTCTGGCACCAACACTACTGGGGGAATGCCAGCCACACTCGAGTTCTTTGATGGGTTCAACTTGCCTGTGGACAGGAAAACGCAGATTGACTGCAAAAAAGTAAAAAAAATAATTTAATAAATCTTCATTCACCTCTCTTCACCCATCCACAGTACGCAACAACACGAGCACCCTTGGGAAAGTCCTTGTTGCGGCTGTCGGTGATGACAGCCACGACACTTCCAGCCATGGTGCATGGGGGAGTCATGCTGCCAGCCATGTAGCGCTGGTAGGGGTCCACTGAGATGAACTCAGACTCAAAGAAACACTCATTTTCCTGAAAAAAAGGAAAACAAATTAGTGCCTTTTTACACACATGGGCAATCTTCAAGCTCTCGGAGGGTGGGAAGAGGCTAAAAGTTAACATTCCAATGCTTTGCTGCATATTTATTAGACCTGCTCCTTAGTGCAGCAGATCACTCGTATGACAGGGTTTTTTGGTCTTGACAAGGGCTAACCAACAGCAACAGAGGCAACAACAATGGCAACCCCATCATGCTCACCTCCAGGGGACTGAGCTCCTCCTTCACCAGCTCAAAGTCCAAGACCTTGGGCAGCCCGTCAAAGCGCTGCTTCACGATCCACTTCTCGCCCAGGACCATCTTGCTCAAGATCACTAGAACGAATGAGGCAAGGAAGATAAAGGGGGAAGAAATGCAGCTTCAGCCGCACTTTCTCTCTTTGGGGTGCTCACCCTGCTCCCGGGCCCTAGTCCTCTTCCTCCTCCTCCTCCCCCGCCCATCATTACGTAACCCTATCAGGGAAGGAGGGAGGGGTCACCAAATACGCGTCCGCTAATTAACCCTGGAGACTGGGTGCAAAATCTCCAAAGGTACACGTACAAACAGGATGCACTTCAGCACAAATTGGGTGTGAGCACTGTGAACCCTGGCGGCGGAATATTGGCTTTTGTTCTGCTAAGGTGAAGCAAGAAAAGAAATGGAAGTTGTCGTCCTCTTTCCCCATATTAATAAAAACAAATTGCAGTATGAAGAAGAAAGGAGAGAAAAATGTATCAGGACAAGTCGAATCCATGCATGGACCCAACAAGAAATTTAAAAAACGCCCAAGGTTTAGTTAGCATCGTCGAACAACTAAGATGGGAAGTGTTCCACGTTTACCTCATTAGGCGTCCCCAAGAGGAGAGAGGGGAAATTAAACACTAAACTGACATTTAATGACTTATTACTCACAAGTCTGTTGCCGTTATCTGCCTGAGCACCGGGTTCCGCCAAGATAATCTTTTATGCCGCCCTCTTTACTTGGAAGGACTTTAAAAAAAAGAAAAAAGAATTAGAAGATAAGAGAGATCTGTCAGCTGAACGAAGCAGGACACAACAAAAATATATTCCAAAAAAGTATTTTTTAAACTGGTGGAAAGTATGACGGGCGCGCACAGATTTGTCCTCGTCGTCCTGGTGGCAGCCTTGCATTCTACACAAGGTAATTAGTACAGCGTTGTAACTATTAATTAACAGTTATTAATAAAAAAACATTAAGGTCTCCCATCTAGGTAACTATAACAATCTGCATCCTCTGATAAGGAAGTGGACCAACTATTAAGCTCCTATAAAAATGCTGAATTCAGCCTACAGCCACCCAACATTATGGCTCCAAACTTATATTTTCGTGTTTGTGTAAAGTTTTAGTCGGAGTTAAAAATTGTAGTAAGCAAATTCCACGTGTAGTGGGATCGTTGTTTTGGTCGGGTCGTCTTCAAAGTTGCAATTTTTTTCTCGCAGGGTTGCGGTGCTTTTCGTGCGACAGCGAGACCTCTGACGGCCTGTGCGACAACAGCCCCGGCACCATCCCCTACGGCACCGTCGAGTGCTCGGACGATTCGGACGAGCACTGCTACACCATCAGATACGAGGAGCAGATGGAAAACTCAATCAGTGAGGCGGGGGAAGAAAAAGGGGCAAAATGCGGCTGGCAGGGTTGCCAGAGCCACATACTTAATTTGGCCAGAGTAATAGCGCTATGTTTGGATCTTGTGGGCATTTTAGAAAACACATTTAGTAGCTAAGTTGAACAGTACTGTACAGTATAGGAGCGTAACAACTTTCGCTTGAAAACATGTAACGGATAAGGTCATTAGACTACCTTACATTGATGTCACATTTTTGGGGGGGGAAAGTGAACAAAAGTCCCGTCGGGTTTTAGGAGACCTGGCGGTCCTGCTGCTGACTTTTTCACTGAACCACCTGATGATGCAAAAAAGGTCATGATCATCTATGCCTCTTTCTGTCCTTCCCCCCACCCTCCCCTTCTCCTCGTCAGAGATGACCGTGAATCGCAACTGCTGTTCCGAGTCCGCAGACAGCGCCGTCTGCCCCGCGGACGCGGAGGACTACGAGCAGGTGGACAGGCTGGCGCAGGAAGGATACAGGATCACCTACTACAGGTGTGAGGTGAGTGGAAACTGCATAGTGGTCAGGCCATCTGCTTATAGCATCATCAACTTTGCGTATTTCACCGTGGTCTTCGTCTCTCTACAGGAGGACTTGTGCAACGACGACACCAGCGACGACGACAGCGAGGAGGAGAACTACGGCGACGGCGCCGTCATCGTGGAGGGGAAGCAGGACGAGGACTACGAGTATCCGGAGGACGACAGCGACGGAGACGACGAAGACGAGGAGGAAGACGACGACGACGACGACGAGGAGGAGGAGGAAGAAAGTGATGAGGAAGAGGAAGAGAGCGGCACCGTCAGGGCCCAGCTGGTGACGACGACGACGACGTCACTCGTCGTCACTTCATCATTATCGCTTATCCGACTTCTGTGATTCTCCGCACCTCCTTTCTGCCAATATTAAATAAAAAAAATCTTTATCTCACACCTAGTAATGCTTTTCCCCCGGATGCACTCATGTTGTAAGGTAGTATATGCGCAGACTCTTATCAAATTCTTCTCTAGACGGGAAGGGGGGAGGAGGGGGAGGATTAATTTTGTGACAAGTGCAATCATCAGTGAATTCTGATAAGCAATTTTGTTGTCCTCGCCAAGATTGAGAGTAGGTGCGAACAAGAACACATATTTTTTAAAATTGGAAAGCACAGGGAGCGAGAAAGGACAAAAGAATTTGCTGAAAAAGAGAAAGAAGTTGGGACAGGATCTGGAAGGATGAAGTGGCTGGTCATCCCAGTCTCTCTGACACTTCTGTTTGGACGGCATTGCCACGGTGAGTGGTGAGAAGAGGAGGAGGAGGAGGAGGAGAAGAAGGAGGAGGAGGAGGACACTGCAGTGTTGCCAGATTTTAGAAAGATGGAGCCAGGCAGGAACTTCGTGAAAATACAATTTCTCTGACATAAAACATGACAAACAACTGCGCAGGTCTGGAGTGCTACGCCTGCAACAACGAGGTGTCCGGCGGCGCGTGCGAGTTCGACGCGGCCAGCACCGGCATCACCACCGAGTGCTCGGAGATCTACGACTACTGCTACACCAGGAGGGTGGAGGAGGAGGGGAGAACCAGTGAGTTGGTTTTTTTGGGGGGGGGGGGAAGGAGGGGCCTGCTACCTCTATGAAACAGTGTACATGTAAAGAAATCCATAGAAGTTTTTTTTAGAGCAAGTGGAATTTGTAAAAAAAAAACCGTGATAAAAAACACATGTTTGTTTTATACAAATGACCAATTGTCATCTCTTCTTAATGACTGTACTTTCCCCCTCCCCCCAGCCGCCGAGATCACCCGAGGGTGCTGCCGGATCGAGACCGGCAGCCCGACCTGCCCGCCCGGTCCGGAGTTCCAGATGGACGTGCAGACGGTCTACACCTACTACTACACCAGGTGCGAGGGCGACCTCTGCAACGACACCGACGGCACCGGAGGCGACGACGACGAAGTGAGCAGATGGCACCATTGTGATGATGATGATGATGATGGTGGACCATGCCTTAAACCAAAGGTTCTCTACCCATGGGTCACGAGTGCCTCGCCAGAGGCTCACAAAATCTTTCCAAATGGGTCGCCAGAGGGTCACACACAAAAATGTGACTACGTTTTTTTTTCTAAGTACAGAGTGATGCTTTGATGGATCCCAATCTGGAAAAGAGGTTGCGAACCCCTGCCTCAAACCTCCTGCGCAACGTCTCTCATTTCGCTATATCACCATAACAGACTGGAGGTGCCCTGGTGGTGGATGGCGTCCCCGAAGACTACGACTACTTCGACAAGGAAGGCGACGACAGCGCCGGCGCGGCCGCCGCCGCCTCAAAGAGGACCCACCTGGTTGCCGCGCTGGCCTCAGTCTCGCTCCTGGCGTGTTGGAGGAGAAGTAGGACAGTGTGAATGGCGGGCATTGAGAGCCTCCTGTGATTGTGGTGGGAAAAAGAAAAGAATAATCAAGTTATGATAAGCTCATGTGAAAAAAAACCGACGGGACTTTTGGTCATTTTTCAGAGCAAAAAAATGTGACATTAGTGTTATGTATGTATGGTAGTCTAATGGCATGTTGCATTATATATTTTCTATAGTGGAATTTGTTGCGCTAGTAACTTTCAAAGTCCCGTCGGGAAACCAACATGTGAAAAAAAAGAACAATTTTGACACAACTAAAAAAAAGTCATCAAGCTAAATATTTATTTTTATCATTTTATCAAACATGTTTATCAAACATTGCGCATGTTAGTAGTATGTACCAAGTGGCTTTTTTTTTGTTTTACGCGATTTTCTACACATCTTCCTCTTGATCTTCCTCCTCCTCCTCCTCCTCCTCTTCGTCCTCTCCCGCATCCTCGCAGTTGTCGTCCCGGATGTGCTTGAAGATCCACTTCAGCTTCTTCTTCACCCTGGTGTAGATCCCGGCCTCGTTGAAGCCCGCGCAGCCCTTGCCCCTGCTCACGACGCCTAAAGAAGACCAGATGCACTATGTACCCGACGAGACTTTAAACGTTACAAGCATAAAAAAATCCACTTGGGAAACATCTGATGGAACTTGTCAATTAGACTGCCATACATTAACCTTTTCTTCTGGACAGTGACCAAAAGTCTCGGCGGGTAAATGCAAACCTTGGCATGTACTGTAGTTATTTTCTTCCATACCTATCAGAATGGCCTTTCCCTTGGAGAAGACAAAGAGAGGTCCCCCTGAGTCTCCCTTGCAGCTGTCCCTACCGCCTACAAGCAGCAGAAAGTTGTACAATATATTTTTTGCTTTTTTTTTGGGGTGGTGGTGGTTGTTGGCGCTTGCCCAAGTAGAACGCTCTTCCCCTCCTGCCCTCGTCTTTCCTCTCTGCGTACTCCCCGCTGGAGGACTTGACAATCACCTTCGTCCTTGGCGCAGCCGCCTTCAAGCCCGCGCACAGCTGATGGCGCAAAAAAGAGGGGAAAAAAACTAGATGGGATCAAATCAATTAACCTTTTATATGACTTTTTTTTTTTATTACTACAGCCTCTCGTGCCGGTTTTCACAAGGAAAAAAAAACCTTGGAATGTGCCGACCTCAATCCTGGGCATGGCCTTCATGCTCCTCCCGTAGGCGGCGCACTGCCTGGAGGTGAGCGTGGACAGCTGCGCCTCCTGCAGCAGGGTCGTCCTCCTCGGGTCCACCGACCCGGACACCCGGCAGAACTTGCTGCACCAGCCCCAGCCGCGCCCGGACGACAGCGGGGACCAAGGAGAAGGATGCTCCTCCTCCTCGTCCTCTTCCGATTCAGAGGAGGAGGAGGAGGAGGAGGAGGAGTCTCTCTCCGTGGACACGGTGGAGCACCTTAAACGGGAGACGTTCACGTCAGCAATGATTCATGTTGATGATGCTGAGAAAACATTATGAGAAAACAAAGTGGGGGTCTAAATCAGTTTGGGAAAGCTAGAAGTTCTTAAACCGTTTTATAATTCCATGCTTAGGCTATTTTCAAGTCAAAATTTGGTTTGTTGTTTTGCCATTTTTTTAGTGTGTTCAGTGGCTATAGTAGCTACCTTGCTCCATCCACCCCCTACCACAGTAGAATGTGATTATTAGTGGAAATCTTTTATCTACTTAAGACGCACCCACCACCCGTATTTGCCCGGCATCTCCCCGTAGCAGGTGGTCACCTCCTCCCCGTCCTCGTCCAGCACCTTGTACCTCGTCATCGTCGAGGAGGAGGAGGAGGAGTCGGGCAGCGTCTCCCTCAGCGCCTTGCACTCCGCGTCCGCGTGAGAAGGGGTGAACATGTGCGCGCACGCGGAGTGGTCGAGGCCGTTCCACCTGAAAGGAAACTTGCACCTGCACAGGGCGAGCAGGTGTAAAAAAAAATAGTGCTCATCATTGCTTTTTATACGTATATCTAAAAAATAAACAATGACCAAGTAGTCATCTTCATCGTTACCTCTTGTGCATGCTTGGTCCGGAGACTGTGGTGCACTTGGCGTCACTCAGGAGTCCCCATCCGGACACGAAAACTTCCCTAAAGAGAAATCAGTAGTGTAAAGGGAAAGAAGACGGGAAACAAATTTACTGTGTATTAGCACTGGAGGTGTGGCCGACCTCCTGTTGGAGTCCCTGAACTTGCCGTCTGGAGGGAGGCAGATGGGAGAGCGGTGCTTGTTGAAGGTCACCTCCCTGCCCAGCTTTACCAGCGCCAGATCGTTCTGAAAAGGAACAGATAACTTAAAAGTCACAAAGAAGAAAACACTATTTTTTTTTTCAATCACCTGGTCCTTCTGGTTCCTGATGTACTTCGGGTAGATGATGATCTCCTTGGGCTTGAACCTATTGTCCCTGTGGATCTTGCGGCGGGCGATGTCGTGCTGGCCCAGGTAGACGGTCACGCGCCTCAGGCTGAAGTCAGGCCTGGAGATCACAACAGTTAGCCACAGCTATCTGACGTTACGCAATGAAGCAGTAGTCCTGAAAGCATATACCCGACAGGATATTTTGGAGCCAGTCGATTAATCCTGCATATACTGTACTCTAATGCGTATCAGTGGCAAACCAAGTGGTTTTCTTGGGACCATAATGGTTTTGCTCAACCTGCATATCTTTTGGTAGGATCCTGACAGGTGATTTTTAATGTATCACACCTGGTCTCACACCTGGTATTACCTGTATTTCACGATCTCCAACAGTTTCTTATAAACCACACACATCATCACTTCAGTGAAATTAAGGGAGGCTACAAAATCAAGAATCACACACACATGCACTTTTGGGGATTGGCAGGGAAATTGGTTTGGTGTGATATTCTTACAAAAAAACCCACAATATCCTGTCGGGTAAGAATAACTGGATGGAGTACCTTGAGGGATTCTTTGAGCACTTGAGTGGCGGCATGCAGAAGCAGTGTGCGGCCGTCACGACCCACCTCTGACAAGGAGAAAGGCAGCGATCAGGCAGAGGGAATCGACAAGGAGAGGTTCCATTACTTGCTTCCAGCTGACCACCTATTGGCAATCATATGCCATCTGATGGCCACAGAGTCACTGCTTTAGTAACCTTGACCCTTAACAAGTTAGAACCCTTAGAACTGGACACTTCACAACCGTCAGATGGCACCAGTGCACAAAATGCAAAATTTGGCAAACCAAATAGAACTATAAGCAATGCAACCTCTCCTTGTTTCAATTCTCTCTCTGTTACAATTGACGATCCGATGATGCTTTTTCTCTCTTCTTCTTCTTCTAACCTGCCTTGTTGACTAGCGCTCCTCCGCACTGCGGGCTGTTCCTCGGCGTCCTCCCCCTCCTAGGGACGGTGCGGTGCATCTCCAACAGCGCCATGAACGGGCGACTGGAACGACCCGACGGGACTTTTAAACTTGCAAGCGTAACAAATTTGCGAAGAAAAAAATCTTATTCCGTTATGCTAAAAATCCAAAGGGAATTCACCGCTTGGGCTCGTATCCGTCCACGATCCTGGACTTGGGCTGGCTCCTCCTCCTCCCCTGATTCCTCCTCCTCTGCGCCAGCAGAGCGTCCATGTTGACGAAGGACATCATCCGCCCTTGCGCCGGCGGGCGGCGGAGGTGCTCTCCTTTCACCACGCGGCCGCATCTGCAAAGAGAAAAAAAAGCATCACCATCATCTCGGAAGCCTCCTGGGTCGTTGTCATCACGCGGTCGTTGTTGGCCACCTCGTCTTTGTGGAGTCGATGCTGTGGCGTGATTTTTCTTTCTAGTTTTCTAGTTTATTTTCTAGTTATTGCTGACTATTAACGTACCTCTACCCAACCAACAACGTTCCCCCTTAATAAATTTCAACTAAGTTCCGAAAAGTCTGCGCTGCGCTGGGCAATGAGCACACAATTTGGGGCCTAACATGGACAAAGACGTACAATTGGTATATATTCCCACTGAGCTTCCATTTTGCATCCCACCTTTGTTGGTTGGGTACTCTTTATGTCTTCCAATTGTACCTGACCTGCAGTTTGTGGAATACTTGCTGTCCGCCGCAGTGGCCACTGAAGCGCCGTCGTGCAGGAGGTGTTGGAGCACCAGCGCCACCAGGAGAAGGAAAGGCAGCGGCCTCAATTTGGCCATGGAGACATCGAGGAAAGACAAAACTAACGAACAAGCAAAAGCTGCCCTGTGGAGAAGAAAAAGAAAGCATTTTTTGTTCTTGTTGCTGTTCCCTCTCCCCTCTCTTGTGTTTGCACACGTGTTTTCTCCA
>JAAUYM010014468.1_pt1 | contig 10320 bp, 14 predicted proteins | sample 7278001 | NCBI WGS metagenome assembly JAAUYM01 (sample SAMN14350224, study PRJNA611818) | marine sediment metagenome | isolation source: surface marine sediment (1.8m) | place: French Polynesia: Moorea | collected 2018-08
GTGCTAACCAGAGAACAAAAAGAGAAGAAGACCGTAGTGCACTTTTCTGCATTTGCCAAGATCAACCATCTCCTTTCTCCACCTTCTCCGTTAGTTTTTTTTTGCCACACTTGCATAAATGCATTTTCTTCACCCTCGCTTTCAGAGACAGGCGAACTTGGATAATTGGGGAAAAGATGGCACAATTTCCACAACAAGAAAATTTTCCGAGATTCCCGATTAACCGAGTTTGACTGTACTACATACGACCAGACACGCTTGGCGAGAGGATGTGAATTTGCTCTGCCGCCGTCTTGCTCATTTCAATGGACGCGGCCAGGTATAATCGGATCCAAAAGAAGATAGGGAGACTTTTGAAGTCTGGGTGGAGAGAAAAATCACCCTCCTCCTCCTCCATTCTACTTCTCCCTTTCTACTTTGACAAGAATGAAAATTGCTTCTGTCGGAGAAAGTGAGGAGGAAAAAAAATTAGACTCTCCTCCTCCCTTCCGCGTTGGTGGCTCCGGTGGTGGTCCAACCTCCCCGCCCTCTTCTTCTTTGAGGAGAGGTGGAACGAGGGGTTGAGAGAGTGTGGAAGAAGACCTCATCCTGCAAAGTCATACGCAAAGTCCATGCCCTCTCTCCCACCCTTCCCCAAAGAGTTTTTTTCTGGAGGCGTTCTAAATTTTACCTGGCTCCAGAATTTCTTTCAACTTTTTTTTTCGGAATGGGGAGGGGCCATCTTGGCACAGTCCATGTTCATGGGAGAACATTTTTAACTTGGGAAAGAGAAGCCATCCAGCCAAGGTGTACCCACCTTCAAAGTCATTCAACTTTTGCTATCGACTGCGAACTCCACACACACCAAAAAAAGTTTTTCCTTCTTGTAAGAGAAATTAAGTTTAGCCATCAAGCCAAGCTTTGTCGCTCACCATCGAGCTAGTCAAAGTGCTAATTTCTGGACATTTGCCTACGCATCTGTATAAAGACTTGCTGTGCATCTGCCATTCCACACACAAATTCTTGTACGCATGCTGTTTCGTTCCTTTTGTGCGCATTGTGTCTATCTCATCAGCACACACACAAACTCGGGATTTACCTTGAGAACACCTTTGCATGTGTGCGCTCATAGTACAGTGGGAAAGAAGGGGAGAGAGAGAGGGTAAAGGTAAGGTGCTCTTGTCTACATTGAGCTTTTCTTTTGTGTGTGATGCCGCCTGATGATGACGTCCATATCTGGTACAAAACTCGGGTAATGTCCCGGAAGCATTTGACAGCAAGTACTAGGAAATAGGACTGATTAAAGCCAAGCTAACCTAACCAAAAGACCGTAGTATTACGAGTGACATACTGTAAACTGTACAGTATGTAGTTTAGTACTATAAGTCATATATAGTAGTATAATTTAAAATTCTAAGTAGACTTCATATTTTGTGCATTTTAGGTGTTATTTTATCCTTTTTAGGCCTTTTTCTTCTTCCCGGAAATTGTCTGATGGGGCTTGAGTTACTCTTGAAAGGATAAACAACAAGAGAGAGCAATAAAGCACACAATTTGTCCGTTTTTATGGTGTGTGTGTGTGTGGAGGGAGGGGGTAGAGTTGCAAGCAAAGGTGTTTGGTCATGCTTGTTTGCCTCTCCCCACTTGGCTGTCGCAAGTCTGTTTGTGACCCACACGATTGAGGTCACTACATCCTATTCCAGCGTTGCCAGGTGGGACATTCTATAGCACACATTTTGGATAAATTTGGTTCTTGTGGGCTATAAAAATGATTACTAGTCCACAATTTTAAATGTCATAAGTATTTGGGGTCACATGCGACTCCATTTGGCTGTTTTTTTTTGGTTTTGGCAGGCTACTTCAGCTTTCAAAGACCTGGCAACCCTATCCCAATCCTACATCACTTGTTGCACACATTTACTAAGTACAGGCCAAGCACGGCGCTAAATGATCGAAGGAGGTTAATGAAACAACGTAGAAAAAAAGGGAGGGATGCTTGTCGGATGAACTTTTTATCCTTGTGTGTGTGTGTGTGTGTGTGTGAGACATGTGGTGGAAACGGGGTAGCCAAAGAGCTTCCGTCAGAAAGTTTTCCAGAGACATTTTACTAGATGCTTTTTTTTTCATCACAGCAGCAAGAAACTTTCTCGACGATGTCTGTTAGGAAAAAATGCACCAGGAAAAGAATGAGAACTATTTCGTCACGGTTAGGGAGGAAGGAGGGGAGGAGAGGCGCAGTAATTTGAGACAAGTGTTCATATTTTGTCGAAGGGACCTCAACTGCACAAACCTCTTTAGCTCCCTTCTCTCTTTGCTGTGCAGTCTTGAGTTAGGAATGGTGTGTGTGTGAGAGAGAGAGATGCCACGTGAAAGCAGGCGGTCTTGGTTGGCTCAACGGAGCTCATGAGAGCATCAAAGATGGTGGCGGTGGTCGTAGTGCTCCGAAAGAGAAATAAAAAGTTATGGTACCAGCAAATCCCGCCGCTTTCGTTCACAGCGGAGAAGCCATGACTTGGGGAGAATACCATGATCAAGTCCAGGTCGTGGGTGTGCTCTTCCTCGTGCGAGTCGCTGCACCTGAAGGCGGCGCCGGCGGCGGCGCACTTCAGGGCGTCCTCCTCCTCCTTCTCCTCCTCGCTCACCCCGGCCCGCTTCAGGCCCATCTGCCAGATGGACAGGACGGCGTGGGAGTGCGAAACGTGAGTGGAGGCGGCGACGGCGGCGGGCGGGCTGAAGTCTCTGGAGTTTACTACAACTACATAGTTACTACCACGGCGACTAGTGTTACTAGTACTGCAGTCAGTAAAATCCGCGTAAGTGGGAAAATTTTTCGTTTTCCCACTTCCTACCCACTTGAAGGTGAACGTGGGATAGGTATGATACGATCTGGAAAGAAGATAAGCGAACGGATATTCAGCTGTGTTTTTATTTTTCAAGAAAGATAGCAAAAAGTTCTGTCTCCTAAGTTGGGATTTTCGATGATAGATGGCGCTGACAACAAAAAAGCAGAGATTTGTTTGTTTGGGGTGCAATTAACAACTTATTAGCCTTCGGGGATGCTGTAGTACAACATTAGTCACTAGGTAGTGCCCAGAACTTAAAATTTTCGATTAGTGTGCGAAATTTTTTTTTTTACCTTGTCTCCTAAAATTTTATTTTGCCTTCGACCACCAGATGACGCGAGTGGCAACATTCCATTTTTTTCTTTCCATTGGGAGTTACTAGTATACTACAGTCGATTTTTCAAACAAACTGATATACTAGTACATGTATGGACATTACTTGTACTGTACATACAAAGTTTCCAAAGCTTTTTTTTGCCAAAGCTTTTATTTGTGGCTGCAATACTTAACTTGGCACGCAGGTGCAACTTTGCAGTATAGCAAAGCTCGCAAGCAAAGATACTGTCTGTCTGACTGAGAGGAACTTCATGACAAGAGCAAAATGAGGGGTGGTGTGGTGCCTTCCTTGAAAGCAAGTCCAATATCGGGCAATTGGATTCACTCCCATTTGCCCCTCCCTCAATTAAGTATATTACCTACTGTACAAGTGTCCCCTCTGTATTGCAAGAAACAAACAAAGAAGTTTTTTTTTTAGATAAACTTGTCATATAGTAGTGTGTTGGGTGTACTAGTGTTACTTAAGTCTGCAAAATGTGCATGAGGAAAGCAATACTACATAGTTTTTTTGCAGCCTATGCATATCTTATCCTTTATGTACACATGTTATAGTCACCATCAGCATAAAGTGCCACATAGTCAGTATAAGAAGGGGTCGGTAAGTAATGCAATTCAGACAGGCATTCATGGACTTCTGAAGACATACTTTGTCAATGAGAATTGTCGGCCCGTGCATACATGTACAGTACATGGGCACAGGTTAGAGAGGGGGTGGGAGTTATTGCTGCTTGGAATCAATGTCCAAACCGCAGATTTTTTTTTAGGAGGAGGGCGATAATGGCAGGCTATTTTTAGAGAATCTAATATAGACATACATACTTGTCCTTAAGATGCTCCTTGGTTTACCTTGATAATTCTTCTTGTCCGTGTACTACTACACTTGAAGTGGTACTCTGCCTTGCACTGTAGTAAGTTTAGTGTAGGCATAAGAAATTGTAGCAGCTCCATGGGACCATGCCATTTTCGTAAACTGCACATGTACGTACAACACAGATGGTACAGACAGTACCATCGGAGCCACAACCAAAATTGTTATGTTCTGGACGGACAGGGTGGTGATGGGTTAAAACGTTATAAAGAGATCATACAGTATATGTAGGTATAAAAAAACTTTTTTATTAAGCACCGCATACTAAAAGAATGCGTAATAAATTTGCGTGCTTAATGACAAGAAGAAATGAATTCTATGAGAAGAGAGAGCCAGTCTTATTGGCGAGCTCTCGCTCTCTCCACCTCTTTAGTTGGGCAATGACACCGGAGAGGCCCGCCTTGTGCCAGATCCCACCGGGGCTATAGCCGAGGTCTTCCTCGCCCTGGAGGAGAGACTCAACTTCACGACCAGGCACGTCTTGGTGGAGGACAATCTGTATGGGGTGTGCAAGTCGGATGGGACCTGGAACGGGATTGTAGGCAACCTCCAGTGGAATCACATGGATGTCTCCACAGCCTGGGGCTGACAGTCACCCCAGAGAGGCAGGCGGTCATTGACTTCAGCCATGGGATGGTGCCGGACGTGGCCACGCTCATCACGCAAGACCTGGCATTCTATGGGCACAAGAAGGCACCTCAGAACATGATGGCCTACGTCTACATCTTCAAGGCATCGGCCTGGTGCCTCCTGTTGGTCACCTGCCTCCTGTTTGGCCTCTGCCACCTGACGATTTCTCAGTCAATGGCGGTGGTCGGTGACGAGGGTCACAGAGATCTCCAGAGCTTGCTGGGCAGCTTCTTTGTCAGAGTGGGTCATCCGTACCTTCCCTGCTCCATCTGGGGGCGGAGTCGGTGCTGGAGGATCTCCTCTCCTGGTGCATCTCCCTCCTCACCGTCCAAGCGCTCTCCCTTGTCGCCTTCACCTACTACACGGGTGACCTGACTGTCAATAAGCTGGCAGTAATGGTGGACACCAACCCAGATGTGGACATCTTCTTCTCCCACACTGTTAGCGCGGCGGCTGGCACTCAGCCCACTCATGGAATTCGAGGAGTGCATCCCATCCAGGATGGCCATCGGGCTGAGGCGGGACTCCAAACTCAAGTCGGCACTGGACTTCCACCTGCTGAGAATGTCCCAGTCCGGATTGACGGACCAGGAAGTGGATGCACGGCTGCAAGCCAGGTGACATGAGCATATGGATCTTTGCTTTCCGGCCATGGTCCTATGCCTTGGGGTCACCACTGCTGTGAGCGTCTCTCTCTTGGAAAGGTGGTGGACACAGGTTGTTGGAATAAAGAAGCTAACCCTTTTAAGTGCTAAACCACCTTCTCCAGAATAACCTTGTACTAGAAATGTACTCTACGTACTGTACTATTGTATGTACTGTATGTTCACTCAACCATAGACATTTTTGTTACACTTTGCAGCTCTTCTTTGAAGCCACTATGGGGAATTTCAAGGTCAACAGCGGTACACACAGTACATTAGCTTCATTTATTAAGTCGATATATTATAATATATTATATATAATATATTTTTTTACATATGTATCAGTGCCTAGCGGTACACCTTAGGATTTGATACCTATGTAGAGAACTGTTCGTAGTATGTAGAGTATATTTGCACTTGTTAATACAGCAGCTCATAAACTGAAAAGAATAACTTGCACTATTACACCCTACAGTACGCCTGTGGGATCGCTGCTTTCCCTGTGAGAACAAATTCTATGGTGGAACTGGCTGTACATGTACCATGATAAATAATAAAGGAGCATCTACCATGTGTAGTAGTAGTAGGTATCGTACTTAGTACAGTAGTTACGTACTGGATGATTACATGCTACTTTTTTTTAAATAGTCACGACAGGACTGACAACAAAATAGGCAATGTATATGCATTCTTTAGAATCCAATTTTGAAATCTGCCCTCAAGACGTGAATAAAGTTAGAACGACTTTTTTTTATCTAATTTGAGATCAGAACTTTTTGGAGGGCTCTTTTATCAAGTCAGAAAATCCCATAAAGCAATTACCGCACCCACCTGAGGCAAGTCCTCAATTTTTTCGGGATTAAGAAAAATCCCACTTCTCTCTCTCTCTTTGGCATCTGCCTATGCCCATGTAAAAGTAATGTGAAAAATTATAGGTTGGAATTAACCGCAGGTAATACGTAAGGAGGAGGTTCGTGGTGGCTAACGTGATTGCTACACCATAGTGCATATGAGCGACATAAAAAGTAACATGTGCATTAGTAGTACTGTAGCACTCCACTAGATTTTATCAACATGCACTGTTTTTTAAATAGTGACCATTTTAGCTTAACGCGAGCCATTGATGAACGTTTCCGGCACTTGTTAGCAGGCGGGGAGGGAGAAAGGTGTGCTGGGAAAGGAGTGGGGGAGAGAGAGAGGGGGGAGTGAGCTCCAACCCGATCTGACATGAGGAGAAGGGTGGGGAAAGCTGCATGAGGGAGGAAGGAAAGAGGATCACGAAACTGATGAAAGGAGTGGAGTGGATTGAGGAGAAGAGGAGGCTCCTCCTCCTCCTCCCAGCTCGTCCAGAGAAAATGTGAAAAGTGAGCTCTTGGTGCGTCAGTCCAAGTCTTGCTAAAGAAGATACTTGACCGTATGTGTGTGTGTGTGTGTATCTGTTTTGCAGAGGTGGAAGCAAGGCGACTTCTTTAGAATACGGTGACACCAACAGAGAAAGAAAGATTCAAAACCTGCGCCTTAATTCCATATACATCACAGACGCATGTCTTCATCTGGAAGAGCTTTTCAAGCTTAACAGGAGCTACTAAAAGAAAAAAAAGTGAAGCTGAAACCCACGAAGTGGAAGTTGGTGGGTGGATGAGCTGCCTGTGCTGAAAGTAAATGAGCAAAAAAGGCTGACACATCTCGCAAAGTGGATAGGAAGCAGGAGGAGGAAAAAGGGGAAAAAATAGCTTCTCTGGGTTTTTTTCATCTCTCTCCAGCAAGCAAGTTCTGACCACACAGCAGTGATTTTTTTTTCTGCTGGCATTGCACCACAAATTTCCTTTTTGAAAAACCATACCTACTAGATCCAAACCAGTACATAAACGCAAATGGCAACTCATAGATGATTTCCAGTGCTGGCCGGCGTGGGTCCATTTATTGGTCAGCGCGTTCGCCTCCCGTTCAAAAAAATATCGGGGTTCTAATAACTGATTCTGAGCAACCTAACCAATAAAAAAAATTGCGCTATGGCAGCGGTCTCTGCCTAAGTACAAACTTGATTACCATTAGGATAGCATAGCATGCACTTGGAGTAGGTACTGCAAGTACTGTACAGTATGTACATGATGCCAGTGGAAAAATATTCTATGCACTAACAATGTTGGTCGAAATGGCACAAACCCAAGATCCCCGCTGAAACTCTCAGAACAGAAACCTTGTTTTCGTTGGTGCCAAAGCATCCTGCTATGCTATACCTACTACATGACTGTGACAGAAAGTGCACAGAGTGCACCTGAAGGTGCTATGATGGCGCCTCCAATCTTCTTTTAGGGCCGGAGAGTGAAGTCAACTGACTCGGGCAGCCTCATGCGAACCTTTGAGTCCTTTGTTCTCCTTTCTTTCTCCCCTCTCTCTCCACTTCTTCTCCACTCATGAGTGGATGAGAAGAGGGAGGCTGTAATTGTTCTTTTTTTTCTGCCTCCCTCCCCTCCCCTCTCCTTCCTCCTTCCCTCCCTCCCTCCCTCGATCTCTTTGACTTGGTAGTAGTAGTAGCCTGCAAAGTGGGCCTTATTTCAGTCGCTTGAAAGGCCGCGGCCAGAAGCCACACACACACACACACACACAGGAAAAGAAGTCTTGACTTTCAGTGCCAGAAGAAGAATGGAAGAAGGACATTAGAGAAGGGCATTTTCAAAAAATGTTGGCGGTGGGAGAGGTCTACACCATGCGGTGGGTGAGCGGGATGGAACTCGTGTGCTGGAATTTTTCGCATCTACCATGTGTGAAACATATATTCGTATTCTCTCTCTTTCAACTTTTGCACACGTCTTACGGGCGCAGGAGAGAGAAAGGGAGAGACAGAAGGGGAGGAAAGTAACCTTATTAAATTTTTCATTTTCAGGTAAGTCGACGATGTTTGGAGCGACTGGTAGGAAAGCGTGGCCATGTTGTGCTATGTGAACAGTATGTACGTAGGTACGTTAGATCTCCGATACACTAGACAGTCGCCATGGCGCACGGTGTTTTTCGTACTGGGTACGTGTCTGTAAAAGTGCTGTGACTAAGTTAAACAATCATTGCCAGTGCCCTTTGCAAGGTTTATGTAGATACTTTCAAGTGGGTGCGAATCACATGACTGCGTTTTTTTTCCCTTTTGTCTGTGCACTGTGCACAGGCAGAGTGGGTAGACCGCCATCCTATCCTAGGTAGGCACAGTTTGTGCCGATGGTAGTAGTAAGTGGTAAGCAGCCTCGAGTTTGGTATAGACTATAGCTATAAACTCTAGCTATAGCGGAAGTAAGTTACGCATAATAAAAAAACTACATGTTTGATCATCAGAACAACTTTACAGTAGCAAAGTTTTGCTTCCTGTATTGGAGCTTACTACAGCGGAAGTGCACTCTACTTTAAGACATTTGTATTAATATCACACGTGCACTAATACAATAATGTTACATTCACACGGAAAAAATTATGTTAAATGTCGTAACTACGTTCAGCAAATGTCAAGTGCAGACTTTTATTGAACCGAAGTGCTACATATATCAAAGGTTATCTTGTGAGTTACACCCGTCAGCTTTAGCCGTCGTCTGTTGGTGGATTTTTTTCAAGCATTTTCGCCGTGACTTGGACAGCAGTAGCTCCTCTTTTACTTCATTCTTTCTTTGCTCTTTTCCTTCCTCCTCTTCCTCTCCATCTTTCAACCCTTCTCTCTTTTTTCGTCCTCTTCTCAGTGAAGAGAAAGGATCAAATTTCCTTCCTCTCCCTCCTCCTCCTCCTTCCTCTTTCTCCACTTTCCCCACTCGCAGAGAAGAGAAAGTCAAAATTGCTTAAATGGACAGCGGTGCTGCACCGGAAAGGAAAAAAAGTTTTAACCCTGGAAGAAAAGGAGAAGAAAAGATGGAGGGGGGGGGAAGCGGGGATTGAAGTTGGGTCTCCGCTGAACCACTCGTCTCTGTTAACCCACGAATGTGCTGGTTCATTAGCGCAATTAATTTGGCGACCCTGCAACGTCTTCTCTGCTTTGGCATCCTCTTTTATCCTCCTGGTGAGTTAACTTCTTCCCCTTCTCTGTCAGTCTGCATCAGCGTCTGTTTCAAGACTCTTCTACATCGCCTCTCCCTTTATTCTTACCCTTTACGGAAACGGTTGATGCGGCCGCCCAACACATCAAAATTGTCCAATAAATGCAAAGCATAGCCATGCAATAATTTAAGATGTTTGAGGAATGTTTTAGTACATCTTTTCTACGGGACCCCTGTCCAAAGTCCCGAACTGAAACGAATCAGCTTCCTTTGGGGAGGCGGAGAGAAAAAGTGTCTTTCTTTCTTTCCTTTTTTTCTGTTGCTGCCACCTTTGTATTCTTTCCGACCCACTGGAGATGAAGGAAATTGGGGAAGGAAAAGGAAGAGGAGGCAGCGGCGAAATTGAAAGGAGACCTCCTTCGTCTGTCTGGGCCTCTTTGAGATGTTGCTCTTTGTTTTGCCAGAGAGACCTTTTAGCCAGAGAAATGGCACTCAGCGGGAGAGAAATAGGTTTTTTTTCACCAGCATTTGGGTGCACTCATAATTGTCTTCCTGTTCAAGATAATTCTGTTGTAGTTGAAATGACCTATGTAGTATTAGGACTTGCTTAAATGGGCGATTGGAGAAATACTAGAACTTTATATTATACTGTTGTAGAAAATTATTTTTTTCCTCCTTTTGAGATGGGAGGGTGATGACAGAGGGAGAATGGAAAAAAGAACTCTATGTGTGTGTGTGTGTGTCGACCGACTCTCCCGCAGGTGCGACTGTCACCCACCCAGGAGAAGACGAGGGGGGAAAAAGGAAGAGGAACATTTGGAAAAGTGAGCTAGGGACAATATCGGCAAGAAAGTGAGAGCTTGAGGGGAGGAGGGGCGGTAAATCTGTAACTTCTGCCGCCAGGGTTTAAAAGAATGACAGGAGTAGGAGGGCAGATCTTATTTTAAACGCGGGACAAGAAAGGAGAAAAAGGAGGAGGAGGAGGAGGAGGAGGAGGACGAGGAGGAGGA
>JAAUYM010056460.1_pt1 | contig 10320 bp, 10 predicted proteins | sample 7278001 | NCBI WGS metagenome assembly JAAUYM01 (sample SAMN14350224, study PRJNA611818) | marine sediment metagenome | isolation source: surface marine sediment (1.8m) | place: French Polynesia: Moorea | collected 2018-08
ACATATATTGTTAATGCAATCACAATTTTTTCAGAGTCTTCCAAGAGCTCCACCTCTAAACTGACTAATGGAGAGAAGGCCGAGCCCAAGCCCCAGGAGGAGAACGAGGAAGCAACCAACAACTCTGCCGCAAAAGAGGAGACGGAGGCCAGGGATGCGATGGCGGTGGAGGAGGAGAAGATGACTGAGGTCCGCATTACCAGGTCCACCACGCAGAAGTCCAACGAGAGGACGACGAGCGCCGCTGCTGTGGGGAGCAACAACGGGAGCAACAACAGCAGCCACAGCGAGGACGAGAACTCGGACGGCGACCAGAAGGCCTCCTCCCCCGGGGGCTCGTTCGGCCGCTCCCAGTCACGCATCGACAAGTGGAAGGCCAAGCACGAGGCTATGCTCAAGCTTGCCACCACGGTCGAAAAGAAGAGGAAGGCCAAGGGCACCAAGAAGGAGGAGGAGGAAGAAGAAGAAGACCCCAGCGGAGAAGATACTGAGGAGAAGAAGGAGGAGGAGGAGGAGCAGGACGACGACGAAGCAAAGAAAACAGAGAATGAGGAAGAGGAAGACGGGGAGGCTGAAGCCGAGGCGGCGCTGGAGAAGAAGGAGTCGGAGCCAGAGATCCCGGACATCGAGCCCAACGGGGTCTGCATCGACCTGGCTGAGGAGGAGGAGGAGGAGGAGGCCGGGGCCGGCAAGAAGGAGGCTCCCTCCGCCGGCGCCGTCGGCGGCGCCGGTAGCGCCGGTGGTGGAGGAGGAGCCGGCGGACCGGGCAAGCCGCACACCAGGCACAGCGCCGCAGTGCAGCAGCAGCAGCAACAGGCCCTCAGCGTCTGAACGAGAGAGACAGACGTGCGCACATCATATCACCTCGAAAGTTTTTTTTTCTTTTGGCGACACCCTGGGTTCTTTTTTGCCATATTATACAAATACCTACTACCACAACCACGAGCCAGGCGGCATGAGTTGAAAGTACGACACGTACCTTTTTGCGCTGATAAATTGTAAAAAGAATTATCATCATCATCTCTCCTTCTCCCCCTCCCCCCAAGTTCTGTCCTGCGCAAGCTGGCCTGATGCCACTAATTAATGCAAACACGTGTTACCGCAATGAAATCAAGTTTCCTATATGCTATGTAGTAGCAGATATGCCCCCTCCCCACTCTCATTTCCCCCTTGAGCATGTAATAACCGATAAAGCTGCTTGTTACCCCACTCCTCACCAAACATACATTGAAGCAAAACTGGTATAGATTTCCTCCCCTCTCTCCTTGCTTCCCTGTTCAAAAGGGAGAACGCGAACGCTATACTATTTATCCATAGACAATCTTGTATCAAGTTCTCCAACTCCCCTCCCCTCCCCTCCAAACAAACGCAGTTCTTTTCGTGGAGAAAAAAAAGTAGTTCAAAGTAAAGAAAATATTTGGCTTCTCTCCTAGACAACCTCAAATACGTAGAGAGGTCCCCATACTGCAGTGCTTGAAACCCCAGTTTTTGAAGACAAAAAAAAACTCTCTCCTCAGAAGAGGAAGAACAATTGCGACTCGTTTGTGAGCCGACCTACTACTACGTACTACTACCCTCAATCCTTTTGCTCAAAAAAGTTTTCCCCTGTTTAGCAATATGAAGTTTTCCCAAATAATCTGCCGATTATTTTTCTTCCGGCCAGAGAGAAAAAGGAACTCTTTTTTACCACCCATTTCCCCAATTTGCAGAGCAAGAAGATATCAACATGCCTCCCTCTCCCCTGTTCCCAACTTCCCATTTATTATTCGTAATGCTTCTGTGATCGCGACTTTTTCCCCCCCTTGTTTGTTTGTTTTTCATCCTTCGAATTTCCCAACTTTCTTCCCTGAAAAAAGAGACCGCAGAGAGAACTAAAACACAGAAAATGCAAGTTGCATTCCATACCGAGGTGTGAGCTACTAAGGCCACCTGAACACGTACTACATATATCAACTCCCCCAACCTTTGCGTGCTATGGAAATAAGTCAAAACATATGAAGAAAAAAAAAAGAGAGTACCTTCCCCCTCTCAGCTTGACAACAAAAACAGCACTTTTTCATAGGGCAATTCACACAAGCGATATCAACATGACTCAGACAAGGCAAAAGTAAAAAAACCAGAAAAGAAATCTCAACAACATATCCAGACAAGTGCCTGGGAAGAAGAAGAAGAAGAGAAAGAAGAACCCGAAAAGAAGTCTACCAGTTAAAAAAATCTTCCAAAACATCATCATCACTTACCACTTCTTACTCTCTCTATCCGTGGGCATCTCTTCCTCTCTGTGCCCCCCCCCCCCACATCACTCCCATTCCTCCCCTTCCCCAATAAAAATTGCAAGAAACCCGCCCGACTCTTAGAAGGGAAATGGAGATTCGCAAAAATAATAATAATAATAATCACGCAATGATTATACTTTTCGAAGAAACCCATGCTTTGCCTTAAAAAAAGCCAACCACCACCACCCTCAATAAAAAAAAGTGGAACTCGAAAGTGAATAACACTTCTTTTTCTCTGGCATGGAACAAGTTACAATTCCTTTCTTCTTTCTCTCTCATATCACCCAATGACCTTTTTAGCTCTACCTAAGAAGCACACAAAACTAAGAAAAAACAAACCTTATATCTTCCAGTTCTTGCCTACCATTCTGTCTAATGTGACATAAAAAATGCAAATATGGTAATGCCAATCTCCCCTCCCCCCCAATGAAACTCCCCCTTTATCCTCCCCTCCACAGTGAGCTTTTTTCCTACCCATACACCTAATAATGTGTGCAGTAGATGATGAAAAAAAGGTTATTCTTTTATCCACAAAGAGAAAAAAAATTGACATGACACACTCTTTCTCAAGACGTTGAAAATGCAAGTAGTAGTTGCCCACTTCCACCCTCCGCAAAAAGCTCTTTTTTCTCATTTAAAACTTTTTCCTCCTTGTGTGATATCTTCATTTTTTATTATAAAAAAAGCAAGTTTGTTACTATATTGGGTTCTTTTCTGTGAAAGGAAAAAAATACTCTCCTCTTCTCACCCTACATTGCATGACACTGAAAGATGGTTTTATGAGGAAAAGGCCAAGGCTTCCTCAAAGGTTTTTTTTCTATAATTTGTCTGAAAGATTTTATCTTGTGGAAAAAAATGGTTTTTTTCTGTCTTTAGTTGTGTCGAGAGAAAAAATATTGTGTCCTCATATCACATGTGCGATAAGAAGTTGAATTGCGTTCAATTTATGCTTGAACCATTCTAGAATGCTGCTATTTCCCCCTTGTACAAACAAAATAATGTTTTGACATCAATATAGTGCCATATACCATTGCATGTTCCGTCTTACTACGACAGCAGCAAATGGCTTATTTAACACTGACTGAATATTCATAACCAGTATAATATTTTCACAATCATGGTTTTGCTGTTTAGATCAATCTATCTTTTGAGTCATTTTTTAAGGGAAAGTAATTTTGCTAACTTAAAAAAGAAATCATCTCTTAAAATCTAACATTAATAATTCTACATGTTGTGCAGCTACATGTTGTGCAGCAACGTTTCCGTTTAACCCAGCGGGTCCTCGATCTCCATCTTCTTGGTGTTTTCATCTGGCTCCCTGACCATGGCCAGTTTTCTGATCTCCAGCTCCAGTGCCCTCTTGGGGTCTTTGTTGAGCATGGCTGTGCGGACCTCCTTGGTCTGCCTACACAGGTTGGGTGACAGCTTGAGGCAGTGGAGTGGATTGCCTCCTTGCTGTCCCCAACAATGATGATTGGGTGGTGTGCATTGAAGGAGATGAGGTTCAACTTGGCCTTCTTCCTAGGCACTGTTGGCTGCGAGCAAATGGTGTGATTGCCATTAATTCTGTCATCGACTAGTAGAGGACAAACTCACCAATTTGGCGAAAGATGCCTTTCCGGGAGATTTGAGAAGCATCTTTGGCAGTGTGTCGTTGGGGAGAAAGAAGAAGGAAGATTTCCCTCCTGCTACCACGAAGATACTTGTGTCCTCTGCCAGAAGGGGGCCCCAGAAAACTGGAAGGTCGTTCTTTTCTTTCGAGCCCGATATTGAACCAACAAAAGCCTCCGCCTCCTCCTCCTCCTCCGTCACCAGGGAAACGGCACATAGTTTCTAGAATAGTGCAAGAAGAAAAAGGCCTTCCTTTCTTCCTTCTTCCTCCTTCAAGTCTTGATGCTTCTGATCCTCCAATCCCTGGCCTCCTACCTATCGCTATATTTTTCCCCTCCTACTTCTTTTCCTTTGACAGTGTTTTTTTCTTCCCCCTCGGTGCTTTCCTAGCATGTATGTTTGCCTACTCCTGCCTGCCCAGTGATGACCACTGAGTTTCCTTTTTTTTTTTGGATAGAGAAGAAGCAACGTTTCTCGCAGCCAGTCTATACCTACCGTACACAATACGGTATTTCTCTCTGGATCTTGTTACCCGGAATGCATTATTCCATTCTTGTTGTTATGGCTGCACTCCACAACACTAGCATCACAGCAAGTGTGCCAATAAAACCATCAAGGGGCAACAGTTCGTGCTGATCCTTGGAGCTGCTACTTTAACTGAGGGCCCCTATGTCCGCAAGTAGTATTGTAGGGTACATCAGATGAAATACCTAGATTAAATGATGTGTATCCACCTACCTACTAATTGCTAATACACCGTATGATCCTCATCATGATCAACAACCACCTAGTCTTTTTTCCTTTGCCTACTGAAGCTCATCAAGGGAAGATCCGTCATTACCAGGTACTACTACGGTATTACTGTAATGCAGCGAGATAGACGACCGAGGGATGGAAAAAGTAGCACGTGCTCACACATATGGTATATTTCCTCACCCTATGGGAAAAAAATGAAAGATGAATTTTACCAAGCAGGAAGAAAGCGAAGCGAGCAAAGGGAGTTTCTCCCTAAAAAAAAAATGACCAAAGGCCAAATGTTGGCTTGAAAGCAGCCCAAAATGCAATAAAAAGGTCAGAACCAAAGTTATTAGGGAGGAGACGCTCCTCCCTCACACACCCCCAAAAAACCTGATTAGCCCCCTGCTCAATAAAATCCTGGTTACGGCCTCTGGTCAGCTCAAGTCTTTGAACGCATGTAGTAGGAAAAGAACAGGCAAGTAGTAGAAAATGGGGTGACCTCCTCTTCCACCAGATCTTCCATCTCTTTTTTCAAACATTTATGAAAAGGACCCTTTGGCCTCGTCTCGCCTCCTCCGACCTCCACCACCATCACATTTCGGTGGCCCTGGAACCGTTATACTGGTATGTAGTAAAAGGAGGAGAGAAGGATCCTCCCTACTATCTTCCCTCTCTCCCCTAAAAGGCTGACAGAACTGGCCGCCGGAATTTCAGGAAGGGAGGATGGGGAAAAACTTTTTTTTAAAAGGAAAGAAAGTCAAGTCCCAAAAGTTAAAATATGAAGGGCATTTTCTCCCCCCTTCAAAGCAAGCTTACTAGTTGTAGTTTTGTCTTTTAACTTGTGTCACAATATTTACTTGCGTATAGCTTCAGTATTAAAACGTCTATAGATGTGAAGGGAAAAAACGCCCTTTGCCTCCCTCCTCTCTACGTAAACGTGAACTTTTTGTTGAAGAGGATCCCTTACATGCGAACAGGTGGGAGTTCAAAGTTGAAGTCTCTGCGGTGCCCGACGGGACTTTCAACGTTACGAACGTACGTAAGAAATTTTGCTTGGAAACACGTACGTATAGGAACCCGTCATTAGGTTACCATACATTAATGTCACATTTTTGGTCCTGAAAAATGACCAAAAGTCCCGTCGGGTGGCTGTGGCTGACACCTCAGAGCGCGGATAATAAGGGAAGGGGGGAGAGGGTGTGAGACTGCTTGCTGCTGCTGCTGTCTCCTCAATCTCACTCCTTTTCTACCCCCCACCATCCTAATTTCCTGAAAGGCTCCTTCTCATGCAGCGTAGTAGAACAAAATCCTTGCAAAACCTGATCTTATATGCTCTCTCTCTCTCATCTTCTTGGCTCAGATTCTGACTGACTCTCTCTCTCGCGTGCGCGCATCTGTGACTGTCAGATTCCACCGGTTGCATCCTCAATCTGGAAAGTTTTCCTCTCGCTATTCTCCCGTGACCCCCCCCCCTCCCTCTCGACATGTGTGCAACGGACAAAGAAGAAGAGGAAGAAGACCCTCCGCCTCCTGCATCAGGGAAAACTTCATGTTTTCGGGGATGTTTTGGGATGGATTCCCCACTTTAATGGAAGCGGGGAGCCTTCCGGAAATAGTTTCGGCGGCATTCCTCGTCCCAAAAGGATCAACAGCCTCCGCCTTCTTCCATAGGCAGCGCCCCCCCTTCCCCCTCCCCGTCTTTCCCATTTCCATTTGCTTATCTTCAATAAATAATTTATGTATTCTTGGACTGAGTGTCGTAGTACGTCTACAATCAATGATTGCGTTACAACTTCCAACTTATCCGCCCAAGTTTGGGCCCCTCTTTGGCCTCGAAAGGACCCCATCGTACTCAGAGCACCTCTTTATTTTAGGCAACCCATTCAATTGAGGCAACTTTTCTTCTTTGCCGTTGACTGTGTATGCAGTCTAAGAAACCACACACACAAAGCTTTCCTTTCCCATTTTTTCTATTACGCACTTGGGAAGACCTCTCCAGATTTTTCGCAGGAAATAACATAACCTCATACTACGTACCATCCTAGCGAAATCGTGCTGTGGCAGAGGGCACAGGGAGAAATCCATGGGGGGGGGGCTTCTCTTACACACTGCCTGCAAGAGAAGTAGGAACGGAAACGGAAAAGAACCTCCTTCTTCCTCCACTATAACCACCAGTTTTTTTTCTCCCTCTCCTTTTGTTCAGGAGAAAAGTGCTTTGGTGGCCCTTAAGTCAGCACACGACCTTATTCCCTCCTCCTTCTCTCCCTCTTCTCATCTTGCTCTCTCGCCTGCTCTCCCAAGAGATCCGCACCCGTTCAGATGGTGGTGGGAAAGAAGGATGGTGGAGAGAGAGAGAGAGAGAGAGAGAGAGAGAGACGGTGGTACTCTTCAAGATGCGTGTGCTGCAGTTTTGTCTAGCGAAAATGGTTGGTGTCAGTTACTAGCACATACGTTTACATACAGTGTACACTCTTGAATGTACTAGTGCTCTACTAGGTACTTTAACCTGAGCCTGATGTTTGATCCCAGCCGGGCAATGGCGAAGGCATCACCGACAACAGGTGAGCATAAGATACACGTTATAATGTCTCAACGGCATAACAAAAAAAAGTGGTTGTACATAGAAAGCCGATGAGGAGGAGTGGGAAAAAAGATCTTTAAAAAAACCTGAAACGTTTTCTCACTGTCGTCGCCTCAACTTGGTTTTGTTTTCCTTCGAGAAATGGCAAAGCCAGTTCCTCCATTATTCATCGAGATCGTTCCAGTCAACAACAACCATTATTCACGCTTGGCATTTCACGACATCGATTGAGAGGAGGAGTTGGGGAAGACGAAGTAAGGACCCTACAATGTACTTTCTCCAGATTGGCTTCTTCTTTCTCCTTTCGTCTGTGCTGCCCTGTATATTGTAGGGCACTACTGTACGTACATACATACTGTATGTACATATGCAAAGCAAGGTGTGGTGGCGGACGTATTTATGTAACTACAGAGGCCTTGCTGCAATGTCGTCCCATTTTGGCAATTCTCCATGAATGGTCCATATTTCTGCAGTGAGAGAGAGAGCGAGAGCAGCCAACACAACAAGAACTGTTCTTGCCCGTAATAAAAATGCCACGGAATTCAGGACTTTTTTTTCATTATGGGGTTTATGGTCCCACTGGGGCAGCGCAGCAACGTTGCTTCTTCTTGGGGTGTGTGACATGCAACAGAGAGCCGTCTGCGCTGCCGTGCAAGCAACACACACACACACACACACATGGAGCTCACGGTTGCTTTGCATGTGGTCACGAAGCGGGGGGGGGGGGGAGAAAGGGGGGCGATCGGAGGAACCGGAACTGAGAAGAGTAGAGGGAATTTGCTCGAGGCAAACATTTACTTTTCCTTTATTCCGTCATCACCATCATCAACGAACACCTACTAAAACGGAGGGAGGGGAGGGGAAAAGGGGTCTTTTTGTTACTTTTTTTTATGGCTGCTCCAGCTGCAGCAGCAGCCCATTAGTTGGATGGGTATCACAAAAGACGAACGCAGTGTTACCTACTCCGGTCACGTAAGTTTTTTTTTGGTTGTGGCAACGATTTACAACAGCATCTGGAACAGATGACATAACTTGGTAATTCACAGGGTATTGTGGGTTGATTTTTTGGGGTTGCTTTTTGGGTTTTTGCTTTTTTTTGTATAGTCCAGGAGGAGGAAGAGAAAGGTGAATTGTAGAAAAAAAGCAAACTTTTAGGCTGCAGAGTCATAAAATTAACAGAGGCCGAAATCGAGGCCCAGCTTTCTTGTCACATGCGCACCTTCTCTCTTGCCTTCCCTAATTTGAGATGTTCCTAGCTGTCGGTGGTGGTGGAGAGGGAAGAAGACTACAGAGCAGGTACACACACACACTTGGCGAAAAGCCTCTTGTGGTTAATTGGTCTGGTATAATTAATAGAAGTAGGAGCTACCACACGGGCGGTGATCACGACCAAGAGAGAAGGGGGGGAGAGAAACCCACCGCACTGTGAGGGGGAGGGGAGGGAAGGGGAGGGGAGGGGAGGGAAGGGGAGGGGAAAGAAGTGGCAACACACACCCAGACACATGAGGAAGAGCGAAAGTTGTTGCCAAAAAAGAGAAAGACCACGGGGTTGGTTTGCAGAACAATGGACGAAGCTTCTTCTCAATCCCCTCCCCTTCCATCACAAAACAATTTCCAATTCTCGCTTCGTCGCCGTCGTTCGGGTTCTTTTGCAAAAAAAAAGTCTTCCCTCCACCACCCGCCTTCCTTCTTCCCAGGTGAAAGAGAGCGAGAGAGCGAGAAGAAAAGCCTTCGAAATTTGACAGGAAGGAGGAGCTGTTGCCTTTCTGTCTCTCTCTCTCTTTCTCTCTCTCTCTCCGCCTTTCTTCTCCTTTTATTGATTATTCACGGGTAGGAAAGTTTCCTCTTTGCTGTCTTCAAGGCATCTTTCCGTAGCAGGAGAGGAGAGCCTGGAACAAAAAAGAGGAGGGGAAATCGTAAATATGGTGGAAAGCTCTTAATTAGGGCCCCCCCCTCTCCGGTTTTAATCGGTTTCCGTTATTTGTACGTATACTACGTATACGTACAAAAAAAGCTTTAAAGACATGAAACACTCGTGGCATGTTGGAAAATAATAATAGTAATAAAAAAGAATGCGGTTGAACTGGGAACTCGGCTAATACCCATTAGAAATCTCGGTTAGTCCAAAACTAAGAAACAAAATAATAAGTACGTACAGTACAATACTATGGGTGGATAATTGGGGAATTGCTGCACTTGGTACATACCTGGTAGACCCTGCGGCACTTCTTGTTGATCTCCCTCCGGATGAACTGGAGGTTCTCGTCCATCCTCTGGTCGTCGAGACCTGTAGCACGAAAGAGGAGAAGGAAAAAAACCCCCCAAACACTCAATAGTAGATACACGCACGATATCGACGTTTGCCACTATTTTTAGAGTGAAAAAAAGTGTGTGCGTGTGTGTCTGTTTTCTGCGGCCTGTAACTTTGAATAAAACTGTACGAAATTGTGCTTCAAACTTTTTCAACTGCTTTTTTTTAAATGTATACCTAGCATTAAGTTTCTTTATTATTTTTCTTTTCAAAATGCAGGCCTACTGCCACGAAAATATCTGCTTGTTTGTTGCACAAAAGCCACAAAGGCCCTTTGGGTGGCCTTCCTTACCTAGTCTCGCCCTCCGATGCTTGCTGAAGAGGAAAGGCTGAAAGCAAGCAAGAAAGGTTGTAGATAGACATACCTACTCCAGTGTACATAATACTCGTACTAGAACAATGCAACACAGCGTTTCGGAGGAAATAGTAATCAGATCTTCTTCCCCTCCCACCCTCACCCCCTCAGCATTCCTGGTTTTTTTTCTTACAACCGGACAGACAGGAAAGCAATCGGCAAGCAGATGGAGCCCGTTATCATGTCGTAAAAAAAGGCACAAGGAACGAAATTTGTTCATCACCTAAAAGAGAAGAGAGTCTCTTCCTCCGCACCAACTCTCTCTGTGCCTCATTCACTTATGCATGCAAAAAAAAGTGTTCCCACCGCTCTCTCCCAATTCTTTCCCTGCGCACCAATTTCTCCGCCGCCCCGCCCCGGGGGGGCGGCCGGGGCGGGGGGGGGGGGGGGGGGGGGGGGGGGGGGGGGGGGGGGGGGGGGGGGGGGGGGGGGGGGGGGGCGGGGGGGG
>JAAUYM010035049.1_pt1 | contig 10317 bp, 10 predicted proteins | sample 7278001 | NCBI WGS metagenome assembly JAAUYM01 (sample SAMN14350224, study PRJNA611818) | marine sediment metagenome | isolation source: surface marine sediment (1.8m) | place: French Polynesia: Moorea | collected 2018-08
AGGGGTCTCCCTGCCAATTTTGGGCCAGATCGGTCCAGCGGTTTGGCCGTCTATAAAAGACAAGCAAGCAAGCAAGCAAGCAGACAGAACGACAAATATATATAAGATATTAGTAGGTAAGACTAGGAAGTAAAGTCGAACAAATAATGTTCCAACATTTTGAAAAACCAGAAAAAAAATTGTTCGAGCTCTCTATGTTCGAACAAAGTCGAATAATTTTTGCTCTAGCAAACGTACAAATTTAGCATTTGAATAAATTATGTACTGGTATACGTACGGTATATACACTAAAATAAAACTTGCTAAAAATAAAACACTGAGATATTTAAGGTTTCTCCAATTTTGACTCCTCCCCAACTCTGTTAGTAATCGAAACACTTACGGGAAAAATCACACATTGAAAAATTACAGTGGTTGGGCCTAGGGAGAAGTGCTCAAGAACCCTCAGCTTGGTAAAAGAAGATTTATTTAAAATTATCTTTATTCATTCGTTTAGTATGGAATTTTTCTTTTCGAAATTCTTTGCGAACAAAAAGTTACAGTATTATTGTTCGTTGTTCGAAATCTTTCAAAAAATTGATCGACCTTACTTCCTAGTAAGAAGTTTCCCATGAGCAAAGTGTACCTGTTTCCCCTAAACTACAAGATATGGTGTGCGCCCTAGCTTTTCCACACTACCTGGTTGTGCGAGTTGAGGTCCTTCCTGATCATGTTGGTGGTGAGCATGAGCACCTCCGTGTCTGGTCTGAAGCTCTGAGAGGCGGCCAGGTAGCCCGCTCTCTTCTCGGTGAATCTGCTTGAGCTCATCACCTCCACCACGTTGAACCCTGCCCAGGAGATGTCGTAGCCCAGCATCTGCAGATAGGTCAGCTTGGCCACCGCGTTGGCCTTGACCGAGGTGTTGTGCTGCCTCAGCTCCTGCTTGATCTCCTCCAGGCACTGCGCGATGTACCTGGCCTCGTCGTCCTTGTTGTTGCGGATGCCCCTGACCAAGTCGTTCAGGTTCTTGTCGAAGAGGCGCTCCAGGTTTCCCTTTACCTTCATGAGCGCCATGGTGGTGGTTTTTTTCCGTTTTTATGCTGTGAACGCAGGAGCCCCGCCCTCCTCCCTTTTCTCTTCCAGGATCCCCTCGTGACCCTGTAATAACCCCGATGATCTGGTCCTCCTCCCGACTCCTGTTCCCACCTGCTGCTTGCCTCACTTGCCTCCTTCTTCTTCTGCTCCTCCTACTCCTCCCCCGCTCTCTCGCTCTCTCTCTCTTGCTCTGTCTGGCTCTGTCTGGCTCCGACGGTCCAGTGGGTAGCAAATCTTCCGTGTGTCAGAAAGAGTTGCCAAAGTTTATTCCTGAAAAATTCCGTATTTGAATTTTGTGAATTTTCTAACCAAAATAAGCTTACTTTCACAGAGCAATTAGAGAGGAACGCTTTGCTGCAAGAACCGTTGGAAAGTGACTCAATGTTACTTTTTTTTAGTACCATGATATAAACGCCTCGTTTTATTAATTTTTTTGCTGTTATAGCTATTGTTTGGCTTTGTCAAACAGACCTGGCAACACTCTTCCTTTCCCTTGCTGACGAAGGCGATTAGAATTACCAGGAAAAACAAAACTTTTTTCAGAAAAGTATATAGTGTACATGTATTTTTTTTTTAAGTTTTTGAGCAAGAAGAACATGAAGTTTTTCGTTCTGACATTATATGATTTACTGTGTAAGCAATAAGTTACATGAATTGTCCAATTTTTTAATCTGGTAACCTTAAGTAGAATTACTTGCCAGTTGACATGGTCTTAAGCCTAAAAGGTTAATTTTTTAATGTATGTAAAAAACATTGAGCATTTAAACAGCATTATACAAAACAGACATATAATTCTATTTTTGTGCGGGTTTTTCGCATGTCGACTTTCATGAGACTTTTAAAGGTTCCCTCCTCTCTTTATGGCAGCTCTAAGTCGCGGCCATTGTTTTGTTTCTCACTGAACCAAGTTTGGTCTGTGACCAAACAATGCGAAAAAGTCATAGTTGTTCACACAAACTGGAAACACATCAACCATAATGTCCTCTTTGTCTAAGGTTTGAACGAGAGTAAGACTGTGTCTTTCCTTGTTCTTTGGCATAGTAAGGTCCTCTCTGTACGAGTAGGTAAATGGGCATTTTTAGTAGCCTAAACTATATAGTTGAAAGATTCTTTTAGTTGCTTGAAACAGTACATTCAATCTCACACTTACCTTTTACTGTCCTGATGTGAAAATATTTCATCATTGTACGTATTGTAAACTTTCTGGACCAAGTATTGACAAGCAGTCATTGACCCTTCTTAAATATCTCACCTTTTTCAACCTTCTAGCTTCAATTTGTCAGCTTTGCTTTCAGCAAAGCAGGTCACAACTACTGGAACACTTACCCAGCAGAGAGGGCACATCACTCACGAAAGACCTGCCTGGTTCTCGTAGTTCTTCTCCAATTTCGTCGCTGTCCTCGCCCTCTCGAGACACGTCCACAATGTCAGCCTTCTGGAGACAGGCGGGGCTCAAGTGAGACGGACAAACTTCGGTACCCCTTAGATCGGCTCTTACAGGACTCCTTCTCCCCCCCCCTCCTTTGCAGCTACATCCAGTACTCCAACATCGCCGCCCGGATCGTGCGGCAGGCGCTCAAGCCGGAGTTGCAGGCGGACGCGGCCAAAAGGGAGATCTCCTCCATCAAGTTCAAGAAGTGGATCGACGGGAAACCGGAAGGTGAGCAGACCTTGACGACCGCCTTGAATTGTCTCTGGCGGAGGGCAGCCGCTAACTAAACCGTCCACTTGCACACCAGGCTATAACAAGGCGTAGACACTCCAGGTATGGAGCGGCCAGGTAACATGGATCGAGTATTCTTTTGCTTCTCATGGGCAGTGCAGTACAGCAAGTCCAGAAAAAATGACCAAAATTGAGTCTTGGGACAAGGGCTCATTATATGTTGGACTCTCTTTTTTTTCCAAGACACAAGTTATTGCTTGCGCGGCTTATTGCCAAGGATTTAATTAATGCTTTCCCGCTGCTCTTTTTGTAACAGTTACTTTTCCCAAATGTCAGGGAGCAACATCTCGAGTGATTCCAATCTCTACCCCCGGTTTTAACCACATCCTCTCTTTTCTTTGCAGGTTACACCAAGAAATGATCCTCCCCATCGCTCTCCTTTCCCTTCTTCTCCGTCTCCTCTGCCAAGAATGAGGTCTCCCGACGACAGCCGCACTCTTGTCAGTGAGGAGGAGAAGAGCCCCATCACCACCCTCTGCCCCTCCAACCCGGACGTAGTCAGCCCCCCGTATAGTAGTGCGCATTGTTGCAAAAATACATATTTGATATGAACACATCTGACCATAGTGCTACTAGCAAGTCTCAGTCTCAATACTATATTTTCTTTATTGCGCTGCTTCTTTCCGTCACGCCTCCATGTTCTCCTGGGAGAGTGGTAGCTTGACCCCTGAGTCGCCTTGTCAACAGAAGACAGTTCTTAAATTCTTTGTATCCAGGCACTTTTCATTCTTTCTCCCGCTCACCTTTCCTGAAACAGACCAAAATGAGCTGATGAAGGCATCATGTTGCTTGATTTGCACACAGGCAGCGGCCTTTACTCCGTGCGCATGTTTCGCAAGGTGATAAGATGCCAGTGTCTTCCTGATCTGCAGCCAATGGTGCTGCCCCCTTCCACATTGCACATTCCACAGGGCCTCTCAGCCCTCTCCTCTCTTTGCCATTGTACGGAACAAATTTATCTGGACTAGTATTGCTACCAGCAACTTTGCAAACTTTGCAAATTTGCAATGACTCCTGTTGGTTGTGGTTTTACTAAATTATGTACGTGGTAGGTGCATATAGTACTACAGATTGATTAGGTAGCTACGGTGAAACGTATTACTTATAGAAACGATTACTTTTTCTTCAGGCGACACTCAAAATACTCGAACCAACACAACAGCATTGGTAATAAGATTTTTTCCCCCGAGTTGGGACTTTGCCAAGAAGGTTTCAGCTACTTTTAAAGGATACAGTGACGTAATTCGACGCAAGAGCGAATAATACTACGTGTACCTTTACAGTGCGGTTGATATTCGGTTATGGCGATTGGAATTCGATTTTGGACTTGACGGACATCTTGGCGACATCTTGGCGTAACTGAATATCAAGTGGCACAGGCGCAGAAATGGCCTCCTTCTCGGACCTTCCTGTGGAGCTCCATCAGCTCATCCTCTCCTACATCGTCGACTCCTTCAGCCTCCATCGCATCGAGCGGGTTTGCGTCCTCTGGAACCAGATCGTGGCTGACAGGGAGAGGAAGGGATTCAAGTTCAGGAGGAAGAAGGTCTCTGGTGCCACCCATGCACTCTGTTGGAAAGTTTGCAATGACTTTTGTTATCGAAGGCTTTTTTTTAGATTATCCGGAGGCTGAAGCAGGTTGACAGTCTGAACGAGTCCCTCGGCATCACCGATACCAGTCGCGGGTTCAAGCAGGGCTCGCAGCTCCAGGAGAAGGCGGAGAAGGTCTTCATGTCGCACATGGTGAGGCTGGAAGCAGAATAACAAAAAAAAGGCACACATCGCGACAAAAGCAAACATTTCCAGGAGATTATTCGCCTGAAGTACCCCACCACCCTGCAGAGGCTGCACGACAACCAGCCCCCGATCTCCGAGTTCGGCCTGATCATGAGCGTCTCCAGGCCCATCATCTTTATCGGAATGGGCGTCTTTTTGCCGCACGGGGAGAACGTGCGAGGACCGATTCGGATAGCAGCATGGATTCAGGAGCACGCAGCTCAGGCAAAGCAGCAAAAAAAAAACCATGGACATGAACTAAGCTACGAAATGCAATCATCACTACGTACTACTGCTACTACTACTGCTACTGCTACTGCTACTGCTACTGCTACTGCTACTGCTACTGCTACTGCTACTGCTACTGCTACTGCTACTGTTACTGCTACTGCTACTGCTACTGCTACTGCTACTGCTGCTGCTGCTGCTACTGCTACTGCTACTGCTACTGCTACTGCTACTGCTACTGCTACTGCTACTGCTACTGCTACTGCTACTGCTACTGCTACTGCTACTTATTATTATTATTTATTAATATTATTATTGTTATTGTTATTTCAGCTGTACGGTCCTCGCGGGAGAGTGTTGTCTCGCGCGTCGGCGGAACTGAGCGTCTCTGAGCAGCTCGATCACGCCCGTTCGTGCGTGGACCACGAGCTGGGCCACCGAATCAGGACCGGCGTGGAGTGCCTCGCCCCGCCCAGGCACATCGACTCCCAGCGCAAGTGGAAGCGCCGCTGCTTCGGGGTCCACCCGTGGCCGATGAGGATGGACCAGAGCGCGGAGGTGCTCAGCGACAGGCCTTATCATATCGGGTTGCGGATGGAGTATGGGGAGGAGGGCGTGGGAGGCTGGCCGGTAGAGACCGTTTGGGGAGGCGGTGGCGAGCAGGAGATGGCCGTGGAGGGCGCAGACCTCGGGCTGAGGTTCACGCGGTGCGGCAGGAGCGACGTCAGATCGTCCGCAACCTCGGGACAGATACCCTTCCTATTCTATATGTAACGTACCTAGTACACACTACATACTACTAAGGCTGGTGCTAGTACAAGTACCGTACATATAAATGAGAGTTCCATATTATGGTTGACATTCAAAATTTGTATTCAACCATGACATGGTTATATATTTTTTAAAACTGCAATTTACTGTTTTAAAATGCTAATTTATCGTACTTTTTCTTATGAGAGTTTGGAGTCATTTCAACCATATTCTTTTTATGGTTTTCTAACGACTATTTTACCCTTTTAAAATGTTATTTCTCCACTGTTGTCAGTTTTATTTTTATTGAATAAGAGAATGTCTGCCATCCATGCAGATGTACAGTACCGGTACATAGTGAGAGTCTGTACAAGTACATACTACTGGTGCTTAAAAGTTGTACTGCACGTTGCTCTGTACACTGTAGCATACGTATTAAACTATGTAAAGCTTCTGATGGTCGTCGTCGCTGTCGTTCCACTGGTACCCTTCGTTGTCGCTCCCCTGCAGGGTCTCCATCCTCTGAAGCCGTGAGTGGGACCGAGAAGACTTGCCCTTGCCGCCTTTCTTCACTGCTTCCTCGTCCGGCATTCTGCCTTCGTCATCGTCATCATGACCATCATCGTGTTCATCCTTATGCTCTTCCTCGTCGGCCTCCGTCTCCTCCTTCATCTGCGCTGGGAGGGGGGCACCAGCCGCGACCCTCCTCTTCTTCGCCTCCTCCTGGTGTATCCGCGCTCCATGGGAGCGAGACTTCTTCAGCCTCTGATCAGACGCCCTGATCCCCTTCCCGGAGTCGCCTCTCAAGTTGCCCAGGGACTTCGTCCTGCTCTTGGCGGCCTCCGCCGCATCAGCCTTCAGCCTGCTCCCGATCTCTCTAAGAGCATTGTTGTTGTGCCTGGCAGGTGCTCCGCCGTGGTCTTCTTCCTCGACTGCCTCTTCTTCGCCTTCTTCGTCCTCGAAGTCGAAGACTGAGCTGGCAGACGGGGTCAGCACAATCTCCTTCGGTGTGTTGCTCACCTTGCGAAACGTGGTGACCTTCTCCTCATCCCACTCGTCCTCGTCCTCGTCATCGGTGGCAGGCTGCACCACGATTTTGACCGCTGCGCTGCACCCGTTGCCGTCCTCTTCCTCTCTGCCATCATCGTGTGGTTGCGCATCAATCTGCTGTTCTCCATGATATCTCGAGCGAGGTGGCTTGGGTACGGAATGCTGCACCTGGCTGCTGCATTCTTTGCATCCGTCGAAGCCGTCACCGACGCCCCTTCCGCTCTTGTACAGGACAGAGCTCTTGGTGATGAGGTGGCCGTCTACCACCGTCCAGATGTCCACAACGGCGGGCTGGTCCACGGGGAAGTCCGGAAACACCTCCAGGTAGGACAGCCGGTCCTTGTTGCTGCCCATGTGGACTGCCCCGGGCTCTGCGGATCTCCACATCTGCTGGTAGTAGCGGACGTCGTCGTAGGCCACCATCTCCATGATCGGGTCCAGCCCGCTTGCCTTGTCCGGGAAGGAGATCTTCACACCAAAGTGTAGGCGCAGCTCCTTTGGCACCGGCTTCAGGTAGAGCACAGCCAGCGGGTCCCTCCACTCCACTACCAGGGAGACGGTCCCGACCTCCTCGTCCTCTTCCTCCCTGACTTCCAGCTTAAAGGGCCTCCAGTTGCTGTCGACGTCGGCCTCCATCAGGGCCAGGCACTTGAGCGCCAGTCCGACCCCGCTGCGCAGGGCCACCAGGTCCAGAATGAGCTTCAGGTTTCCGTTGCTGGCATACGGGTTGAGCGACTCCAGGACCCTGGCCTTCCCCGCGACGCCGTAGGGCGGCGACGGAACGCAGCGGCCGCGAGCCACATCCAGCTTGTCCACCGTGCGCGCGTAGGTGGCCATGAGGCGGCCCCACAGGGTCTGGCTGTTGAGCCACGGCCAGGCGGCACCGTACGCGGAGAGGACGGTCAGCAGGCCGACCACCACGGCCAGGAGGACTCCCAAAACGTGTTGGGCTGTGAACAAAGGGGAGTTCAACAGTCTAGGCAAGCATCATTGAAAAAAAAAATCCAAATCAAGTGGTACTGAACCAACAGCAACGATTAAGCAGCAACGAAAACTACGTTGAGCAGCAATAGCAGTAGCACAACAGCAATCGCTACCTTCATAGGGAGCATCTTTGTCTTCAACGCTTGCAACTGCATGTACGGCCAATATGAAGAAGGGCAAAGAGATGGTCAGTCTAGAGGCGTTGAAGGTCTCCAACATGTGCCTAAGCGATCGCTTGTCGTTGGAGTGGTACAGGGCGTTGAAGAAGAGGCAGCTGTCCCTGCTGGCGCCGCCACCGCCCGACCTGGGGCAGGCAAAACCCTCCACAGACCTGAGAAAGCAGCAACACATGTGGACCAGGTGGTGGGAGTAGAAGAGGGCGGAGAAGACGAGGTCGCACAGGAGGATGGCCCCGGAGGCGGCCAGAGCCAGGAGGACGAAGGTGGCGTGGAAGGCGCTGTGGTTGCTGATGGTGGTGGTCCTCCGGACCCCGACTCTTCCGGTGAGGTCGGACAGCAGGTCCTGCTTGATACGCATCAGGCTCTCGGTGACGTCGCTCAGGTTTTCCCTGTCGCCGCCGTCGCCGCCGCCTCCGAAGGCGTCGTCGTCGCCACCGTCGGTGGCCTCCTCGCCCCCGACCGCGGATCTGGTCCCGAGGCTCTCCCCGAAGTAGTCCTCGTCCTCGGCGGTAAGCTCCCCCGCTCCTCCATTGCTCTCCTCCACGATGATCTCTCTCTCCAGGCGGGACACCGAGAAGAATAGAACAATGGCTAAAAGAAAAAAAAAAACCCTGTCATAATTAAACGTTTGGGATATATCTGCAAATGACTCACACAAGGTTAGGGCAGTGATGCTACAGTATCTGAAGAAGAGATCCCACCACGGCCTGAAAGTCTCCGTCGCCTTTGTCCTGCTTGGCATCTTGCCGCACTGCCCATGAACCACTGGACCCAACCAGTGGTGGTTTCGTAAACCCAAGTTCAGTCACTAATCACCAAAAAAAAAGAAAGAAGGGGGAGGACATGGGGGGGGGCAGAAAAATGAAAAAAGTAGGGCTCTGGCTCGAATTCTCTCTCTCTTTTCCCGCCTGCCTTCTGCATGGAGAGGGGGGGGGGAGGGTCAAGTTTCTCCACCGACGGACGTGCGCGCGTCCTAGTGCGTACGTGTTTTTCACGAGACTGCCGAAATTACTGCGAGGTGTGCGTGTGTGTATGTGGATGTGAATTATGTACGTGCGTACTGCAAGAAGATAGTTATGGGTAGGTATGAGGCTCATATCACAACTTTTTTTTTCTCGCTTTTGTTGTGACTCTTATACCCGATGGCACCCTTTCCTCTCATAAAAATGCACCTCATGCACACTTTTTAAATCCCCCTCCCCCCTCCAAAATTTGCCATGCCGCTACCAATCACATGTTGTCCGGCTCCCTTCCCGGGTCCGGGAACCGCGGCATGGGCTCCGGCAGGGGCCTGCCCGGAGGCGGACCCTCTGGGAATGGGTCCTTGGGTCCCGGGGCGGGAGGCGTTGGAGGGGGCGGCCGGGGAGGGTCCTTCTCCTTCTCCTTCTTTCCGTCGGGACTGCCGCTGGAGAGAGGGGAGCTCTTGTTGACCTCGCTCCACAGGTCGTCCACCTTCTTGGTCCACCCCGGGACATCGTCCACGCTCATGTCCTTCTGGACGGCTCCCAGGTCCAGGACGGTGGCCGCGGACTTGGAGTCGCTGTCGCCCGGCTCCTCCAAGAAGACCTTTAGGTCTGCCCCGCCGTGGATCGGGTGGGATCTCAGGACGAACCTCCGCTCCCCTCGGGAGTACCTTAGGGGCTTCTTGCCAGAGTCAAATGTCTTGAAGAGTGCGTCGTCCCCGACCTTGTTGTCGCTCGGGCCAAAGTTTACGCCGGTACCCAGGCAGTCCAGGTGCTTCGAGCTCGTAAGTCTCCAGTGGACGAAGGCGACGGCAATGCCCTGCTTGCTCTTTATGCTGGGGAGAAGGTTGCGATATTTCTCCCACGATGATGACATGACAACCTGTGGAGAGCGTCATAAAGTGTTGTTACTGAACCTACGTACGTGTAGGAGTCAGAAGACCGAATTCATGTCGCAGTGCTTTTCCCATATTAAAAAAAACCTTTTTTTCTTTTTTTTGTTGGGAAATTGCATTATGCAAAAAATATCATGCGTACTCGCGTACCGTACGTACATATATTTGCTTTGCTACAGATCGGGGTAGTGATGACGAGTCATTTTGTCATCTTAAGAATATTTTTCATGCAACGCGTATTCAACATACTGTATGTATATTCTGCTAACAAACAAAAATATTCTGATTTTTATATTTACAAGTTATGAACGAGAAGGCTTTTTTTCATAGCATTCAGAAGCATTCAGAAGTTGAATCTTGCGAATTACAATGTTCACAATCTCATTGCCTTTATGACAACATAGCCATCTCTTCAGTCTGTAGTAGTACCTAGTACAAAAGTTACTACATGTGGCAGAGAATGGCAAAAAAAAAAGTTTTTGATGGAGCAAAGAATCGAAGAGCACGTACCGCACAGCAATGTCAGAGGCTTCCCGGAGAGACTACTAAGTTCTGTGCTAATGAAACGCCCCCGGCCTTCCCATCTCCCGGAAACGCCCACGTACCATACATGTACTACACTACGCAGTAGTACGTCATTCTCCTGGCGAGCAAACGAAGGTTGGTCACCAGTAAAATGTCGCAGCCACGGTAGC
>JAAUYM010121811.1_pt1 | contig 10317 bp, 17 predicted proteins | sample 7278001 | NCBI WGS metagenome assembly JAAUYM01 (sample SAMN14350224, study PRJNA611818) | marine sediment metagenome | isolation source: surface marine sediment (1.8m) | place: French Polynesia: Moorea | collected 2018-08
ACCTTACACCAACTAATATTTTTACAGCTTCTCTTCTTTCTTTTGTTTTTTTTCTATCCCCTTCCCCCCTACTGTGGTTTTTGTTTTTGTTTGGGGGGGGGGGGGGGCCCCCCCAAGAGTGTGTGTGTGGAATGTTGGCTGTCTACTGGCCGATTAGCTGATCCGCAACTTCTGCTATTGACACCTTGCACACTAAGCAAGGTTGCTTTCTCTTTCTGGGATACCTCGCCCATCATGCTTCATCTGCTAGAATTCTTCATTCGAGTTCAGGCTGCTTGGAACAAGTGGTTTTTTTTTTCTTTCAAATATCTCTGGTCTAAAGAAAGAGGATAACAAAGGCCTTCTTCAGTCGCCGCCTCTCCTTCCCCATGGCCTCATGGTGGCACAGGGCAAAGGAAATACTCACGCTCTTATCACCGTTTCAGTGTCTTCCGGATGTTTCATGTATTGAGCAGCTTTTTTTTTCTTCTTTCCCTCTCTCTAGCACGCTGGTCCTATTGGGAGTTGAGCTCTGAAACACAGAGGACAAACTTTTACAGCAACTGCAGCAGTAAAAAGAGCCTATTGGCCACCGCAGTAACAATCAACCGCCATCGGTGGCAACAACAGCTTTTGATTTCAACTCACGAGTTGCGTTGGCCTTGGAAGTGTCCCGGATGAACTCGGAGATGTCCTCCAGGCTCTCTCCCGGCTCCTCCTCTTCTTCCTCCAGCTCGCCGGTGGGAGACGAGCCGTTCTTCATCGTGACCGCCGATGTCCCCGTCGTCGTCGTCGTCGTCGCCGCCGTCGAAGCTGTCACTGGAGGCGGAGCCGTCGCGGGAGAAGGACCCACTGCGGCAAAGGCGGCCATCGGCATCACGTCGGCCGGAGCCGCACATGGTGGCAACACCTGCGTTAGACAGATGAGAACGTGTGAAAAGAAATTGCCGGCAAAAAAAAAATACTGTACATCGCAAAAGCATTTGTGGAACGCACCGTCTCCTTGTTACTCAGTCTCGCTTTCGTCTTCAGGTACGTCGTCGTCGTCGCCGTTGCCGTCGCCGCCGTCGCCGCTGTCCCCGACCCAGCCACCACGGCCAGCCTCGGCTCCAGCTGCCGCTGCTCTTGCGTGAAGGAGTTGCTGGCGTTCTCGTCCTCCTCCATTGGAACTACTAGTACAAGAGAAAGAAAGGCCAGGGTTGATGGCGCCTCTATTCCATTCTAAATGGTTCTTAGCCTTTAGTCACCGTCATGATCGCCTCCAGCAGCTTCTGGCAGTGCTTTCAACTTGACCTGTGCAACCTCCTCGCTTTGGTGGTGGAAGTTGTTGGAATCTGTGTCAGGATTGAGATACGTGAGGGAAAAAATAGTTAACAAAGAAACGAGAAGAGCAGGCGACGAACCTTGGGCGTGCGCCTTCTGACTCTCTTCCTCCTCCTCTTCTTCTACGGCGTCCACCATCACCACCGTCGTGGTGGAATTTTCCTCCCCCCCAGCCGCCACCTCCGCGACTCTCTCGACGCCGCCGTCTTCCACGGTCGCTGTCATCTCCACCTGCTCCTCCTGATCCAAGACTCCAGCTGAAGCAAGCGGAAGAGGAGGATCTGGCGAAGCCAATTGTTGTCTGTGCAGGAGGATCCCGGTCGTCTGCTGGACGTCAGAGAGGACGTTGCTGCCGGCGCCGATGGGGCCGCCAATCCTGCCCTCTCCTCCGTTCTCATCCTTGTCGTCCTGGTTTACGTCTTGCGAAGTCAGCCTCGAGGAGGCGGACTTGTCGCCGCTGTCCGTGTCGGTGTTGACCTCAGAGGTCCCCACGGTGACAACCCCAGCTGCGGTGGAGGGTGGGGTGGCGGTCAGGAATATGGGAGCGGAGCCAGGTGCGCCCGGAATAATGCCTGCAGCTGGCTTGGACAGGATGACAAGTGGCTTGCCCCCCTTGGCGGCCAGTATCCTCTGCCCACTTGCCCCGGTCAGGATGGCACTCCCTCCAGGTACGTGCGGGGCTGCTGTCGATCCGGTGAGAGCCTTGGAAGTAACCGGGGTGCGCTGCACGACGATGACCGATGGCCGACCGGGAGTGCCGGCACCGGCAGAACCGGCCGTGCCGACGATGGACCCCCCTGGAGTTGTTGGGCTGCCAGCCAGGAAAGTCCGCTGTCCGGGAGCCAGCGTCCGGTACACCGTTGTCGTCTTCTGCTGTTGGTGCTGCTGCTGTTGTTGTTGTGCCGCCTTCAGCGCAGCAGCGCTCACGGTGACGACGCGCTGGGCAACGCCACCAGCTGTGACTGCTGCCGCCGCCGATGGCGACGTCGTCACCAGAGTCCTCACCCCACTCGTCGCCGTACCAGCAGATGACGACGACGGTGATGCCACCATGTAGACTGGAGTTCCGGGAGCTGGCGCCGCAAGCGTCGTCGACGACACGGGAGACCTTGGCAGCAGCTGCTTGATCACAGCCGTGGTAGACGTCGCCGTGTCCGACAACGAGGTCTTCGGCTCGTTCCCTCCCACCTTGGCCCCACTGACCGCGGCGGCCGCGGCGGCCGCGGCCCTCTGCATGGCCTGCGTGATCTTCTGTGGACTCACGGGGACCCTCGGCAGTTGCGGCGGTGGAGCTGGTGCCGCGGCGGACGACATCTAAACGATCAATACTCCCTTTTACCACATGCTCTCGTTCCTTTTTTACACAAATTGTTGGCTTACCTTCTGTTCCACCGGGCCGGAAACTCCTCCCGACGAAGCTTCTCCTCCTGGAGAAGCCCGTTGCTGGAGCCCCTCCAGTTTATGCATCGGACTCGGCGCTGTGGGCAGAAAGGGCCTCGCGTACCCATGCAGGGTAGAGGACGGCGTGGACGCAAACGAAGATGTAGTCAAGGAGGCGGAAGAGAGGCTGGCTTCTCCGGTCGGCTTGTTTGCAGGCTGTTGGGACAAACGTACACACTTTGAGGTCTTACCCGACTAACAATTGATGCTTAACACAATTCCTACTGAGCACTTAATCTTAATTAAGTGCCCAGTATCAACCAGCTGAAATCGGCAATCTAATACACGCTGCTCTGGCACCTTTGATCTCGACCTCCTCCTCTTAGGTGGAGGTCGCGGGGTCCCCCTGCGTGGAACCGACGCCCCGCCGGATCCTGGGGTCCCTCCCGCGTTCGCCAAGCCCGGTGGCGGCGGCGGCGGCGGCGGCGGGGGTCCCATGCTCCCTACGGCAGGCGCGGCGAAGGGATGCGAGTGCGAAGGGAACAGCGAGCCCGGCGGGAGGAACTCGTAGGATCCGCGGACGTCGGGAGGGGCATCCTGCAATTTTTTTAAACGAAAAAAAAAAAAAAAAACTAATCGACCTTTCTTTGTTGCCTTCCCAAGTAACGTGGCTCACTGACCTGTTGGCCCTTCCTCTTCCTCCTTCTTCTCTTGGGAGTCGCCCTGGCCACTTCCGACGACGATTCTTCTGAGGCGGACTGTGAATTGGGCTCAGCCTTTATGAACTGCTCTCTGACCAACGACTCCTCCTTGAAGCGGACGGCCATTCCAGAAGGGAGAATCACTACATCACCTGAAGGGAGGAGGAAATATGGTATGCCAACTTTTTTTTCTTCAAAATATCGACTGCAGTAATCTTTCTGGCTCACCCAGCTCGTTCGGATGCTTTGGCAGTCTCCACTTTCCGCCCCTGGCCACTACGGCGACCCCCGGCTGCCTCGCCCTGGCCACGCCGTCCCTCTCGCACAGGATGTCCTTGAGAGGGGGAAGGCGGTCTCCCTTCTCCCCAGGCTTGGCAGCCGCCGGCGGCCGCGGCGTCCTGGTGCGCGCCGGCACTGGCAGGGCGCCGTTGCGCGCGGCCGCGGCGCCAGCAGCCTCGTCGGCCCCCAGGGCGATGGCGGTGGACGGCGTGGCCCGGCGCATCAGGGGGATGATGCGCCGGCACTCGCGCGCCCAGTCGTTCTCGCAGTTGGAGCCGGACACGCTAGAAAGGAGACAAGGATAATGAAATCAAAAGCTGTGATACAGAGTGGTACATCTCCTCAGAGCCTTCCTGCCCCTCCCTCACCATCTGGCGATGGTGGCCAGCATCTCGTCGTTGAAGGCCCTCCTGACCTCGGCCTTGTGCCTCTCCACCGACATGTTGAGCGTGCTGGACAGGTCCGCCAGGACCTTCCTCCTCTCCTTGGTCAGGTCACCCTGGGCGCGCAGGGCAGAAACCACCCCGGAGTAAGCATCGAGTTCTGAAGGAACATTAGTGTAAAATCAGTTGTTAATAATGATAACTTTGCCCGCAAGTTGTCGGCAGCTGGTACAGTAATAACTTATAAGTAACAATTATGCAATGTGTAAGAGGCGTCCTCAAATGACTTGCATTTAGGGTCACTCCAATCCAAACTAACGTAGTATAAGAAACTACGTACAAGTATTTTAAACGTAGGCAAGTCCTCCCATCCCAGATATTTCACATCCGTCCGCCATTTTCCTCCCCTTCACTTTTTCCTCCTCCTCCTCTCACCCGCGAGTACCCAAAGGAAAAAAAGCACTGATTACCAAAAATGTCTAAAAATGGCCTTCACCATTCCTCCTCTTTTCCTTTTCCGAATAGTTATGTTAAAAATCAACTTGACCGTTGAATTCTGTGTCGTCCATCCCTCCTCCCCTCCCCTTGTTGCAATCCCCTTCCTTCCTCTCCTGTGGGCCTCTTCGATGTAATCTGATCTGGGGAAGATGCACGAAAGGGAGAAAGGGAGGCTGCAAGGAAATTCTGTCAGCCGACGACAAATGTCCCAACTAGTGGATCCTATGAGTCTTTTTTTTGCACTTGCAGACATCTATGTACAGCCGGGAAAACTGGAAAAATCTTTTTTCCATCATGGACGGTGCCTGCAAACTAAAGATATTCCTTTGTCTCCATCGACCAGTTTTTTTTCATGTTTGTAAAACTAAGTTTCTGGACGTGTCTTAAAAAAAAAGAGGATACTTTTTTTTCCTTGTCAGACATTGAGCCTGTTATCCCGGATTCCCCCCCTTCTTTCCCTCCGGGCGCCTCCGGGATGGCGTCCGAGATAACAGTGCCCCAGGCAGTGAGCCCCAACTTCCACTCACCCAATCTTCTGAGCTTTGCCGCGCACTCTGCGGGCGTCATGTCCACGTGTCTCGGCCACATTGTCGACGTGGGCAATTCCTCCTCCGAGCCAGCCGGGTGCGAGACCCCCTACTCCTGTCCCGTCGCCTCCGGGAGAGTCCGGAACAGGGTCCGGCGCGCCAGGCAGATTGCAATGTATGTAGCAGAGCAGGAGAAGACGGCCAAGCGAGTGCGGTGCAACAGAGAGGGTGAGTGGCCACTTCCTGGAACGCCGAAGGCGACAAAAATTCAATAGAATTTTTGGTCGACGTCGCCATAAAAGTTTAGGACCTAAAATAATGTCTGTATTATTTTAAAAAATACATCAAAAAGGTACTTTTAAACTAATCTAGACCGTGGTGGACCTTGTCCGGAAGGCTTCCTCCAACTTCCAAATTTTTGTCACCTGGTGTACAAAAAAATCCGTTTTATCTCGGCGTCTGGCCACCAGAGCAAGATTTGTTTCCTTCTGGCCCAAAACACAAGACACAAGCGTTGCCACCAACGCATTTATACATTTAACAAACGTAAACAAAAACATTCAGGCAACGATGACGACGATGTTCAAGAGACCGAGGACGCCCGAGGACCAGCCGACTTAGGTCGTCGGAGGCCACCATGTCCTCCAGTGGCGGCGGAGGAGGACTGGGCCTCTTGGCCTCGGCGTACTCCGCGGAAGACAGCGACTCCGAGGCTGAGGCCGAGGCCGAGGCTGAGGCCGAGGCCGACAGGAGGAACAAAAGAGGCCCCGATGGGCTGCAGGGCGAGGAGGAGGAGGATGGTCCTCCAAGGAAGAGGGCAACAACAGGTCGACAGCCGCTCCTTCCCCTCCCTCCGATGTTCGCGGCCTCGTCCTCCCCCGCAGACGGCCCGGAGGACCGGCCGGAGGAGCACCAGGGCAGGTCGAGGTCGTTCCCGCACGTGCGCGGCAACTGGGCCACCCACGTCTACGTGGAGGTCCGCCTGGAGGGACTCCCCCGACTGCAGGAGGGGCTCCTGAGGAGGGCGGCCCTCGCCACCGGCGCGGAGGCACACCCGGTGGAGGGCGACCCCCACCTCAGCCTGTCCAGGACGGTGGCGGTCAGGCACCACTGGATCGAACCCCTGTCGGACTCCCTACGGGCGGCGGCGGCGGCGGCGGCGGCCGCCCAGGATGGCGGCGCTTTCCAGGCACGCCTGGGCGTCGTCGACGTCCTCTGCAACGACACCCGCAGCCGCACCTTCGTCTGCGCGTCCGTGTGCGACCCCTGCGGCCGCCTCCGCCGCCTGACGAGGGCGGTGGACTCGGCCATGGCCGAATTCGGACTGCCCCCCTTCTACGACCCTCCCAACTTCCACGTCAGCCTGGTCTGGGTCCTGGGGGACAAGGCGGCTGTGCTGAGGGAGGCTGTGCAAGACTTGTCAAACACGATGGATGAGTTCTTCTCCGAAACGTCAGGAGGAGGAGGAGGAGGAGGAGGGGGGCGGGAGTTCGAGGTGGAGGCGCTCTGCTGGAAAATGGGCAACAAGACCTACTCATTTCCTTTTCCAAAGTGATATTTTTATTCAAGTACATGTGTACAGTATTTATCTATCTATGTAGAAGATGTTAGCACGTGTGCTGAACGATGTTACACGCATGCTAATGCAGTCAAGACTGTCAGCGACCCCTCTGCCGGTTTTCCCTGAGGTCGTGAGGGGGTCCCGAGTGTCGCCCCTCCTCCGTCATCCTCCCCTGGTCGAACACCCCCGTGAAGGTGGACTCGTCCATCCAGTATAATGTCCCCCGCCCGTGGGGCCTGTCCGCGCGGAACTCACCGTCGTACCTGCAATTTACAGTGGAACGAACGTTGCTGTGCTGGATTGTGAACTTTGATGTAGTGGGTTAGGTAAAGTTGTGAATCTGTGTACTGTATATCTATCCGATGAACTATTATTTGCATACTGCGTCGATACAGTAAATTGCACTTTACTTGAAAAAATACTGTTCAACAACGGCAAGTATTTCAATTAGGCAACTTTTTGCTTATGACCGACATCTTGCCATAACTGAATATCGACCGTAGTACGTCTCCTGTACCGCTCTCCGTTGTTCCACGCGAAGAATCCCTCTCCTTCCCTCCTGCCTCCAACCCACTGGCCCTCGTAGCTCTGGCCGTCGGCCCAGCTGAAGTTGCCCCTGCCCTCCCTCCTCCCGGACACCCAGTCGCCCTCGTAGACGTTCCCGCACGAGTCCTCGTACTTGCCGTAGCCATGAAATCTGGACGGGGAGGGGGAGAGAATAATTTGACGGATTTTGATATCACCCAGAATGCAGTGAAACCTATGTTACATGTGTAACTATAGTTACTGTACATAGGTACAGTGTAAAAAACGTGTAAAAAACGTGTAAACGTGTAAAAAAAGTGCCCTAAATCTCACTTTCCGTCTTGGAACTCTCCCGTGTAAGTGCCTCCGAGTGGGGACCCCCTGGCGTGTGGGACCCTGGCCTCCCCTCTCACCCTGCGGCCGTTGCGGAAGGTGCCGACGAAGATGGGGTCGTCCTGGTGCGCCGCCAGGTACACCTCTCCCTCTCCGTGGCGGATGCCGCCGGCGAAGTCGCCGACGTACACCTATGAGCGAAAGGAAGGGACAGATTCTCTTTTAGAACTGCTACTATTAACTGTTTTAAGTAAAGTGGAACTCTGCTACGGAAAACTATTGTACCTAGTAAGAAACCTCCTACTATAGTAAAGTTGTCATGATTACCAAATAGGTACCAGTTTCTTTAGAAACCTGTAGGTACTGTGATACAGAAAGCTCCTATTTGCTGACCACCGACCTTGTACTACTGCACTTTGCCGTTATTTCTCTCACGAGCCATAGAGAAAGGCTTTATCAACCGGGTTGAAAATCCTTTGAACGTTGAGAACTTGTAGCTCTGTTCCAGCACCTGGTCCTTCCCGTAATAGACGCCGCGGCCATGCCTGGTGTCGTTCTCCCAACTTCCCACGTAGGATGCGCCGCCGGCGGGATACCTCATCCTGCCCTGTCCTCGGCGCACGCCGCCGTCGAAGTCCCCGCTGTAGGCCGACCCGTCGCGCCACTCCTGTAGCCCACGGCCGTGGCGCGCGCCACAGGAGAACATGCCGGAGTAACTGCATACCCAACCAATACAGGTATCACTAGGGGCACACTATCGGTGGCGATGCTAGTGGTAGTTAGTGATGGGGTCGACATTTGGGTTGCTCTATCACTTACTGTATATAGCGTTAGAAACGCCAGGGCAGGTGTTGGAATAGTGAAAAAAAAAACTTAGAGCAACCCATCACTGAATTCACGCTAGCGATATTGGTTGGGTAGTCATAAGCAGGTCGTGGACGATACTGTTGAACTTCTGCCGAAGCGTGGGGAAAACGTGTGTACGTACATCCTCCTGCCGAAGATGTCCGCCTGGTGGTACCGGAGTCGCCCCATGCCGTCCGGCACCGTCTCCCCGGACCCGCAGTCCAACGTCATTCCCTCGTAGTGGCCATCGTCCAACTCCTTCTCCTCGGTGTCCTGCGTTAAGACATAGCTTAGTGCTGTCATAGCCAATGCTACTGCAAACCCCAGTTAAGCGGGTTGGACTGTACATAGGTACTACAGTGGTCAGCATCCTGACCGTGCACGAGATCCTGGTATGCGCGATGACCCCGTCCCGCGGCGGAGCCGCCTTCACCTCGCAACTCCCGCCCAGGAGGCTCCGGGAGCAGACCTGGTGGCGACCCCCAAAGTCCGACATGTCCCCCACCACCCTGTACTCGAACCGGTCGCAGTGCTCCTCGCAGTCGTCCAGGATCGACTCCTCGTCGGCGAGGGCGTCGCCGTCGGCCTCCCAGAAGAAGTTGAAGGAGGAACACTGGACGCAGTGCAGGAGCTCCCTGCAGTCGGTGTCGGACACGCACGACTGCAAAGAGAGAAAAGTCTTCATCATCTTGTACAGCAAACGTCACCATAGATTTCCCCAGATTTAGCATCAATTTGAAGTTTCTTTCTGATCCATCTCGGCTATACTCTGCTCCAGTAAACCTTCAGCTGGCTGACCAGTTACTTATACTGTTTAGTGTACTATGTAAGGTGTACAGCATGATCCACCAAAAAAGAAATGAACACTTCTGCTGTTCTTTTCTTAACCAAACATGAGTCTAATATGCAAATATTTTTGCTTTGTGAAATATTTTGTATTTGAAAGTTGCAATTTGTTTTGCACTATAAGAAAAGTGACCTATTCTACCAAATCCTTGAATGCTTTGTTAGTGGGTGTTCTTTTTTTTTGGTAAACACATCTGCAGTTCTACTTTAGCGTTAACGTTTTTGTCCCCTCGCCTCGCACGTCTGGCAGTTCCTCCCTGAGTACGGCTCCTCGCACGCGCACGTCCTCGGCATCCAAGGCCTGACCGGCCGCTGGCACCGACCCCTCCCGCCGGAGCAGTCGGCGTCCGTCGAGCAGTGGTCTTCCTCCTCCTCCTCTTCCTCCTCTGCAAAGATGCTGCTGTCGCCGGGACTTCCGAAGATCTCGTCCAGCAGCTCCTCCGTGGTGATGGTGGTGGAGTTGGCGCCGGTTGACGCGACCAAGACAAAGAAGAAGAGAAGGAGGAAGCCCAAGGTCCCAGTCGACATCATCGTTTTAGGCACACTGATGCGTTGTTTCCCCCCCCTCTCCTTTTTTGCATCCCAAACTGGATTCAGGAAATGTGGTGTTGCAGCTTGTGTGTGTGTGTGTGAGAGAGAGAGAGAGATATAGAAATTGAGATCGAACAACATGGGTTTACTCTTCGGAAAAAAAAGTGGAAAGGAAAAAAATCCAGATTTCATCTATTGGCTTTCCCAGTATGTGGGTAATACCAAAACACACCGAAATTGTCGTTAGCAGCTCATTGATGCTACTCGTATTACAGTGAACCACGGATATAAGAGCAGCATTTTGGTTGTGATTTTCTGCTCTTATATCCGTTTTGCTCTTATAACCGTAGGTACTATTAAGAGCAAAATGCAGGCCCCATTTGGGTCACTAATCTTCTATGCATATATATGTATATAGATTGTAATATATATGTGGTATATATATATGTAGTAGGTGAATGTTCCCTCTCTCTCTCTCCCTCTCTCTCTGTCTATTTGAGAACAGACTGTTAATTAATCCTTTCTAAAATTTGCATGGGATGCTCTTTTTCAATGGGGACAGACGGGGGTAAAAACATTATAGGGAGCCCAAAATGGGTGCCCAT
>JAAUYM010031427.1_pt1 | contig 10316 bp, 9 predicted proteins | sample 7278001 | NCBI WGS metagenome assembly JAAUYM01 (sample SAMN14350224, study PRJNA611818) | marine sediment metagenome | isolation source: surface marine sediment (1.8m) | place: French Polynesia: Moorea | collected 2018-08
AGGCAGCGTTTTAATACTACCACACATGATGAAGAAAGGGAGATGATGCCTAATTATACTCTTTTTTTCTTTTTTCTTAAATCGAATACGAGAAAGCAAAACCAATCGACATTTTCCCCCCGCAACTGACCGGAACTTCTTTTCCCTTGGGTCCTCTTGCAGGATCTCCATGGAGACGGCGGCGATGGGAGGAATGGCCGGGTTTCACTACATCACTCCGAACCACATCATTAAGACACCGATGCACTGAAGAAGAAGAAGGAGAAGATCACCTTTAGACATCCGTCGCGCGCGCACCCTCAAGCCTGCAGAGTTGCTAGGAAGCAAGAAAGAAGAAGGAAAAGAATACTCCATACATTCCCGAAATCACTCGCAAAAGGATGAACAAGAAAATTTTATCTTGCCAAGCCGAAGTAATAACTCAGAAGAAGGAAACGCTATGCTCAGTCACCAAGGAAAGAAAAAAGAAGATTCAAAAAACCCACTCCAAAAAATCCAAAAAAAGACACCGATCTTGCCACGTAAAGATAAAAGAAACTAAAAAAAAAAATCTTGCCTCCAAAGACCAAAGAAATTTAAAAAAATCAAAATTTTGGGCAAATCCTTTGCTTCCGAAAAGAAAAGGAAGAAAGGTGTGGGGAAAAGGTACTTGATGACTTGAGAGAAAGAGAGACCTACAACTCCAACCACAACACTAAAATAACAAGAAAAATCTTTTTTCCTGATACCTTATCTATATGATTCATACCTATGTGTCTCTATACATATATATTACTAAGCTGATATTATGATTATCATAATTAATGTGTCATCTCTTACTTAGTCGGAAGACGAACAAACATATCCAGTGGAAAAACATATCCTTGTTTTTTTCATTATTGTGAGGCACCCGGGGGAGCCAGAAAAATTTTTTTCAAAGGTCTCCACGGTCCCAGAATTAATGCATATCAAAACAAAAAAAAACAACAAAACACACACAACGTTTGTATCATATCATTCTAGAGAAAAGAAGAGACAAGTCAGATTTTTTTTGATGATGATGAAAAAGAAGATGTGTGATTGGAAACGTTTTGTTATAAATATGATTTTTTTAATGTTTCTCAGTTCGAGAAAAATATGCTTGGGGGATGAAAGAGGAACACTTTTTTTGCTTGATTCCGAAGAAAGAGAAGAAGAAAAAATACTGCGACAACCAGAACAATAAATAAGGGAAATGAAGAGTAGTTGTGCTTCGCCTCTAAGAAGAAGAAGAAGAAGAAAGTGTACTTGTGCAATATTCTTGATCGGCACCCTTGCCACCACTCAGAGGAAAAAGGGGAGTCAGGAATTTGGTTTTCGTATGTCAACTTCTGTTCTCTCGTCTCCCCCTTTCCCCCCTTCCCCCACTCATAGTATATGACGGGAATATTTTTGACCCTCCAGTGCTGTAAGCAGCAGTGGCAGCAGTTGTGTTGAGAATTTTTCTTGTACGCAGCAATGAGGAAAAAATGGACGTTTAGTTGGGAAATTGCAGGTTCTTCGACAGTGCCAACACAACATTAGCGTTTGTAAAGATAAATAATACATGCAGCAGTATTTAGAGAAGGGAAGAAAATAATCTTTGAATCACTGAACCGTGGCCAAAAAAAAACCCAGCAACTAATAAGAGACAGACAAAGAAAAGACAGCAGCACTTCCAAATGTGCCAAAAGGAGAACGAAGATTTGCATTGGTGTAATTTTTTTTTCATATGCAAAATTTGGGAGAAAAGATGAAGTCAGCGTTTTAGACACGTGTAGCAGAATCCTGGGGAAAAAAACCATCAGATCTTCAGGAAAAAGATCTTTTTGTGGTCATGTAAGCGCACACTTAATGCTAGTCTTTGCTAGGGGTGAAACTGTAGAAAAAACTGCACTAGGAAAAGAAGATACATTTTTTATTACATTCTGAATATGGATTTCTTTTTTTCGTCCTCTCAATGCTTGTTTTGTTTTGTTTTTCGAACAAGGTCGATGTCAATGTGTTAGTTTCGTGTTTTTGTTACATCAATTATACTACCACACACACATGATATATATCTCTACATACATACTACATTATGATTATTATTAAATCGCGAGTGATTTGTTGATCCTTTTGTCACTGAACAGGAAACAAACAAAAAAAAAGAATTCGAATAAAAAAACCTCCTCCAAAAGCATGCCTGTTAATGACCCGTCGGAGAGAGTCACACTTTTGAGGGTTGCCGGGCCAAACGGGGCCACATAATCAAACCTTATAAACCTTATAAAGGTTTTAAGTATCAGAAAAAGAAGTGACCAGGAGAGAGCAAAGTTCGATTACCCAGCTGTAAAAAAAACATCATTGTATGCCACATATCCTCTTCCTCCTTCCCTCTTTTTCGTGCTGTGTAGTAATTACGGATGTGATGTCTGTCGCCTCGGGTTTCGGGCATACCAAGTTAGGATTTGGAGGAAGGGAAGCCAGCAGGGACTTGGAATGGTCCTGTACATCGATGGCAGCCACGTGCATAAAGAAAGATAGATTGTCTCCAAAAAGAACAATTCTTCTCTTCCTCTTTTTGCGCCAAATTCAAAGCAAAGAAAACTTTTGTACATGTATATATTTTTTGCACGATGCTCACTTGTGATTAATGGTTTCTGCCTCCTCCTCAAATTGAACTCCTGTCAGGTTATACCTAGTAAAACAGGATCATCATTCAAAGTAACATTACACTACACACATTACGTAAGAAAGAAGAAAAACCATGCTTCGAATATTATCTCAAAGCAAGATAAACAAAATGAGCATGAATCCTTTAACGGTATGTGCTAGTAGTTGCACTGTGCAAGCTATTGTGTGGCTGTTTGGAATGGGACGGATTACACGTACGTACAAGGCTGGCTGTGGGCACTGCATTAGTTGGTCTGGTTCTTGCGTTACCTCACCTACCGTGCGTAGTTATAAAAATTTAATTAAATGATATACAGTGGACCTCCGCTATACTAGTAAACTATACTACAATATACTAGTAAGAAAAAAATTCTGCCATAGCCCTTAGAGTTATGTAGCGAAGGCAAAACAGATGTCTATGTACGTACATACAAGTGCATATTTGTTCCATAAAATGACCATTGACCAGGTGTCTTGTCGGCTTCAGAACACTGACGGCAAATAAAGTTACTTAACTATTAAAGGGTTTTACCGGTGGGAGGGGAGGTGGGGTTGGGAAGCAGCACATCTTCGACTTAATTTTCGTACCTGGCACATCCCCGACTTTTCTACTCTTCAAAAAGGCAATGTTTTGGGAGATGGCATAACCCTGAAAATTTTCGAAAAAAAATTAATGAATAAAGGAAGAGAAATGCTCTACACTTCGCGTACGTAGCGTAGCGCATCAAAATCTTCTACTATGTGCTGTGCGTGTTGGTCGAGGATACACACTGCTGAATCCAAAGGTAGCTATTTTTCCACCTTTTCACGTGAGCTACAGTCAAACCCGCTTTTGGTGAGAATTTGATAAGTGAGAAGTGCACTTAAATGAAACATTTCTAAGTAGAGAGACACTTCCAGAGAGACAGAGATTTGGAGAAAGTGTTTTGCAATTTTGTTTGCATAAGTGGTAATCCCAGACAAGTGGTAAGATTTGCCTGTTCTCAGCCATTCCAATTTAAGTGGGTTCAACTGTGTGTACTACTTGGAGAGACTGCTATTTTTTCGGAGATACACCACATGCATTTCTTTTTCGGACATGTGCAGTGTTCTGAATTTTGGATATGTGCCAACATGAGATTCTCTCTTATATTTCGGAGATGTGCTGTCGCCCCGTTTGACGGGAGAGGAGGAGAGTTTGGGAGTGTCCTTATCCGCGCATGTCACTCACTTTAAGAATGAACGCGCGAGCGTGCTGTATGTACGTTCGTACATAGACAGACAGGGCGTCTCCCCTCCGTCCCCCTCTCACCCCTCTCTTCCTTTCCTCTCTTGCCTTTCCCCCCTCCTCCCACTCTTATGTGTAGTTCACTTCCAAAGGAGCCCTGAGGAAGGGAGGGGATAGCAGGGAAACGAGAGAGAGAGAGACCAACCGCCCACCAAGGAAACGAGAGCCGTCTATCGATTTTGTCCCAGCTGAGAAAGAGGGAGAGAATGGGAAAAACGAGAGCGAGAGAAGGAGGCCCACCCACCCTACTCCTCCTCCCTCTTTTCCTCTTTCTCTCTCTCAAACTTGCTGCCAAGGCCAGATCTTCCCTCTCCTTTCTCTTCTTCCTTCCTCTCCCTCAATCGCGCCTCCCTAGGCCAGTTTGCCTTGCTTTCTCCACTCCTCTCTTTTCCCTTCTTCCTTCTCCTCCAGCCACTGATCCCCCTCCCTCCCTTCCTTTCCTCCCCCCCTTTTCCTAGGCCTACTTTTTGGTGGACGGATATCCAAGATGGAGGTGGTTGATCTGAGTCGTGACTTCAAGCACGTGGACGCCCTTCTGGCGCAGCTGCCTGCCTTCTCCCTCGACCTGCTGCAGGCCTCCCAGCACGAGTTGACCTACCTCAGGTCGGTGGACGAACAGGGGGGAGGAGGAGGTAGGCTGTTCTACTCGGAGCCCTTCCTCAGGCAGGCGGTGCGCCGATACGAGCGCCACTGGGTTCCCTTCCTAACGGCGCAGTCCAAGACGCCGGAGGACGATCTGGCGCTGGTGCCGCCACCTGACGTCCACTGGGTGTGGCACGTCCACATGCTGTCGCCGGTCGCATACGCTCTCGACTGCAAGCAGATGGCCGGACGCACCCTGGGTCACCGGGCACGACCGCAGGCGCAGCTGGCGGAGCTCAGAGCCAAGACGGAGAAGGCCTGGAACGCACACTTCGAGGGGAAGGTGCCCTACAACGTGGACGCAGTGATGGAGGAGGAGGCAGCAACGAAGGCGGCGATGGGAGCGGCGGCGACGAAGGAGGAGGCAAAAGAGGGTGCAGAAGGGGAGGACTTTCCAAGCAAGATCAAGTACAACATTGTGGCCGCCGCGCTCAGACAGGGATCGTTCTACTACCAGGTCTCCCTCGACCACTACCGTGACAACTACTTTATGGCCGACGCCCTAAAGCGCTACGCCATGTACCTCTACCTGAAGAAGCAACACCCGGACAAATTCCTGGTGCCCTGTTACGACATGGACCTGGTCTGGCACACGCACCAGGTGCACCCCGTCGAGTACCAGAGAGACACGGCGGCCATCCTCGGGTTCGTCCTTAAGCATGACGACTCGGTCAATGACAGGTCCGAGGGGTCCAAGCTGAACACCTCTGACGACATAACTAGAAGCCTCTGGAGAGAGACGTTCGGGCTCCCTTTCGCCCGCCCCGGGTCCATGTTCCGCGGGAACCCACCGCAGGGAAAGCTCCTCATGCTGACAGAGAAGTACCAGCGCGGGCTGCTGGCGCCCAAGCAGATGGACGTGGAGTTGAACAGCGTGAGGATGCCGGCTATGCCCCCAAACGTCAAGCTGGAAGGCGACGCCAAGGCCATCTTCAGCGTGCAGCTGGAGACCGGCACCAACGGCGGGTTGATGAAGCAGAAGAAGTGCGTAGAGCTGTACTCATCCGAGTGCAGTCTGAACGTGGACAGCAGCGGTAAGGACGGCGGCGTTATTAGCCTGGAGAGCCCCGAGGGGGGCAAGGGGCTGGTCCACTTTGCCGTCTCCCACGCAAATTGTCCCAGGCTCAACCTGCGGCTGGTAAAGCCCAGCAAGGGGGCTGGCAACAAGTTGGCATCCTGGCTGGGAGGAATCGCCGGTGTCAATGGGCGCAACCGGCGGAGGGCCAGCATCGCCCTCTCGGAGACGCCCATCGACCTCTTCGCACTCACCAGTTTTGCCAACTGCAACAGCGGCAGCACCAAGGATGGCGCGACGGCCGTAAACGGACAGCAGCAGCAACAACAGCAGCAGGGCTCCTCCTCCTCGTCGTCCTCTTCCGACCTGACAGACCTCTCCATCTCCCACCGGCTGACGGTTAACGCGGACGTGGCCAACTCCAGTAAGGAGGCTTGCCAGGAGTACATCCTGTCGGAACTGCGACTCAGCCTGACCAATGAGAGGTTGGGGACGCCCACCGAGTCCAAGTTTCGCATCCAGCCGGGCTCCTTCTACGACTGCATTATCCCGGAGGACGTGGAGACCCTCTGGGGGCCGATTCCGCTCCAGAGGCTGCCCAGGGGAGTCAGCAACAAGTGCAGAGCTGTTACTCACGGGTGAAAATGAGAATACTAATGAAGATCCGTTGTTCGGAGATAATGTCGTCCTTTCTCTCTAGCATCCTGACGGAGAAGGATGATCGTCCCATGACAGCCTACCTGATCCACTCTCTCCCCCTGCTCATGTCGGCGGTGCAGATATTCTGCGGAGACAAGATGGCGGTGGTGGCGCATCTGGTGGGGCTGGAGCAACTGGGCTACGAGACCGAGCTGGGACTCACCCAGGCGGTGAAGAAGCGATTGACTTGGGACGTTTTCCTCCAATAAAGGGTTCCAACAAAGCTTTGCTTATCTGGCAGGTGATGAAAAACGACCACAGCTGGAGGGGGATGCTGATCAAGGACAACCAAGGTGACTGGGGCATCTGCGTAGCCACCTGGAGGGGGATGAAGATGGGCACTCCAGGCACCCCGGGCACCAAGGGGAATCGGGGCAAGCCCGGGGTAAAGGGCAACCCGGGCCACTTCGCCATGAAGTTTATCAACCTGCGCAACCGTCAGCGGAAGCCCGTTTTCGTCGTCCTCCCCAAGGAGAACAGGAAGTACTCCTTCCAGGTGGACACCCTGAAGGTAAACCTGCGCAAAGGCAGCATGACCATCTCTCCAGCGGAGACCGATGTGGTGCAGCATGTGGCGCTGGCTTTCGTCACTGCCACGCTCTACTTGCTGGTGCAGCCGCGGCCGCCCGGACAGACGCCGGAGGTGACAGCGCAGACCATCAAGAGGGGAGACAAGAAGGTACGGAGGAAGTTGGTTCTGCTTTGGAAGCCGGCAGTCTCCAGTTGTTCTTATTCTTCCAGATCAAGCCGATCTACCAGGACAACGGCGAGTGCGTTATGCTCTACTACTGCGGGTGGCAGGAGATTCAGAGCCTGCCCAGCAACAGCTACATCAGGTGAGCACGCCCTAGACCGATCGCACTTTCAACTCCATTGTGTGAAAGATCTTTTCCTGAATACCAGGCATCACTGCGACGGCGGCGCCGCTGCCGGATGCTGCAGCGGGGGTGCCGACGGCGGAGCGGGATGTGGAGGATGCGGTGCGCGAGAAAAGATGTTAAAGTTTTGCTCGAGCAGCGAGGTCCTAAATGCAATATCTTTCATGATTTTTTTTACAGGAGGTTGCGGCGGATGTGGAGGATGCGGTGAGATCATCTGGCCTTCCATATAACTTCACTTTGTGTTGCATCACAGTTCCAAAACTTGATTACTAAGCTTTTGTTTCAATTTTTTGGTAGTTGAGGTTTAGCAAAACTTCTTTAGCAGTACTTTTTGATTAATTGGCTAAATATATTAATATTCCAATTTTCCAGGTGGTTGCGGCTCCTGCGGTGGGTGTGGAGGCTGCGGAGGCTGCGGAGGCTAAGTCGCTCTCCTCCTCCCACCACTTGAAAAGAGAGAGAAAGAGAGAGAGATTGGAGTTCTCGTATGTACAAGTGCTTATAGGTTAGTTGTAGTAATTTCGAGCAAGACGTCAATGTACTACTACTACCGTAGGATTTTACACAGGTACTGGGAATATGCACTGGCACACGCAGGGTTGACCCTACGGGAAAAACCCCGAGAAACTTTCGTTAGGATAGACGATATTTTTCTGGGATAACAAACAAACGTGTCTGTACAGATCTGGTAGACAAGCATATGAAAAAGGAGAGAGAATAATTGTGATGGGTAAGTAGTAATAATACTCGGCAAAGAAGTGGCGTTTCTTCTTCTTCTTTTTTTTTGAAAGTGCAAAACTTGTAAAGAAAAGTAGAAATTCATTCTGGAAAGAAAACGTGATTGTGGACGACGCATCGATAGCCATAAAAAGCAAAGAGATGATACAGAAAACGCAGAAAACAATTTATTAGGTGACAGAAAAAAAGTAAGGCAAACAGCGATTGATGCGGAACATTAGGTACTGTTTATCTGGGCTTACTACTACCTAGCTGCATATAGGATAAGTTTCCTTTTTCTACCAGCTCGCCACATTGATGAGACGAAGAATTCATGTGCAATACTGCAGTACTAAGTCAAGAGAAATGTGAAAAAGTCGTTGTTCAAAAATGCAATAAGTGTAGTTGCAATAGCTGCTAATTTGATTTCTGGGAAATTGTCGGTACTTAGAGATGTGCGAGTCTTGACTGCTCCGTATGTTAATAACCTGAGCTATATTGCGTTGTTTGCAAGCGGTCAACAAGCACCCAATTGTGTGGCTTAGGGAATGAAAGTGATTTTATATCGTTTATATATCGTCACTGTACTTGCATTTTACATTAATTTCGCCGTAGTTTATGTATTCTTGTAAGGAGTTTAATAAACTTTTAGTGAGTAAACGACAACTTACTTGGTCCTTCAGTGCTTCGCCACTCTGTAGCCGCAGAATTCAAACAAAAAAATCACTGGACGCCACAGTAAGCTTCAAAATGTGGTACAAACCACTCTTTGCCAACATTTTTTAGGGTTTAGTGTACGTAGAAAAGAGAAACCACCAAAGTGAGTGTTTTTGCAAATGACAAAAGAGCGCATGGTTCCATGGAAAATGTTGACCAACCTCCCGCCACCAGCTCCAGGCCCTGGACAACAAGGACAACAACTTGAGATGTTGAGAAGCCCTTCTTCCTCTCGTCCTTGTTCCGCTACACACTCCTGCCGGTGCTCCTCTCCTCCTGCCTGTTGGACGTGCTCGCTGGTTCAGTCGGCCGTTGGCACTGGAATGGCAGGGGTGGCACTCCTGCTCAGGGACCGACTGTGGTTCATGGCATTCCGCTACCGCCAGATTGTTCTTACAGGAACTTTGGTAAAAACGCTATTTACTAAGTTTAGTGTTACTCTCCATCTAGCTTAAAGGTTCACACATATTATAAATATTGTTACTTTTCTAAAAAGAAACTGCTTAGCATCTAACTTTTGGGCCTCTCAAAATAAAAATAAAATTTATCTATCGCTCTTAACATCACAAAATTCTTGGTATTGCTTTCTGATCATTTACCGAACTTCTTACATCATACGTAGTTACACAAAAATTTATCACTTTCCCCACCTGACAAAACACATTTATCATGTCACTGGAATACTTTCAAGTCACTACGTCTTCCTCTCTGTCCAGGTCTTCCGATCCATATGTGCGAGTTGGACTTCACCATCGTCCAAAGGTCCAACGCAGTGCACAGCACATTTCTTTTTCTGGTAAGGAGCTAGAGAGGGAGTGACCTGACCAATGACCACATGATATTTAAACTGATTTGTGTACTACTTAAGTGGGTCTCATTTTTTCCTTTTTTTAGTACAACAGGTAAACTTGCCTTCCTGAGAGCCTATGTGCAAGGCTGCAAGGGCATTAGTCTGACAAAGGAGTTGGACCATTTCACAATTGGTGGACACAAGGCTTACACTGCACCTAGGCTGCATTCACTGAGTGAGTGGTTGAACAGCCAGCCAGGCCTATGTACTTCTTCAACAGCAAGTATGATTTTAGACGTTTTAACAGTAAACACACTCATGTAAGTTAGTAGGTTATATACGAGCATTAAATGCTGTTCTGGATGGGCTGGTGTTCGACCACCTGTTTACCCTGCTGCTGGACTCGGGATTGTTGCCATGATCAAGCAGCACACCTCGTTGTCTTGTGCCAGGTAAGACGTTCATTTAACATTTAATCACATAAATAATAGAGTGTGAAACATAACTATAAAAAAGACTTTCTTCAAGGAATTGACAAAGCTTTAGGTCGGCCTCCTTAGACAGAAACTTGGAAAATTTCGAACAAATTCAGCAGATTTGGAGAAGACGTAAAAAGTTCTAGGTGGACTTTTTCTGGTAGTTAGAGATAGAGAAAAAATACACTGTTACGTGGACAGTCTTTTTCTTGCTATGTGCGTGTTTTCTACATTTATTTCGTCACACAGAGCTTTCTGGCGGCGCTGTCTTCCTCTCCTCCTCCTCCTCTCTTCCCTCTCTTCTTTCTTCTCTCATCTTCGGAGTTCCAAACACTGATTCTGACATGCACGATTCAGATTGAACCTCTCCTTCGTTCTCCCTCCTCCATCACTTTTTTCCGTAAGTGAAAAGTTTCGTTCGGAAGGAGCAGAGAAAAAACATTTTCCTCTCTTCTCTGAC
>JAAUYM010082026.1_pt1 | contig 10311 bp, 11 predicted proteins | sample 7278001 | NCBI WGS metagenome assembly JAAUYM01 (sample SAMN14350224, study PRJNA611818) | marine sediment metagenome | isolation source: surface marine sediment (1.8m) | place: French Polynesia: Moorea | collected 2018-08
GTACAGTCGAGTTTCGCTATAACAATATCTTTGGTCACCCTCAAAAATATTGTTATAGCAAAAATATTGTTATAGCGAAATGCATTATTTAAGGGAAGTAAAGTTTGGTCTGCCCAGATAATTATTGTTATAGCGAGAATTATTGTCATAGCGAGAATTGTTATAGCGAAACTCGACTGTACTACTACACCAATAGGTGGGAAATACCTAGTGGTATGCTATTTCCCACCTATGGGTGTAAACACCGCCTAAAACGGCTCCCGTTCAGCAAATTTGATCCCCTTGAGTGCGTGTTATCCACTTGTCCATGTTGTACTTTAGTACAGTCGAGTTTTGCTATAACAATTCTCGCTATAGCAATAATTCTCGCTATAATAATATTATCTGGGCAGACCAAACTTTACTTCCTTAAATAATGCATTTCACTAACTTATAACAATATTTTTGCTATAACAATATTTTTTAGGGTGACCAAAGATATTGTTATAGCGAAACTCGACTGTACTACTCATATAAAAACCTGAAAGCTTTAGCCACAGAAATATATGGTTTTACCCTTCTCGGTTCTCTTTTTTAAATTACTGGCTGGTTAGAGAGAAAAATTCAACTTGGGTCATCAGGACAATCTTTACTATAGCGGAGTTTTAAGTAACATCCCCATTTCAAGTTGTATCCGCATAAAATGCGCGTCTTATCCTAATTCTAGTGTGTATAGGCAGTTTATTTTTCTTCCTAAGAGGATGAGCACTATGCAACTGATAAAACCTTAAAAATAAGCACTCAAAAAATTGGTGACAGTTAAAAAACATTATAAAGAGGCGAGCGTCCTTGTCTAGGTATAAATGGGCTCTTCGTCGTTTCTTCTTTTTATGAAATAAACTGTCTTAAGTAATAATTAAAAAAAAAATCTTGCTACTGCAAATTCATTTGTCTTTCCTCTTCGGCACCCTGCGGTAAGCCCGGGTGTTCTCCTCCGTCCTCGGGTCCCACACCCTGAAGTCGAAACCCCACACGCACTCCCTGTTGGAGAAAAATGTGGTGTTAACGATGTGGTGCGACCATAGGTAGATGTTTTCAACCTCGTTGAGTGCGATACTAGATCGTGTACTGTAACTACCACACAACGTCCAAGTTAGTGGGCAGTGGTTGAAAGTTCAGACGTAGTAGTACAAGCGTTCCGTCTCCCCCTCACCTGGCGTCCAACTCCGACTCGAAGAGGACAGCGGCCACCCTCTTGCGCGGGTCCAGGCGCGGCCTGTCCGCCAGCGGCCCGTACGCCAGGCACTGGGACATCAGTCGGTCCCTGGTGGTGTCCGCGGGCAAGTTCGTGATGATCACCTCCGTCAGCTTGTTGGTCAGGTCGCCGTTGTTGACGGTCCTGGCGGGCGCGCGGGCGTTCAGCTGCTGCAGCCTGGCCTGGCGGTGGATGGCCCTCTGGAAGCGGGGCTGCGGCCGTAAAGAAAACGATGGTGAAAACGGATTATCTGTCAGTCATTGACGACGTGTGGTATGTACCGTACAGTGCGGATGACTGAATCACTGCTCAACCAATAACGCTAGCGTGAATTTACTGTAGTGATAGGTTGTCCTAACGCCAGGTGAAACAAATTTCAAATATTGAAACAAATTTCTTAGAGCAACCCAAAGTTCGACCCCATCACTAATTACCACTAGTGGCGTGGCCGTTGGTATGGCTCGTGGTACCAATATTGGTTGGGTGTATGAGTGCATCAAACGCCAAAGTGGATCAAATTTGCTGGACTTTGGTGTCTTTATATTTCCCATTGATAAGTGAATCAATCTGCCAGGTCCCAAAATGATGCACTAATCCCTCCCTGTTACTGTTTTACGTACTGCATACTAGTACTAGTATATTGCAGTGATTACCAGTCTGATGTTTCCCCTGAGCAGGTGCTCCGGGAAGGCCGACACCTGGTTGGCCACCTCCTCCAACCTTCCCTTGCTCAAGAGGTGGAAGCGCTCGGACAAGGATATCCCCGTGGAGTGCGTCGGAGGATCTGCGGGAAGGAGATGGAGAAAAAAAAATAATTACAACTTACAAGTTGTTATTAGCGTGGAGCCGCACTCACTCCAATTCTGGAAGTCCAATGTCTCGTACTGTCCTCCGGAGACGACGCAGTGGCCATCTTCCTCCTCCTCGTTGCCGTCGTCCTCGTCGTCGAGGGTGATGACCTCGTAGTTGTTCGGGTTGTCTTCGTCGCCGGAGAGGTCGATGACCTCGATGCCGTGCGCCACCGCGTCCACCTCTCGCTTCACCTCCGCCCCCGCCACTGACCGTGGACGCTGAGTAAACGGGGTTGGGGGGAGGGGGGGAGAAAAGTTTTCATCACCTCTTACTTTTCGGAAACTGAGGCAAATCACCATTATCGTGGTTCCATCCTTACTTTACTAGAAGTGGGGCCAAATTCCAGGGCGTCGTCTACGAAGTCGACCGGCCTCTCTTCCAGAAACATCACCTCGTCTTCCCTCACCAGGTGGTACCTGTACAGGAGGAGGAGAAAGGTTTTTTTTTTTAACTTGGCGACATCGCACCCATATAGGTAGTAGATCGCTCTTCCTCACTTGAATTCCTCCTCCTCCTGCTTGATCCTCCTGACGTTGAGCTCGTAGGCCTCCGCCATTAAACCGGGAGGGGGAGGCACGCTACAAACCACCTTCTGGGCGGTGAAGGAGGAGGCGGAGGCGGAGGCGGAGGCGGAGGCGGCGACGCCGTTGTTGGTGCTGAGGGAGGCGATGGCGGCGGCGATGCGGATGGCGTCGTCGCCGCAGAAGCTACTGTCGCCGCCGCCGCCGCCGCTACCCCGTGGAGGGACATGTTGGGAGGAGGAGGTTGAGGCGACGACGGGCTCCTCGGTAGTGAGCTGTTCGCCCAGTATCTGCGGACCAACGGAAATCGTGTTTCAAGTCCCAAGGACACATGTAAACATCGGAAGCAGCAGCGGCTCACCTGGATCTCGTCGTCGTCGTATTCGTAGTCGACTGCAACCTGCCGCTCTTGCTTGACCTCCTGTTCCTGTGGCTGCTCCTGCGGCTGCTCCTGTGGCTGCTCTTGATTTTCTTGTTGTTGTAACTGCACTTCTTCCTGCCGCTCCTGCTTGGTGGTCACGATCACCTCCTTCTCGATGATGACGTCCTCGTCCTCGTCGTCCTCTATGTCAGCAGACCTCCCCAGCGGCTCCTCGAGCCTCTGATACTCCTGCAGCTCCCCCTGCCGCGCGTACAGGTCGACCGGCACCTCTACCGGACGGTTCCTCCTCCCGCTGAGGAGGGGCCCGCAGGTCCGCAGGGTCATCTGCCCGCTCCTGCCGCCCTCCGGCCTGAACCCGTCCGCGGGCCTGTCCCCGGGCCTCTTCTGCGTCTGCAGGGAGCGCCTCCGGAGGTCTCTGGGCGCCGGCTGGGAGATGGACTGAACGGGGACGTGGGAGGACGCGGAGGACGCGGAGGTGGCGGCAGCGGCGCTTCCCGAGAACCCCGTGGAGGAGTTGGGCAGTCCGGGCCTCCAGGGTCTGGCCATGCGGCCCCGGCGAGCCCGGGTGCGGAAGGGACGGGAAGGGGACGAGGAAGACGAGGCCACGGCGATAAGAGCGGAAGAAGAGGTGCTGAACAAAAGAGCAAGGATGTCTTGAACGTACCCGACCAAACATTCTCTATGTCTCGTCGGTATATCTGACATATTTCTAACATACTAACTGGTTTAGCCTTTTATAATAACTTTACCTTTTTTTCTCACAAGCACAAAACATTTAACATATACAGTAGGGTCAAAATAGGCATATAAGCTTAGGTTACGTAGCATAACTAGGGTAAAAAAAGTTGCTATTTTACCGTGACGGCTGTCTGGTTGGGTAGTTACCTTTCTCTTCTTACCTGTCGCCCCGATGAACTATTTCATCCCCCCTTTCGTCGTTGTTCTCCTTCTCAGCTTCATCTCCCTCCTCCTCTTCCTCCACCAGCTCCAGCCTGTCCTCCTCGTGGATCTCTATCTCCACCGCCTCTTCCTCATACTCGGTGGTGTTGGTTAGGAGGTCATGCATCTCCTTCTCCGTGAACTCGGCCTCGTCCTCCCCCTCCTCTTTTTCCCCATCCAACAAGTCGCTCTCCCTCCTCTTCTCCTCCTCCTCCTCCTGGTGGCTCATCTTGGCTCTCCTCTGCCGCGGCGATCAAGTCGAGTACAAGCAGACAAAAACGACAAAAATTAACTAGGTGTACTTTTGATTAAAAAAAATAATCTACAAGTTTTGTAACAAGTCCAATGAAAAATAGTCCAATAGTCCAAAATAGTCTAATTGACCCTGAAAACGGTGCCAAAAGTAAATGAGTCCAAGTTCAAAAGTAACCACAAACCCTAAAGTCATTTATCCCAAAAAATTGACCGAAATGTTGCAAAAGTGGGCCATTTTCATCTACAAGTTTTGTAACAATGCCCAAAGAAAGAACCATCAACAGCCGAAACGCCTATAAGATAGCACACCTGGCCACCCTGTTCTGAAGAACAACGATCCACCCCGACCTGGGTGGGGCCGGGGCCGGGGCCGGGGCCGGGGGTAAGAACACAATGGCGCTAAGCACAGATGTATCGGTGGATAATACACACAGAATGGACGGACGACGCGTTTGTTTTCGTCGCAGAAGAAGGAAACGCAAACAGATGAGTATATGAACATTTGGTGCGGACAATCTCGCAACCTCGGACTTGAAACCACTCTCTCTCTCTCTCCTCTTTTTTGCATGGTTGTATGTATGTAATTAACTTAATTAAAACTTGGCTATTGACGTCTTCATATATTTTATTTACATATTATTTCGAGGTTGGGTGCCCTCCCGAAAGAGGTAGTAAACAAACGGGCTTTATAGTACCTTATGTAGTAGATGCCAACCCCTGTTATTGCCGCAATACATTTACCACTTGGTACACACACATATATATAGTAGGAAGATGGTTTGACTCTCTCCATATGTATGGTGTATAAACCAATCGTGTTTTGCGGCAATGACAGGGGTTGGCATCTACTACATAAGGTACTATAAAGCCCATTTGTTTACCACCTCTTTGGAGGGGGAGGGGGGGAGCTATTACCCGACAGGACTTTTAAACTTGCAACTTACAAACGATATTGTGACATTTATGTGGGATGCTAATGCTAATGCTAATGTTCCATTACATGTTTAAAGGTGAATTCGCCAATTTGTTACACTTGTAAGTTTAAAAGTCCTGTCGGGTAATTGCCAATTACCCGAACCTCGCAACCTCGAAATAATATGTCAACAAAATTTGTGAAGAAGTCAATTATGCACATTTCTGTTAGACAGATGGTATACAGCTGTTATTGAAGTAAGGGAGATTATGAAGGAGAGCTTTCTACTACAGGTGTCATCAGGATCCTGCTCAACCAATCTGGTGTAACCTTTTACATTGTTGGAGAGGTTGAGTGGATGCTTGTTTGCACAGTGGCGCCATCTGGTGTTACACTCTCCACTTTTCCTGTGTGGTGAGGTGAGCTAGACCTGCCATTTCAGCCCTCTTTTCAGGCAGACAGCCTCCTGCAACCTGCAAGGCAAGGGAGAAATGGGACTGGGAGAGAAAGAGAGGGAGGAAAGAAAGAAGACAACGCAAACGCAACGCGCAACTGGAAGAACTTCAGCTGCCGAAAACCAAGACTATTTTGCAAAAGTTTGCTCGCTTGGTGCAAGTCATAAATTAACAAGACGAATATTTCGAATATTTCGGTAAAAAAGAAAACTTTTACAGATTGACGTGACGCATTTTGTTGCCCATATTTTTTTCTCCGACCGGAGTTGCGCTTTGATTTACTACTACTAGGTAGATGTCTGCGTTGGCAACAGGAGTGGAGAAGGGGGAGGGGGAGGGGGCGGGGGAGGGCCAGAGAGCCAAAGAGGAGGCGGGTACCGGCAAACTTGAAGAGGAGGAGAAGGTTGAGGAGGGCCAAGTCACTGGCGGTGACGCAAGAAGCGATCACAATGAAGAAGAAGAAGAAGATGATGATGACTACCCGCCTTCGCTGCTTGAAGATATGCTGGAGGTAAGGATAGTCTTAAAAAGTTGCTAAGGCATTTTCTATATTTCAGGCAAGCGAAGGACAATAAAAGGACAATAAATAGGCTCAGAATGGGCATGCTTTTATGTGAAATTGGGTGAAAGTTGCATTGCCATTAATTTTCTGATTCTAGTACGTATCGTTAAGAGCCCAACCAATATTGGTATCACTAGGGGCACACCATCAGTGGCGATACTACAGTAGTAGTAGTGATGGGGTCGCAACTTGGGTTGCCCTAAGGTTTTTTTTCCTATTCTAACACCTGCCCTGGGATTGCTAACGCTATATATCTAAGTGACATGAAACCTTAGAGCAGCAGCCCATCGCTAAATTCATGCTAGCGATATTGGCCGGGAGGTATTATTTTTCAATTATTATTTTTTTCTCCTTTTTTTCCAGGTTGATATTCAAGAAGAGGAAGGAGGAGATGACGAAGAGACGAAGGAGGAGGCAAAGGGCGGCCAGCAGAAGGAAGATGCCAAGAAGCTCCTTGACTCTCTCTTGATTGAGGCCGCCAGCGAGGACCCCTACTCGGTGCTGGAGGGACACCAGTCAAAGGAGGAGGAGGAGAAGAAGAAAGGCAAAGAAGATGACGAGGGAGACGTGGTAGCAGTCATTGATGACGGGGACTGCAAGAAGGAGAGGAAGAGCAAGAAGCGCTTCCGCGGCGACCAAGACGGCGACGACGGCGAGAACTGGATGCCCGAGGGGGAGAGGGCGGCCAAGAGGAGGAAGGAGGCGGCGGCGGAGGCCGCATTGACCAACGACCAGAGGATTATCAGGGTGAGCTCCCCATCATCCATGAATTTATCTTTCATAATCTTTGAATCTGCCCCTCTCCCTCCCCTCTCCCTCGCAGGAGAACCTGTCCAGACCCTTTCCCAGCTACAGTTTCGAGACGAGGCAGCGCCTGGCCTCCGAGTGCGTCGCCTTCAGGCCCAAGCTGAAGATCAGGGACGTGGCCAAGTCCGGCGACAGCGCCGTCCAGAAACACTTCTCCGTGGCCAGCAGGCGACTGGCGGTGCGACGGGCGTACGAGAGTAAGGTCCGACAGGCGCAACAGCGGAGCATGCAGCGCCGCGGGGAGCAGGGCGGCGTAAGGAGGACCTACGTCCTCGAAGACGCCGCCGCCGCCGCCGCCGCCACCGCCACCGCCGCCGGAACGGACAAGCCGCAGCCTTATCGTTTCACTGCCGCACCAGCGCCTCCCGCTCCGCCGCCTCCGCTGCCCGCCACCACCCACAGGGACCTCCCCAGGGAGAAGCCGCGGCTGTCGCGGCCGATGCCGAAGGCGGTGGAGAGGAAGCCGATCCCGAGGTCGCAGGAGATGGCCGACGCATGTTCCCACGTCAAAGTCAATCCCAAGTGAGCCAGCTGGGTGCACTCCCGCCTGCCTGTTTCGCCTGCTGAATGACCCTGATGCTGAACCTTGTTCCCCATGCAGAGCCCTGGAGGACGTTCTCAGCCGACTGGCGCACTACCAGGACCAGATCGACCGCCTGAGAGCCATCGTCAGGGAGAGCTTCGCCGGCGTCGACGACGAGGAAAACGTTGACGGCTACGGCGAACAAGTGTTCGGAGGTCACATCTTGGAGGAGAACGGCGTGGGTGGGGGAGCGGGAGGCGAACAGGGGAACAAGAAAGTGGACCAAAAGGGTAAGGAGGAGGAGGAGGAGGAGGAGGAGGAGGAGGAGGAAGCAGTTAGCAACTAATATGTACTTATCCCGCGTTCTAAAAAAGATCTCGAGGCGATGCTGGCCCACCTGCCCCGTCCGGAGCACCAGCACGGCTCCAGGCTGCACAACAACCGGGGGTTCCGCCTGGTGGACCTGTCCGTCCTGAGGGCGGCCCTAGAAAAGGCGCAGGAGTGCCCCTGCTCGAGGCACGGCGGTCGCCTCTCGATCGCGGAGGTGGATCCGAACAAGGTGCAGGAGGACCTGGTGACGCAGCTGGCGCTCCGTTGCTCGTTGTGCAACAAGGTGAGAAGGTCGTCCCTCCTTTTTTTGTGTGTGTCCCGTTACTATCGTCGTCGTCGTCGCTGCTCTTTCTCTTCGTTAGGCCACAATTTTTGTTACCTCTCCGTTCTGTGAGAAGTATCCCAACAACTTCACTGCCAACAAGGAGCTACTGACCCTCTTGGGACCGGAGGCCTTCTTCAAACTGGCCAAATACGTCCAAGTAAGAAGCACATTTCATTTTTTACATTTGTAACATGAACTAACCCCTCCCCTTCTCCCCCTCAGTGGTACCACACTGCCAGCTTTATCCAGCGCAGGCCGAACCAGCCTTTCCAAATGATCATGAGCCTGGATACCGCTCGTAAGGACCCGATCACCGCACCCGGGCAGGTCGTGGTGGAGCAGCAGCCGGAGCCGCCGCCGCCTCCTCCCCCTCAGATGCCGATGGCCGTTCCCATCAGGCCGCCGCCGACCAAGCCGAAGCCGGTGTCTTCGATGTCCTCCATGTTCAAGATCAGGACGCCAGCGACTAGCATGCTAAAGAACATCGTGGCTCCGACCGTCGCCTCGGCTCCTGCATTCAGGTGAGTAAAAATAACTTCTTGCACCAAATCGTAGTACCATAACACCGTATCGTAGTACTACTGCTGGACTGGAAACCTTTTGTCCCATTTTTCCAGACCTCGCCCGAGCCTTCCACTTCCTTCCAATCTTCCTTCTGCACCTGTCTCTAATACAACACCTGCTCCCTCCTTACCTCCACCGCCACCAGGCCCTTCCATCTCTTCTCTGCTGCGCCCCGAGCGCCCGTCCGCTTCGGGATCGCCTGTCTTAGGCTTGAAGGGCTCCTCGGAGCTGCCGATTGGCGCCATGGTTTCCTCCCTGCCTCCGGGGACCCCGATCAGGAGCGGAGCGGACATCAGGTTCTCCACGGCCTCCCGCACGGGGTTGCCCAAGGGCGTCTACCAGGTAACCCACAGAGAGCTCGGACAGTGGGTCGTCTGTGTCCGAGACGACGACTCCTCCGCCGGTTTGGCCGCCACATGTTCGTCCCAACTGCCGACCGCGCCCACGCAGGTGACTCCCGCCAACACCAACGGAAGCGCGGGCGCTAGCCGGATCGTCAAGGTGGCGCTGCCGGGCCCGAGCGGTTCCCGGGTGTTAAAGGTGATGACCATGAGGCAGCTCAACGAGATGAAGGCAGCCTCTGCGAGGACCAGGGCAATCGCTGGAGCTGCCAGTGCCACGACCAACGACGAGACGGATGAACCGTCAGTGGACCCACTCGCCATCTAATTGGCTTCATGCAAGTTATTTTTCCGTTTTTTATTCGGAGTGTACTGTATACTATTCACTGAAGTGCTGTCGAGTTTATGCTGTGATGTTAAAAAAAAAAGCAACCTCAGAATAGATGTAAAATGACAAACTGAGCAGAGAGCAGACTTTTCTTGCGGTTTTTTTTATTTTTGTCTGGTAGTACGGGGGGGGGGGGAAACAGAAGGCAACAGCATGGGTGGAAAGAGTGTAGTTTCTTCAGAACCTGAGCTTCTGGAAGAACCACCTGTTCTTTCCCGTCTTGTACCGCTCCTCGAACTTGGTCCTGACCATGAAGCGTGCCTTCTTCTTCTTGACGGGGTCCTTCAGGACCTCTTTGTTCAGGTTGGCCTTGTCAAAGGCGATGTCCACGCTGTACCGCGTAGGCATCAGGTGGTTGTAGTTCACAACCTGAAGGAAAATGACAAAATAAAATGGGTAAATTTGGTAATATAGACCAAATTATAATTACATTGTAATCAAAATTACAATGTACCTAATTTTTATAGCAAAACGACATGAAACTATTACAAACTACCTTAACCACATAGAACGCTGGTACCAATCCCTGTACTGGTTAAATGTGCATTTCTCTTTAAATCCCTGTCTGAAAAGCCAAAATTTTCTCTAATAACTAATGTTTGCTGATTTGGATGCACTAGTCATGGCCTCAAAAGGCCTGCCACGGAAGTTGTTACAGCAGTACAGCACATTCCTCGCCCAACTTCAAGAAACAAAGCATTTGCTTCTTAGTTCTTACCAATACAAATTTGTACTCCCAACCAATATCGCTAGCGTGAATTTAGTGATAAGTTGCAATAAGGTTTTTTTCCCACTATTCTAACACCTGTGCTGGCGTTCTAACACTGTATAAGTGATATAAAAACCTTATTGCAACTCAAATGTCGACCCCTGCGCTAACTACCACTATTGTCGCCACCGAGACCGTGCCCCTAACGATA
>JAAUYM010131076.1_pt1 | contig 10305 bp, 14 predicted proteins | sample 7278001 | NCBI WGS metagenome assembly JAAUYM01 (sample SAMN14350224, study PRJNA611818) | marine sediment metagenome | isolation source: surface marine sediment (1.8m) | place: French Polynesia: Moorea | collected 2018-08
GACAGACAGACAGACAGACAGACAGAGACGGACAAGATGTGCACCATTTCCTTCTCTTCCTCTCCCTTCCCTGTACCTACCTACCGTAGAAAAAGGATCTGGGTTTTTTGTCTTCTTCCCCTCGCCCCCCGGTCACAGCTTGTAGCTCCACCCAGATGTTGCCAGACGATGACGACAACGACGACCCCGGCGGCAACGCGAGCGTGTTAATGATGGCCCTTCCAGGCATCGATCTAACAAGAGTGCTACACAGTAGTACCTACACAAGAGGAAGCAGAAGAAAGACGAGGAAACGATTTCCCTTTCTTCGCACGCAACGCAAGGCCACCTCTTTTTATGTTAAAGAAAACAGCTCTTCTTCTTCTCTTCTTGGTATGGCGGAGGGATGGAGGTGTTGCTGCTGCTGGTAAAGCTCTCTTGGGTGTAGTACTACTTAGAAAGAAAGAGAGAGAAACAGTGTGAGCCATGAAAAACAGGGCGCGTGACAAGAGGACGTTGTCACTCCAGCCTGTAGATACTGTGTAGTAGTCCCTACTGCTGACGATGTTGACGGTGGACGGAGGACTCCGTCTGGATTTATTTTTATCGTCCCTCCCCTCCCTCCCTCTTCCGCACCGAGTTCCGCCTGTCATCGCCACAATGTTCGCCGCAGATTTTTTACTGCTGCCTCGCTTTTGTCCTTGGTTGTGGGAGGAGTGGGGGTGTCTGTTTTTCTTCTCACACCTGAGGCGAGTGTTTCTGTGTGCCCCAACCAATATCGCTAGCGTGCATTTAGTGACAGGTTGTTCTAACGCCAGACCAGGTGTTAAAATAGCAAAAAGAAAGTACCCTTAGACGTAGAGCAACCCAATCACTAATTAGTAATTACCACTAGTGGCATAGCAGTTGGAGTGCCTCTAGGGGTACCAATATTGGTTGGGTGCGTGTGTGTACTAGTACATGCACGTATCTTGCGAAATTGCTTTGCGTGGGGTCCTCCACCCCCGTCCCCCCCTCAGGAGAGGGGGGGGAAGGAGGAAAGAGGCCTTTCTCTCTCTCCTTCCTTGCCTCATTGCTTTCTCTCCTCGTCAAACTTTCCTCTCCTCCCTCCACAGCAAAAATTTCCCCAGGGCTTCTTTCTTTCTTTCTTCCTCCTCCTCTTTCCAGGAGGGGAATTGTAGCCAATTTTCTTCTCATTCACGTGAGAGAAAGAGAAGAAGTTTCCCGCCCCTTTTTGGCAGAGAAAGAGAGATTCTTCCGGTGAAGATGAATAAGTTAGAGAGGCTCAAAATCCACCGCGGTTTTTTTTTTCAATGGAAAGCTGGGGGAGAGAAGGGGAGATTTCTGTCTTCCTCAGCAACGAAGGACAATAGAGGGAAGGAGAACGAGTAAAGGTGACAATGGGACCTCCTCATTGTCGGGGACTTCAAGGAATGCCTTTTCTTTTTCCCCGCGGCGAAAGGACCGGAAAAAAAATCCCCTCATAAAAGATTAATTAACGGTGACGTCAGATGACGCCTTTCCGGGGCTGGTTCTTCCAAGTGCAGTCGTACTTGGAGAGTCGGGCAAGCTTGGTAGATGAACCATTTTTTTTAATTATCCGAGTTTATCCTAGTTGTGATTTTTTTTGGCCCTCATATTGCAAATACCGATATAGAAATTCTGCTGCATGAAAAAAAAAACATCTCAATTAACCGAGATTTCTCGTAAAAAGCGCGAGTCCCAATTAACCGAGTTTGACTGTACTTTCTTTCTTTCTCTTTTTTTTTGTTTCATGCAGGCCAACTTCGAGTCGATGTTCCGAGAGTTCGAGCCTACGGCGCTCTTCCACTACCTGCGCAGCTTCCGCCGGATACGCGTGGACTTCGAGTCGCACCTCTCCGCCTCCAAGGCCAAGGTCAGCATGGACAACACGCCGGTCGGGGACACCGTCATGCACTGCTACTTCATACAGGTCAGACCAGGGATGATGGTCTTCTTTTTTTTTTCATCGCTTGTACACGCTACTACGTACGTGGGCGAAGTGAGCTCTACTACCAGCTAATTGCCTGAACTACACCAATTTAGATATACCATCTGGCAACACTGATGGCGCTATTACGTCTGTACCAGAGCGAAATGCAGATCCATATGTACGAATAACGTAATTCTTCATTCATGAGCGAAAGGGAGAAAACCAGGTTTTCTCCCTTTCGCTCAGTCCTCCCCCCCTCCCCGCGACGCGTCTTGAGAGCATCAAACAAGATGAAATATGCACGAAGAGCTGAGTGCCGTATCGAGGGCAGGGAGGGGGAGCCTACGTTTCCTCCTTCCCCCCCCCCTCCTTCCCTGTCCTCTCTTCCTGTCTACCTAGTAATACAGTGGAACTCGGATAATCGGGACAGATCAGGAGAAGGGTCTAGAGTCCCCATTTGTCCGAGTTTTCCTTTTAGCTGAGTGGCCTTATTTAGCAACATGTCAATTATGTCGCACCTCCAATTAACCGAGTTCCACTGTACTACATCTCGTCTTTCTCTCCTTTCCTGCCAGGTGCTGTCTCCGTGCGCCTCGGAGGACGCGTTCCTGCGCGCGCCGCCCCTGGAGAAGCAGTTCCTCATCTCCCCGCCGTGCAGCCCTCCCGTCGGTTGGGAGCAGCCCAGGGAGGGCAGGCCCGTCGTCGACTACGACCTGATCGCGGCCATGGCGCAGCTGGCGCCGGGAGAGCCCCACGAGCTGCACCCGACTAAGCAGATTAACGTGCTGGGCAAGAGTGTCTCCACCCCGTCCATCGTGGTGCACATCGCCGCGGAGGAGGAGGACGAGGTGGCGGAGGTCGCGGCCGCCAGGCGATTCGAGCTGCCCACCATCAACATCAACGCGCCGATGGGCGCCGGGGGAAACTTCACCATCGGGGACGACGAGGAGTTCGACGACGACCTCCGCGGCGCCGTCGGAGGAGGAGGAGGAGGAGGAGGACCAGGCGGCGGGAGCGGCGGCATTGCCGGGCGGACCCGGAGGATCAGGCCGACCCGATGTCCGGACAGGCAGAGCTCCCTTGACTGATCAAGATCGACGGAGAAGGATAAGATTTTGTTGGCGAAGAGGGGGAGAAGGATAGTCACAAAGTGATTTGTTCCGTGCTTCTTTCTGCTTCTTTTTCGCTGTCTCTGCGTTCCCCCCTCCCCCAAACAAACAAACAATCCGTTCTTGTGTATCCCCTCCCTCCCCCCTCTTTATGCAAGTTGAAAGTCTCTCTTGAACGTTTTCCAAGGGACCTCCTAATCCTTGACATCATGTCGAACCTTCCTTTTCATCCTTCCTCGTCCCCTCCTTAAGTTATACTACACATTAAGCCGTTTGGAAGTTTATTCCTCTTCCTGCAGGATTTTTTTTTACAAAGAGGTTCAAAGTTGGGATCAAGAAGTCTTGTACCACACACACACCTAACCGGGAGGGGCTTTTGTGCTATAGCCAAATTAGTTGAACCCTGAAAGCAAAAAAAAAGAGCTTGTCCTGATTCCCGTATCCGGTATGACTTTTTTTGATGCAATAACGTTGGGTTGGGGGAATAAAAAAAAGTATCTGTTGCGGTAAGTGGATGTGTCTATACTGTGTACACGTTGAATTTGTCATCGAGATGGAAATGAGTGGTTTTATGGCAAAAGAAATGGAACTAACGTCTTTGAAAAGCAGCTACTTGACTACCACGAACATATTTCTCCCCACCGTCCCTCCGGTTTCCCCCCTCCTCCCCCCCATCTTTCCCTTCTCTCCCTCCCCTACTTATCCAATCAAAAGATAAAAGAAAGAAAGAAAGTAAAGTTGCGTTTCTTCTCGTTCCTAATTTATCCGCAGGTCCCAAGTATGTACTCGTAGTAGTCCGAAAAAAAAACCCCCACAAAATATATATTCTTTCTAACAGCGAACAAACACCGAGTGACACTTTTTAAGTACCTTGTATCCATATCAAATGTGCCAAAAAAATTATTGTTTTTTCACTGTGCCTGATCCATGAGGGCCAGCAAATCTTCCTCCTCCTCTTCCTCCTGCCGACGCTTGTCACCGATCGTGGCCGATTCCATCTCCCCGATTATGTTCGAGATCTCCTTTCCCCTCTTCCTCCCTTCGCCGCCCTTCAGGTCGATGCTCACCGTGTTGGGGTCCTTGGCAGCGGCGGCGGCGGTGGCGGCGGCACTGGAAGTCGCGCTCTTCTTCTGGCCGGCGGCGACGGCTCTGGAGATAAAGGCACAAATCAAACGACTTCACTTGGATGCATCACTTCACACATACTAACCTCTTCTCCACGACCATCTTGTCCTCAAAGATGCTGAGTCTGAAGGTGTCCTTGGCAGCCGCGGCCGCCCCGGCGCTCCTGTCTCCGATAAGTTTGGCTAGCAGGTCCAGCTCCTGCTTGGCCAGGTGCTGCCCGGAGAAGGAGGAGGAGTCCCCGGTCCCGTAAGAAGGGGTGACTTCGTAGTAGTCGGAACCTGAGGCGGCGGCACCGGCGCCGGAAGAGGCTTCGCACAGGGCCGTCGTCCCCTCGGTTACGGTGGCCGCAGCCACGGAGCTGTTGGCGTACCTGATCGCAGAAAACGGGTTGTTGTTTTTTTTTTTAACCTCAGGATGGCCACCCCTGTGTTTGTTTGTCTCTTTTCTCTCACATGTTGAGTCCGTGCTTGGTTCCCCTGTTTCCCGTCTCCTGCGGCCCGAGACCGCCCGGCGGGTCAGGGCCCTCGAAGCCGATCCCGGCTGGCAGCCCCGGGTGAAACTCGGTCTGGTGGAGGACCTCCCCGTGGTGGTCGAAGTACCGGATGCGCCCCGGAGGTTCCACGCCTGAGGTCAACGAAATGACTTTGTACGTAGTTACATACTTTGTTTCCCAGTATATAAGCACGGCACTCTGACCTCTCTGTAGTTTCCTGAGGGGTCCGAACCTGAACCTGCCCTCCGAGTTCTGCTTCCCCTCCTGCAGAAAGACGGAGACGCGGACGCGGAAGTCCTGCAGGAAGTTGAGCAGCGCGAAGCGGATCGTCTGCATCTCGACAGTGGAAAGCGTGCAGTAGCTCTGAAAAAAAGAAAAGAAAAAACTTTACACGTATCCTCATTTGCCACATGGGCTTCATCACCACCTCCCCCACTCGTTTAACCTGTATGAGCAGCTCGTAGGCGAACTCGACGTTCTTCTTGACGGGCTCGGAGGAGGCGTAGTCGGCGATGGCGTCCAGGTGGTTGAGGGTGACCCCGACGAGGTCGTGCGGGTTCCTGGTGGCCAGCACCTGGTGCTTCACCGCCATCACCATCAGGTCGTACAGCTTGTCCATGCTGTTGGGGCTGAGCCGCATGATGGAGGCGTTGGCCAGCTTGTCGAACATGGCGCGGAGGACGCCGCGGTTGTGCAGCGCCTGGTGGCGCAGGAAGATCTCCTCCAGGAACTTGCGGTTGAACATGGTGGCCGCGATGTCGTCAAGCACTGCGAACAAAGCAATCAAATGCAAATCATTCCAAGAAACGCGGGGGGAAAATGAATGTTGCCCCTCACCTTTGGCGCCCTTCGCCGGCTGCACCTGCTGCGCGACCAGCCTCTGGTCCAGCACGTACATCATCTCCCCGCCCAGGTTGAGGTACAGCAGCGGCAGCGTCCTCAGAGACATCCTTCTGCGATGGAATCACGGGGACCAAAAAAAAAAAAAATCCCACCTTGGAAACCAATAGAGGAATTTTTCTTCCGTCTCAGTCGCATGTGTGTATCCTTCTTCCTTCTTCCTCAGCTCCGTTGGGACTTATCGGACATGCAGGTATGATATATAGGCAACCATGCTATTGCCCGAGGCAGGGCCGGTGGGAGAGCAAAGCAAAGAAAGCAACGTTCTGCGCAGTATCCAAAACTTTTCTCGGCTTTCTCATCCTCTTTTTTTTATGGTTCTTGCGAAAAAAAAATGAAATGAAATGGCGACTTCCGATACAATCGCGTGCGTGCTCTCCCCAACAAGTTAAGTTTTTTTTTCCTTTAAAAAATGTACCTTTTGATGAGGAAGTACCCAAGGCTTCAGAAATATAATAAATTGTTCTGCACGAGTTGTTCAGGTCCTTCATTCTCTCACATGCATTCACAACAAAAGTAAAGAAGCTTGAATTTTCCATGGCACGTTACTTAACGTGATTAATTGTGAATAGTTCTCTTAAGGTTTTTGCACCTATCATGAATGTTCACTTCGGCATCTTTTGCCCCATGACCCCCCAGAACTTGTCCGTGAAGAGCGACTTTCCCTTGGCCAGGCTGACGATGATCCTGGGCAGGTTGTATCCGTTGTAGACACCGACGCCGCCGCTCTTGCCCACGGTGACCACCATGCCGGCGAATCCTGCAAGTTATCTCTCTTTTTTTTTTACATCTGTGTGTGTGTGTGTGTCATCAAGGGGATTGAGTAAAGATGAGTTGACCTCACTCGGCTTGTACTTCCTGAGCGGCCTGCCTTGGATGCTCCTGACGACGTTGTCTGCCGCCACCTCCCCCTGCGTCTGCGCGTGCGCGGCCATCTTCTCCTGGTCGGTGTCGCAGCAGTCCCCGACGGCGAACACCACCAGGGGAAGGACGGAGGCGGAGGAGGAGGCGATCCCGTCGATGTCCACGCGAAGTTCGGGACTCACGCGGATGCGACCCTGGTCGTCAACTCGCTTGCCTGTAGTACAAACAAAAGGACTTACTCTTATTATTGTTGTTGTTGTTGTTGCTATTGTACTTTGAAAAAATTGGAAGGGAAAAAAAATGGTGTACAGGAAAAATCCCTAAAACTACCATTCTTCCAGAGCCGCCTCCAGCGCTACGAGTGCTCCCTCGTATCACTTTGTAGTAGAAGAACGTAGGAGTAAGTAACTTTAATGTAGTGAACTTAATTTAAAAAATTGGTGATCAGAGCAACGGAGTTTTTGACTGCTACATATCGGAGTTCTACTGTACACAAAGACTTTTTTTTTCCCAGACAGCACCCTCCAAAGCGAGGATCCCCCCCCCTTAGCCGGCCACGTCGGCGTGTCGTACGTGATCAGAGTGTTGGAGTTCTTAGACTGGATGAAGCGCGAGGCCGGGGTGCCCCTCGTCAAGGGCGGGGCCGGACGGTGGCCCGGCCAGCATGGCCTCGGGGCACCACTACACCGACGCTCCTTGGCACCACGCAGATTTCTTCTCTAGGGCCATATGATATGTTGCATTCCACAGCAGTGCAAACGTACAAACAAATTTTAAAACTTAAAAAAAATAACTTATTAGTTATTACATACCTACATGTACATCGGAGTTCGTACAGTAAACTTAGATATAGTGAACTGGTCTATACTACGTACCATAGCAGGATTTCCACTCATCTGACTCCCCCAAGCGGATTCTCCACTCACCAAAGACGTCGATGAGCAGCTTGGTGTCCGGGCGCAATCCGGTGCAGTTGAAGACCAGATCCGCCCGGTGGGTCCCTTGCTAAAAGGTCAAAAATCAGTTTCTAATCGCATGAACGACATGGAGGAAAACAAAATCGCTCAACCGTCGTGACGACTTCTTGCTGGAGGTGCTTCCCGAACGTAAGCTCGTCCAGGTTGACAACCCGCTCTCCTGAGGGAGAGGAACATTTTCAAAATGCATTTGGGATCTCACTTTTTTGTAGGATTTATTAGTGTTTGGCATTAATTTTTTTAAATTATTTTTGTTGCTTATCCCTTTTTTGGTGACGCCTCTGGCAATAGACAAGCTTCCATTTTTTTTCTTGCCCTCTCCTCACCCATCCTGACTTTGACCCCCTTCCTCTCTAGCTCGGACCTGGCCCCGTCTTGCAGCGACGTCCCCAGCCTCACGTTGGACAGCAGCCTCTCGCCGGCGTTCAGCACCGTCAACGACTTCTCGTCCTCCTTGTCCTTGTACCTCTCCCTGATCTCCCCCGCCAGCTCCACGCCGACAGCCCCGCCGCCGATGATGACGATGTTGCCGGACTTGGAGATCTGACAGGGGAAAAAAGAAGTGCAAAAAGAATTAGCTTGGATCTTTTTGAACTGTTAGTTGCCAGCGACATTTATCTAAAAAAAAGCTTTACGGGAAAGCATCGCACTTTTTCTGGGACGGACTGTAGCAAGGATGCCACCATGGCTTTAAAAAATGCTGAAAATTTGAGAGTAGAAATAGAACATAAAACAGCAATAAAAGTAAAAAAATGGGCTTTGGCTTTTTTTAACCTTGCCTTACTATTGTTTGGCGCTTTTTTGGCCCACGGCACCTATTAGCGCGATGTTTCTTTCGTCTCACCTCCCTGGCCGTCTCCCTGCTCTCCTCCTCCAGCTCGGCCACCGTCACCGCGGCCGTCCTGGCCGGGAACGGTCCGGCCGACCCGGTGGCCAGCACCAGGTGGGTTATCCCGTCCACCCGTCGACCGTCGGACAGGGTGGCCCGGCGGCGACCGAGGTCGATGGAGGACACCCGACCGCGGACGAAGGAGGAGCCGAAGGTGGGGGACAGAGGGATGGCGGTCTTCTTGGCGTAGTCTGTAAAGGGAGGGGGAAAGACATGTTGCTGCTATTGCTGTCGCTGTTGTTATTGCTGTTCCTGTCATTGCTGCTACTCTTACCGTTGTCAGTGTTGTTGCTGTCAGTGTTGTTGCTGTCATTGTTGTTGCTATCATTGTTGTTGCTGTCATTGTTGTTCCTGTAATTGCTGTTCCTGTGATTGTTGCTGCTGTTGCTGCTGTTGCTGTTCCTGCTGCTGCTTTTGTACTAGTTGTTTTCTTGCTGTCGCTGCTATTGACGTTGCTGTTTCTGCTGCTGCTGTTGTTGTTGCAGCTGTGGTTGCTCACCTGGAAAGACGGCCGCCCTGAGCGCCGCGCAGTTATGGTGGAAGAACTCCTTCGGATCGACGATGACGAACGGGACGCCGCGCCGCTTCAGCCGCGCCGCGCAGCAGCAGCCGCCGTACCCGCCGCCGACAACCAAAACCTGTTGGGGGAGAGGGAACAAGGACATCAAGTTGTGGACCACAACGCTCACTCCGTAGTATTCCAATTATACAGATATGTAGTAGAGAGAGGACAAGAACAACAAGAACTGATGTGAGGACCGCGACGCTCACCTTGTAGTCTTCGAATTTGGCACTGCTTCCGTGGTCTCCAGGCCTGAAGCAAGGAGCCATGCTTTTCTTCTCCGCGCTGTGTCGCTCTCTCTCTTATCTGACTGAGCATGCACTGAATTTTGCATTCTAGCCCTCAAGAGGTTGGAATGGGCAAACAACAGGGGAGTTTGTCGTGCAAACTGGGTGCAATCAGCCGATATGTTGATAAGAGGGCCTGTAAAAGGAACAGAGGTGACAATTAACCCACCCATCGAATCATATTTAGTACTACATGGCGCCAAGTCCCAACAGTATCTACGGTAGAACCCCAATTGTAGGGTCAGCAGCCCCAAGTTCATTGTACTACGTAGTTAGCAGTTGTTTGGCCTATGATAGGTAAAGCAAAAGTTACAAATTTGGTCAACATAGCAAACTTGGAGTTAACTATGTAGCAGACACTACTGCTGTTTTCCTTCTCGACTCTCTCAATTTGCTGCTCCATTTTTTTCTCCCGATTTTTTTCCTCCGCAGGAGGAGCCGCTGCTTGAAATTTTTCCTGCTGCTATTTCCTGCTTCGTTGGCTTCTGCGCCCGAGCATGCAATTCAAAAAACCTGAGTTGGGTGGGCTGTTTTCGGCGATGCCAGTTTGGCTTCTTATAAGCCAAATTTAAAGCAAAAAAGACAAAAAAAACTTGACAATACATTTAAAGAATCGGAGCTTTTGTCTTATTTACCATATTTTTTCAGTTGTTTGGTTTGTCGGTTTTTTTTACATTTCGTACCTGGCGGCCTAGGTAGGGTGTTTTCTCCTTCCCAGAGTGGCGCACGCAAGACCTCGGAAATGAAGGAAGCACCTTGTGACACATCCTCGCTCCCCCTCCTGCTCCTCCTCCTCTCTTCTTTTTGCTGGTGCCGCGCTCAATTGCTGAGCTTTAATAAGCGTGACTTGGGGAAGGAGACGGCGGGCAGGGATGTAGGCGAGTCGGACTCGACTCGAGGAGAATGGCTTGAGTCGAGAGACGAGACGACTCATCTCTAGTTTGCCCCTTGACTCGACTCGACTTGGAGTTCAGAAAGAAAAGGCAAAAGGAAAATGAAAAAAGACAGGTGAGTGCCTCAAACTGGGCTCCGAACCGACTCGGGTTCGAATTCGAGAATTCCGACTCGCCTGCATCACCAAGGTCGGGGGGGGGGGGGGGAGTTACCCCAACAAAAGGGGGGGGGAATGGAAACTAGGAGATGGGTTAACGGTTTTTTTGCGTTCA
>JAAUYM010047603.1_pt1 | contig 10303 bp, 15 predicted proteins | sample 7278001 | NCBI WGS metagenome assembly JAAUYM01 (sample SAMN14350224, study PRJNA611818) | marine sediment metagenome | isolation source: surface marine sediment (1.8m) | place: French Polynesia: Moorea | collected 2018-08
ATAAAGTTGGTCTTTTAGCCAGCGAGCGAAGCGAGCTCAGGCACGAGCTGTCTTTTACTATTGCAAAATCTTACCCAGCACCGCGGGTACATTCAGGCTAGTCACTTATATAGGTACACCAGGGCAGGTGTCAGAATAGTGAGAAAAAAAACCTTAGAGCAACCCATCACTAAATTCACGCTAGCGATATTGGTTGGGTAGGGACAGGTCGGGATGGAAACTGCGCAGTAGCCTCGATGGCGCCTTCCGTCGAAAAAGTCGGGTCGGGACACACCAAAAAAAAAAAAACCACTCACAAGCATTTGTTATGTCCTGGTTGTCCACATCCTTAAGTGATGTGCGCAGTTTGCCAAACGACACATGTCAGGAGATGGAAAGTGATTTGGTAGCTGGGAGGCGGGGAGGAAGGGGGCAAGTCGTGACGACCCAACACCTGACAATTTGACAAATTCTTCAATCGTGGCATGTCGATGAAAAGAATTGTGGCGAGTGAGTCTTGTCATGGCGTCTGTTGTTGCCTCCCACCAAGAGGAAATGCAGCCTCCCTCCCTCCCTCCCTCTCTCAATCCTTGCAAAGAAGAAATATGGCAAATTGGCTACGGTTAAGAGGAGCAGAAATGTCATCCTCCGCGCAAGTAAGAAACAGGAAGTTTGGACCGTTACTGCCATCCCAGAGGAAGGACTTCAGAGGAGGAGGAGGAGGAGGAGGAGGAGGAGGAGGATGCACCTAAAGTTCACTCGGCTGCAAGTTAAATCCAGGTTCGTCGCCATCATCATCATCATCATCAGCTACAGCAGCAGACGTCACCTTTGGCAGCTGCTTCTGGATAAAGTTGCAGTGAATATTTTTTTTTAATAACAAAGACTGAGGAGCCAGCCTCTCTCTTCTCGACTCCTTTGTCGACTCTTCTTTACTCTCACTCACCTGTAATACTGTGACATTACAGGTGTGGCGATTACGTAACCAGTACGTGCAACGAAGTCGGTTTTTTGTTGTTGTTGTTGTCATTTTAAGCCAACAAGGATTGCAATTACATGGTGCATAAAAAAAGTTTGGAGACTTGTCAAGGAAGCGATCAGGAGTGGGTAGATCTACTAGATTTTTGATGTTTGGCAACAGGATTTTTTTTTCCTTCTCACCAGAACGTATGAGGCACACCTAAAAAAAAAATTGCACGCCTTTAGTGAGTGATAGATACTACCACTACAGAGAGAGAGAGAGAGACCAGTTGATTAATTAGTTGGATCACGCGGAGGCCACGAAGTGACTTCCCTCCTAAAACGAGAACAGGGCTTACAAACTCAACTTCACCACAGTGAGTGTAATCATAATCCTGCAAAAAAAAAATGAGGACTCATCTGGGAAATGCGGTACATTGTTTTGACGAATTGATTTGGTCAACTCTCTGTTAGGTACTACTAATAGACAGGGGTGGGGGAGAGGCATCCCTGTGCGATTTGGAAAGCGATCTTGAGAGCTGCTCTTAAAAAAAGGCAGCTCCCCGACCAGACAGCAGCCAACTTTGGCACAACTGTTTAGCGAGCGCGCAAAATGGCGTTTATTGTAGAGGGGTTTTTTTTCGGAGCATTTGCTGCAAGGTTTTCTTACACAAGAGTCAAATCAGACTTATCACTTTTATGCAGTGAATGTCCCAAAAATATAACGCCGTGTGTTAGTTGTGTTGAAGTCGACATGTGAGGTAACAGACTCTTTATCTGTCAGATGTGCAAGTCAAGAGGAAAGAGAAGGCGGCAAGTCTGATGTGAGTCCAACATAGCCCGACGAGAGAAAGATTGTGTCTGGTCGGGTCCCAGCCCTCCACCCCACCCCCCCTCCTAAAAAAGGAGAAGTGGTCTGTCTGTAACCAGACAGCAAAAGACAGCCGCAGATAGGAAAAGTGATCCGGTCGAGTCGGGTTGTCTGGCCCAGGCGAACAGCAGATTGAAGGATGATGGCCTTTGGCTGATCGATTTCTTTCGTGCGGGGAGGGGGGAGGGGAAAGGGAGTGAGTAGGATGACGGTTGAGCAAGGTGGTAGGAGCACGGAACCAATTATAAATTACTAGAACGTGGGGGTGTTGTTTTTGGCCTAAGAAGGCTTGCTTGTCTTCCCAACCAATAACGCTAGCGTGAATTTAGTGATGGGTTGGTCTAAGGGGTTTTTTTTTCACTATTCTAACACCTGCCCTGGCATACTAATGCTTTGGGTTGCTCTAAGGTTTTCATGTCACTAATACATCACTTATATATGAGTTAGTATGCCAGGGCAGGTGTTAGAATAGTGAAAAAAAACCTTATAGCAACCCAACACTAAATTCACACTAGCGATATTGGTTGGGTAGGTATAGGCAAGCATAAAAATATGATAATACAGTAATTTTTTCTCTTTATTTTTCTCTTTATTAAACGTTTGTATCCATTAGTAGCCAGCCGAATGTTGTCACTTTGGCTCTCATATGGAAGCTGCTGATCAAAAAATTGCTATTGGTACGTAGTAGTATGCACATGAAATCCGTAACTTTTTCCTTTCGGAAATGAAGTAACTTTCAAAGTCCCTGATGCCAACTACCGCATTCCTTGATCATCCATCGGCCCTTAATGGTTGGGTGCCCCCCCTTCGCTCACAGCTCGTCGTGCTCCGCCTCTAGGTACTCCTCCGCGTTCTCCTCCCTGGTCTTCATCAGCTCAATGACGGCAGGGTGCTTGGAGATGTCGAACGCGCGGTAGCTCTCCATCAGAGAGTTCATCGATCTCACGAAGTCATAATTCTGAATTAAAAAAGAAAAAAAAGATTAACAGAAGTTTTCATTTTAAAAAAAAAGTTCCCTGTGCCCTCGCCTCCTTGAATTCGTGCTCCATGGCCATCCTGATGGGCTTCCCGTCCAACACGGCGTATTTGGCCTGCCCTCCTCCCTCCTCCTCCTCCTCCTCCTGCGCGGTCTCCCGGAGGTGCAGCCACCGCGGGTCCGGCCGCGAGTCCGGGGCCGTCGACGCCACGAAGCGGGTCCACAGCAGCACCAGCTTCTTGGACATCTTCCTGTCCTGCATCCCGGGGATCGGTTTGGTTGGGACGTGCGTGGATGGATGGTGATGATGTCTACCATAGTTCAGCACAGCTACTGGCAGCCCAACCAGTATTGGTATCCCTTGGGCCACACTCTCGGTGGCGACACTAGTGGTAGTTAGCGACTGGGTCGACAATTGGGTTGCTCCAAGGTTTTCATATCACTTACATAGCGTTAGCATATGCCAGGGCAGGTGTTAGCATGGTGAAAAAAACCTTAGAGCAACCCATCACTAAATTCACGCTGGCGATATCGGTTGGGAGAAGAACAATACCTCCTGCGTCTCCACTTCCTTCCCGCGCGTCTTGAAGAGCAAGTTCAGGTCGTCCCCGTGTCCGGCGCCGGCGCCGTCGCCGTCGCGGTAGCTTTGAAGAAGAGAATCGGAGGGGGGAGGGAGAATTTTCGTCAATTTGTTCCCCCCCTCCCCCTCATCCCACCCCACCCGCCACAAGCGTGAGGTCAGTGAATTTCCCACCTGAAGCGGTAGTAGTAGACCGGCCGGTCGGACTTGTCCGCGATGGCGACGGCGGCGGCGTGGATGGGGACGCGGTAGCAGACGTCCGAGAACATCAGGGCGATCTCGACCGCGTTCTCCTTAAAATTTGCAAAAAAAAGCCCCAATAAAGCTCAACTCCTTAGAAGCGTTGGTTGGGTTTCTTGCCCTTGAGAATGTCCCGTTGTTGAGGTAGTGCAACCTGATGATGTTGGCGGTGCTGGAGTCTTCCTCGCCGGCCGAGTGGTCATCGGAGTTGAGCAGCAGCTGCGTGCCGGCAGAATCGAAGTCGTCGTTCACCTGGCGGCAGGAAAAATGTGTAACCCGATGTTTTTTTTTTTTTAAAAAAAAAACATCGCTTTTTGTCTAGTAGTATACCTCGTCAAATTTTTCCGGAGATTCTAGAAATTGCCTCATCATGTGCGACCCTTCGTTCTCCACCGAGCCCATCAAAACGGGGACCTGTGTGATGTTCAGGAGTAGAATTTGCCAAAGACTTCTTGGAACAGGGTTTTGGGTTCTTTTCCCTCCCCCCATGCCTTGTGGAAGTTTCCCTCATCCAGCGCCTCCTTGAGGCCCCCGTTGGGGAAGACGGCCCTTTCCCCGGCTTTGGCGTCCTCCTGGACGGGCTTCCACGGATTGGGGAGCCCCGGCGTGAAGCGCCAGAACATCTTCGAAGCGGACAACAGGGCTTCCAACGGCTTTTTCTAAAAGGGTACCGTGATATGGTTGGCTTTTTTTTTTTTTTTTTTAAGGCAATGTTCCATAACTCTGCTGTTAACTTTTTGATGCCAAATCGCCCACTTTGAAAGATCCATTTGCTACTGCACCACGTCATATTACTAATTGAGTAATTGTCTATGCCAAAGCACCTGCAGACAGTCCACCATCTCCTCGGTCTCCGCGGCCTCGTCGCAGCCAACCTCCCCGACAAAGGAGGAGGCGTAGTAGGAGGGGGAGTCGCCGTGGCGGGTCAGGGGACCGCCGACGGTGGGGCCGGACATGATGATGGCCTGGGGAAGGGGGAGGGGGGTAAAAGGGGAATTTTTTAAAAAAAGTAGTGGAAATTGCACCATTGTGATACCCTGAAGTGCAAGCTGACCTTGCTGAAGAGCCCCTCAAAGGCGGTCGAGGCTAGCATGTCCGCGACGGCGCTCCCGCCGCCGAACCCGTGCCCGCCGACGGTGACGGCGCCGGCGTCGCCGCCGAACGAGGCCACGTTGGCCCTCACCCACTCCAGCGCCGCGGACTGATCCAGAAGGCCCAGGTTGCCTAAGGAAGCCCACGTTTTAACCACGTACGATGAATGGTTCATTAAGCACACTAATGAGGTACAGTACGTCCCCCCCCCTCTCTCCCTGCTCACCCGGCATCTGTTCGTCCTCGTTCGAGATCCAGCCGAGCGGCCCCAGGCGGTAGTTGGCGGTGACGACGACGACGGAGCCGGGGTCCATCAGGTACTCGGGCCCCAGCGAGGAGGAGGAGCCGCTCACGAAGCCGCCGCCGTGGAAGAACACCAGCACTGGCAGCGCCGTTTTCTCTGGAAGGAAAAGAGAAAAAAAATGGAGCAACTAGAGATTTTAAGAAATTGGAGAGATTTTAAGAAATTGGACATTTTAAGAACAGCAACAGCAACAACAACAACAGCAACTGCTGCGCACCTCTGGGCGTCGTCACGGGCGTGTAGACGTTGAGAAACAGGCAGTCCTCCTGTCCCGCCATCACCATCTCCTCCTCCGCCGTCTCTTGCAACTGAGGGCACTGCGGCGTCGGCTTCGTCGCGTCCTCCTCCTTCGTCTTGACCTCCTCCCCCTCCACGATGATGGGACTGGGCGCGCGGAACCTCAGCGCACCCACGGGAGGAGAAGCGAATCTCAGCGATCTGGGCAAGCGCATTCAGCATATTGACGGGTTCGGTTCTAACTCGAAAACCGAAATTTTAAGTCTAGCACCTACTTTCTCTGCTTTGTCTAGTTTTTCTGGCACTGGAAGCATGTGTACTGTATTAATAAGGACAAAATGGAAAAGCCCGACCAGCAAATTTTTTTTAAAAAAAACGAGCCAGGCTAAACTGCCCCGTCCCCCCCAACCTGAATGCGTGGAACGGCCTTCCCCCAGGCAAGGAGAGCTCCACCGTTCCAGTCAGCAACGTCCTTCCTCCCTCCATCTCCACCCGCACCACCTCCTTCGCCGTCGCCGCCATCTCCGGCCCCGTGAAGAGCAGCAGCAACAGCAGCGACAACGCCGACGACTTATTCATCGTGGATATTCTGAGAAAAATATGTTCCCTCTCTCTCTTTTTTTTTTTTTACTGCGATATCTCAGATTGTGAGCTGGTGTCTTATCAGCGCCAGCCACGTTTGAACTACCGGTTCCAGTTTGTGGTGTGGCGTATGGAGTGTCTGTCGTCCTGGGTGCTCAGAAAAAAACGGGTTCCACTCCTCCTTTTTTTTCTCTCTCCACCCTCCTTCCCTCTCTCCCCTCTTAGGATGACGTGTTGCGTAGTTGGTGGGCAAGTAAGGTATTGCACGTACGTATGCATGCGACTGCAGTTACCCTATTAAACATCTCCTTTAAGATGGTACCAAGTAGAGTAGGTAAAATGATAAATGATTAATATTTTGTATCAAAAAGCCCATTTTGAACCTTATTTTCAACCAAATGTTGACCGTAGTAGTACATACAGTACTACAGTACATACCGGTTAAGAGCAAATGGTTGAAAAAAAAAACTCGAATAAATTTCGGAAGAAAAATGTGGAAAAGCAGTGTGAGTACCGAGAACAACAACAAAAAAGTGGAGAACCAGAATGAGTAGAATATAGAGAAAATTTCACGCGTGGGATTTCCCAAACTTTCGAATAGAATAAAAAGAAAGAAAATGTGGGAAATATGAATGAGCAGAATTTCAGAAGAAAATAAAAAAAAACGATGGTCTTACTTGGCCACACGACATCAAAGAGAATGATGCAGTGCGCAGCAGCCCCTCCTGGATGCGCCAGCAGACAGTGGAGGTGGGTGGCAGGCTCCAAGGAGGTGGTGCGTGTGTGGTCCGAGAAGGAGTGCGGGCTGGTCGGCTCCGTCAAGGCGGCGGTGAGGAACCGCCGCTTCCTGAGGACGTCGCCGGACGACTGGTGGAGGCTGGTCACCAGCAGGATGTGCTACCTCACCGGCCTGTACGCCCACTCCATGGGCTTCGTCCCGGACTACTTCTCCGTCCATCTCGGCGACGTCTCCCACCTGGGTGACGTCAGCAGGGAGCGGCTCGTGGCCGGGCTGGCCGAGGGAAACAACCGGACATTTCTGGTGCCGCTGACCACGGTCACCTCCAAGCACGCGCCAGCCAGGACGGTCAAGTTTGACAGGAGGAACGCCTCCACCCTCCCTGGCGTGGTGCTGACCGGCTACAGGAGCGACTGGGAGCGCATCCAGTCCACGGCAGAGGACTTCTTCAAGGTGGTCAGGGACTGGAAGCTCCCGGAGCTGGACTGGACGACCTGGGAGGAGTCCGACGGGCTGCCGCAGGAGGAGGTCCCCAAGCTCGGCAGGGTCAGGCAGAGGGAAGGCGGCGGCGTGGTGGGGAGGGTCTCCCAGTGCAACAAGTTCAAGAAGAAGAAGAAGGACGCGCTCTCCATGTTCAACCTGCCCCTGGTGGAGAAGGTGCTGCACAACATCCTGAGGACCTTCGACGGCGAGGACATGACCCACTGGTGGAGCCAGATCCTGACCAGCAGCGTGAAGGGCGGCGGGTGGACCGGCTGCGGCTGGCTGGAGCAGCTGGTCCGCTTCGAGAGGAAGGGCAGGGTGGAGCACGCCGTCAGGGGGATCACGGTGCACGGGATGACCGTCGCGCTGGACGACCCGCTCAGGAAGATCTCGAGGGTGCGGCTGCTGGAGGGGCCGGTCGGGTACAGGAAGGCGACGGACGGGGGGGGGCACAAGGTGCTGGAGAGCGTGCACGCGTGGGCACTCTTCGCCGAGTTCACCTCCGTCTTCGCCAGGCAGTACGAGAGGAGCAAGAGGAGGAAGAGGTGCCCGAGGGCGAAATGTAACAGGGCGTAAGGGCGATGGGTACATAACTTGCATAGGAGGCAGTGTTGCCACAGAGTCAGCCTCCACCTCCCCCCCCCCCCACACACACACAAATTTCGTCAGTAACGAGCAAAATCCGCTAAATACTAACACCGCATGTACCAGAGGTAGGACATCCAAGCTGCCAATCTCCTGTACGTATACTACTAGCCACGGTGTACCTATACGTAGACACATTTTAGGATTCGAAAGAGCCTCACATAATGAAGATGTTCAAATGGATGGAGAGCATAAGTTACAAATCATTTTAATGACATGTCCTCAAGTACCTGTTCTGATTTAACAAAAAAAACCAGGAGAAGGAGCTCTTTACATGGGCTTGTCCAAGAAAGGCATGGAGCGCGTGCTGACAGCCAAGAACTATGCCTACCTCATGGAGAGTGCCACAATCGACTACTATGTGAAGCGCAACTGCACTCTCAGGAGGGTCGGCAAGCTGCTGGATGACAAGGGATATGCCATATATCACTGCCCAAAGGTGGGGCACTTGTCCAAACTCTGTACGCAAGTGGAGGTGAGGGCTGGACTAGGCTTGACTTCATTTCGTCTCTCCTCAGGCTCTACGTACACGTCTTCAAATCATCTTTCACTTCTTTTTTTTTTTTTTTCAACAACAGCACCCCTGCCAAAGATGCACTCATATTATCACCAATAAACGTATCAGAATAGATTCTCCTTTTTTCAAAAAAAAAGTTTTTTACTTTTCCAATGTTGTACTAGAATATTGTTCCAATTAAGTGACATACCAAAGTACAGTATAATTAATACATAATATGTATGTATCTACCCTACACAGCTATACCTAGGTAGTACGTGATATGTGATACTGATGAAGATGTGTTGCTAGCATTAAAATATTTTGGTGACGTTCTTGATGGTGAAGCTCCTGAGCATCGGGTTGGATGCAAAGATGGCCGTGGGGACGACGATGAGGACAACAAAGAAGTAGTTGAAGAGGAACACGAAAGCGACGATGAAGGAGAAGACGGGTGACTCCAGCACCGCCCCCGGCTCCTCCATGGCCTCGGCCACCAGCAGCTCAGGGACGAGGACCACACAGATGAGCAGGATGACCATGAGGACAACGCGACCGAGGTCCATGGCCAGTGGCGCCAGCGGGACCGGCGGCAACCCTGTGGCGGGGTCCCTCATGACGCTGGCGACCGGCACCGGCACCGGCACCGCGTCCAGCTTCCTCTTCTTGGCAGCCACCTTCAGCCAGACGAAGCTGCCCATGATGAGGGTGACCGGCGACATGACGTTGTTGACCGCCCAGCTCAGGTTGAGGGGAAGGGTGTGACCGGCGGCGGCGGCAGCAGCGGCGGCGGCGGCCTTCGGGTCGACCCCGGCGTAGAGGGCGACCTCCACGGCGTTGGGCCACGTGCCGGAGAGGACGAACAGGCCCAGGGCGAAGGAGGACAGCAGCAGGTTGACGGTGGGGAGGAAGAAGCTGAACAGGTCCTCGCGGAGGTGGCCGACCGTGCGGAGGACGCACGCGTAGACGTACTTGGCCGCGATGAACTCCTGAAATCGACACCCGAGATTCTAACTTCGATTCTAAAAAGTTGTTGCTAATTTTTTTTTAATGTACATGCTGTAAAGCAGAGGTTTCTTTGTTACCAAATCGATGCCCTTACTAAGTTCCCTTCTCACTTGTATGAGCAAGATGTTGTTGATAATGGTGGCGACGGTCAGCTGAGCGATAAAGAGGGCCAACCAGAGCGGGAAGGGACCCAGCCAGACGCGGCAGATCGACACCAAGCCCCAGAAGAGGCCCCCCACGATCTGTGCAGTGCATACGGGTAGGTCAACGGTGTAAAGACAGTTTGTGTGTAGTACTATGTGTCATCAGGGTTGCCAGGTGGGCCCTTTTGGCCCCTTTTGGCTATATTTGTGTGTGCGTGTGCCCGTTTCTTGATAACGCCTTTGTGTCTTTCCCCCCTCCCTCCCCCCGACCTGGGTGGCAAAGAAGGTGGCGATGATGTTGTTGAGGAGGGTGCGTCGCAGGTCTGCGCCGGCCCTCAGCTCGAACCCGACGACGGTGCCGGCGGCCGCGTTGCCCAGGGTCAGCAGGAAGGCGAAGACGCCGGTCAGCCCGGCGCGGACCCCAGGGTGACCGAACATGGCGGTGAAAAAGTCGCCGCCGCCGCCGCCGCCGCCGCCGCCGCCGTCGTCGTCGTCCGCCAACGTGGCGTTCGCCACGACGACGACGTTGACGTTGGCAACGTCGTCCGTGACGCCGCTGGTGTCCTCGGCAGGCTGGATCAACCGACTCGTCTTCTCCTGTGGTTGCCTTGGAGCGTGTGTGATCCAACTGAGCATATTTTACCATCTCAGTCCCGCATATAAGTATGTAGTGCTTTTCACATCCAATTTTCCCCTTAATGTGTGCATGGGGGGGAGCAGCGAATCTCCGACATAATTTTCGTATCTGGCACATCTCCGACTTTTTTTGCCATACCTAATGCACACCCCAAAAAAATACTACATACGAGGGGTTTACAAAATCAAATGCGAATGGACCTGTTGGCAGCATGCTACAAGGAGTTTTTTACTACATCTTCTTGGGGCTTTTTGGCAACTTTTTGGTATAATAATAGTTTTCTATATCTGCTCACACAAAGCCGCACCAGCATCATTTCTCTAAACCATAA
>JAAUYM010042161.1_pt1 | contig 10300 bp, 14 predicted proteins | sample 7278001 | NCBI WGS metagenome assembly JAAUYM01 (sample SAMN14350224, study PRJNA611818) | marine sediment metagenome | isolation source: surface marine sediment (1.8m) | place: French Polynesia: Moorea | collected 2018-08
CCCCCCCCCCCCCCCCCCCCCCGGGCGGCGGCCCCGAAAACAATAAAAAAAGTTAAAAAAAAAACCCCGACAAGTCCACCTTTATCCACCTACCTTTCCCCCTCCCGCACGATAATTAACAGACTGTGAAGTCCCACAGCTTGACCGTCTTGTCGTAGCTCCCCGAGACGATGTGGAAGTCGTTGAACCTGAGGCAGGTGACGCCGTCGGTGTGGGAGCGCAGCGTCACCAGCCGCTGCCCAGACTCCAGGCACCACACCTAGTAGAAACATACGTAGAGGGCATTTCTTTATACTAGAGCAAGAACGGAAGGTTCATTTAGAGAAAAACAAAATTACTTTGAGCGTTTTGTCATCTGAGGCCGACACGATCCGCCAAGGATCAGCTTGGAGGCACCGAATTACACCTGCACAGTTATAGGGAAAGAAGAGCAAAGACGTCAGACGGGTTCCACTTTTCTTCCTCCCAACTTCTGACGCACCCGTGTGCCCCTCGGCCGACATCCAGTCCAGGGTGGACAGGCAGAGCCCGGTGTCGGCGTCCCACAGCTTGATGGTCCTGTCCAGGGAGCCGGAGACCAGCTTGCCGGACTCCCTGGAGAGGCAGGTGACGGCGTCCGCGTGGCCGCGCAGGGTGTACAGGCAGCCGCCGCTCTCCAGCGACCACGACTTGATCGTCCGGTCGGTGGACCCGGAGAAGAGCCTGTCCCCTCCCTCCTCCCAGAAGAGGCAGAGCACCCTGTCCTCGTGGCCCCTGAGCGTCTGGAGGCAGTTGCCGGTCTTCAGGCACCAGACCTGAGAGGTAACATCGTCTTGCTTCCGACGATCATTGTTCAAGCAATCATCTCACAAAGCAGTCTCTCACCTTGAGCGTTGCATCGTAGGAGCCGCTGATCACGGACTCTTTCAGACTGCTCATCTGAACACACCTGGAACGCGTATGACAACGTTGATGAGAAGTCACGCCTTTTTCTTTTTTTTTTTTGGCTGGCACTGTCCACTACCTGACTGTGTCCTGGTGTCCGACCATGGTGACCTTGCAGCCGATGGAGGACCACTCCGGCCACTGCATGTCCAGGTCCCACACCTTGATGGTCCCGTCTGTGCCGCCGCTGGCCAGCCGGTCCCCGTGCAGGTGGAGGCAGCGGACCTCCCCGGAGTGCCCCACCAGGGTCATCACCGACCAGGGGCTGTTGGTCTTGATGTTCCACACGCGGATGGTCTTGTCGTGGGAGCCGGACACGATGCGGGTGCTGTCGAACTGGACGCAGCTGATCCCTCCGGAGTGACCCTGAGACCACGAGGAAAAAAAAATTAGTTGCTGCTATACTGGGCATCACATGTGCATCGCTGAACATAATTGGAGAAGAGAGCTGCTCTCAGTTTATTAAAAAATATACCGGTATATACAGTTCGACTTTTCCACAAATAATTGCTTTCTTTCTGACCCTCACCCTACCTCAAACGTCCTGACGTGGCACTGTCCCCTCAGCCAGCACCTCCTGAGCTTGTACCTCTCCCTGAAGACCCTCTTCCAGTTGACCGATTGGCCGCGGCCTTCCTCCTCCCCCGCCGCGGTCCCCTCCTCCGCCGAGTCCGTGGACTTCCTCCTCTCGATCTGCTCGGAGCTCTCCGCCGGCGAGAGGCGCCAGGGCGGGAGGAAGGAGAGGCGGCGCCAGATCCACGGGGATTCCATCACGTCGCGCCAGTGCCGGCAAACCTCTAAAAAAATGTAGCAATCATGTTATGTGCTATGCACTTTTGAGGGAGGAATAAATGCCAAGATGTTCTATTCAAAAGTAAGGCCGGACTCACGCGCAGCCCTGACGATCGACACCGGGTCCAGGTGCTCCACGATCTTCCTGGTGACGTGCAGAGGGAGGGAGAGAAAGAAGTCGTTGCACCCGGGGGGGCAGAACGAGTGCAGGTCTTGGGCGGGGAGGTGCTGGGACAGCCGGTGGAGCTGAGGGGAATCGAGGAAGGGCTGCGCGGGAAAAAAAAATGCGACAATTTTATTATTAGATGTGGGAAATTGCTTGGTTTTTTTTTTTTTTCTACGCGTGGATTCTCCCGAACTAAATTGGACTTCGTTTGTTTGAGAAGCTCCGGGATCTACTCTCAGACTGTCTCCTGGAGGATCCCTAGCCGAGTCATCCTATGGGCAGCCTTACCATAATTGCCTGCAGTGCCAGCGTCCTCTGGTTGGAGTCGAACTGGTGGAACCACCTCCGCATGGCGGACAGCCTCTCTCGGAGGTCGGCAGGGGTCACCGGAGGAGGAGGACGGGGACGGGGATGGGGCGAGAACCCGTTGACGGCCACCACGGTGGATCCGCCGCCGCCGCCGCCGCCGCCGCCGCCGCACGCTGCTGCCGGCTGTTTCTGCTCCCCGGAGAGGGTGATCCTCGTGGTCGTCCTGTCGAACCTCCCCTCAACTTCTTCCATTTTGTCCTCCACTTCCTCTCCGAACATGTTGGCACAGTAATGTAATGATGGTGGTGCGGTGATAACATTAACTTCTTACTTCCAATTCCCACTTCCTAGACAAGGGAACTGTTTTCCATAGACAAACTAAAAGACAAAATAGATGGAATTAGGGAAGGCAATAATTATTTGCTCCTCTTCATTGTGTCAAATACATCCCCCGTCCCTTTTTATGCAGATTTGCAAAATGCTTAACAACATTACCATCATGAATCCATCCCCGAAGAATGTCTAGGACTTTCGCTTTCCATTCTTCTCTTGCATTTCTTTTTTTTTCAGCTGATTCCTGCCTGCAGTGCTGCCATATGGTTTCCAAAAAACACAGCAAAGGCATTTATTTTTCACAAAACTTTATTAACAAAAATAAAATAGAAAAACCTAATCTGGTTTCTTTTTCCCGGCAAAATTGTGTTACTGTCGGTTCCTTTTCACTTCGCAAGTTTGGCAGCCCTGCCTGACTCCTTCTTCTTCTTCTCTCTGATTGTGTTTTCTTTCCGGCCCGGGAGCCGGCAGAGGCGGGAGTGGCCAAAAGGGAAACCCAGGCGCCAATAAAGACATTTCAGCATGAAAAACATCATAACATCAGTATGTTAGACACAATTTTCATATTGGGAGAAAGGGCGATTTTTGGCGATTTTCTTCCTCAGACTCTTCTTTAACAGTAAAACACTGTGCGATTAAAGGCTAAGATTCATTTTGGGGGAATTTTCTACTCTTGTGCAAGCACTCTTTTGCTGAAACTTGTTGGCCACACCCACTTCCACTCGAGCCGAGCAGAGCAGAGCATAAACTACTTCTCGTGGTCATTCTCGTCTCCTGATCCTGCCTTTCCTGGTCCAGTCTAGTCTTCCTCTTCTTTTACTCGTCCTCCTCAGTCGACCTCGTGATCATGCCCAAGCCCAGCAAGCGCCCCAAGGACGACTCTGACTCTGACACGTCCGACTCCGGCCCCGAGGACAGGACTCCGGCCAAGGGGGCTTCGTCCTCCAAGAAGTCGCCGGCCAAGAGGCCCAAGGGGGACCCAAACAAGGAGGGGGAGGAGCCCACGTGGAGCTTGGGCAAGATGAAGCAGGTCAAGGTGAGGAAACGGGGAGGAGGAGGAGGAATCACAGAAAGGTCGTGAAGGTTTGCCAGTTGGGGGTCTTTTAATTGTCCAAGCGTCACAATTTTTTTCTTCCAGGTTCGCGTGTTCAAGGGCAACACGTACGTGGACATCCGCGAGTACTACGTGGACAAGAACACCATGGAGACGAAGCCGGGCAGGAAGGGCATCAGCCTCAACTGCCAGCAGTACCAGGAGCTCAAGGCGGTGCTCAGCGAGGTCGACCAGTTCCTCCCGTGAAGGAACTGGCAGGGAGGACGACGAATTCATTCCACGGAAAAGCCGGAGAGGACATCTCTCTTATATAATTGTTGTTCTACCAGTCACGGAAGTCTCTCACCTGGAAAGGAAGCTTCTAAAAAAATGATATTATTTAAAATTTGCCCATATTTTTTGACAGTAGTATAAATTCTTATTACTTTTTTCAAAGATTTTAAAATCAAATGGATAGCATGAAAATTACAGCACATTAAAATTTGCTAGAGTGGCCTCATGTTGTACTGTACAATACGCAAAAATATGAGTTATAACTGAAATAATATTGGCTACAAATCAACACAGCTCTCGACATATTATTTAGTACATTTTCTTGTTGAATGTACCCTTTAAGCTACACAAAGGTCATACAAAAAGAGGGGGGGGTGGGAAAACACAGTTTCCTTTCCAAATCCGAGATTTCCGTGCACCAGTACGTCGCCGCCTCTCCTTTCTTCTGGTGGCTGGGCTGATGTTGTAAACCGGTGGTGCCAGATTTTTCATAATAAAATTTGGCGAAAAAAAAATGGCGCGGTCTTTTTTTTTTTGATAAGCTGTACTAGTATATATTTTGCTTTACTCTGCATTCGTAAAATATTTTTTACAGGCACTGATGCGGTCTCTCTTTTACTTTCATCATAGGACGGACTCCATCATTTTCATATGCGAAGAATTGCGCGAAAGAAAACTCTCATGGCACCTCATTGGACAACGTATGTAAGCTTGCAAACGTGTTCGGATTTTTTTTTTCCATAAATATAAAAATATATAAATCGTTATATAGTTATAGTAAAATGCGTAGAAAAAGGAGAGGGAGAAACAAAGCGAGACTCTTTAAAAAAGCACACTGAATGTTAAGGATTGTGACGCGCTCGAAGCGGATAAAATAAAAAAAGAGGGGAGGGGGGGAGAGAAAAAAATGTAAAAAAAAATATATATATATATATACGGGAATGCATTTTGCGTTGAAGCGATTCTCGATGTGGAAAATGGCTCTTCTTGTCTTTTTTTTTCTTATTTTTTTTTTCTCATTTCCTTCCTGTCTTTAGACCTCCACGTGAAATGGCGATCCCGGGACGTGGTCCTCGCCCCACTTGACGAAGATGATGTACTTGCCCTTCTCGCGGACCACGTAGTCCACTGAGTAGACCTTGTTGCCCTGGTGCTTGATCACCACCTGCAAACAAACAAACCAAAAAAAATGTGACAATGAATTCGGTTGGGGTGGGAGGGTGGAAACGTCTCCTTTGTCACCTCGTCGCAGGGCGTCTCCGGTCCGTAGACGCCGACGTAGAGGATGTTGTTGCCGGCCCGGCTGCAGTCCACGCTGAAGCTGTTGTGCCTGTTCACGCGGGCGTAGTTCAGGCCGCTTCCGGAGCAATGCACCTGGAGGAGAGAGAGAGAGAGGGGCCAAGCAAGCGAGTGAAAAAACTTGGAATCGTCGACCGAGTGATTTTTTTTCCCTACCTGTGAGGCGTCAGATCCCGACCCCATGATGGACCTCTGCTGCTGGTGCTGCTGCTTGTTGAGGGAGTGGTGCGTGGAGCTGCTGGTGCGCTACAAAGAAGGGGGGGAGGGGGGAGATGACTCCGTTTGTTGCCTTTTTTTCACTTGCTTGTTTCACTTTTAGCCTACCTTTTCCGTGTACTGGTGCCTGACGTAGGAGGTTCTCTTGAGCGTCTCCATGGTCATGGAGGACCTCGACGACCTCCTCTCCCTGTCCTTCCTCGGGTCGGCGGAGGAGGAGGAGGAGGAGGGGTCCAGGTTGTCCCCTCCGACGGTGACGGAGAAGGGCGACCCGTTGACGTTCTTCCCGTTGTACTTGACGGTGACGTAGTACTTGCCGGGCACGGTCGGGGTGTAGCTGACCTCGTAGCCGGAGTCCACCTCGGAGCAGGAGAGGTCGACCTTGGAGGGCCCGTCCACGGTGATGGAGAGGGTGCCCGCCCCCACCCCGGAGGTGTCGATGACGAAGCTGGACTTCCTCCCGGTGGTGCCGTACTGGACGCCCCTGCCGTGGACCTCCACGGCGGAGGGGTCGTTGTCGGCCCCGCCGTCGCCGCTGCCGACCACGATCTTGTAGGGGGAGCCGGGGATGTGGACGCCGTTGAACCGGGCGTGCAGGTAGTGGACGCCCTCCTCCTTAGGGACGAAACGGACCTGCAAACAGTCGGATGGAAGTGAGATTAATACTGGTAAGTTCTCTACCTACATAGATGGCGCCAATCACACGTACTAGTATGCGTGTCCCAGGCACTTAGATAAATATCATTTCTGTATAGCCAAGCTCGCAATTATTTTTTTTTGTCACTAATATGAAGGATTAGCATCTTGGGAGTACTTCTTGCTTCGACAGGGTGGCCATCACGACAGGGTAAATGCCAGACACTCAAAGCGTTTAACCTTTCTGCCGGCGATCAAAAAGTCTTGTGTGCTATGAGAGCGACTCTTTTGGCCAGCTCGTTACCAGAAAATGTTTTGCAGGGAACTAATTTTTTTTTACCGAATGTTCTCCGTTCCCCAGCGGCGTGATGAAACAGTCGTCCTCCCTCCCGGACGGGGCCACGATCCTGCACTCCATGTTCCCGTTGGCGCCGTTCATGTTGAGGAGCATCGTCTGCGGCGCGTCCGGCTTGATGGTGGCCGCGCCGAGGCCGCCAACGCCGCCGCCGCTGTTGTTGCCGACGCCGCCGACGCCGCCGACGCCGCCTCCGGCGGTAAAGGCGGAGTTGACGTCGAGCCTGACCCTGTCCGCCTCGTCGGCGGAGGGCTGGATGTAGACCCGGTAGGGGGAGCCCGGGATGTGCTGCTCGTTGAAGCGGATGCCGACCGAGTACTCCCCGGGCTCCTCCACCGTGTAGCTGACGTGGCAGGACCCGTCCTTGCGGTCCTTGAAGTCGACCACGGCCTTGCTGGGGCCCTCCACCGAGATGGCGAGCGAGCCGTGCCCGGCCTCCCTCGTCCACACGTTGAAGTCGGCCGGCTGCCCCTGCACCCCGCGCTCCAGCCCGGACCCGCCGGCGTGCACCCGGTGGGCGCCGCCGTCCTGCAGCGGGCCCACGGTGAACTGGAACGGGGAGCCCGGGATGTCGATGTCGTGGTACTGCACGCTGACCGTGTGGATGCCCAGCTCGTGGGGGACGAAGTTCACCGCGAACAGCCCGTCCTCCAACTCCGCGATCGCGGCCTTGTTCACCTGACAAGTTAAGAAATTTGGGTAAAAATGCGCCAAATTAAATGTTGTAAATAAAAAGCCTCTATTTTTTTTTTTTTTAGAACTTGCTGACCTTTCCGGAGGGAGAGGAGACGGAGGCTTCCAGGTCCGATGCGCTGATCCCTGGCATCTTGAAGGTGAGTCTGCATTGGCTGCCGACCTCGGTGACCGGGACAGCCTCCCGCATCGCATTGATCTTCTCCTGCTCTTTCTTGGAACCCTAAAAAAAAAAAACACACAGAAAAAAGTAAAATATTTGTGCTAATCAAGGCTTCTCTCTCTTTTTCTCTTTCTTCTTCTAAGGATCCGCTTACCAGTCCGCTGACGGCGACGGCGAAGGGCGACCCCGGCACGTGGTGGTCGGCGAACTTCAGGTTGACGATGTACAGTCCGGGTTCCGTAGGCCTAGAATTAAAAAAAAAAAACATTTTTGTGTCTCCCAAACGTCTCTTGTCACTTTTTTTTTCTTGGGTATTAGTATGGGTTTGTAATAGTAGGTAGTACCTGTATGACACGTCGAGCGTCCCGTCTTCGTGGTCCTTGCACTTGATCTCCGCCTTGCTCGGGCCCTCGACGGAGAGGGAAAGCCCCCCGTAGCCGGCCTGCCTGGTGTCCACGTGGAAGAGGTTGTCCTCGTGGGTGCGCCCCTCCCTCAGCCCGCGCCCGGAGCAGCGGACCTTGGAGGCGTCCCCGACGTCGCCAGGGCTGACCTTGATCTTGAAGGGCGAGTTGCGGATGTGCGCGCCCTCGCGGGTGACCGACACCTGGTGCTCCCCGACCTCCTTCGGGGTGAAGGAGATGCCCGTGTTGCCCTTGGGCAGCTTCTTGAGGAAGCAGGGCTCCTGCGCGCCAGAGGGGGCGACGATGAAGGCGTTGAGAGACCTCAGGTCGTAGCTGGAGAGGTTGTCCGGCAGGGAGAGGTCGGAGGAGGAGCCCACGGAGATGGCGTTGCGCTTCTTGCCCTCCCCGGTGATCTTGCAGGTGAAGGGGGAGCCCTCGATGTGCTTGTCCGCGAACTTGGCAGAGATCTTGTACTCGCCCGGCGCCGTCGGCAGGTAGGACACGTTCACAGTGCCGTCCTTGTTGTCCTGTAAAAATGACAAATTGATAATGCTGCGTACCGTATAGTCATGGGAAAAAAAACAAATTACAACAACAGAAATCAGTACACTACGTACAGAACAGCAACAGCAAAAAGTTCTAGGATTGTTGGTTACGTAAACTATTTTTTTTTGTCCGTTTTACAACTTACCTGGCAGTTGATGTCGGCCTTGCTTGGTCCCTCTACTGCGAGAGCCAGCCCGCCGGCGCCGGCCCCGCGGGTGGAGATGACGAACTCGGCCGGGTCCCCGCACACCCCGTGGGTCAGGCCGGGCCCGTAGGCATGGACCCGGTTGTCGTCCAGCGGGGCCGCGTAGAACTTGTAGGGTGATCCCTGGACGTGGTCGCCGTCGTAGCGGACGTCGATGGAGTGCGGGCCGCGCTCCACGGGCTGGTAGGAGAGGCCGATGGACCCGTTGCCGTTGTCCTCCACGTATGGGTAGGCCAGCCCGCCTGACGGGGTGCGCACCACGGAGTCCACGTCGCCCCCGGTCGACGGGAGGGGCACGTTGTTCAGCTCGATCGGGGGGAAGCGCTCGTGGGGATGCTGTTGCTGCTGCTGCTGCTGTCCCTGGTTGTACAGGTCAGACCGCGATCCGGGCCTGCTGCCGTAGGGGCTCCTCACCTCTGAGCGCGACCCCGGTCTGATGTGGTCGCTGTGCCGCCCGTCCGAGATCCTCCTGCCGTCCGAGCCGTACCGGTTGCTCTCCGAAGACGACTTCCTCCCATCGGGGTCAGTCACGCCCGATGCCTTCCTGCCGTCGTAGGCGTAGTCTCCCAGTCTCCGGCCGTCTGGTCCGTACTTCTCACCGGAGAGCTTCCTCCCGTCGGGATCATAGGTGCTGCCGCTGGAACCTTTCCTTGTGCTCTCTGGTCCGTACTTGTTCCCGGACAGCCTCCTTCCGTCAGGTCCATATGCTTCCGGAGTGCCATGCCTATCACCGGAGAGCCTTTTTCCATCAGGGCCATAACCATAGTCACCCAATGGCCTGCCATCAGGACCATACTTGTCAGAAGAGAGCTTTCGCCCATCGGGTCCATAGCCATAGTCATCAAGTGGCCTGCCATCTGGTCCGTACTTGATACCTGACAATTTTTTACCATCAGGGCCATAGCCATAGTCTCCAAGTGGTCTTCCATCAGGGCCAAGCTTGTTTTCAGAGAGTCTTCTTCCGTCTGGACCATAGGCATCGGGACTGAGGGGTCTGCCATCAGCACCGTACTTGTTGTAAGTGAGCTTTCTGCCATCAGGTCCATAACCGAAGTCAAGTGGCCTTCCATCAGGTCCAAGCTTCTTTCCATCAGGTCCATACTTGCCATCACTTAGTTTCCTACTGTCAGGGCCATGACTGTCTGAAGCAATTGGCCTGCCATCTGGACCAAATCTGTCAGAGATCCTCCTTCCATCGGGGCCAATGTCACACTCATCAAGTGGCCTTCCGTCTGGACCATACTTGTCACTGCCGAGCTTTCTTCCGTCTGGGCCATATTTGTCATTGCTCAGCCTTCTCCCCTCAGAAGCATGGCCTTTGCCAGAGAGCCTTCTGCCATCAGAACTGTAAGCTTCAGGGCTAAGAGGCCTTCCATCTGGACCATACTTGTTTCTGCTGGGTCTTCTTTCCCCTGGTCCATAACCATCTGATCCCAGTGGTCTCCCATCAGGGCCGTACTTGTCACTGCTGAGCTTTCTTCCATCTGGGCCATAGCCATCTGATCCCAGTGGCTTCCCATCAGGGCCGTACTTGTCACTGCTGAGCTTCCTTTCATCTGGGCCATGGCCATCTGAACCCAGGGGCCTCCCATCAGGGCCATATTTGTTCCCACTGAGCTTCCTTCCATCTGGGCCATAGCCATCTGATCCCAGGGGCCTCCCATCAGGGCCGTACTTGTCACTGCTGAGCTTTCTTCCATCTGGGCCATAGCCATCTGATCCCAGTGGCCTCCCATCAGGGCCGTACTTGTTCCCACTGAGCTTCCTTCCATCTGGGCCATAGCCATCTGAACCTAGGAGCCTCCCATCAGGGCCATACTTGTTCCCACTGAGCTTCCTTCCATCTGGGCCATAGCCATCTGAACCTAGGAGCCTCCCATCAGGACCATACTTGTTCCCACTGAGCTTCCTTCCATCTGGGCCATAGCCATCTGA
>JAAUYM010045535.1_pt1 | contig 10300 bp, 11 predicted proteins | sample 7278001 | NCBI WGS metagenome assembly JAAUYM01 (sample SAMN14350224, study PRJNA611818) | marine sediment metagenome | isolation source: surface marine sediment (1.8m) | place: French Polynesia: Moorea | collected 2018-08
CCCCTTCCGTCCCCCAGAGGATTTGAGTAGATATACTAAGGAAAGAGAGAGAGAGAGAGCCAGAGACACAGACCCAGACCGACTACTTTCCTTGCTACAGTCAAACCCCGTCCCCGGGTAGTAAAAAAAATTAACCATTACTAAATTTACGCTAACGATATTGGTTGGGTAGCACTGCTGCTTTCGCCGAAAAGCAGGGTGGGCACCTGCCATGCATATACTGACAGTATATGCACGGCGGGTGCTCAATCTTTGCCAAAAAGCAGCTTCCCCCTCCTGGCGATATGCAATGAGAACTATGTACAAAGAATACAGAATGTACAAAAAATACGTATGTACTAATAAAAATCTTTAAAACTGGGCTGTAGAAGCATTCTAAGAAAAAATTATTCGAATAAAGGCTATAAAGCATCAACTAATCTTCAAAATAAAGTTTAATATCAACGTCATACTATGAACTTCATTAAAAAAATTGATGATCCTCAACATCCTCTTTGATCTTTATTTACACATCACTGGTCTAAAATGTCCATAGACTGCAAAAAATTTAAACTATTTTTCCTAGTACAGTAGTAACGTTATGCCCTGTATTCTGTGTAGCTCTCATTGCATCTCGCCAGTGGCGCCTTTTATGAGAAGGCAGACGCACATGCGCCCCTGGATAACCTCTCTCTTTCCTCCTTCTCCCTGCCTGAAGATCTTGTAGTGGATGCTAGCTAGAGATCACCCCAGGATGAGCTCAAATTATCTCAGTTTCTCGTTCTCCCCAACAGGTTTCTCAGCCGTGCGGCGACGGAAAGAGTCGAACGGGCCCAGAGGCAGGGCAGACCTGAGAGAAGGTTGGGCTCACCACAGCTCCCGCCATCGCTGCGTCCCCTTCTACTCTTTCTCGAGAACAGCTACTCACAAACAGTACGAGGGTATCAGATGATAAACCAGCTTGCAACTTTTTTTTTTGGGAACAACTTCTCTAAAGAAAACCTTGAAATTATTGTTCTACAGGTTCACTTTTTATATACATAAGTACAATGTTGTTGCTCTATGACTTTTCCAAGGGGGGGCGCCGAGGTCCTTATTGTACTAGTCCAACTTTGCGTGGCCGGCACCCTTATTCACGGAGGAGTATCCTATTAATCCTGACTTTGGGGCTTAAACCTCACCCCAAACCACTTGTTAAAATATCATAGCTCAATGTGACCCAAACAGAGACCACCCTAATATCGTATAGTCATAGACGCAAAAAATAAATTCGTTCTAAGTTTTATCTGTGTAAGCATCGTGTATTCACAAACTTTTGAACCATGCTGAAAATATAGGTACAGAATCGTTACAGCACATATATTTGATAATAAACATAGTACATGCATGTACATGTTACCGTACTGTACCCCATACTATATAACAAATAAACTTTGAAGACCTATATTAAGTTCTCTCATACTACATGTTGAAATCGGTGGCGATTCGTATGAGTTCGTAGAGGAATACGCCCATGATCCCGACGGCCAAGGCCTTGAGCCAGGCGCCGTCCTCCTGTCGTACTGAATCGACCCTCACGTCTCCGTCAACAGCGTTCAGGTCCAGCTCCTCCAACCTCCTGCTTAAGACGCGCTGCCCAACCTCCGCCTCCTTGTTTGCCAGGCGCTGCTTGTCCGCCCCCTTTTTCTGCTGCTCCTTCTCCTTTTCCATTTCCTTCTCCTTGTCCCTGGCCATCAGCCTCTGGACGATCTCGTCTGGCGGCCTCTCCAGCGACTCGAGCCCGCTCTGGTCCCCGTCCATCACCACGTCGACCCCCTCGTCCGAAGAGCCAGACGCAGTGGCGGCCGCCTCCTTCTCCCCTCTCCGCCGCTGCATCCGCCTCACCTCCTCCCTCGGGATGAGGTCCAGGCTGTCGAGTCCCCCGCCGTCCTGCCCGTCGTGGGCCATCAGGACGGCCTCCGAGGACAGGAGGGTCGAGAAGTCCATGGTGGTCAGGTCGTCGAGGTTGAACTCGCCGCAGAACTGCTGGTGGGGATCCGTGACCGTCTTTGGAGGCACTATCTGAATACTGCTGTTGATGACCGCCGTGTCCATTGACTCCGCCGCCGGCAGCCCGCTGTTTGGACTCATGGCATGGGAAGCGGCCGCCTCGCTGATGATGTCCTCCAGCACGAAGTTGTCTTCCTGTTGCTGCTGCTGCTGCTCCTTCACCTGTTCCAGCTGAGGAGGCTGCACCTGGATTATCGGATGGATTGACTGAAGGTCCTGGAAGGAGTTGCAGTTGGGAGGAATTGACCCCTCTTCGTTGGACGAGTTGGAGGAGTTGGACGTGGCGTCCGCGCTGACACGCCTGCACTTGGATGCCGGCGAGTCAAAGTAAGCGTCAAAGTCGTTGTTGCTGCTGCTGCTGATGCTTCCCGGGCTGTAGACGCCGGAGGTGGTGGAACTGCCGGTCGGGGAGTACGGGTTCCCCCCGCTGCCTTCTCCGCCGCCGCCGTAGCTCCCTACGCCGAACCCGAGAAAGTTCTGTCCGCTTTCTCCTACGCCACCGCCGCCATCGCCGCGAGCGCCGCCTCCGGCGCCCCTGGAGCCGCTGTTGCCCGGCGGCGGTGCGCCGCCGCCGCTGCTGTTGGTCCCGTTGTTACCGTTGCCGTTGCCGGCGTCCGTCACCCTCCTGCGGTGGTCCTTCCTGGCTCGGACGTACTTCCTGAGCTCCGAGGGTCTGAGGATGGCGCAGAAGTGGCAGTCGCCGTCGTCGCGGTGCTCCACATACTTGAAGTCGAACTGTGTCTGGCTGTACTTGTTGTCGTGCGGACGGTATAGCGCCACCCTCGGGGTCTCCCCGACCCGCTGCATGGCCCGGACCACCTGTGGCGACTGCGACGGGACCAGGAAGGCCAGCGTGTTGTGGTGGATCTGGAAGTTCTCCTTGGACAGGGAGATCTGGGTGAATTCCGGGTAGGCGGCCTCAGCGTGCACCGGCTCCCCTCCCCTCGTCACCACGAAGACGGCGTGGATCGGGTGGCTGCTGCTGTTGGACGCCGACGAGGCGCCTTTCTTCAGCGTGGGCGCCTTGAACTCCGAGGAGAGGAGGACCTTAAACCCTCCCCTGGTGCAGCTGGCCCTAGGATCGCTCATCTCGTGGAGCTCCAGGGCCCCGACGTCGTTGTGCCTGCTGTTGCAGACATCGGCAGAGAGGACGGGCGCCGACAGCGGGGTCATCCCGTCACTGGCCAAGAATTCGGCCCGGATCCGGCACCGGTGCATCTCGATCTTGGCCTCCGGGTTAGCCTTCTTGCTGATGAACTGCTGGGTGATCTTGCGGGCGCCCTCCTCCCCCGCCCCGACCAGCTCCGGCGGGTACTTGTCCCGCGGCTCCTCCTCCATCCTCCTCCGCACCACGTCGACGATCCTCACCCCGTCCGGGCCGCCGCGCTTGTCGTCCTGCAGGGGGGTGATGATGGTGAGGAGGAGTCCGCCCGCGCCCAGGGCGACGCGGCCGTCGCGGACGCAGTCGATGGGCTTCTCCTCCGCCTCCTCCCCGTGGAGTAGGAGGAAGGCGCGTCCCTGCCTGATCCGCAGCTGCACCCTCCAGTCCCTGTCCGTCAGGGTGGACTTCCAGGCCGCCTTCCTCTCGCTCCCGTTCATGATGGTGACGTGCAGCAGGTTGGGCTGCATAGGCTGCTTGCTCTCGGAGGAGGGCTCGGTGCTCAGCTGCAGGACGGCGTCATCCAAGTCAAGGAAGCCGGAGGGCGGGACAATAAAGCCCTCGGCGTAGCGACCGTGGGTCGCGTTTTTCTGAAAAGTGAAACACGTACATAATTACAAGGTAGTACGCCAATAAATTCTCTACATCTACATCTACAGTATACGTACTATACCTACTGCGAGCACCCAAAAATAACAAAATTGGTATCTTTATGCAATGGGCAGAGATAATGGGGTCACTTGCTTGGAGAGGGTGCCCAAAAATCTTGAAACCGTAAAAAAAAAAATTAATTATGGCAAAAGTTACTTGTAGAGGCACCGGTAGTGTCCCAGGGGGCTTTCAAATACAATGTTTTAAAAATTATACGATAATTTTGATTTAGTGAGGAGGGTAGAGCATAAAAAAATTTGGAGAGAAGTTTGAATTAAAATTGCACTCAATGTTGTCAATGGTTTTGTGATGGTGGCACTCACCAGTTCTTTAGCATGTCTGAAGACGTGGTCGTGACCGACCTCGATGGAGGCATCTCCTCCAAGAACATGTTGCTGCTGCTGCTGCTCTTGCTGCTGCTCCTCCTGCCCCTCCGAGTGGAGGAAATTGAGGAAGTCCAGGTCCGGACTGAAGTCACCCATTTTTTTTTTTGCAGCCTGTACAGTGCTGATTTTTCTTCCCCCTCCCTTTTTTTTCTCTCTCTCTCTCTCCCCCCTTCTTGAGAGGATGCAAACATTTGACTGCGGACAATATGTACGAAAATTTTCCTCCCTCCCCTTTCTTTCTTGAGAGGACGCGGCGTGACGTCAAAAGGCAGACGGTGGAAGAGGGGGAGGCAAAAAGATTCTACACCGTGCGAGGTAGAAACAGGAATACGTAGTAGTAAAAAAAAATGAGAGGAAGGAGTCTCCTCCTACCTACCTTTATCTTTTGCTTGGTGGGCCTTCCCCAGGGTTCCCAGGTAAGCCATGCCATACACAGTTGGCATTAATTGTCTACATTTGAATTAAGTTTTCCAATAAAAAAAGTCCTTTTATAGCCCACTTTCTCAAAGTTATATGATTGGAACTACTCGTGTGTTTGAATGTACCTAGGTTTATTTAGTGTGTGGGCTATTTTTGGAGCTGATTGGGCACATCACATCTTTTTCAAGACGTGGCAATCCTGGCCTCCCTCTCCTTCCTGCTGCTGCAGAGGTGGAGGAGGAGGAGGAGACTGGAGGAGGCGCCGTGTCCGCGTGTGGTGTGGTGTGGTGTGGTGCGGGCACCTGAGGGGACGGAGTGATGATGGGATTGGGGGAATCCCGAGTTTCGAGTCAATAGAAGCGGGGGGGGGGGACGAGGGTACAATCTCTCGGAACCGTTTTTTCCTTGTATTACAGGTGGTTTCTACAATGTACCTGGTCCGTATGCCCCCCCCCCGCCTTTGTCATGGCCAATTCTCCCTTTGTCTAGAGCACTTATTAGCTCTACCAATAAAGAACAAAAAAAAACCAAACAAACAAACTTGCGCGTAGCATCCTAGCACCGTCACCATCATTATTCGCCTAAATGAAGGGGTTATTTACGCGTATTATTTGGGAAACGCAATGAGGCGTAGAGCCTGCTCGGTTGTGCCTACTATACTATAAAAACTGATGAAACAGCGTTTGTTGGTTTGAAATCGAGGAAAAAATAAATGACATATCTACCTTGTAAGTTAGCAGCAGTGCTGAGGCGAGGAGGGAGTTAAGATGAGTCATCATCAGGGAATAATGACACGTATTGCTTGGCATATATTCCTGTTTTGACTCTTGTCAAACTACAGTACTGTATGCAGCATTTGCTCATAAATAGATATAGGTACTGTAGGTAGGTGGGTGGGTGGCCAGCGTAGCGCACGTGATCTCCGGGGTCTCCGGATCCTTTCCTCCCTAGCAGTCCGGCATGGTGGTCTGCGGGACCAGCTTGAGCAGCAGCTGCAGCTTCTGGGTGCAGCGGCCGATGTAGGGCAGCTTCATCTTGTACTTGACGAACGGGACGAAGAGCGCGGCGCCGAAGGCCATGAAAGTCAGCGAATAAATGTACACGATCTGAAAATATCAAAGAGAAGCTTCTCTTTAATTAGTCAAGAGACTTTTTTTTTAAAGTCAGCTGTTACACCTTTGGATCGTTGATGATTGGAGCGATGACCAGGAAGACGGAGAAGACCAGCACTATAATCGGGATCCAGATGGGAACCTGGAGAGGCAGCAGTTCGTGGCAAACTTGAAAGTGCTAGTATCCTTATCCACCTGCATCCCCCCCCCCCACCCCCACCTTGTACGGCCTCGCTATCTCCGGCTTCTTCCACCGCAGCGTGATGAGGGCGCACATGGCCATCGCGTAAAAGATCCACACCGTGAAGCTGAAGAAGTCGATCAGGCTCTCCATGTCGCCCTGCGAACAAAACAAAAAGAAAAAAAAGAATTGTGGTTTTTCCTTTAAGGTGTTCTAGTATTTGGAGGTTCACAAAATAGAGATGATTTTATGCATCAAAATTTTTGACAAGTACGATCAATCGCAGTAATTTCGAGATTGGTCAACAACATTTCGAGGTTTGTAAAATTGTGTACTACGCACTTGTAGGATCATGATGTTCGCGATGAGCGCGTTGAAGAGCAGGGCTGGCGTCGGGGTGAGGTTGTCCTTGTGGACGAAGGAGAGGATGTCCAGGAGGTGGCCCTCGCGACTCGCCACGTAGCACAGCCTGCCGTCCGGCCGAGAAGCGCCAAAAACGGTGGATGGAACTTTTGGGTTGAGGAACGGAATTTTGCGTGTGTTTCCACCCACCCACCTCCCTGCGGCGAAGATGGTCCCGTTGGCGGAGCCGAAGGTGGAGATGGCCACCGACAGCGGCATGATCCACGCGAAGAAGCCAAGCATGCGATTGCCGAAGGTCTGGATTTTTGGACATTGCAGTACGCACTATAGTAAAATAATTTTCAACAAGATGACTTGTCCTCGTCTCACGACTGCGACGGCGTCGCTGATCATCATCTCCGAGGGCGACATGACGGCCAGGTAGGAGATGTTGACGAGGACGTAGCAGACGGTGACCAGGGGAATGGCGATGGCGATAGACAGCGGGAGGTTCCGGTGCGGATTCACGATCTCCTCGGTCACGTAGTTCAGGTTGTTCCAGCCGTCGTAGGCCCACAGGCCGGAGTAGAACGCCTAAATGGTGTGTGAGAGAGAAGGGAGAAGTTGAAGGTAAAGAAAACTGTATTAAACATTAATATTTTTCTTTTACCAAGGCAATGTTTCCGACTTTCAGAGGAATTCCGGTTTCTTGGTTGAAGAGGCTGTTTGCAGTTCCTATTTGGCAAAAAAAAGTTGATTAATGTAGTACGTAACGTACTGTTTTCTCAAAAAAAAAAAAATCAAATAATGTCCTACCGTCGATGGCTTTATAGATCCCCCCACCGATGATGATGAGGATGGCGAGCATCTTGCAGGCAGTAAAGACGTTCTGGACCATCGTGGCCAGCTTGACGCTGATGCAGTTCACCAGGGTCACCATCACTGGATCCGAAAAAGAGCTCAATTAAGGAAGCGGAAGAAACTTCGTTGCGGCCTTACCGACTGTCGTTATTCCGACGATCTTGAGTATGTCGCTGGTGGGCGGGCACTCGTAGGTGAAGGCCTCGGCCACGTACTCCGCCAGGCTCAGGCAGATGATGGCCAGCTGCGACGGCTTGATGATGATCGTAGACACCCTGACCGACAAGGACACAGTGAGAACGGGAAAGATTCGCCTGACTCGGGTTCCTCGTCCACCCACCACGAGAACATGTAGGCCGGGAACGCCCCGAAGGCCACCATGAAGTAGGAGTACTCGGCTCCGGAGGAGGTGATCATGGTGCCGAGCTCGGCGTATGCCAGTGCACCTTGGTGATGGTAAGAAAGCAACGGTTGCCATCCGGTGTATAGTGCAACTCTTTTTTCCTCACCAAACATGGAGAGGACTCCACAGAGCGTCCAGATGGTCAGAGTGACCTCCACGGACCCGGTGCGTTCCAGAAGGCCAGTCGGGGAGATGAAGATGCCGGAGCCTTTATAATAATAATAATAATAATAAACACAGCAATTTGCCATGCACCGAAGTTGAGTAATAGTTGCGTTTACTGTCCCCGACCGATCATGGTTCCGACGATGAGCGAGACCCCGCTGACCAGGTCCACCCTCTTCCTCAGGTGGTACTCCTTCTTCTTGCTGTCGCTGTCCATCTTTTTTTTTTTCCTTTTCGGCCGTTAGCCTCAACTTTTGGCGTCCACTCAACTTTTTTTTCTTAAAACATGTCTCTTCTATACCTCTCTGAACGTGGGTTGTCAGCTGCTCTGCATGTGGAGAGGTGAGAGGTGCCTCCTACCTCCTCCCTTCCAAAAAAGAAGTCTTAGAAAGCCAAGCACGCAGTTTTGTCCCACCCCACCCCCTACGCCGCTTTCCTCTAGCTTCCCTTTCCTTTCTCGATTCCGTAAAGCAATCTCCTCTCTCCCTCCACCTCCCTCCTCTTGTTGCGTCAGCGCATTCTAATGCTGGTAATGCTACCGGCCTCCTTTCTAAATTTTTTAGTCTGAAAAGTGTGTGTGTGTGTGTGGAGGGGGGGGGCGGAGGAATGAGGTATCGGGTCAGGCCTCCATGAGATGCACCTGAAAGCTCTCCCAGGGAAATCTTTAAGAGGAGACGGAAGAGCTCATGGGGAAAACGACACAATGCTGATGTGATCGACGAGATGAAAATTCTATTTGTAGCAATGCAACACAACGCAGTCCTGTTCAGACTGATCGGGTCTGATTTTTCTGTCTCCTTGCGAGTTCCAGCCGTGCCTGGGTTTGACACCTCAAACTACCAGGGAAAACTTAACGTGAAATGGGCACTCCTGTGGGTGGCAATTACTACAGGGAGAGGAGAGTGCGGGGAGCAGGGAGGACGTAGGAAGTGACCAAGTATCTTGGGCTAGAGATCAAATAAAGCAAATTCACAAGCCTGTATTTTGAAAGTAGATTTGAAATCCACCAACTCACTAAATTTGGACTAAGTCACTTTTCTGACTGCCGCCCGCAAGGAGCAGCATTTTCCCATGCGCACCCTTCATTCTCTACGGGTTCCGTAGAGGAGGTATGCGTTGAGTTTTTCCCATTCCTCCTTTCCCGGCAGGGGTACTGAGATCCCCCTGGAGGAGAGCAGGGAGGCGAGAGGGTCGGCAGCAGATTTCACATCCAGCACTGGGAAGGCACCTCCCTCCAGGCAAATGTCCGTAAAGATGCGGATCTTCCCCTGAAAGTTGACGTAGACAAAGGCCTTCCTGGCTTGCCCGCCGACAGAGAAGGGGCCGCAGGTGAAGGTGGAGACCTTGTCGTCAAAGGCCATCTCGTAGACGATACCCGCCTGGGTCACGATGTAAGACTGTGGAGAAATCGTGGTGGTCATGTGCTGTCTATCCTGCGCTATCACGTCTCTAGTCATAATATATAATTACATGTCCACCCCAAGAAGTGACCACCACCTCGTCTCTCCCGTCTCCATCCACGTCCATCTTGCGAAGGCAGAAGAGTTGCTGAGAGAGCTGCAAGAGTGACAGAGACACCTCAAGGACACATGCAAGTTTAGGTTAAAACGGCCTTTCTCGTCCTCCTCCCAACCTGGTAGCTCCAGAGGATTTCATCTTTCTTGGCCAGGATGAGATTTCCGTCCAAGGTGCAGATCGCGTAGGGACTGGCAGCGTCGTCGTCGTTGTCCCCCTCCCCCTCGTCCCCTTCGATGAAGCTCCCCACGATCTCGGAGGACACGTTTGGGTTGCGCATTTGGTAGGAGGCCATCTCCTCGTAGTCGACGTCGCCGATGGTGGCCATCAGGTCCCCCTCACCCTCGGAGTCAGCACCCACCACCAGCAGCCGGGCCTTCTCCTCCAGGTGGCTCCGGCAGTTGACCCGGAGGAGGGCGCCGCCTGGCTGGGACACGATCAGGGCGCTGCTGCCGTCCGCATTGCTGTTGCGGGTGATTGAGCCAACCTGCCCAACCAACAAGGGTGGGATGCAAAATGGAAGCTCAGTAGGAATAATATTATATGTACACGCTGTACACGCTGTACATGCTCAGTCGGCACTTGTTAACAAAATGTGGCCTAAATTTTGCTCTAAAAAGTTGGGGTCAGACTTTTTGGAGATTAGTTGGAATTTATTGTTTTTTGGCTGGAAGCAAAGAAAAATAGAATAGTAGTTGTAATAGTGTACCTTAGTGGACTTTTCAAATGCGTTCATATCATGTAGGTACATACGACATACTACGTACATACCTGTCCTCCAAATTCCCACTTGTTGACGGAGGCGAGGTGGCAGTCCGGCCCTCCGTCCTCCTTCGGCTTCCACTGGTAGGTGCGGACCACTCTGTCCGTCAGGGCGACGATCAGCTCCACCAGACCGTCGTTGTTCACGTCGAACAAAAGGGCCTCCTTCACGTTAGGGGGCAGCCGTTGTCTGTCATAAATATATATATACCGGGTGAACCGTAAAGAGTGCAACACTTTCCGATGTGCATCTTGCAGAAGTCCTACATGGGGCTGTGTTAAACATAGGTCTGTCATTTTTCTTTAGTATGTAGA
>JAAUYM010005071.1_pt1 | contig 10298 bp, 5 predicted proteins | sample 7278001 | NCBI WGS metagenome assembly JAAUYM01 (sample SAMN14350224, study PRJNA611818) | marine sediment metagenome | isolation source: surface marine sediment (1.8m) | place: French Polynesia: Moorea | collected 2018-08
CCATCATGAGGATTCCCACGCGCCCGCTGGGCCTCACGTGCAGGGAGGTGATGCTGGCGTGCGGGGTGGCGAACCTCAGCCAGGCGTCCGGGGGCAGCTGCAGCGCGCGGCAGATGAAGTACCTGATGACGTTGCCGTGGCAGACCAGCACGTCCACCTCCTCGGCGTCGGAGGACGACTCCGCGCGGTGCACGTAGCGACGGAAGCCGGCCTCGATGCGACCGCCCTCCACGAAGAATTGCTGTGGGGAGGGGGAGGGGAAAGTTGAGCCACAGTAGTGCAGTAGAGTGTAGAACACGGAAAAAGTGGATCCAATTGGCTGGAACCACTTTTTATATTTTTCTAACTGATGATTGTGGATTATAATAGCCTTGAGTGGATCGATCTGCCACGTCCCAAAGTGTTCTTATCCATGTTCTACTGTACGGTACATACTGTACTAAAAGAGTTTTTTTTTGTAATTCTGACGTAAAGCTCCGGTCTCCACTGCATTGGCGAGATGGGAGGCTCTGGAGGCATCGGGGCCCCTTCGCGGATCAGGTCACAGTTGAGGCACTCGGAGATCTTTGAACAGAGAGGAGGGGGGGGGGGAAAGGAAAAAGTTTTGGCGGTTACAATCGACCTAATTGTGAAAACACTCAGTCACTACACCCACCTCCTGGCCTTTCATCTGCGACATGATTTCCTCCGTCGTCTCCTTGGCCCGCGTCATCGTAGAGTTTATCACCCTGATCTTGACCGGCAGAGGGTTGCCCTCCCTGGAAGGAATCAAGAAGTCTCTCTCTCTCTCTCTGTGTGTGTGAAATCTCTCCCCTTGTCAAACCGCAAGACCACAACCCACTTGTCCACCAGGTTTTCCTTGAGGAACTTGAGGTACTCCCGCAGCCTCTGCCCGGTGATATTGGCCTGTTCCCTGCCCAGTGGGGTCAGCTTGTGCTCCTCGTCGCCCTTGTCCTCGGAGTGCTTGTACTGGCCGTGGCGGATCAGGATCACCCTGTTCCAAGGAAAAAAAAAAGAAGAGGGGTGAAACGGGCGGGACTCGGATCGCTCCTCTCCGTGTCAACGCTACTACCTCCTCGTGACTTTTGGAGTTGCCTTCTTGACGGCCTCCTGCCTGGCCTCCAGCATGGCCTCCGAGGCGTGCTCGGTCTTCAAGGGTCGGACCAGCGACTGCGGATCCCGCCTGCGAAGCAGTGTTGCCAGATTTTCACGTGCCAACCATAAAATTTCAATGCCAGGCACTTTTGAAAAATGCCAGTTTTGTAAAATCTGGCATTGAAAAATGCCAGTTGGCAACAGTGCTGCGAACAAAGCAGGTGCTTTTCTTCCTCCCTCCCTTGCTGCTCTGCTCCTGCCTGTCCCACTCATCTCACCTGTCCCAGTTGTAATCCCAGGGGATCCTGCCTCTGTTCTCCGCGCTTGCCTCGAGCTGCCTGAGGGAGATGTGGTTGGACCTCTCCAGCGCCCTTGTCCACCTCTCCCTTGCCGCCAGCTGCCTCCCTCCTTCGTTCTCCAGGCTGACCTTCTTCAGCTTCTCCCTGACTGCCTGGCCGCCTCCGCCTCCGCCTCCTCCTCCTCCTTCTCCTCCTCCTGCACCCATGTTTTCCACGCCATCTCCTGCTTTTTCCTCCTTGCTCCTCCAGTGCCCGAGCAGGTACCCTGCGAGGGCGGAGGACCCCAACAACGCCCCCAGGCCCACCAGCCTGGCGGACGGGGGCGGCAAGGACATGTTGGCCGGTCTCCTCTCTCTCTCTCTCTCTCTGTCTCTCTCTAAAGTGCCTCGCTTGCTATGTTAGTCATCACGTGTGGGCAAATGCACTTTTGCACCGCGCACGACGCCCTCTCCGACATATCAGATTCACCTGTCATCCAGGGCAAGAAACAATTACTATTAAAAAGGTACGGAATTACCTACATTACAAATTACTTTCCTAAACAAGTTATGAGTAAATAGAACAAAACCATTACTTTTAAAAAAATGTAAGTGCAGTACTTTGCAGTACATTACTTTTTAAAAAGCATGAAAAATTCACTATGCAGCAAAGTAAGGCTCACAGGCTCTTCTTTAAGTTAAGAGATGAGCAAAGATAAGAGATAAGCAAAGAGCAAAGATAAAGATAAACGATAAAAGTAAAAGTAAAAGCAAAAAATGTTTTTGCAGTAAACTTACCTTTCCAAAAGGTATTTGCGGTACCAATACTGCGACAAAACATGTACTCTACGCATTACTCCATTACTCTATTACCACCGTACTGGAATACTCCAATTACTGTACTGCTGTGATCATCAAAGTTCTGTGGTCTTACCGGCGGCAATCCAGGTGGACCCCAACTTTTTTTTCCCAGGTATTATGATTCTTCCTTTTTCTTTATCTTTTCTTGCTCGCTAAGGGTAAAAGAAAACAAACATCTCAGCAGCTCAGCATTAGCAAGTTAGCTATCGAGTTAGCTCCTCCTACTTCTCCTCCTCAACAGCTGGCTCGCTCTCCCGTTTTTCCCCCTTTCCTTTTCACATGTTGATCCTTGGCGGGCAAAACATAGTTCATCCGACAAAGTTTGTAAAGGTACAACAATACTCGTGGGTTTTTTTTATACAATCTACTTATGTCTTCTTTTGCATGTACGTATTAGAAAAAATACTAAATCCACGTCAAGATGGACAGTAGTGCCCTTGTCTGCGGTAATTTTCAGCCGCTCTCGCAACCCCTTGAAAGGGGAAAAAGGTAAACAAAAAAAAAGGCCCTGCAGTGCTGCCACGTGGCTTCAAAAGGAAGCCACCTTTTGAGTCGTAAGTTTAGAAAACTTTATTAATAAAAAATGAAATAAAACCTGATATGGTCCCTTTTTACGCAAAATTTATTTACTGTTGGTTTTGTTTTGCAGGTACCACCTTGGTTTTTTTTTCACTCATAATCTGGCAGCACTGACGCCCGGCCAAAACAGTTTTTGCACGTTGGCGTTGTCACTGACACTGTCAGTCACAGTCACACACGTACACACGGTGTATTGGACCACGTGGGCAACGGAACTTGACCAAGTTTACAGTGGCCACGAACATAGCAAGGAGGGCAAGGACCCCGGACTGGTGTGGCACCACGTGGGTGTGAAAAATTAGCATGGGCAAAAGAACAGAGAGAGAGAAAGACGTTTCTAGGATAGAGGAGAGTCGAGCTAATTTTGCATAAAAAAGGTTTTTGCTACATAGACCGTTTCCTTCTTGAAGATGACGAGAAAAGTGAATCCCAAGAAGATGCCTCGGCCCGCGAAGGAGGATCCCTTCAGACACCACTTCCGCTCCTTTCAGCAGGAGTTGAGGTCTCTCAAGGCGCCCAGGTATGGCGCGAGGCTCTTCAGAGGTGCCGTCGGGGCAGTCGGGGTGGGCGAGGGCGAAGGCGAGGCTCCGGTCATGGGCGCCGGAGTCTTCTTTTCCACCTTGTCCGCGTGGAGGGAGCTCAACTTGGCGGAGACCTTCAGGGAGCTGTCGGCCAAGTGCCACCCGCTCTCCGTCTCTCTCGGGCTCGTCGTCCACAACGCTGCCAAGATCAACGGGTTCCTCAAGGAGGCGGCACAGAAGGAGCTCCAGGAGAAGAGCGACCTCAGCCTCGAGCCCATCCTGGAGCTCTGGCACGGCCTGGCCAGAGACGTCGGCGGGCGGGCCTTCAGGCCCTTCCTGTCGGACTTCTGCCTGGCCGCCCTCTCGGCCACCCGCCTGGAGAACGTCAAGGTCATCCAGCAGGCCTGCAGCAGCCTGGCGGGGGTCCTGAAGATCGCTCAGAGGAGTACGGGCGCCGACCACCTCGATCTAGTGTCGACCTTCCTCGACCGGGCGCTGGTGGAGTCCTGGCCGCAACCTGACAAGATGCCGGAGGAGATAGCCGCCAGGATCGCGGCGGTCCTGGCGCAAGTGGTGAGGCGGTCGCCGGAGAGGTCGGGCCTGGCCGGGCGCCTCCTCGCAGCCGCAGCGGCCGACCAGAAGCTGTGGACGTTTGTGTGTCACACCCTGCTGGCGTGCTCGCTGTCCCCGGCCCTGAGCCGCCCGGTCTGGGAGTCGGTGACGGAGCGGGCGCTCGGAGAGCTCGACGAGGAGAGCGCCCGGACCTTCTGGAGGACGTGCTGCGAGAAGGCTGCCGCCTTCTACGCCGACAGTTACGACGAACTGACGACTCCGGTGGCCAGTCGCTGCCGCGAGCAGTGGCGGGGGAGGCCGCTCTTCTACCTCACCCTCCTGAGGGACCTCCTGACCCGGCGGCCCACCCGTGGCGGTTGGGAGAGCGACAAGGACCGGGGAGGTGCCGGGATGCTCCGGTGGCTGGTCGAGACGGCGCCGGAGATGTCCCGCCACAACGTCCCGTACGGCCTGGTGCAGGAGTGCCTCTCGAGTCAGCTGGACGCGGTCAACAGCTGGAAGGGCCCGGCCGAGCGCCGCGCCACGACTTGCTCCCTCGTCGACTCCCTCCTGAGGTCCCGCGGCCAGTACTCCCTCGAGGACGTGAGCGACACCTTCGTCGGGGCCGAGAACCGCTCGTGGAGGGACGCTCTGCGAACGGGGCTCTCCGGGCTGGCGACCAAGCTCCCTGCTTCAGAGGAGAACCTGCTGGCCTTCGCGAGGGTCGTGAACAAGCTGATGGAGGGGGAAGACGAGGAGACGGCCGTCTTTGACGTCCCAGAGGGAGGGAAGGGCAGCTTCCCCAGCGAGATGATCCGCCACCTGGAGAGCCTCGTGCCGTCTTGGGAGACGGCCATCGGGGACATTGGGACTCTAACCAGGTGCCTCTCCTACCTGCGACCCCTCGACGCTTCCCTCTTCGACGGGGCCTGCGGTCTACTGCAGGCTGCTCTGGACGGGAAACTGGAATCGGAGCACTCGCTGGACGATGACTCTGCCGCGGTGATGTTGGACCTCTACAGGGGGATGAGGAAGGTCTTCCGTCCGGTGTCGGCGAGAGTGAGGGCGGAACTCTTGGCCAAAGTGGCGAGAAACCTGTCGGACCCGACCAGGTCGGCGGTTTTCAGGCTGGTCAGCACCGCGGATCCGGAGGGAGTCAGAAGACTGCTCGGAGGAGGGGAAAGCGACTTTGAGGAGCGTCTCGTCGGGGCAACTCTGTCCTCGAGCCGGCACGTGAGGCTGGATGCCCTGCACTCCCTCTGCGCGATGGCGGGGGAAAGAGATCGATACGAGCTGATACTGAAGGCCGAGAGCGCGGTGCCTTCGGCGGGCGAGTACAGGGAGCGCCTGAGACTCTTCCAGGCCGCCAGGATGGCGGTGGCCGGCAGCAGCAACTCCGTGCAGAGGGTGCTCCTCCAGACGGTGCTGTGCAACTTATACGAGAACTTTTCGTGGCTGTGGAAGCCGACCGCAGAGCTGGCGGTGACCCTGGTGCAGGAGGTAGACGGAGGGATGTTCTGGGACGTCGTCACCATGATGCTGCAGAATGTGGAGCGGCTGCCTGCTGAAGGTGGTGGCGTCGGCGGTGAGAATGTCTGCAAGAACATCCTCCGGGTCCTCGGCAAGGTGGAGCGTGACCTCGCCACGAACGAGTTGTCCTTCCTGGTGAAGAAGTTTCAGGACGCGTTGGCCTGCGAACGCCTCAGCAGCACCAGCCGGAGAGTGATTGTACAAGAATATCTTGACCTGTTTTCAAGGACCAGCCTGAAAGATACCAGAGAGAGGGAGGCAGTGGTCGGAAGAGCCTTGGAGTTCCTGAAGGACAGAGTGGCCGGGGTCCAGCAGGCGGCCATTGGGGTTCTCGTCCGCCACACCAGGGGCACATCCCAGCACAAGGGCGAGCTCTTGAACTTGTGCGACAGGCACTTATGGAAGAGGCAAGTGAGGAGCCTCCGCGAGGACTTCGGGACGCTGGGCTCGAGTTCGCCACTGAGGAACATCTTGAAGAAGGTTGTCATTGGGATGCTGCGGCGGACCGTCAAAGAAAACGCGACGGCCCAGAAGGCAACGAGGAAGATCATCCTGGAGAGCGTCGCCTCGGTCGGCAAGGACTTCCTTTTCGAAGTCGTTTCGGAAATGGTGGACGACCTTGACGCCGCGGCCAGGGCAGAGTGGAGCAAGTCCGCAAGTGATCAGATGGTGGTGGACCTCTGCATTTGGAGCAAGCCGATGATGGGCGCTGACGACCAGCCGAAGATGAACAGCTTCTTGACCACCATCATGCTGCACATGAGCAGGCAGCCCAACCTTTTCCAGAACATGAAGCTGAAGAAGAAGTTTCTGGGCGCGATACTGAGGATCACCAACAGCTCCAAGGACTGGACGTCGCGCACCCTGCTGGACGGCGGCATCCTTGACGCGTGCATCTTGCCCGTGTTTGAAGGAAGAAAGCTCCCGAGGAAGCTGTTCGCCGTCTTGGAATGCTGGGTGGAAAAGTCCTACTTTGAGTGCTTCTTCAGCCAAGTCGGCGACGAGACGAGCGTTTTCCAACTGCTGGCGAGGTCGGTGGGATCCGAACACCCCGAAGACGCTTCAAACGCATTGAGCACCTGCTGCAAATTGATTCGCGAGGTGTTTGAAAACGTCCAATGCAAACGCGACTGTCAGGTGAAAGTGAAGGACTGCTGGGAACAGGTCTACGCGGGCCTGGGGCGGTGGCTGTCCCCGACCAAGCTGGAGCTCGTTGCTGTCAGGGACAGGCTCTTTGCCCTGCGCTTCTTCTTGCAGAGTGGGTGGGTGGGGCACGACCAGAGGCAGGCCTTGTCAAAGCAGCTGGCTGTGAAATGTCGAAGTCTGGAGAATTCCTTTGCTGACGACTGGCTTGCGCTCGTTTCCGAGCTGACTCAGGCTTGCGAGCAGGAGATCCCAGCCTGCCTCTTCCCGTGCATCATGAACTTGAAGGTTGGGGACCATCGCGAGCGCCTGTGTGCAGTCCTCTCTAAAGAGCTCGGCTACACCGACCCCACCCTTGACGGGTGTGTGCAGAACTTGATTGAGACGAAGGGACCACTTGGTCGAAAGCTGAATCTGTTTGTCTTCTATGGAACGTTCTGTCTGCTGTACAAGTACGCTGGTACCAGTTGGGTGCAGGGAATGAATCTAATCCTTAAATTCTTGAAAAAGTTGAAGATGGTGGACGAGGATGAATACCGGCACATCACTGAAGACTGCTTGGTACCTCAGGTAAAGCGAGGACTGAAGAGCAAGGATGACTCGATCTTCTGCTCTACCATGACCCTTCTCAAGTTCTACTTGGAAAACACTTCTGCCAAGCAGAAGCACTTCAAGGACCTTGTTCAGCTGATGGACCAGGACGATGATACCGACTTCTTCGAAAACGCAAAGCATCTCCAGTTCCACCGCAGAGCCAGGATAATGCGCAGAGTGGCAACCAGGTTGGAAAAGAATGAACTAACCATGACAGCAGCGACTCTTGGACAGGTGATGATGCCCCTTGCCCGCCGCTACGTTCTCAGCGTGACCTACAAGGACCAGACAGAGCTGGTCGATGCAGGCATGTCCCTCATTGGTGTCGTGTGTTCCAGACTTAAAATAGATGAGTACGTCAAACTGCTGGAAGGACTGGTGAAGTGGGACAAGGGAGAGGCTGCGGAGACGAAGCAGTTTCAGAAGCAGAAAGTTGACATAATCTCCAGAATCTTGCACAAGTTTAGCTATGACCTGGAAGCCATTCAGCCCAAATGGAAAGAACGGCTGGAAAAGCTCCTCTATCGTCTTCTGGTTCAAATACGCAAGGACAAGGCTGTGGCCAACCTACACGTCTACATTGCTGTGGCGAAGCTGGCCGTCTTCCTGTCTCGGGAATCCTGTGTCAACACCATAGTTCTCGACCTTTGCTCAAGATTGAAAATAAAGTACTTCAAAGACAGGGAAATCGTCAGAAAAACAATTTTGGAGGTAAGGCATCATCAGTTTTATATCAAGGTTCTCAAAATACACATTACCTTTTATTATTATTTTTTAGGTGCTGGCCATATTTGGACCAAAGTACTTGCTCTTCCTGACCTCAACGCTGGAATCTGTCCTTCAGAGGGGATACCAGGTCCACGTCCGTATCAGCACACTTGCCTATGTCTTGAATGGCATGAGGTCATTTCTTGACCCACCAGCTGTGTCATCACTAGTGGAAAAGGTCATCGATAACGTGACTCTCGAGCTGTTCTCCGACTTCTCAAAGGAGAAGAAGATTGAGGCAATCTTGAAGAAGACGCCCGAGGCCAAGCGTGAGAGTGGGTACCACGTGTTGAGGCTGATGGCCTCCGCCGTCGCGAAGGATGACCTGCTGGGTTTGCTAGAACCTTTTCTGACGCCAAGAGCCCATGGGGAACAGAGCCACGAGACTCTTCAGAAATGCCGAAAGGCTGCCCAGTCTGTTACCCAGGGTATGGAGGAAAACCAGCACTTCTCTGGACAGGATCGCCTCCTTGTCGCCTATGGCATGTTGCATGGAAAGTTGGGGGAAACTTGGACAACCACGAACAGGTTTGCTTGTCTTCTCAGCTCTCGTCAGTTGTCACTTATTTGACGGTCGTAATGTTAAAAAAAATGGACATTGTTTCTATTTTCTAGTACTAAAATTTTGTCACAAGTCAAAGTACTTCTAAAAAGCAATTCCTTTTCCTGAAAAATAATGCAGCATCCGTTCTTTGCTGACGCTATACTATGCATGTACTGTATTTGTTAGTGTATATAATTAGAATTTTATTTTTTTTTCTTCCTTCCAGATTTTACAGTGCCCTCCAGCAGGAGTTCGCCCTCTCCCTCATTCAACAGGCCTCTCGCCAAGCCTCTCTTGAGGAGCTCCGTCCCTTTCTCCCGTACCTGCTGAAGGCCCTGGAGTCCGACGACGTGGATGTCTCCTCGGCCGCCCTTGCCCTCATTGGGGGCTTCGTGAGGAACCCAGGCATGCGCGGTCTCTTCGCAGGCGAGGAGGAGCTGTCGCAGATCGTGCAGCTCGCTTGTGCCAACATGAAGCGCTTCCACCGCACCCAGGATGCTCGCATGTTCACCCTGACCTGCCAGTTGTTGGAGGGCATGTTGCAGTGGGAGGCGGTCTCGCTCGATGCGTGCCAAACTTCAGTCATCAAGTCCTACTGCCTGTCCGCGTTGGACGCCCATCCAACTCGGTGCATGAAGATCCTGGCCAACCTATTGAGGAGGCACAAGGATGACGGCTTTGACAAGGAAGGGGCGACGGAGCTGTTGAAGCAGATCTGCAGGCTCTACGTGGAGAGACCCAGCAAGCCGCTCGTGGACGGAGCGGCCTCCATCCTGGTGGCTGAGAGCACCAGGACCGGACTTGTGCTGGACTTCCTGGTGGAAAACTTCAACTACCCAGATGCCCAGGGGAGGAGCAAGGTGATTGCACTGATCCAGAGGCTGGTTCAAGCAAGATTGCAGGGGGGCAAGGAAATGCCGGAGAGCCACGCCCAGAAGGTCTTTCTCCTATCCGCTCACCGCCTGGCCAACGAGGACTCCTCTGATGTCCGGAAGCAACTGCACAATCTGATCCGGTCCCTGCTGCAGCTGTGTCCGTCCCTGACAGAGACGGTAGTGAAGTGGTCGACCTCAAAAGAACCCCTGAAGAAGATGGTGGCGTCCAAGGTGGGAGTGCTGTGTGGCGAGGCCGGACTACTGGGGGCGTGTCTGGCCGTTACCAGGAACCTGTCTCCAGTACTGAAAGACAGTGGTTCGCACGACCTCTTGTCGACCATGGTAAAGTGCCACGTTATTGAGGCGTCATCGGTGCTCTTAAACGCAGAGCAGCGGCAACAGCAACAACAACAGCAGCAGCAGGCGATGGATCTGTCGTTTCTCGGTGCTCTAACTGAGAGCCTTGTGGACTTGACACTGTCCCCAATGGCCAGCCTACGTTCCAGACTGTTGCCACTCATCGTCACATGTCTGTCCAGACGCGAGTGTTCGAAGCACCTCTCCGCGTGGAGAGACAAGAAGGTTGCCAACAGACTTTTCCTGAACCTCTTCCAGCTGTTGAAGACATGTCCAACCGGTGAGCTGCAGCAGGTCCTTGAAGGATACTTCAGGGCCGAGGTTGCGTCTCCCGAAGCTGATCGTGCCTTCTTCGAGCGCTTGCGTGTAGGCTTCAACTACGAGAGGCGGGAGGACCCCAAGTCCTTCGTCAGGCGGAAGATCGTGCTGGAGGTGCTGATTGCCGTGACCAAGGAGCAGCCAGAGTGGAATGCCAAGCGGGTCCACAGCTTCCTCGCACAGTTCGAGGAGGTGGAGGAAATCCGAGACCAGGTCAAGGCTGTGTTAAAGGCCATACACTATCAAGAGGACAAAGAAGAGGCCGACGACAAAGAGGACGAAGC
>JAAUYM010025408.1_pt1 | contig 10298 bp, 11 predicted proteins | sample 7278001 | NCBI WGS metagenome assembly JAAUYM01 (sample SAMN14350224, study PRJNA611818) | marine sediment metagenome | isolation source: surface marine sediment (1.8m) | place: French Polynesia: Moorea | collected 2018-08
ATTCCCTACCTGAAGGAAGGGGTCTTAGCGCCATCTTTGATAAGGTTTAAAGAAAGAAAACTATTGACTATTGACTATTGCCTTATTTCTACAGTGAATAATCTCTACTGCTAATTCAATCGCGGCTTTCATACTATTAGCATCAGCAATTCCTTTGCCTGCAATATCAAAAGCTGTACCGTGATCGGGAGAGGTGCGGATAAATGGTAAACCAATAGTTGTATTAACGGCGCGATCAAATGCCATTAATTTAACAGGAATTAAACCTTGATCGTGATACAAAGCTAGATAGGCATCCGCAACCCCAGAAGGGCGCAATCCTTGCTCCTTTAAATCTGACTTTTGACTCTTGACTTCTAAATTGCCATACCAAGCTTGTCCTGGTTTTACCCACATAGTATCAGGGGGAATTAAGCCGATTAAATTTATCTTCGGTCGCTCGCGTTGTTCCTTTTCTAGCCAATCTGTAATCCAGTCTAATTCTTCTGTTCCCAATTGCCCAGCTTCTCCACTATGGGGATTTAAACCTGCGATCGCGATTGTGGGGTTGCTAATGCTAAAGTCGGTTTGTAGAGATTCGATCAACAAGTCCAGTTTGAGAGATAGTACATCAGGAGTGAGAGCCTGAGAAACTTCTGCCAAAGGAATATGGGTTGTCGCCAGAAGAGTGATTAACCGCCAATTCGTGTAAGGCGATCGCGCTGTGAATAACATTCCGAATCTATTTACCCCTGCTCCTTTGGCTAGTACTTCTGTTTGCCCAGGATAATCATAGCCTGCTTGTTTCCAGAGATTTTTCGCGATCGGTGCGGTCACAATACCTTGAAATTGACCTTGATTGGTTAACGCGATCGCAGTTTCTAGATAGTCAAAACTAGCAGCTCCAGTGCTAGCATTACCTTGTCCCCATTGGAAAGACTCTTTAAACGGGCGATCAATAATCTTTAAAGTTTGTGGATCGGCTAAGTCTTCTGAGGATAAATCACTATTGTGCAAGAGATGTTCGTAGGTTGCTTGCAAAACCGAACGACTACCAATAATAGCTATTTCGCAATCTAGTGTTAAATCTGCTAAAGCTTTGAGAACAACTTCTGAGCCGATTCCCGCAGGATCGCCGATGGTAAGAGCTAGATGAGGAATTAGGGGCATTTATCAATTACAATGTCTTAATAATCACTGGGATATTATTGTAATCTCAGCGTCCTAATAAATCTTAAATAAATTCTTGGGAGAAACCACGATGAGCGCGGAAAGTATGTTAGTCAATGGAATCTTTTTATGCATGATTTTAGTGCTAGTAGGATTAGCATGGGGTTTTTTAATCCTGAAAATCCAAGGTGGAGAGCCAGAATAAGATTAATCTTTTTCTAGACAGTAAAATCTATTTTTAACAAAAAGCGATCGCTTTTAACTTAAAAGCGATCGCTTTCTTCTGTAATCCTTTTACTCGATCTGATGTTACTCCTAGGAAAAGAATTGTTTCTTGAAGACATAACGAATAAAATTCTTTGTACGCTCACGTTCCACTTAACACAAAGATTGTTAAATTATGACCATTAAAGCCTACGCAGTACAACAACCAGGGGGAAAACTAGAACCTTTTGAATACGATCCTGGTGCATTGACAAGTGAAGAAGTAGAAATCAACGTTAAATACTGTGGTATCTGTCACAGTGACTTAAGTATGCTGGAAAATGAATGGGGAATTACTCAATATCCCTTTGTTCCAGGTCATGAAGTAGTTGGAACCATAACTGCATTAGGAGATGCAGTAACTAAATTGGAAGTCGGACAACGAGTAGGGTTAGGCTGGTACTCTAGTTCTTGTATGCACTGTGAATGGTGTATGTCAGGCGATCACAATCTTTGCTTAACCGCAGAAGGAACCATTGTGGGTAGGCATGGCGGATTTGCTGATAAAGTAAGAGGTCATCAAAGTTGGGCTGTCCCATTACCAGAAGATCTCGATCCTGCTAAAGCTGGACCCTTATTCTGTGGTGGAATTACAGTTTTTAACCCTATTGTGCAACTTGGGCTCAAATCTACAGACCGAGTAGGAGTCATTGGCATCGGGGGCTTAGGTCATATGGCGTTGCGGTTTTTAAACGCTTGGGGATGTGATGTTACAGCTTTTTCTACCAGTTCTGATAAAGAAGCCGAAGCCAGAGAATTAGGTGCAAGTCATTTTGTTAATTCTCGAGATCCTGAAGCCTTAAAACAAGTCGCCAATTCTTTTGATTTAATCCTTTCAACAGTTAATGCCGACTTAGATTGGGATACTTATCTTGCTGCGCTGCGCCCCAAAGGTATATTACATCTAGTTGGCGTAATTCCCAGCCCCCTATCAGCCCAAATTTTTCCAATGATTGCAGGTCAAAAAACGATTTCTGCTAGTCCTCTTGGTAGTCCGGCAACAGTTGCCCAAATGCTAGAATTTGCTGCTAGACATAACATTGAACCTATTACAGAAACTTTTTTTTTGACCAGGTTAATGAAGCAATGGACAAACTCCGCAACGGCAAACCCAGATATCGTCTTGTACTAAAACATTAGACTTCAAACTCTCATTTAAGCAGCTATCTAAGTTACTTCAGTTCAACAAGTTGTGTAAAGAAGTGAAAGACTATAGGTTAAAGGTTAAAGGAGGGATAAAATAGCCTTTGATCTTTCCCTTTTACCCCTTAACTAAACTCAACTTGATTCTTGATGAAGTCCATCGAACTTTCAAGACACAAGAGCCGAAACTTTTGTAAAGTCGATCTTTTTAATTTTGTGTGTTTCTTTCATTCATTTATCTATAAAAGCATAGTATAAGCCCTACTTATTTCCTAAGCATTAATACTCAGTAAGCCGCCCAATTTTCCATTATCTTCATAATTAACTCCAAAGTTTTTCTAGTACTGTATTCGGTGCAATATCGGCAATCTTACCTGTAGGAGAAAGAATACTAACATATTTTTCACTCAGAGGCGGTAACAATTGCTTACTATCACTAGCTGAACTAAACAGAGCAATAGTATATGTTCCCACCGCAACCGCTAGAGAAATCGATACCGGATTAGTAGACAGAAATAGATTCGTCCCGGCAATAATCGCTGCTGACTTACCGATATCAGAAGGCGCAGAAACCTTAAGCTGGGGATGAGATTCCAGCATCTGGGTGACCCATTCTCCATTATCTTGATCTTGGAATAACACAATCGGCATTTCTGGTTGTTTATCCTGAATATCAGTGATAATTGCTTTCCAGTTTTTAGCAGGATAAATCTCATTACTACTATGCAAGAGAATATAGCCACTAAGAATCCCTAAGCCTTTTTGTCGTGCTTCCACCCAATCAATATCTTCTTGGGGTACATTAATCTTGACCTTGGGACAATCAGCTTGAATATCCAATCCAGCCAAGAAACTATGATACATTTCGGCTGCATATTGGTCTTTTTTCAAAGGTATTGCCTTAGAGAATAACCAGGATTTGTTACTTTGCTCGCCAATTCTGATGGGAATACCATTAAGCCATAATATTGATGTTACTGTCCAAGGAGTCCCAAAACAGAGGGCTGCATCATATTCGCAATCGCGTAAGATCCCTAATAGGTTAAGATAGTCCGCCATAGAGTTGCGATCTTGGTAGTCAAATAACAAGACATCATGAACGTATTTACAAACCCGATAAGCTTTTTTTGCTCTAGGTTCCACTAAGACATCAATTTTAGCTTTGGGATAGGTACTCTGGAGAGTTTCCAGAGTAGGGAAAAAGTTGATTTGAGCGTCAATTCCGCCAGGAATTAGGGCTAGTATTCGCATCTTATGGAGAAGATATACACCTTATCTATAGTTACATCTGTGCACAATTTTAATAGATGATAGAGAGAAACGGATTATTTTTTGGGAAATCAGACAAATGCATTTATTAATTCCTGCTGCGGGAATGGGCAAAAGAATGGGAAGCGATCGCAATAAGTTATTATTAAACTTATGGGATCAGCCTTTGCTTGCTTGGACTTTATTGGCTGCACAGAAGTCTGTAACTATTGAGTGGATAGGAATTATTGGACAACCGATAGATTTTCCTGAGTTTAAAAAAATTGTGGCAAATTTGGCATTAACTAAACCTGTGGAGTTTATTCCGGGAGGAGATACCAGGCAAGATTCTGTTTACAATGGGTTACAAGGTTTGCCCTCGTTGGCTACTAGGGTGTTAATTCATGATGGAGCCAGATGTTTAGTGACTCCTGAATTATTTGATCATTGTACAGAAGCTTTGCAAACTTGTCAGGGTTTGATTTCCGCTATTCCGGTTAAAGATACAATCAAAATTGTTGATCCCAATCACATTATTGAGTCTACTCCAGATCGCAGTAATCTCTGGGCTGCCCAAACTCCCCAAGGTTTTGATGTTCAATTGTTAAAAGATTGTCACCGTCGCGGAAGAGAGTTAGGTTGGGCGGTAACGGATGATGCGGCTTTGTTTGAAAAATGCCAACTCCCGGTAACTATTGTTAAGGGAGAAGAAACTAATTTAAAAGTAACAACGACCGTGGATTTAGCGATTGCCGAGTTTATTTTGAAACAGAGAATTAATTAAGTTAAGTAACAAGAATTCTAGAGTTTATTAGGGGTGTAATTAAAAGTGATGGTTGGGGTCAAGTCGCTTCGCGACAATTCAAAATTATCAATTATAAATTCAAAATTATTACCTCTTGAGTCACCCAAGAGGCTTGAAATAGCGGTGCCGGGATGGGGGGAGTATTTTGCCCTGGTTGATCTACTTAGACCTAAGATTAAATTTAATTCCCCCCATTCCCGCCCTGCGGATTTTTACTTGCGGAGCTCTACCCGAAGGGTCTCCGCCAAGGAAGCGGTCAGACCCCGCGCCGCCGTTAGGCGCAAGGGAATGCTGACCAAGAGACGCGCACCAAGAGAGGGAATGGGGAAAGGGCAACAGAGAAGAAAAATATGTAAATAATTCTGCTCAGGTACTTATAAGTTGAGGCTTGACCTCGAAAGGGTAGAACCTCAGCATAGCCCACGCTCATTCGAAGACAAGTAAACTGAGGAGGTTTCCTCCTCAGACAGCCTCTTGGAAACCTCCGCAACGGACTGGCTACTGAACGCGCAAGTCGTGACTTTTGTTGTGATTTTTTGCTGCCTCAAAAAATAAATAAAAGATTAACTAAGTATTTTTACTCAAAATATTCTGTTACGTTTGTTAAGGAATGTTAATAAAAGTTGGTCTTTGAGGAATTAGCAATAGCTAAAGTCATGAATAAAGAGGAGTTGTTGAGACGATATGCAAAGGGACAAAAAGACTTTAAGTTGGCTAATCTTTCTCAAGTCAGTTTACAAGCTGTTAATTTATCAGCTATCGATCTAAGTCAAGCCAATTTGACTGAAGTTAACTTTACAGGGGCAAATTTAGCAAAGGCGATTTTCTATCGAGCTTTTATTGAATTGGGAAATTTTAGTCAAGCAGATTTAAGAGAGACTAATTTTAGAGAGGCTAATCTTAGCCAATCCCTTTTCTATAAAGCTTCTTTGTTCAAATCTCAATTACAGAAAACAAATCTAACTCAAGCTATTGCAACCAGAGCTTTTTTACAAGGTGCAAAATTAAATCAAGCTGTTCTGAGAGGGGCTAATTTACAACAAGCTAATTTAACTAATGCTGATTTGAGGGGAGCAGACTTAAGAGGTGTCAACTTGGAAGCAGCATTTCTCGTAGGAGCAAATTTGTTGGAAGCTTCTTTAGAAGGTGCTAATCTCAATCGAGCTATATTGACTGATGCGATTATGCCTGATGGAACTATTTTTGAATAAGTTTCAGGTATGAATTTATCTCACGCAGAGACTCAGAGAATAAGAGTTTTAAGTATCTTATTTGTTAAATTTCATATTCCACATCAGCAACGACTCTGTAGCTCAAAAAGAAATATTTTTTCGTCATTGATTAGTACAAAAATATCTTGCGCTATAGTTTTGTTTTTTTGATAGTGTTGGGGTCACAAAAATAATCAGTAAACTCTAAAAACCCATATAATACAATAATTAAGGAGAAAAATAATTGCCCACAGCAGCACAAGCTAAACAAGCAGTAATCCTAGCTCAGTATTTGAGTAATGGATTCCGCCCCATGTATCTGTTTCGATACAATCCTACCGAAAAGTATATTTATATCATTGCTGGGGAATCAGAAAGCATTGAAATTGTAATTTTTGAAGATGGACAATGGAGGTTTATTGGTGACTAATCTAAAGGAAATGACTCGAACAGAATTAAGACAATATATTTTAGAAAACAGAAACAATAACGAAATAGTAGATGCAGCGATTAAAGAAAGTCTTTCTCGACCAGGTTGGACTACAGTACCAGCAGATACACCCCTAGAAGAACAAGAACGTCTTCTTAACCAAAATTCACAAAAAAATTAGAGCTTCTGCCATAACCTAAAAAAAATCTAATAAATAGCTAACAAATCAAGCTTTCCTGGTAAACCTAGCTAACAAGGCATAAATCTAGGAATTAATTTTAGCTATGACCAAATCTCAATACATCTTGGCTCTCGATCTTGGAACCACAGGCAATCGAGCTATCTTGTTCAATCGAGAAGGAAATATCTTTGGTCAAGCTTATCAAGAATTAACTCAATATTATCCTCAACCAGGATGGCTCGAACATGATGCTCAGCAAATTTGGCAAGATACCTATAGTTGCATTCAACAGGTAATTAGCAAAAGCAAGATTACGGCTTCGGAGATAGCTAGTATTGGTTTAACAGTACAAAGAGAAACCTGTTTGCTCTGGGATAAAACCACAGGAGAACCTTTACATAAGGCTATTGTCTGGCAAGATCGTCGTACTGCCCCCATGTGCGATCGCTTGAAACAAGAGGGTGCAGCAGCCATTGTACAAGTAAAAACTGGGTTGATTATAGATGCCTATTTTTCTGCCACTAAATTGACTTGGTTAATTGATTGGGTAAAAGAACATAAACCTGATACCAATTGGGATAATGTGATCGCGGGAACCGTAGATAGTTGGGTATTGTGGAATTTAACAGGAAGAAAAGTTCATGCCACGGATCATACTAATGCTAGCCGTACTATGTTGATGAATTTAGATACAGGGAATTGGGATCGAGAGTTATTGCAACTATTTAAGATTCCTGAGTCGATTATGCCCAAAATTCAACCTAGTATGGGTTTATTTGGCACTACAGATCCGCAATTATTTGGGGCAGAAATCCCTGTGACGGCGATTTTTGGCGATCAACAATCCGCTTTATTTGCTCATGGATGCGATCGCCCTGGCCTATTGAAATGTACCTATGGCACCGGTTGTTTTTTAGTTGCCCAAACAGGGACAGTGATAACGCGATCGCGAAATCAGTTACTTTCGACTACTGCCTGGAGTACTGCTGAGCAAAAAAACTATGCTTTAGAAGGGGCAATTTTTACGACAGGCGCTTGTATTCAATGGTTGCGAGACGGTTTAAAATTAATTTCCAGCGTAGCCGAAACAGAAGCCTTAGCAATGGCAGTTAAGGATACTAATGGGGTTTATTTTGTTCCTGCCTTAAGTGGTTTAGGTGCGCCTCATTGGGATATGAATGCCAGGGGAGCTTTTTTCGGGATTACAGGGGGAGTAACTAAAGAACATATGGTGCGAGCAGTCTTAGAAGCGATCGCCTATCAAGTCAAAGAAGTAGTGGATGCAGGGAATAAAGATAGTGCAGAAGCGGTTTCTCTACTCAAAGTTGATGGGGGAGCTACCCAAAATAATTTTTTAATGCAGTTCCAGGCAAATGCCTTGGGAATCCCCATTGAACGCCCCGTAATTCTCGATGCCACGGCTCAAGGTGCTGCTTTTGGAGCGGGTTTAGCAGTTGGTTTTTGGGATGACTATCAGGCTTTAATTGCTAATCGTCAAATTGACCGTATTTTTGAACCAGAACCAGGAAAAGACCAAGCAGTAGCTAATTTTGCAATTTGGTCAAAGGCTGTAGAAAGAGCTAAAAATTGGATTTGAACCATTGAACCATTGAGATAGTTAAAATGAGAAGAAGCGCTCTCGAAGAGATCTGCTTCGCGGTGCGCTAATTATCAATTTTGGCTTGTTCGTTGAGACTTAATTTCAATTGTAAAAACAGTACTTTTATGGGCCAAAAATTCAGCTATTATCAATAAACTCTATTCTGATAGAAAGCATCTGGAAAGCTAGTGAATTATCCCAAGTGGGAGTTATATCTGGAACAAACTCAGGTACAGAATCATCTTGAAGTCTCAAGTTGATATACCAACCATCAGACTTTTTGATTGCCTGAGTTTGTTTTAATACTGCACCATTAGGTATGGGTCTATGATGACGTACTTTGACTCTACCAATCTTAGGCAAGACAAGATACAACCACTTACCACCGACAGAGCAAGAGTGCAGTTTAACCCCCTCAAACACCATTGACCTGAAACGTGCAGTGTTTTTATATCTCGGTTTACCACTTCGTTTGCCTTTTGAATCACCAGATATAAACCTTGTGAATGCCAGCTTGACTCGCTTACACACCTCCTGTAAAGTCTGAGATGGTACAGAATTGTAAAGTAATAGAATTTAACGGCGAGGATACACATATTCATTTGCTCTTCCAATATTACCCACAGATGGAGTTGCCCAAATTCATAGGTAACATTAAATCTGTTACCAGTAGACGCTTAAGACAAGAATTTCCTGAAGAAATCAATAAGGTTTACTGGAAAAAAGTGTTATGGAATGAATCGTATTTTATTGCTTCGTGCGGTGGAGTTACAATATCCGTGTTGAAGAAATATATTGAAAACCAAAACTCACCGAGTTAAACCTTGACTGGAATTCATGAGGGGCTGTCTAAGGATTTCGCCTCTGGGAGCATGTCAATTTAAAGAATAGTTATAGTATTTAAGCGACATCTTGGTTAGTAGTCAACAACTGTAGTTTCCGGAGAGGCTGAGGCTTGGCAATCCAGTAACCCTGAGCATAGTCAATCCCAAGAGACTTCAACTGAACAAGTTTCTCCTCACTATTAACATACTCAGCAATAGTATCAATCCCCATCCCTTTTGCTACTTGATGGAAAGATTGGATAATCAAGCTATTGACAGGATCTTGGAGAAGTTCTCGGGTAAAGATGCCATCAATTTTGAGAAAATCAACGGGTAAGTTCTTGAGATAGGCAAAAGACGACATGCCACTGCCAAAATCATCAAGTGCAAAGCGACAACCCAATTCTTGCAATTGGGTAATCATAAGTTTGGCTTGTGAGAGATTGGAAATTGCCACTGTTTCTGTAATTTCAAAACAAATGAATTGGGGGGGAATCTGATGCCGATCTAGTTCTTCCTTAATAAATTGAACAAAGTTGAGATCATTCAAAGTCTCTCCAGAGAGATTAATTGCATAGAGACTAGCATGACCATTTTGTTGAGCAATCCGCCTCCGTTCACGGTAATGGTAACCTTGGGTAGCGAAGAGAGTCCGAATCACCCAACGATCTATTTGATTCATTAACTGATAACGTTCCGCGATCGGAATAAAAGCCATCGGCGGAATTATCTGACCATTCTGTCCCTCCATCCGCAGTAGAACTTCATAATGTTCTGACCCAGAAAAATCAGTCTGCAAGGGCTGAATTGTTTGGTAAAACAGAAGAAAGCGATCTAACTCTAAGGCTTGATGAATGGCTGCTAACCAATTCATTTCTTGGGATTGCTGTGCTAATTCTTGCTCTTTATTCTCCATGACATAAACCTGGTTGCGACCCAGATTTTTAGCACTGTAGCAAGCGGCATCAGCTGCTCTCAGCACTGAAGTTAAGTTATCTTCTTGGGATTTAAAAGATAGAACTCCAATACTGACGCCAATGGTAAAGCTTTGCTGTTGCCAAATAAAACAGAACTGTTGAACACTAGTAAGAATTTTTTTGGCTACAGCTACAGCATCCTTTTGGGAACATCTATAGAGGATTACGGCAAACTCGTCCCCTCCAAGACGAGCTAGAGTATCTGAGCTACGGATTTGAGCCTGCAAAACCTTACTTACTTGTTGCAAAAGCTCGTCTCCAGCATTATGCCCACAGGTATCGTTGACGATTTTGAAGCGGTCTAGATCGAGGTAGAGCAAAGCATGGTAAGTTTGTTGTTTGCTCTCCACAATTTGTGAGAGTTGATGTTCAAATTCTCGACGAAAGACCAAACCAGTTAGACTAACATGGTTCGCCAGCCATTGATAAAGCCACCTTAGACATCCTATAACCGTAAGAACCACCC
>JAAUYM010087480.1_pt1 | contig 10294 bp, 8 predicted proteins | sample 7278001 | NCBI WGS metagenome assembly JAAUYM01 (sample SAMN14350224, study PRJNA611818) | marine sediment metagenome | isolation source: surface marine sediment (1.8m) | place: French Polynesia: Moorea | collected 2018-08
ATCTTTGTGACAGTATCTTGGGACCGAGTGAGTCACCCCTCCCCGCCAGGAGGTCACAAGGAGCAAGCATGCTAGAGCTTAACTCGCTTGCATTTCAGCGGCCCTGTCACAAAGAGGGTTGGGGCTCGCGACCCTGGGAGGTAAAATCCTCAGTTGGTCAGATAAAACGAGTGATGCTCATAACAAGAGCCGTCACTGAATGAACGCAGAACGCAGAACGCAGAAACAAAAAAAATCAGAAACTGTCAACTGGAACAAAGATCAATAAGTCTTAAAAGCCACTCCAGATTTCTTTCTATCCAAAAATTTTGAAAAACATAAAAACACAAATCAATCAAGAAAATGGGTACCAATAAAAAAACCTTGCGTGGAATTAATGCATCATCATTGCGACAGAGAATTCCCAATTCCATTTTGGTCACCCTAAAAAGTCTTGATTGCTTATTTTGCCCCCCCACCCTTCCCGTTCTCCTTTTCCCCCTCTTCCTCCTCCCTCGGGGAAAAAGAATCGTCCAACGGCCGACGGCGACGACATGCGCCGGTCCAAATGAGAAAGAATGGAGCAGAAGCTTTTTTTCCTCCTAAATCTCTCTCTCCTCCCCGCAAGATCCGAATCTGGACCACCTCCCGATCGCTCGAGCACAGCTAGATCGGGGCCAAGTAAACAGGGCGGTGGGGTGGAGGGGAGGGGGAAGAAATGAAGGTGACCGCTGCTCGAGAGACGAGATCGAATCTCAGATCAGACCATATAAAGGACCTCAAAAGCGCTGGTGCCAAAGTACGAGTACCTTTACTTACATTTTGTTTTGCTTAACAATAAAAAAACAAAAACATTATGTTTCAAGTGTAGGTCCGATGGCGAGGATTCGACCTCCTGCCCTGCCCTGTGGCGCAATCTAGTCTGTACTTTTTCGCCTTTCTCCCTCTCTCTCCCTCCCCCCATCCCCTGCGCCCTTCTTTTCCTCTGACCCACGTGAGTCTCTCCAGAGAGAGAGAAAAAGTTCTCTCCTCCCTCATTATCTGCTCGCCAACCAGGGAAAGAGAGAGACGAGGCATCTTCACAGTTTCCTTCTTGAAGGGAGTGCCGGAAGAAATAGAGGAAACTGACACGACACCTTTTGCGGTGACGAGAGACCTGGAAAGAAAGAGAGAGAGAGAGAGACGATCAGAGACGGACGTATTATGTTACAGTACCTGTAGTACATACAACGCTGTTGTCTCATCTCGCAGACGAAAGGTGCACTTGACAAATGACTGCTGCCTCCTCTCCACGTCGCCCACGGACACAGGCTGGGCACCGATGAGTGAGATTCCGGCAATCGCTGTCGAGGCTGCTTATGGTTTCGCTGATCAAAAAGTCGTATTGCTTTGATCAGAGTCCCGTTCGTACTCTTTCCCCCGATCGCCCGTGCCAAGTTCATTTTCCCTCGGAGCGTTTATGGACTACTTTAAGTTGTATGGTTTTGCTCTCCTCTCGGTGCAGCAGATCGCAGAGCGAGTGAGGTATCTCGCTCTCTTGGTGCAGCAGCAGCATCACTTTCGAAAACAGTGCAAGAACGGTACAATTGATCGATCAGTGGACACTTGAAGGAAAGGGATCCGGCTTTTTCAGTTTCATTTTTTTTATATACGTACGACGCTATGCCGAAATTGAAGCCCGAAATTGGCTGATCCCTCGCGCCTCCTCCTTCCCCCTCCCCCCGCGGGAGGCCGTTCTAGCTACCAGGTCTCCTTCTCAGATGGAGAGCGAGGAGGAGAAGAACGCCGCCTACGCCACCGTCGAGTTCGTCAACGCCACCAAGAGGAAGGAGCCGTCCTCGCCGTCGGAAGCGGCGGAGGCGTCAAGGGCGCCGCCCAAGCCGCCGCGGTTGGCGGCGCTGGACAGCCTGTCCCGCCGGGTGAGGCCCCACACGGACTCTCTTTCCTCCAAGAAGACGCGTCTGTCGGGCGCCGCCGCGACCGCGGCCGCCATGAACCCGCTGGGAGCCCTGACGGCGACGCTGGCGCAGCGCGGCGTGCGGCTGGCCATACTCGCCTTCTGCCTGGCGCTCTTCCTGTGGCAGGCGTGCGCCATCATCGCGGAGTACAGGGACAGGGAGGTCGCCACCAAGGTGCAAATATAAAATACAGTACTGTAGCTGGCAACCAAAAACCCTCCAGAGAAAACTGACTCTCTCGCTCGCGCTCAGGTCAACATTCTCCCAGTCACGGCCAACCTGTCTCACTTCGACGTGGCTTTCTGCATGGAGCCCACCCACGCGCTCAGAAAACTCCACTACAAGGGGAACGTAAGTAGCTTTGGAACAGACGTGCTTCACGTGAGTGACTTTCTCGGCCGTAGTGAAGCAGCGCACTTTCTCAACGCCAGGGTCCCCCTCTCGACGTTAACCACCTCAGCACAATCAAGGCACTGACGGACAAGTACAAAGGGAAGATCTACGCGGACAAGTTTGAGAAGCTGCTGAAGGATCTCGTGCACGACGTCGACTCCAGGATCAACTTCGTCTTTGATGACGACACGAACGGTGAGAGGGGTGAACAAAGGATGGATCGAGCACGGTAGAACTTGATGTACTGTAGGTATAATGAATTGACTTGTCAGCCGGAAATACCTAGTTCACCAATTGGAAAATTAATTCACTAAACCCTATCGACGCACCCATTTCTAAGCAGTTTAGTCAGAATTTGTCACCAGTGTTGACCACTACAGTATGTTAAAGAAATTCATTGTATCAAAGTTTGCTATTACCGTATGTCGAAACTCCACTGTACGGTATGTACTGTACGTACAAGGTACGTACGTATGCTACGTACAAGGCAATGCAATTTTTTCCCTTTCTCTTCTCCCCCCCATCCAGCAAACATAGCCCACTCCGTGTCAAGACCCTTCTACCACCCGCTGTACGGCGCATGCGCCACCGTTGACCTCGACGACCGTGAGGGCATCGTCACCTCGCTCGTCATCGACATCGCCCCCAGGGAAAGCCTCTTTAAGAACGTCAGGCTGGACAAGAAGAAGAGAAAGAGAAGGCGAAAGCGTCAGGCTGAACACGAACATGAGGAGAAGGAGAGCGAGGAGTCTCCACCGCTGGGCAGCGTGAGCGAGGAGTACCTGAGGCTGAGGCTGCAGCTGCTGGCCGAGTACAGGCAGAAGAAGCTGGAGGAGGAGGCGGAGGCGGAGGGATCGGACTTTCCAGGCACCAAGGAGCAGCGACAGAGGGAGCTGGAGAAGGCCGAGGAGGAGATGCTGGACAAGCTGGCCCGGACGGCCGACCTGGACTTCCTCAGGCTGAGACTGAGGCTGCACGAGCAGTTCAAGCGGAGGCAGCGGAAGAGGGAGGAGGAGCGCAGGAAGCAGTTGCTGCAGGAGCAGCAGGAGAACGCAACAGCTGCGACAACGGGAGAGCAAGACCAAGAAGACGACGACTCCACTGCAGGCAGTGAAGAAGACCTTGGCGTACAACCAAGAGGGTCGCCCACCACCGCCGCCCCAATAGAACAAGACGAGACAGACTTGCCCACGCTGTTCAGGCCGCTGACAACTTCTGCGGACGTCGTCCTGGCGTCGACGACATCGACAGCCACGAGACGTCCTACTCCCAATGTCCGGTCGACAACCGCTGGGCCGCTTCGTCCAAGTACGGGGGACGTTGGAGGGTCTCCCACTCCCACAACAGAGACCAGCACGGTTTCACGGCCGCTCTCGACGCCTCCTCCTCCTGGTGGTGACCAGGGTCCGCGTGACGTCCTGAGCAACGGCATCAGGGTCCAGGAGCTCCTGCCGGAGAGTGCCATCTTCCTGAGCTCTTCCGCGGAGGATCTGCCCGGCCTGACGTTGGAGGACATGGACATCTTGGAGGAGATCCTGGAAGAGATGCTGCTGGAAGAACTGGGTAGCACAGCGGGTGTGGATGAGGCGCCCGTAAAGGAAGTCTACGAAGAACCTGATTTTGTGGATTATGAAGATGCAGAGGAGGACGATGAAGACGAAGAAGATTTAATTCTGGAGGAGTCACTCGACGACTCACGGGACGGCGATAAAGTGAGAGAATTGATAGACCTGGCTGAAGAACTGGAACCTGCAAGTGTGTCCTCGGTTCGGCCCACTAGGCAGGATGCGTCGGGAAGTGACGGGGAAGAGGACACCTTGAGAGAAGATGCAGAGACCACGCTTGGCTTCAGACCGACGCCCAGGTCGGACATTGCTCCCAAAGACTTGATAGAGGAAGAGATAGTGGAGGAGGGGATCGTCACCACGTCCACCACCACCGAGGACCCCCGCTTTCTCACCAACTTCTACAGAGAGAGGGTAGTGGATCTCCCTCTGGCCTCCAGCGGGCAGACGTCGGTCCTCCGACCCGTGCTGACCCTGCTGAGGGAAAGAGACTCTCCCCTGGCCAGGGGCAGGAGGCCCTTCCTGCCCACCCCGAGCAGCGGCAGCGGCGGCTCCAGGGCCACGATGAGGCAGCCCAAGCAGGTGAAGGAGGAGGGCGAGGGACACCGGCTCTCCGCGGCGGGGAACGCCGGGAGGAAGGCCAAGCGGCTGAAGTCGGAGAGTGGCATCCACCGGGGCAACGGGGGGAGGAACAAGGGAGGCGACGGAGAAAAATTCATCGCCGTTCCTGCCAACGTTGATGACGACTACTTGAAGCTGCAGAAGCAGCTACTGGGCGAGTTCAGGGAGAAAAAGCGTCGGGAGCATGTGCAACACCTCCTGGCCCAGCCGCACCACTCTGGGAGGGGTCCCGCGGCTGGGAAGCAGAGAGTCCCGGCTGGACTGCTGCTCCAGAGGCCCGTCTACGACCCCTCGTCCGAAGGGAAGGAGCACGACTCCCAGCACAGGGGCAGGACCTTGTACAGGACTGCGGTTCTGGCCGGACTGCGGTTCGGGCACACCGGGTCGGCGGGCATCGCCGCGCTGAGCAGGGGCAAGCATCGCCCGGAGGAGAGCTTCGTCCCCGTCCCGGCCGGCGTGGACGACGAGTACGTGAGGCTGCAGGAGCAGCTGCTAAAGGAGTTTCAGGAGAAGAAGCATCCTCACCATGTTGCGCCGCCGAGGCATCCTCATCACAAGAAGCATCCGAACGACGGCGCCGAGTATGAGGATCCACTGAGTCCGCTGGAGCTGCGAGATCTGATAAGCAAGGGGAAACAACCTACTAATAAGAACCGGCCAAAGTACGAGGGTTCCCTCAGGCCTCACGAGCTGAGAGACCTGATTAGCGGAGGAGGAGGAGGAGGCCACTTTAAGCGGTCGCCGGATCCCAAAGATCTTGAGGATCTGATAGGGGAGGGTACAAAAAGGCAGATCACAGTGGACGAACTTGAAAAGAAGAGGTTCAACCAGGACCGACGCCAAACAAATGTGAAAGTTGACAAGAAGAAGGGGGAAGATGACAGCAAGAAACCCGAAGGGAAAGAGAAAGTCGGGCAAAAACGGAGAAAGGAGAATCCGCCGCCACCGCCGCCCAACGTCAGTGAGGACTTTCTCAAACTGCAACACCAACTTCTGGACGATTTTGACAAGAAGAAGCCGGACGATAACACCAAGAAAAAGGAGAAGAGGGCTGACGACACCGAAGTCGACAGACACCCGAAGCAGCTGCGCGGCTTCTCCGGCGGCGACGACGCCTTGCCCCCCGAGGTGGAGGAGGAGTTGGAGCAGCTGAGGAGGATCCTGCTGGACGAGTACCGCTCCAAGCTCCTCCAGAACAATAGAGACAGAAACAAGAGGATTACAGACAAAACCGGCACCCTCTACGTAGACAAGTCAGACGGCAAGCTAAGCTTCGTGCTCCCGATCCCGAAGCTCCCCTCCTTCCTCAACAAGGACAAGAACAAGCCACACCGCGGTCACCAGCAGCAGCAGCAGCAACACGGGGACGGCCAGTACACCTTCAGTCCGGGCAACAACGACAGCAAGAAGAGCAAGGACAGCTACCACAAGCAGAAGCAGCACGTCCTGCACGTGCAGAAGCAGCAGGAGCAGCAGAGGAACAAGAACTACGGTCCCCAGAACAGACCCCCCGCGGACGAGGACCACCACATGCACCACAACTTCCGGCACCGTCCGCACGCCCCCTCCTCTTCCGAGCACTACTACCAGGAGGAGCCCGACTCCGAGGTGCCGCCCAACGCCAGCGACGAGTTCCACAAGCTGAGGCAGCAGCTGCTCAACGAGTACTACGCCAAGCAGCACACCAAGCACTTGGAGGGAGGAGGAGGAGATCCGGACAACGACGACGGGCGACCGAGGCAGGACCCTCGCGTCCAGAGGGACCACATCATACGGGACGTGGAGGAGGGGAGCCTAGTGGTCAGCCCGACAGAAATCCCGCTGGCGAAGCCCATCATCAGGCCCCCCGGCTACAAGTACGGCAGCAGGCCGGTCCTGACTGGTGACGACGAGGAGGAGGATGACGCCGTCGGCGTGGAGAGGGAGCGGCTGAGTCCGCGAGTCCGCCAGAGCACACTGTACAGGAGCCAGTTCCGGAGGGACCGGCCGAGACCCGGACAGTATGCGGCGCAGGGCGGCGCAGACGACAAGAGGCAGTGGACGAGGGAGGAGCTGTCGGTGCTGCTGGAGGACTTTCTGGACTCGCGCGGGGGGGAGGGTGGCGGCGGCGGTGAGAGGCAGCCGGAGGCGGCGGTGGACGCCTTCCTGGCCGGAATGAGGAGGAAGATTCGGCAGACGTACCGGACGGAGGGCAGCGCGCTGGGCGACGGCATCCACGGGCTGCACGGGGCAGACAGCGACGGCGGCGGCGGCGCCGTGCTGTCGGCGCTGCTCGGATCCAACCTGGCGCCCCCGCCGGCGTCGGCGCCGGCGCCGGCGTCCTCGTCTGATTCTAGGCCGTACCGATTCGCGGACGGGAATTCTCTTGGGAGCGGTGGCAGAGGAGAGACGTCGGAACTGGCGGTCACTGCAGTAAGTTTAAGTTTGTGCATAGTGACAAGGTTTTTTATGGGGGGTGGGGAATGGGGGGCTGTTGTTTTTTGTTTTAGTATTGTTACATTATTATTGATTACTGTTATCTGCAGTCGACCTCCGGCTCGGACGGCGAGTACTGCTCCCCGTTCTCCTACAGCTACGGCGAGGAGATCTGCTGCCGCCTCCGCTCAGCCAGCAACTTCACCTGCTGCACCCCGGTGGGTGACGGGGGCGGAGGAGACGACAGTGCGTGCTGCTGCACAAAGTCGGAACCCAGGCTGGTGAGAAAACTCAACAACAACAACAAAAAAAGTAAAAAGGTGACACCTCTCTTCCAGGAAAACGAAACCTAGCAATGCATTGCAACAATTGCAATTTTTTACCTGTATTTGCGACCATAAGCTGCTATTGAGTCTGGTGATTTTGGATTCTTGCAAAGCAGGCAAATTATATAGCACAAGTAAGAAATAATGACAAAAATTATTTAATTTTTTTCAACCAAATCTCCTTTGCAGTAAAATATATTCAGCGGCAAGCATAAAATGCAAAAAAAATGGCATATCGCATGCTCTCTCCATGCAGCCGTGCGACTGCAACACCGTGTATACCGACGGCGGCAGCGGCGTCGTCGGAGGCGGCCATCCTCAGCTGAGCCAGCAGTTCCGCCGCGCTCCGCCACTGGCGTCCGCACTGACGTCGTCCTCGTCCATCGAGAACGAGGTCTCGCTGTCCACGCACCCGTCACTCCTCAGGGAGAGGGTGGTCATCTTCCTGTACGAGCCGGGGCAGTTCCACCTGACGCACGCTGGAGTGGCGGTGGCGCAGGGGAGGGTGGAGCTGGTGGAGATACAGCAGGATCTCATCAACAAGGTAAAACTACGTAGTACGTAGAGCACGTAAGGAGCTTTCCTCATGACGAACATTTTATATTGCATTATTGAATTAATTGAATAATATTTCCGCAAATAACTCTTGATATACCCAGACTGACGTCCGCCACTGCCTGTCGGAGGACTGCGACCCGTCCTCGTACCTTGACGAGGACTCCTGCCTGAACAGCTGCCTGGTGGACAAGTTCATCGCGGAAACCGGCTGCGTCCACCCGCGCCTCAAGCTGCTGCTGCGCCGGCACGGCGAGCACACGGACTCGAGGGGAGCCATCAGGGTCTGCGACTACCACGACCTCAGCAACCTCCTGACCAAGAACGTGCTGCCCAGGCGGACGGACGCGGGCGGGAACGAGATCGAGCCGGGCATCTCCCTGATTAAGAAAATCCTGTCCGGGTTCACCAAGGGGGCGAAGGAGAGGTGCGGCTGCCCGAAGCCCTGCGTGCGGAGGCACTTCGACGTCAAGAGGTGGAAGGACTTTGCGCACACCAACGCCAAGGACATGGAGGTACTACGTGAGAGGATGATCCTATTTTTTGTCCTATTTTATACTACGTGTACATTGTATTGCAAAGGACCGAAAGCAAGTTGGGGGGGGGGTTTCTAGGACATTCCTGCACAAGCGCTGCAGAGCAGATAAAATGCATCTACCTAGGTAGTATAGCCAAATTTCCTTTCCAAGGCCGTGATCAACGTGAACCAGAGGTACCTGCTGTACCAGGATGGCGCCACCTTCGACTTTGTGAAGATGATGGCCGACCTGGGCGGCTACTTCGGACTGCTGCTCGGCTTCTCCGTCTACAGCCTGGCAGACCTGGTGGACTTCCTGTGGAAGAGGCGCAAGAGGGCCAAGGCCAGGGAGTTTGATCCGAACCCGTCTTAAGGGAAGAAGGAACTCGTTTTAGTCATTCGAATTCAGTATAAAGATACTAGGTATGTACTCGTACTTCAAAATGCAGAGAGAGACCTATTTATCTATCGTTCATGCATATTCTTCAGTTGCTGGTTAGGAGAAGCGACAGGAACCAATTCATAAAATGCCATTAATGTGAAGTTCTCCTGTAGTGTGAGATTGGCGCGGCATTATGACAGTCAACGGTTCTGCATCTCAAGTATAGTTTTTTGATCGGTGCATACGTAAAATACAAGATTATTTCTAAAATAACCACGATTTTCAGCCCCAAGTTTTTCAATTCTTGAACCGTTCCGCGGGCATACTACAATATGTATACCTAGTGCACAGCTTATGTTCTTTCCTTAATTTCTTTCAAAAGCGGTTAAGAATCAACCTACCAAAACAACTCTTTTTAAACACAAAGAGAGAATCTTTCTGCAGATGGGGACTCAGCTGCGGCGGGAAAAACTATGTACACGGTGGGAGGAGGGGAGGAATGGTCTGTTTTTTTGATATTCGCTCTTCTTCTCTGTCGTGGAGGGATGTAGGGACGCGTGTCGGCCCCTTTCTCACGGGATGGCGTTCCCGAGCAGCGCCTCCACCTCGGACGGGTCCAGGAAGCTGAATACGGAGAACGGGCACTGCGGGTAGGCGGCCGCGCAGTCGCCGTGGTGCTCCCCGTACGTCCTGGCGCTGATGTACTCGTACAGGCGCTCCGTAGAGCTCATACCGTAGTCGATTCTAGATGAAAAGTAGGGATATACAGGTACATACGGTATCCACACAGCATGTACACAAAAACCCTGAATACTTATCCTTATCAAACTTGAATTTATTAGATTTTTTTGCCAACGTGATTTTTTTTAATTACAAAAAAATATTATTTTAATCTTTATGCTTTTTAAAAAGTCATTATTTGCAAAATCCTTGAAGCACACCATGAGCAAAATGAGATGTTTTTTTATATACGGACATCCTATTACATCTGATGCCTTCTGCTCTGCGTGAGAACCACAAGGTGGTCGCGAGGCGCGACCGCAGACTCACAAGAAGACGGTCTCGAAGGCCTTCCCCAGCATCCCGTTGAAGGGCAGTCCCTTGGACTCCGCCAGCTCGCAGATGGTCTTCAAGATGCACGCCTTGCCGTTCAGGCCAAACCTGTCGTGGATGGAAACACCGTCGGTTTTCTTCTTTCTCTTTTTTTTTAAAAAAAGTCTGGATGGGTGTGAAATTAGTGCTTGGCCCAAGTAGGCCAAGGTGCAGGCGAGGGAACGACCGATCGGTCCCTGTCAAAGTAGTACAATTCTGGCCACCATCACTCCCACTAACTACAGAACAGATCAAGCGATGAGGGATGATTAAAGTCAACCGTTTAACAGTGAGGGGAGGAGACTACGGGACCTGCGGTATAATGGCCGTCCTTTTCGAGGGAAATCATTGCTTCTTGGGGGGGGGGGGGCGGGGGGGGGGGGGGGGGGGGGGGGGGGGGGGGGGGGGGGGGGGGGGGGGGGGGGGGGGGGGGGGGGTGCCGTTGGCGGGGTGGGGGGGTTTGGGTGGGGGTGGGTTGGAGGGCTGGGCGG
>JAAUYM010005179.1_pt1 | contig 10293 bp, 14 predicted proteins | sample 7278001 | NCBI WGS metagenome assembly JAAUYM01 (sample SAMN14350224, study PRJNA611818) | marine sediment metagenome | isolation source: surface marine sediment (1.8m) | place: French Polynesia: Moorea | collected 2018-08
ACTTTTATGGGTAGTATGAGACAAGTCAGCGTGTTTAAATTACAATGTCAGAGATATGTACTACAGGCAAGCACAAAGGGTACCCAACCAACACGGGTGCATTGCAAAATGGAAGCTCAGTAGACATAAACACTTTGCATACGTCTTGGTCCATGTTTGGCACCAAATTGCATACTGAGTCGGCACTTCTTAACAACAATTTGGCCTAAATTTTGCTCCAGAAAGCTGGGGACAGACTTTTCGGAGCTTAGTTAAAATTATTACACTAAAGGTGCGTTGTTGGTTGGTTATGTCTGGTCGGGTTCTATTTGAAACCCTACTTTTTTTTCTTTGAGATAAAAGGTCCCTTCACTCCTGCACAGAAACCTTACTTGTTTTCTTGGAATAAAGGAACCGTTCCCTGCACAAGCTCAGGAGAGGCGCCAACATTAACACACGATTCATCATTAATCCATAGCGCCGAGAGAAAAACCCGACGCCATCCTTGCTTGCCTTCTTTCTTTCTCTCTCCGGAGAGGCCACCATCATTACTCACTCCACACTCCTCCTCCTCCATTTATCTGCTCTCTGGTAGCAGCTTCCGAAAGACGAAAGAAAGGTTTTCCCAACACCACCACCACCCCCAAATAAAAGAAACAGTGGAGATCTTCAACAACAACAGGCCCCGCCCCACCAAAAAATAATAACATTTCCACAAGACTATTATGATACTTATACATGTAATAGGTACTGTACTACTATGTAGGTACGTTACCCAAAACAGATGCGACTTGTCGGCTTTTCTTCTTCTTTTTTCTTTCGTCCTTGAAATGTCGTGACTCAGCTCAATAAACCACGCCGCAAGTGGCCCCTGGGGGCAAAAAAAAAAGAGAGAGAGAGAAAACCTCTTTAAGTGCTTAAGAACCCTGCATCGCAGCAGCAGTCAAAAACGGATCTTTTTAAAAAAAATTGTCACGAACTCGCAACTATGTAACTCACACGTGTACGGTACACATTTGGATGAACAACTGCCATCCTCTGGTGGCCCTTTCCTCCTGTCCAAAGGGTGGTGGAATATACGTACAGGACCTGGCCTAACCCGACGAGACATACCCTTTACTTCGTCGGTGCGTGTCAGACATGATTCAAACATACAGTAATAACTTGTTTGAGACTGTATACCTTTTCTTCTCTCACATGTATGAGACATTAATTAAACTCACAGCTGCCATTCACGTGGGGGAAAAAAAGATAATGGGCACATGTGGCAGTCAAAATAGGCATATAAGCGTAGGTTAAAAGTAGCCTAACTACGGTAGGTCAAAATGGTGAGGAATTAACCGTGGACGGCTGTCTGGTGGGGAAATCCATTGTAAGCTCATGTGAACATGGGGTTTGACGTAGCCCCTGTTGAGAACAAGTGTAAGAACATTTGTCAAAGCTGGGACAAAGCCCAAGGCTTCATGGCACCTTGTGACTTCTTGCTCCCTGGGCTGTACTACAGGGATCCATGGGAAACTTTCTGCATTTTCTGTATATAAACTACTGCACTAGTACCTCTAGTAGGTACATTTTGAAAAAAGTATTAACTTAAATACACATGGTAAAACATGAAGTTTTTTGAATGGATAAACTTAATAAACCCAATAAAAAAGTTAAGAAGTGTCAAAAGACAGTGGGTTTTTTTCACCTGCGGAGAAGCCGACAGGTCATAACTAGCTGTTGTTGTTGTTGAACTGAGTCTGTCCTCTTTTCAGGCATGTACCACCACCATCCCCGTCTTGTTGAGAATGTCGGCCTTCCCGGCGGTGCTGCTGCTGTCGTCGTCGTCCCTGCTGCTGCTATCTCTCCCCCCGCCCTCCTGCGGCGTCTCCTTCGGGCCGTCCTTCGTGCAGGAGCCCCCGCGGACGGTCCTCCTCTCCGGGGACGACGGCGGGGTCGTTGACTGCCTGGCCACGGGGGAGCCGGAGCCCATCGTGGACTGGGTGGACGACGACGGAGAAGTGCTGCCCTTCCTCACATCGACTGCACGGTGGGTGCCAAACTCTTTGTACTAGGTAGATGGACCTTTTTAATTTCACAAAGAAAATACCTTTTCTTTTTCCCCCTTTTTTTCCAGTCGGCTCCACAACGGGTCTTTGCAGTTTCTTCCATTTTCCACCAAAAGTGGCAGACATAGTGAGTAAATGCGTCTCAAGTGAACAACAAATGTCTTTCATGATTAATGTTTCATCACCACCAGACGAAAATGTTGGAGAAGAATACGAAGTGAGGTGTAGAGCGAGCAACGCGTACGGGAGGATCGTGTCCACCATCGCCAGAGTCAGGCCAGGTTAGGACTCAACTTTGGCTATATCCGGACCAAACAGCCAATATGTCTAAAATGTGTCTTAATACCAGACGCAAAAGTAGTCACTTTTATTTTACTACATCACTGTAAAGTGCCACATTAGTTGTACAGTTATGAGCCAAAAATGCCCATTTTGACTCCCATGCCACATGTGTCAACTTTATATCTTCTCACACACAAAAATGTAAAAACCCACAGAATTTCCAAATGCATGGCAGCCATGTGTCCAAGTAATCTCTTCTACATGTGAGAGAAGAGAAAGGTCTGTCTGGTCGGGATTTTTGGCACAGCAAAAACCACCACCACCCTTCACTCCTCCCCACCTCCCCGCAGTGTTGTCCAACCTGGCATCCAACGTCCGCGTGGAAGGGGATCCGATGCAAAAGTTCAACCGCGCGGTGCTCAGGTGTCAGGTGCTCGGAGCCGGTGCCAGCAGCGGCGGCGGCGGCGGCGGCGGCGCGTACATGGAGGAGGCTGTGAGGAGGGCCACCCTGAGAAACGTGGTCTCGTGGACCAAGGACTCCACCACGGAGTTGAGGGCGTCGGCCAAAGGAGGCAAGGCTGACAGGAGACTTTCCTCTTTTTTGCATACAGGGTGTTCAGAAATCTCAGGGAACATTAAAAACAAAGACGACTTGTATAAACTTGGAGTTAACAAACAGAATTAGTTTTATTGCAGTAAATTAACTTCAACCTCACACCAGCCACTTTTTTTTGTACTGTAGTACAATTGCTACTTTACTAATGTAGTAAATCCGAAATAAGCTTTTTTAACTATATAAAAACCATTGATTATATTCGAACACCCTGTACTCATATCTGCATTTTTGAAAAGAAAAATAAGCAATCCCTAGATAGTACATCTGTGTCCTCAAAAAAATCTTTTAGATGGGAAGTATCACGTGGTGCCTCCGTCCGGGGACCTCCACATCCACCGGGTGGACCTTTCGGACGGCCTCTCCAACTTTGTCTGCACGGTCAGAGACGCCGTCACGGGAAGGAACGTCGACAGCACACCGTATTCTCTTACAATCACCGGTGAGTGTAGTCTAGGTACAACTGCAGAAGAAAAAAAAACCAGGTCTGTTCCAAGACCTGTGGCGTTTCATATAAAATTTGCACAGTTTAAAAGGGTTAATACAGACAGAGTTTAAGGGGGGCTACCCACTAAACTCTGCACCTATAGGTGGAAGTTTGGGATGTGTGCAATATTGTTGAGCTTGGCAATTTCTTCATGTACTGTACGTACTACTATATTTGAAAAATACTTTTTGCTTTCAAGACTCTGAGGTCCCTTCGAAACCGCGGCGAATGACTGCCCAAGACTTGACGTACTCCTTTCAAGAGGACGACACTGCGGTGCTCACTTGTAACGTCCAGAGCACCCCGCCGCCCGCGTTCAGGTAAGAACCCAACCATTTGTGACAAAATTAGAGCTGATCGTTGTTGGTAGGGCATGTTTTCTTGACTATGGTAGAAAGCTCCATAAGGATTTTGGAACTGTGTGGGTGGGTGGGACATTTGGAGGGGAGATCCGGACTGATTTTTTAGACAGATGCGCAGTGCTAGGCAGTTCCTGGGTAGTTGTCCAGGCTAATAGACTTAAGCCTATTTACATACTTTTTCTGTTTTGTCAGCTGGTTTCGGGTGAAGAATAACCTTCTGGAGCCGATGTCCAGGTCACACAGAATAATTCTCATCGGAGGAATTCTCATTATAGAAGGAGTGAAGGTAAAAAAAAACCTCATTTGCAAAAAAAAAACAGTTTGTAAAATTTTGCCAACACTTTTAATTTAATTTTATGCAATGTGCCTTAAGTGCTCGCCATGTTCACTAATTTGCGTTTTGACATTGCAAATGTTTCCAAGATTAAAATGTACTTATGCTACTTGTACTGTACTAGTTATATGGTAGTATCTTGTACTACTTCCATAGCTTTGTTTACATTCCTGACCAGTACAAAACCAGCATATCCGAAAATGCCAGAAAGGATAAAATTCTTGCTTCTATATTTTTAAAATTTTTGAACCAAGCGTCTTTGTCGGAAAAAGAAACAACTAAGTTCTGAAATTTTGCCAAATAGGCAGAGTATTATCCAAGTACTGTATGTATAGGATTCTCTTGCCACTTGCAGGCCGACTCCGACGCCGGGATCTATCGCTGCACGGCGAGGAACGAACAAGGAGAAATCAGCGTCTCAATGACCTTGAAAGTGACCACCAACATTGTTGTGGGTAAGTGCCCCATTTTCCCAAGAGAAAGGCAATCGTACTTCAATAGGAAATTAATGTCCATCTCTCATTCTTACGCAGTTGAATAGATGGACCGGCAAAGAGCCGAGTGGCAACCCCTTTGAGTGAAATATCAGCCCAAAGGTGCCTACACTGTAGGCACATACCATGCTGCCAGTTGTGTCTGAAAAAAAAGTACCTGAACAGGGTAAAAGTGGCCTGAGGAAGCACACTAAGTTGTTCTGGCTTTCCATCTAGTGCATAGGGTACAGTAACTTGTATCAGCTCTGTATAAGCTTGCATAAACTACAACTTTAATGTAACCTCTAGGGGTGCATCTTCTACCACCACCTTCTTTCAACATGTCATGTCTCCCCCCCCCTCCTTCCCGTCTGTTACAGATGTTGTCCCTTCTGAACAAGTGATAGACATCGGCCGTCAGGCTCGTCTCGAATGCCTGACCGAAGAGCGCGACCGGGAGTCAGTCGTGTGGAGAAAAGATGGACACAAGCTGCCAAAAAATGCAAGGTTAGAAAAGAAAAACAAATTCTAGTGTAGTATTTTTTTTCATCGGGTGTCATTAAGCCATAAAAAATAAAGAAACTCAATTTAGCTGGCTTTTTTTAACTGACTCCTATTCCTCTCTTCCCCCCTCCCCCTGTAAACAGGATTGTACTCTCCAGACAAGTTCTTCAGGTGTTCAATCTGCAGCGGGAGGACTATGGGATGTACCAGTGCTTCGTGCAAAGAGGAGACCAGGAGGCCCAAGCCGCGTCCGAACTCAGACTGGGAGGTATGATGCAGTAAGACTCTTCCGTGCAGTTACCATATCTTTCCGACAGGAGTTTTAGGGTCAATTGTTGAATCCTGCGTGTGTTCCAAATCATATCAGTGGCAAATCTCACTTTAGCCTGGGAGCACAACAATTTTCCCAGTCTCCATGTTTATTTTGGTGGAATCCTGACAGCTGTTTTTAATGTATCGCACCTGGTAAGACACCTGGCATCACCTGGCATTGCAGGAAAATTAAGAATCGCACACCCTTTCGGAGATTGGCAGGGAAATCGGTTTGGTGTGATTCTTACAGAAAAAAAATCCTGTCTGGTTTCCAAAATCAAATATAACATTAAAAATTAAGTTCTTAAAATTAGGTTTTCCTAAGAAAGTTTACAAAAATCAAATACCATAAATTTCATACATTGTATGTAACGACCAACTTGCATTGTTCTTGTCCGACAGATGCCGCACCTGTGCTGACCTATCGCTTCATCGATCAGACCCTGCAACCGGGTCCCCAGGTCTCCCTCAAGTGTGCTTCCCGCGGAAGTCCAACCCCGAGAGTCACGTGGCGACTCAACGGCTTCGCCCTGCCCGCGTCGGAAAGGTGAGACGTCCCGACGGGACTTTTCATTGTCCGAATCCACCCCTGACTTCGTTTGCTTTCTCATCTTATTACTCAAGCTTGCCTTGATTTTGCTCACAGTTGCTCACAGTTGACATTTGCTAGAAAGATGAAGCTTTACCAATACGGTACACTGCTAGCAGGATGGCAGATACTTCAGTACATGGACGATCCTACCAGACTAATAAATGGACGAAACTTTTCCTCCCCACAACGGCCAAAAACCACCCAGGTATCAGATCGGTCAGTACGTGACCGCCCACGGAGACGTGGTCTCCCACGTGAACATCTCCCGCGTGCGGTCGGAGGACGGCGGCCAGTACGAGTGCGCCGCAGAGAACAGGGCCGGAGAGGCCACGCACAGGGCAAGACTCAACGTCTATGGTGAGCAGGAACAAAAAAAAATTCCCGGAGGGAGGGGGGGGGGCAAAAAATGTTCCACATAGTATGTACAGCTGAAACTTGGTTGATTGACTGACTGTTTGTTTGAACCAGGCCCTCCGCATGTCCAACCGCTTGGACAGCTCAAGGCTGTGATGGGGAACCCATTCAGGGTGACCTGCCCTGCCTCGGGATACCCACTGGAGAAAATCACGTGGATGAAAGGTGGGTGTAATAAATCGGAACAGTTGAAGGATTTCTTCTTAAGACGCAGCTACAAAGATCCTTTTAATTTTCCCTAATCAGCGGGGGCGTAGGCGTAAGAAAATGTCATTGTGAACATTCTGCTCCAATCCAAAAATTGAGTTTTGTTACAGAACTATCTATCTACTACCTAAGGTTTTTTCCCATTTTTTTTTGTAGGCAATAAACGCCTCCCTCTCGACCGTCGCCACCAGCTCTTCCACAACGGCACTCTGGTCATCACGAAAGTAGCGAGGAAGGACTCCGGCACGTACTCCTGCAAGGCCACCAACAGGCAGGGCACGGTGGCCATGCAGGACGGGATCATCAACGTTATAGGTGAGTTCAGCAACATTACAAAAATATGTACGTACATACCTATATATTTAGTATTTACTATTTATCTATGTCAACAGACTTGTGGTAGTTACTGGTGTTGAGACATGAAAATCTGAGTATATGGAAGAAGAAGAATTTCACTTTATCTTGTCTCAGTTTTTCCACGCCAATTTTTACCATTGACGCGGAAAATTATTTTGTAGCCTCCCGTCATTAGGACAGAATTGAGGCGGTTTTTTCCGGGGGGGGGGACGGACCACGTTAATCTAATCATCTTGTGTAACCAACATGCTACGTGCTCTATATTGTGCACATTGGAGAAGTGAAAGCAAGAAGAGCTCTTTCCTTAAGAAAAAAAACTTGGCCACATCGGTCATGATTTGAGTGGAACTGCTCAACAAGCAGGGTTGCCAGGTGGGCCACGAAGTTTTGCTGATAAAAATGCGTTTAAAGCCCAGTTCTTCAGAGTTACATATGTGAAGTTGAGCACATTTACCGTTGGACTATATTAAGGGTCGGCCGGGCTGTAGCGTGAGCTTCTACCTACATATAAGACCAGGCAACCCTGTCTACCACGTATAGTTCCTCCGACGCTGAACAAGTTTTCGGTGGGGAACTCGCTCCGCCTGGGCCAGAGGGTGTCCATGCTGTGCTCCGTCACGGACGGGGACCTCCCGCTGTCGCTCGCCTGGTTTCGAGAGGGGAAGCCCCTGCGGAAGGGACCCCGGGGGTCGGGGGCGTCGGCGGGGGCGGGCGGCGTCTCCATCACCGAGATCGGCGACTTCGAGTCCGTCCTGCGGATCGACGACCTCCGGCCGGAGCACAACGCCAACTTCACCTGCCGCGCGGAGAACCTGGCCGGCGTCGCCTCGCACTCGCAGACGATCAGAGTCAAGGGTTAGCAGCGGATCCAACTTGGAAGCAACAGGGACTTCCACTGTGTACCTACTGTACCACGCCTCTGCGTGTTGAGTGTTTCGCACCTTCTCCACAAGCTTGCGCGCACAACTGCACAGTCCTGCTGACTGACTAACGTTGTCTCTTCCAAACTCCAGAGTCGATATCCAACAGGGAAAAAAAATATCGCCTCTTTTTTTCTGCCAGACTGGCTCACAACAAAATAGTTTTTCTGGAACACGAAAATATTTTTTTTTAAATTAAGTAAATCTACTTGTAAATCTGGAATTACCCACGATTCTGGTCATCTGTCTCGCCGGGCACCACTGATGCACTTCTTCCTTCTTGCACAGCACTTTTGTGTTAAGCAGAGCACCAGCACCACCATTCTAAGCACCTACTGCTACTACTGTACTACTACTACTACACCTTGCACTATTTTTCTTCTTTTTTTAACATTTTATTTCCGCACTCCTTCCTGCACCACCACCACATGCACCCCAGTGGCCCCCTTCGTGGAGCAGTTCAGCTTCCCGAAGAACCTGACCCGCGGCCGTCGCCTCCGCGCCGTGTGCACGGTGACGGAGGGCGACCGGCCGCTGCAGGTCGCATGGCGCAAGGACGGCGCGCCGCTCCTGCCGTCGTCGTCGCCCTCGGGCGCCATGACCGTCCGGCGCATCGACGAGTTCACCTCCATGCTCGCCATCTCCTTCCTGGAGACGGAGCACGCGGGCAACTACAGCTGCGTGGCCACCAACCAGGTGGCCGCGTTCACGCGATCCGCCGTGCTCTCCATCAGGGGTGAGTGAGTGGCGGGTGCCGCCACCAAGTACGTAGAACAGAGATGAGTGGATCACTGCTGGACAAGCGGATCAGACGCCCCCAGTGGATCAAATCTGTCGGGAGGTGTCCTTTGAGCATCCTACCGATCGCTTGAACCGATCAACCTGCCAGGTCCCTTTTAAAGTGATCCACTTATCCGTGTCCTACTGTACTAGTAGCTCCCCCACTATAACTGCTGGCACCTGCTACGTACGGCAAACCAACCACTGGCATGATTAGTTTGATACGTGGTTACTTTACTTTTTTTTGTTTTATTTAAAAAAAAGTTAATTTGTTCGCTATGTTTTTAAAAAATATACTCTTCTCTCGGAGCAACAAATAAAGTGTCAAAACATCTTTTTTTTTAGTTCCGCCCGAATGGATCTCCAAACCCAAGGACACGGAGGCGACAGAAGGCCAAGACGTCTTTTTCCCCTGTCGAGTGTCCGGAGTGCCAGAGCCAATGATCCGATGGAAGAAGCTGGCAGGTGAGAAACTACCTTTTACCTTTACATGGTACTTTGTGCCACTCTTTACATGCAGCATTGTTTGCTTTACTCTCATTGCTGCATGTTGTTGTTGTTACTGTTGTTGTTCTACATCTTGTTGTGACAAAGTTTAAGTTCCCTGGACTCATTTTGAGGTGGGTGCTCCCCCCCACTGTTGCAGCTTATTGTCCCGTCAAAATCCTTTAAATCAAACTCCATTGTGAATTTAATTAGTTTTGACTTAATCCAACCCTCTGCCTTCTTCTTGTCAGACGGGAACGAGCGTCATCCACTGCTGGAGTTGAGCCTGCAGCGCCCGGTCTATCGCAACTTTCGCCTGCTCATGAACGGGACGCTTCTCATCCAGAAAGTGTCGGACGCCGAGGAGGGCAAGTACGTCTGCGAGGCGGAGAACGGGGTCAACGAGCCTCTCGGACAAGTCGTCGTACTCAGGGTCAACGGTAAGCCACTTGGGGGCTTCTTGCCTCCTGTTTTGGTGACCTCTGCTCCTCATTCAAAATGCAAAGTTATTCTGAGCTACTTCCGTTGTTTTAAAAGGGACTCAAAATCAAGACTGTTGTGGGAAATTGATGTGTTTTTAAGGTTTAAAGGTGCACCCATACATAATCAGCGTGAAAAAGACATGCCAATTTTGTACCTTTAAGGTTCCTGCACCTCCAACAAATCAAACCTAAACCTATTAAAAAACATGCATGGCATCTTAAGTAGACTCCTGTAAGTGATTGTTAATTAAATTGCCTGTTCCGCGATCTCTGGTTAGTGTTTAACCTGCTTATGGTGCATAAACTGGGCAAAAAAAACTAGTTCAAAGAAAAAAAAGGGATAATTTTCGACTTAAGACCTCGATATGCTCTTACCAGCTTACAAGTGCGTGTACTTGTTTTGTCCTGTTCAGCTCCACCAAGATTTGATATTGCGCACGCTGGCCCGGTCACTGGACGCTCAGGGGAAGTCATGGAACTAGTGTGTGAAGCAAACGGAGACGAACACATAAGGTAAAAAAAGTACTATGTTGCTGGACTTTGCGCGACCAGACCTTTTGCCCTTGTCAAGTGAAGTTTTTCTCAAGTAAACAACGTCAAGCTCTATTTAAAGCCTCCAGAACTGCTAATTAAAAAGTTTCGCCCTCCATTGTTTACG